>Ga0208901_1000021_pt1 | contig 110913 bp, 111 predicted proteins | sample AntAceMetag02UKF_FD_184764 | JGI IMG/M metagenome (GOLD analysis project Ga0208901, IMG submission 184764) | Saline lake microbial communities from Ace Lake, Antarctica - Antarctic Ace Lake Metagenome 02UKF (SPAdes) (version 2) | ecosystem: Environmental > Aquatic > Non-marine Saline and...
GGTTGCGAAAGCGGCCATGGATGATAATTTTACTATACTTTGCCCTATTCCACGCAACTCGGTTATTAATTCGTTTGTAGCCACGTTATTGAGGATAGCGGCATGAAATGTTTCCGGGAAACTTCAGCCCTTAATACGTACAGATTTAAAAAGAGTGAAATGAAGATATACAGAGACCTTACTGAGATTACAGAAACTTTTACAAACGCTTGTGTGACCATTGGCAACTTCGATGGTGCTCATCTGGGGCATCAGCTTTTATTTGCTGAAGTTGTGCAGCGGGCGTATCGGTGCAACGGGACAAGTGTTGCGGTGACTTTTGATCCACATCCGCTGCAGGTTCTGCGCCCGCAGGGTATCAAGCTTATTTCCACCTGTGATCAGAAAATTGAGCTTATTGAACATGCGGGGATTGACGTTCTGATCGTTATCCCATTTTCCATGGAATTTGCCGGAATTACGGCTGATTATTTTATTAATGATATTTTATTGAAAACCATCGGGGTAAAAGAGCTTGTTGTTGGCTATGACTATGCCTTTGGAAAAAATCGCGTTGGCAATATTGAATTCTTAAAAGCGCAGGGAGCGGCGAAGGGTTTTTCTGTGACGGTTGTAGCGGCCCATTATGAAAAGGATTTTCTAGTTAGTTCTACAATAGTCCGGGAATTGGTTGCAGATGGCAGAATGGTCGATGCCAGGACACTTCTTGGACGATATTATCAAATCCGAGGTGAGGTTCAGCTTGGCCAGCAGCGTGGTGGCAAGGAAATTGGCTTTCCAACGGCAAACCTGAATATGGAAAAAGAGGACCTCATTCCAAAGATGGGCGTCTACGTATGTCAGGTTATTTGTGATGGAAAATGTTATGGAGGAGTTCTTAATATTGGCTTGAATCCCACCTTTGGTGAAGATCGTCTGGTGGCAGAAACGCACATCTTTGATTTTAATCAGGATATTTATGGCAAGCCCATTAAGGTCAATCTGCTGCAATTCTTGCGCAGTGAAAAGAAGTTCTCGGGCATTGCAGAACTCTCGACACAGATCTCAAAAGATGTGATTATTGCAAGAAAGATTTTGAAGGAGCAGCAGAAAGAACTGATTCTCTCCTGCGAAGAGCGTTTTAACTGCTAGCTTCTGTGTACCAATGAGTGGTCCCGGTAGGCTTACCGTGGATAGTGTGCCCGGGATCTGCTTTTAATACACCCTCATATTTTTTCGGAGTCTGCGCGCACCTTTTTCTTATCATAGATTTTCAGGAGTAAAGCCCTAACGTGAAGCCTCTGTTACGATCCGGATATTTTCTTCTTGCATGTCAGCGGATGGTGTCTATAATGTAGTCGCTCAAGCTTTGTAGCAAATAAGCAACTGTAATGTTTTGGGTTGTTGGTTGCCTATCAATTTTACCTTAAAATGTAATACTTTAAAACATACTGAATCAGAGGGCCATCATGTCAGAAGAAAAAAATATTGAAAAGTTAAGCGAAGATTTGCCAACAGTTATCGCGGAGATGGAAAAAAAGTGTAAACAAAATCCCGATAATGTTGTCACTCAGCATCATCTTGGCCTTGTCTATATGAAGGCTGGCCGGATTGACGAAGCCATTGCATGTCTTGAGCATTGTATTGTGATAGATGAGCAGGCCAATCAGCCCATGATCAACCTTGGAGCAATTTATTTTGGCCAGGGAAATCTGGAAAAGGCTCAGGAATTGAATGAAATGGCTATTAAAGTTCAGCCGGATACTTCAGCACAGGCCCATGCGAACCTCGGGCTTATTTGGCAGCATCGCAATGAACTGGATAAATCCATTGAGTCCTATGAAAAGGCTATTCAGTATGATCCTAAACTTGCCACCGTGTGGATGAATCTTACCTCTGTACTGACCATGAAAGGTGAAGATGATCGTGCTTTAAAGGCCGCCACTAAAGCAACGGAACTGGAACCTGATTCAGCCCTTGCTCAGAATAATCTGGCCGTTGCCCTCTTCTTCAGTGGTGACTACGCTGCTGCCAAAAATCACGTGGGTAAAGCTACGGAACTCGGTTACTCCGTGGATCCCAAATTTATTGCGGGTCTTGAAGAAAAATTAGCGTAGTCCTATGAAAAATCCAAAAATTACCTCGGCTCCATGGTGTCCGTTTTGCGGCCAGAAAGTTGGCCGTGCAACCGATGGTATCGAGCGAAAAATGCAGGAGTTTCAGGTGGGGCGCTGCCAGTGTGGGGCCGTCTATTCTTGTGATCCAACCGGGCACAATATCGGATCTGCCATGGTGGAAACGCTGGTATTTGCCTGTAATGATAACTGGGATTTTGCCTGGGATCTGATGCCGGAAGATGATTACCTGACCGGTAGGGTGGAAGACTATGATGAAACGACCCATCAGGTCGTAAATACACGTAATATCGATGGTCGTCCTGTACGTGGCGTCCTGTACTTTGTACGACTTCATACTGAAATCGCTGAAGTTGCTAAGCGGGTTAAAGAGAAGAAAGATGCTCTGGCACGTGAGGCTACGGAGCCCATATTAGCAGATAGTGTTACGGCAATACCGACTCCGGAACCCCAGCTTGATCCCAAGCGGGTGAAGCTTAAGGCCACAAAGAAGGGAGTCAAGGAGGCGCGGGATGAAGGTGATATAGACCTCTTGGTAACGCTCTGTTTTGATAACAGAAAGACCCTGCGTCTGTTGCAACGTCTGCTGTATGATGTTGATGAGGCGCGGCGCTGGGAGACAGCCTGGGTTATTGGCCAGGTCTGTTCACGGGTTGCCACTAAGATGCCTGGGCAGGTATCCGAACTTATTCATCGTCTTTTTGAAGTATGCTCAGATTCGGCGGCGGCTCCCTGGGGAATGATTGAGACTCTCGGTGAGGTTATTGCTGGTCGTCCAGATGTCTTTGGTGCTTTTACACGACATCTGCTGAACTACATGGGGGATGAATCTACCCAAGTTCAGGTTGTGTGGGCCCTATCCAAAATTGCCGCTAAAAGACCAGATCTTATTCGTGAGACCCCATTTTTCAATCTGTTTCACTTCTTGAGCCATCCAAATCCTCAGATGAGAGGCCATGTGGTGCAGCTTCTTGGGCGAATCAGGGCAAATGAGGTGAGTATGCAGTTAATGGAACTCAGTAATGATCAGGAAAAATTGATTATATGGGAAGAGAAAAATCCCGTGGAATATACTATTGCTGAGCTGGTGCAAGTGGCTTTGAAGCAGATTAGTGAAGGAGACAATAAAAATGATTAGTAATATCCAGCCAATGGCTGACATAAAAAAAGCTGGCCAGAAAGAAGAAAAAAAACGTTCTTCCAATCCTATTCAAGCAGAATATGACGATGGAATTGAATTCCTCAAAGAAGATGATCTTACTCAGGCAGCTGTCGCTTTTCATAATGTGCTGATGGCCTATGAGGAGAAAAAACATCAGGATGGTATTGCTAATGCCTCTAACCAGCTTGGTAATGTTTGCCTGAGAAAGGGTGAATTTGAAAAAGCCAAGGATCATTATAAGCGTGCCTGGGATATTTGTGACAGATTTGATGACCCTATGAGTTTGCTCGCGCTTTCCATGCAACTCGTTGTTGTTCATCGTGGTCTGGATGAGAATGATCAAGCACTTGAGATCTGTATCGATATGCTTGAGACCCACAGTATGAATAATAATCCTCAGGGAACCGTGGCGACTCTTGAGACCATCGCAGATATTTATCTCTCTCAAGGGAACAAAGTAAAAACTGCAGACACCTATCGGACGATTGCCTCAATTCATAGTAAGTTTAAGCATAAGAGTATTGCCAAAACATTTACAACCAGTGCAGAAGAACTGGAAGCCGAAGCGTAATGTGCTGGAATTATTAAAGAAATGTTTACAGGAATAATAGAGGGTACCGGAAAGCTTCTTGCCAAACGTAATGCGGGTGGAGGGGTGGCATTTGACCTCCAGACTGATTTTGATCTCAGCAATCCCGAAGAGGGTGAGTCCATTGCAGTGAACGGAGTATGTCTTACTGCTTACAATATTGAAGGGCGCAAATTCACCGTAGATGTTTCTCCCGAGAGCCTTTCTCGTACGATACTTGGCAGGGTGAGTGTGGGGGGCGTGTTGAATATGGAACGGGCTCTTCAGCTGACCGATCGCCTTGGCGGCCATATTGTTTCTGGGCATGTTGATTGCGTGGCAACGGTAACTGAATGTCAGCCAAAAGGCGATTTTACCCTGTTTTCATTTCGGTTCCCTAAGGAATTGGGCCGGTATGTTATTGAGAAAGGCTCCATCACCATTAATGGCGTGAGTCTTACTGTAAATAGTTGCACCATGGACACCTTTGAGGTATCCATTATCCCTCATACACTTCAGGTAACAACCCTTGGAGCGCTTAGTCGTGGCAGTGAGGTAAATATTGAAGTCGATATTATAGGTAAGTATGTTGAGAAGATGCTTCTTCCAAGGGAGTATGGAGAAAAAACTCCTGGATCAGGAAGTTCTATTAATCCGGCATTTCTCGCTGAGAATGGATTTTTTTAGTGTGGAGACATCCCTTTTTGGGGATATGCTGGAATTTTTATTAAATAAGCAAAATTAATTATATAGGTTGATTGTTATGGCAGTAAGTTCAATTGATGAAGTTATAAAAGATATTCAAGCTGGTAAGATGGTAATCCTTGTGGACGATGAAGATCGTGAAAATGAGGGGGACCTCTATATGGCGGCATCTGCTGTCACGCCCGAGGCTGTTAATTTTATGGCCACTCATGGCAGAGGCCTGATTTGTCTGACTTTGAGTCCAGATCTGATTAATAAACTCGAACTTCCCATGATGGTTTCTGATAATAAATCACCATATGGAACAGGGTTTACAATCAGTATTGAAGCAACCACCGGGGTGACCACGGGGATTTCTGCCGCGGACCGAGCGCGTACCATTGAAGCGGCCGTCGCTCCCGATGCAAAGCCTTCTGATATTATCAGCCCAGGCCATATTTTTCCGCTTCGTGCACGTGAAGGTGGTGTTCTTGTTCGTCTTGGACAGACGGAAGGCTCCGTTGATCTTTCCCGCCTCGCAGGGCTTACTCCGGCTGGCGTTATCTGTGAGATTATGAAAGAAGATGGGACCATGGCAAGAATGCCAGATCTTGAAATAGTTGCAAAGGAGCACGATCTCAAGATCTGCACCATAGCAGATCTTGTGGCCTATAGACTCCGTGAAGATATTCTTGTACATCGCGCAGCAGAAGCAAGAATTCCAACGGAACATGCCGGTGAATTCAATGCTGTTGTCTATAAAAATGATGTGGATCCTTTCGAACACATCGCCTTAGTTAAGGGGAAAATTGATCCTGAGAAGAAGGTCTTGGTACGGGTGCATTCCGAATGCTTAACCGGGGATGTATTTGGATCTTCCCGTTGTGATTGTGGTGATCAGCTTCATGCTGCAATGCGCATGATTGATCAAGAAGGAACGGGCATAGTTTTATATATGCGTCAGGAAGGACGCGGTATCGGGCTTGTGAATAAATTGAAGGCCTATACCTTACAGGATGAAGGTCTGGATACCGTTGAGGCGAATCACAAACTTGGCTTTAAGGCTGATCTTCGTGACTATGGTATAGGCGCCCAGATATTACGTGACTTAGGCGTACGTAAAATGAGTCTGCTTACCAATAATCCCAAAAAGATCATCGGGCTTGAAGGCTATGGCATAGAGGTTGTTGATCGTTTCCCTATTGAGATGGCTGTCAGCGACGAAAATAAAAGCTATCTTGAGTGTAAACGCGATCGCATGGGACATCTGATCGAAGTGGACCAAAGCTGATTTTATACAGAAATCAATCCAGGAATATACGTAAGGACATCAAAAGATATGGCAAATTATATTGAAGGTAATTTAAAGGCAGATGGAAAGAAGTTCGGGATTATAGTTGCCCGGTTCAATTCTTTTATTTGTGAGAAACTCCTTGAAGGTGCATTGGACAGCCTGCTTCGCTCTGGTGCTGCGGACGATGATATCGATGTTGTTCGGGTCCCCGGTGCGTTTGAGATTCCTCTTATTGCCAAGAAAATGGCAAAATCCCAGAAGTATGACGCTCTAATCTGTCTTGGCGTTGTTATTCGAGGTGCAACTCCGCATTTTGATGTTGTTGTTAATGAAGTTTCCAAGGGATCTGCACAGGTTGGACTTGAAACTGAAGTACCTGTTATTTTTGGTGTGCTGACGACTGAAACCATTGAGCAGGCCATTGAGCGATCCGGAACAAAGGCTGGGAATAAGGGCGCAGATGTCGCTATTGCTGCCATTGAGATGGCCGATCTGGTCACTAAGTTTCAATAGGACCAATTGCATAGAGATTGATGTGAAAAAAGGGGCAGGTTGAAGATCGAATAATCGCTTCTCAGCCTGTTCATACGATTCTGAGTTGCCCTCGCTGAATAGTTAGGTTTCTTGCGGGACATTGGTGATGGTCGGATTACTGATTCTTCACTATTTAACTTTATCTAATATAGTATAATTTTTATGGGTATTCGTCGAAAATCACGTGAAGCTGTCCTGCAGTTTCTCTTTCAAGATGATTTTAAAGGTTTTGAAGCTGGGTTCGATCAAAATCTGAGTGAGCGATTTGTTGATTTCTGTTCTTTGTATGACGTGCAAAAAAAAGCGCGATCTTACGCGGTGGAGCTTCTGGAAGGCGTGTATAAAGAACGTGAAAATGTCGATGCTGTCATTTCTCAGCATGCTCGTAACTGGCGTCTTGAGCGTATCAATGTTACAGATAGAAATGTGCTACGAATAGCTGTTTTTGAAATGATCCACTGCGCAGGTGTCCCTGCAGAAGTGGCTATTAACGAGGCTGTTGAGATTGCTAAGCGTTTTGGTGCAGGCGAGTCACCATCGTTCGTCAATGGAGTGCTTGACGCGGTGAAGGAGTCATTACCTAAAGGATAGTTTGAGCGTTTTGATAGCTCTTGCAGCGAAGATTCCTTCCGCTGCTTCTACTTGTTATCTTGCATTTTTCTGTAAATCCGATTAAGACCTTATTGGTTGTCGTTGTACTTTTTTTGACAGGAAATAGTCTACCCAAGAGAGTGACCTTTTTCTTTTTTCTGTCTGTGCAATGGCAATTGTTGCGGAATTTATTTGCTTGTTGTTTCGCTTACTCTTTATAAATACACCTACTATTATCATGGCACAAGTAACCAAGAAAACTAGACCCGGTTTGAAACAGGAGGGTGTTGCCGTTTTAGGTATTTTTTTGTCTCTGTTTCTTTTCTTAAGTTTGATCTCGCCATATTTTGCAAGTGAGGGCAGCTGGGGCGGTGAGATTGGAACACTGATCTCCCAGGTCCTTACTGGGGTCGCAGGGTGGGGGGCTTATCTTTTAGCGACTCTTATGCTGCTTCTTTCGTTTCTTTTTTTCAGTCCCCGAATGTCATTTGATCGACTTCCTCAGATTACCGCAGGCCTTACCGGGGCGGTGCTCTCGTCCTGTGCTCTGTTTTCCGCTCTATCTCTGAACGATTGGGCCTCGGTTAATTCTGGAGGAATAATAGGAAAGAGTATATTTACACTCATGCAGTCTCTGGTTGGAGGACCGGGAACGGTTCTTTTTCTACTGCTGATCTTTCTTGTTTCAATCATGCTTTCTACCCAATTTTCTCCCTATCAGCTGGCTACTTTTTGCTGGCGTATGACTAAAAAAACAGGAGCTGCTCTCGGGAGTCTGTTTGTCTCCGGGAATGAGAAGAGAATTGAGCGAAAGGATGCTAAAAAGAAAGTAAAAACGGCAATTATTCAAGAGAAGAAAAAAACTGGGCCAATTGTCAGTCGAAAACAGAATGAAGCCAAAGAACCAACCGGACCTCTCCTTGGAATGCCTGTTGTGAAAGAACTTGTAAGAGCTCCCGAATCAACAGAGGAGGATGAGTTCTCCGCACGTCCGCTGGCTCGTGGGGACTGGAAACTTCCTCCCCTCAGCCTGCTTGAAAAGAATAGTGCTCAGGAAGAAGAGGTGGATAAGGAGATCTACTATCAGGTCTCCAAACAACTGGAACAGAAATTAAAGAACTTTGGCGTATCGGGTAAAGTCATAGGAATATCGCCGGGTCCTGTGGTGACAACCTATGAGTATTCTCCTGCTGCCGGAGTGAAGATTAACAAGATAGCAGGGTTGGCAGATGATCTTGCACTTGGATTGAAGGCGCAGTCCGTTCGTGTGGTTGGTTCAGTTCCTGGCAAAGCAGCGCTCGGAATTGAAATACCTAATCCAAACCGTTCCTTTGTTTATATTCGGGAGTTACTCGCATCCGAAGAGTACCGCAAAGTTGAGGATAAGCTGGCCATAGTTCTTGGACTTGACGTTGTGGGAGCGCCTTCCATTGTCAATCTGGCCAAAATGCCCCACCTTTTGATTGCCGGTTCTACGGGATCTGGAAAGAGTGTTGCTATTAACACAATTATTGCTTCCATTCTTTATAATGCAACCCCCGAAGAAGTGCGTCTTTTGATGGTTGACCCAAAACGTATTGAGCTTTCAGGGTATGAAGGGATTCCGCATCTTCTCCACCCCGTTGTGGTGGAACCAAAACTTGCATCCAGAGCTCTGATGTGGGCGGTTCGGGAGATGGAGAGGCGCTATAAACTGCTTGAAATTGCAAAAGTAAAAAGTTTTGACTCCTATAATGAAACGTCCGAGGAGAAACTTCCCTATATCGTTATTATTGTGGATGAGCTTGCAGATCTGATGATGGTCGCGTCAAAGGATGTCGAGTCCTCAATAGCAAGACTAGCTCAGATGGCAAGAGCTGCAGGTATGCATCTGATTCTGGCAACTCAGCGGCCTTCCGTTGATGTTCTAACGGGTCTTATTAAGGCAAATTTTCCTACCCGAATTTCTTTTAAAGTCTCATCAAAGATTGACTCAAGAACTATTCTTGATACTTCGGGGGCAGAGCATCTACTTGGTGCCGGTGATATGCTCTATTTAGCAAACGGATCATCCGGTCTCAAACGGGTACATGGTGCGTATATCTCCGAGGCTGATACCGAAGCTATAATTACCTTTTTAAAGGAGCAGGGTGAGGTCAGTTATGATGAGTCGGTGACAGCGGCCGTTGAAGAGGAGGAGAATGGAAGTGGTGTCGCGGGGGATGAGGAGTACGATGAACGCTATGATGAGGCGGTCAATCTTGTGTGCGAATCGGGGCAGGCTTCAATTTCCATGGTTCAACGCAGGTTACGGGTGGGATATAATCGGGCTGCCAGAATGATCGAAATGATGGAAAAAGAAGGTGTGGTTGGGCCGGCAGATGGTTCGAAAGCACGTGAGGTTTTTCCGCGGAAGGATTACACCCCCGAGCTCACCTAATATCGGTTGAATTTTCTTGACAATTTTTGGGCAACAATATATAAGTTCAATCTGGTTAAAAATGAGTGATGGTTCATTTAGTGGCGCGTTTTTGCTAGGGTTCCTTAACTTGTCAATATCGTATTGATTTGTGTTGGTGGAGCATTGTTAAAAAAGCCAGACTTTTTTTGATGTTCTTTTTTTTAGTCGTATAGTTGGCTCGGTCAGTTCCGGGTCGCAATAGTAAATTAACTGAGGAGGTAGTTTAATGCCAAGTTATGTAGATCCCGAGAAGTGTGACGGATGCAAAGGTGGCGACAAGACAGCATGTATGTACATCTGTCCCAACGACCTGATGGTTCTCAACAAAGAGGAAATGAAAGCATATAATCAGGAACCTGATGCGTGCTGGGAATGTTACTCTTGTGTTAAGATTTGTCCACAGGGCGCAATTTTTGTTCGTGGTTATGATGACTTCGTACCTATGGGTGGCCAGGTTCATCCAATGCGTAGTGCAGATTCCATCATGTGGACTGTTAAGTTCCGTAATGGAAACATGAAACGTTTCAAGTTCCCAGTGCGTACTACCGCTGAGGGTGCTGCAAACGCTTATCCTGGCGAGAAAGGTGGAAGCTTGGATGACGAGTGTCTGCTTCTTGAGTCCGATCTGCCAACCCCTAAGTAATTCCTATTTGTGTTTTGAGTGGAATTAGTTAGTAGTTAAAAAAAAAATTTTGAATCTATAATTAAGGAGATTTAAATATGGCGTTACCAAATAAACCTATGGGCGAGCTGAATGCCGTCGTCGATCCAGCGATCGTAGAGCATGATGTTGATGTTCTCATCGTTGGTGGTGGTATGGCTGCTTGCGGTACTGCTTTTGAAATCAAAAAGTGGGCTAGTGATGATCTGAAAATCACCCTCGTTGATAAAGCTTCCATGGAACGTTCCGGTGCTGTTGCACAGGGCCTTTCTGCTATTAACACCTACATTGGTGAGAACCCAATTGAGAGTTACGTGAAGATGGTACGTAACGATCTTATGGGCGTTGTTCGTGAAGATCTTATTTATGACTGTGGTCGTCACGTTGATGAATCTGTTAAGCTTTTCGAAGAATGGGGACTCCCTGTTTGGAAGAAAGATGCTGATGGCGAGAACCTTGACGGTTCCAAGCCTGCTGCAAGCCTGCGTGAAGGTGGAACTCCTGTACGTACCGGTAAATGGCAGATCATGATCAACGGTGAGTCTTATAAGTGCATCGTTGCTGAGCCTGCTAAAGCCGCACTTGGTGAAGAGAACTGTCTTGAGCGTATTTTTATCGTGAAAATGCTTCTTGACAAGAACAAAGCTAACCAGATTGCTGGCGCTGTTGGTTTCTCTACCCGTGATAACACTGTTCACGTTTTCCGTTGCAAGACTGCTCTCGTAGCTTGTGGTGGTGCTGTAAACATCTTCCGTCCCCGGTCTACCGGTGAAGGTAAAGGTCGTGCATGGTACCCAGTATGGAATGCTGGTTCCACCTACACCATGTGTGGTCAGGTTGGTGCTACCATGACCATGATGGAAAATCGTTTCACCCCTGCTCGTTTTAAAGATGGTTACGGACCTGTTGGTGCGTGGTTCCTTCTTTTCAAAGCTAAGGTATCTAACGGTCTTGGTGAGTTCTATGCAAATAGTGATGCTGTAAAAGATGAGCTCGAGAAGTTCATGCCTTATGGTGCTTCTGCTGTTACACCTACCTGTCTTCGTAACCATCTCATGATTAATGAGCTGAAAGAAGGCCGCGGACCAATTTACATGGCTACCGATGTTGCTTTGAACGCATTCATTAAAGAGCGTGAAGATGCAGGAATGGATCCAAAAGCTGTGAAGAAATTCTGGAAACACCTTGAGTCTGAAGCTTGGGAAGATTTCCTTGACATGTCTGTTGGACAGGCTGGCCTCTGGGCTGGTGCTAACATTGAGCCTGAGAAAGTAGGTTCTGAGATCATGCCAACCGAACCTTACCTTCTTGGTTCTCACTCCGGTTGTTGTGGTATCTGGTGTTCAGGTCCTGAAGAGGACTGGGTTCCTAGTGTTGATGGTACTCGTGCTCATAAGTACAAATGGGGATACAATCGTATGACCACAGTTGACGGACTCTTCACCGCTGGTGATGGTGTCGGTGCCTCTGGTCATAAGTTCTCCTCTGGTGCTCATGCTGAAGGACGTATCGTTGCTAAGCAGATGGTTAAATTCTGTCGCGACAATGCTGATTTCGCCCCAGAACTGAAGCAGACCCCTCAGGAACTTGCTGACGAGATCTACGCTCCAGTTAAACTGTACAACGAGCATGTTGGTGCATCTACTGCTGAGAATGTAAATCCTAACTACTGCAAGCCTGCAGGTATCATGATGCGTCTCATGAAAGCTACCGATGAGTATGGTGGTGGTGTTGCGACGTACTACATGACCTCTGGTAAACTCCTCGGTATCTGCATGGATCTTCTGCAGCTTCTCCGTGAAGATGCAGAGAAGATGGCTGCCGGCGATCTGCATGAGCTTATGCGCGCTTGGGAGAACTACCATCGTATCTGGTGTGTCGAGATGCATATTCGTCACATCCAGTTCCGTGAAGAATCCCGCTACCCAGGATTCTACTACAGATCTGACTTTCCAACCGTTGATGACGAAAACTGGAAGTGTTTCGTTAACTCTACCTTCAACCCAGAGACACAAGAGTGGCTCTGTGAGAAAGTTGAGTGTATCAACATCGTAGAGACCGACCCCTGGATCTAATCATCCACGCGGGATAGTCCATACGCATGTATAAAAATCTCCAGGAGCCCTCGGGCTTCTGGAGATTTTTGCTATGTACTGTTTGTGTTTGACTGGAGTGAAGGAAAAGAAATTATATCCTTAGTTCTGGTGAGTTACAAAGTTTACATAAAAAAATGACCTTTGATTCTGGATTTTGGTTTTGGAAATGATGGCGTCTCTTCGCGAGGCGGCTTCAAAGGTAAATATTAAGAGTACTAATGGAGGTTGGTATGACTGACGAGCAAGGCACCTCTGGTGCAGTATTGGTCGTAGGCGGTGGTATCAGTGGGCTCACAGCAGCCCTTGAAGCCGCTGAAGTCGGTAATGATGTGTATTTGGTCGAGAAAAATGCTTATTTTGGCGGCCGTGTAGCACAGCTGAACCAGTATTTCCCCAAGCTTTGTCCCCCAAGCTGTGGACTGGAAATTAACTTTAAACGTGTGAAAGATAATCGTCGTATCCGTACCTACACCATGACAACCGTAACGAAGGTTGAAGGAAGTGTCGGGAATTATGAGGTTACGCTTGAAACTGCACCACGTTACGTGAACAGCAACTGTACCGCCTGTGGCGATTGTACTGATGCTTGTCCCGATGAACGTGATGACGATTTTAACTTTGGCATGAATAAGTCCAAAGCTATATACTTGCCCCATCAGATGGCTTTTCCTCGTCGCTATGTAATTGATAAGGATGCTCTCTCCGCTGAGGGTGCAGAAGCTGTAAAATCTTCATGTAAATATGGTGCAGTTGACCTCGATATGGCAACTGAAACCAAGACTATCAACGTAGCTTCTATTATCTATGCCACCGGTTGGACTCCTTATGACCCTACCAAAATGGATAATCTCAAGTATAACGAATCCGATGCAATCGTCACCAATATGATGATTGAGCGTATGGCAGCTCCAGGTGGTCCCACCGATGGTGCTATCCTTCGTCCAGGTGACAATAAAGAACCTGAGTCTTTTGCATTTGTTCAGTGTGCAGGTTCCCGTGATGAAAATCATCTTGAGTTCTGCTCTTATGTCTGCTGTATGGCAACATTCAAGCAGATGACATATATCAGAGAAAGATACCCTGAAGCAAAGATATATGTCTTCTATATCGACCTCAGAACACCTGGTAAGTACGAAAAATTCCGTGAAAAGCTTATGCTGGATGAAAACTCTACCTTTATTAAGGGTAAAGTTGCTGAAATTATCCCTGAGTCCGATGGTGGAGTTACCGTCGTTGCTGAGAATGCAGTAACCGGTGAAAAGGTTCTACAGAAAGTTGATATGGCAGTACTCGCTACTGGCATGCAGCCAACACTTGCGGCTGAAGGCTCTGCGGTTACACTTGACCAGGATCCTAACGGTTTTGTTAATTCCAATGAAGACACCGGTATTATGTCTGCCGGTTGTGCCTGCCGTGCAGCTGACGTTGTGACAAGCAACCAGTCAGCGACCGCTGCTGCCATGAAGGCAATTCAGATTTCTAGGAGGTCCTAATCATGGATAAGAAAATTTGTACATATATATGTACCGGCTGTGGTATTGGAGAAGCGATTAATATTGAAGAGCTCTCTGGTATCGTCACCGGGGAAATGTCTCAGGAGTGCAAGACCCATGGGCAGCTTTGTGGGCCTGAAGGTCGGGCTTTTCTTGAGAATGAGAAAAATGCCGAAGGCATCAATACGTTTAACATCTGTGCCTGTTCTCCACGTGTAATGCAGTCAGAGTTTGATATGGGTGATGACTGCATCACCGTTCGCGGAAATCTTCGTGAGCAGTGTGTCTGGTCAAAAGGAGAGCCAGAGGAAGGTCAGGAAGATTACTTCCAGGAATGGGTTCAGGAAACAGCCTCTGATAACGTTCGTATGGCATGTACTCGTTCAGCCAAAACCGAAATGCCTGAACCATATGAAATGGAGTCCACAAATAGGGATATCCTTGTTATGGGTGGTGGTATTGCAGGTATGACTGCAGCGCTTGAAGCATCCAAAGCAGGTTCAAAAGTTACCATTATTGAAAAAGCTGCCGTGCTTGGTGGAAAGGCTAATGGCTGGACTAAGCAGTTTCCAATGTCCTACCCCTTTGAAGAGCTTGAAGACAACTCTATTGGTACCATGCTTGCTGCAGTTGAAGCTGATTCTAATATCACTGTGAAAACCGATACAGAAGTTGCTCGTATTGGTGGCTCTCCTGCTGATTTCAAAGTTACTTTGAAAGCTGCTGGAACCAAAAATGAATGGGATGCTCCAGAAAAAATAGCCGTTGATGAGCAGGAGCTTATCGAAAAAGGTGAAATGGAAGATCCCAACGATGGTCTGAAGCCCTACGGTGAGGCGAATGAAGCAGCAGATACTTTCGGTGCAGTTGTTCTTGCAACCGGTTGGATCCCTGCAAACGTTTCAGAGTATGAGCATCTAGGACATGGAAGCAATGATAAAGTTGTGACCAATGCCGAGTTTGAGATAATGACCAAGGAAGGCAAACTTGATGGCATCAACAATGTAGCTTTCATCATGAGCCCAGGTGGAGAAGAGAACGATGAGGATTTTCCTTATGCAAACTCTGTAACTTCTATGGTCGCCTTGAAGCAGGCGAAATATGTTCGGGAGAACAATGCTGAAGCCAAAGCATATATTCTCTATCAGCATATGCGTACTCCAGGTAACATGGAGATGTTCTATAAAGGTATCCAGCAAGATGACGGAATCTTTATGACCAAAGCCACCGTAACCGGTGTTGAAGGTGGAATTGTTCACGCAAAAGACACCCTTCTTGGTGAAGACCTTGATCTTGAAGTGGATCTTGTTGTTCTTGCTGCTGGTATGGTTCCGACAACCAGAGATGCAAATACCATCAACCTGGCCTATCGTCAGGGACCAGCTTTCCTCGATCTTGATCTTTTCGATGGATATGCCGATTCACACTTTATCTGCTTTCCATACGAAACCCGCCGTACTGGTATCTATACCTGTGGTGGTGTAAGAAAAGCTATGAACATGCAGGAAACAATCGATGATGCTACTGGTGCAGCTTTAAAAGCTATCCAGGCCATTGAGTCTGCTGATCGTGGTGTTTCTGTTCATCCTCGTTCCGGTGATCAGACCTATCCCGAATTTTTCATGCAGCGCTGTACACAGTGTAAGCGTTGTACTGAGGAATGTCCATTTGGCGCACTTGATGATGATGAGAAAGGTACACCTCTTCCAAATCCAACACGTTGCCGCCGTTGTGGCACCTGTATGGGTGCATGTCCAGAGCGTATTATTGGATTCAAGGATTACAATATCGATCTGATCGGTTCCATGATCAAGTCCATTGAAGTTCCCGAAGAAGATGACGACAAACTTCGTGTCATTGTTTTTGCCTGTGAAAACGATGCTTATCCAGCGATTGATATGTCCGGAATGCGGAGACAGAAGATTAATCATATGATCAGGTTTATCCCAGTTCGCTGTCTCGGTTCTGTGAATATGTCCTGGATTCGTGATGCGATGTCGGCCGGATTTGATGGAGCAATGCTTCTTGGTTGTAAGTATGGTGATGATTATCAGTGTCACTTTGTTAAAGGTTCTGAAATTGCTAATAAGCGTATGGAGAATATTGGCGACTCACTCTCGACTCTCGGTATTGAGCCAGAGCGTGTTAAATCAGAGTCTCTTGCAATTACAGACTACGACAAGGTTCCTGCACTTCTTAACGAGTTTGTTGAAGAAATTGTGGAAATGGGTCCAAATCCATTTAAAGGTTTCTAAGTCTGTCTTTTGTCAGGTGCTGGTGTTGACTCTTGTTGCAAAAAAGAGCAAACACCAGTACCATGTTCTATTTAATTGAAGACTAATATTTTAATAATATTGTTATACGAATTGGGAAGAGAACAGGAGGAGTAGAACCATGGATGTTCAACCGGATTTAGATTTTATCAGATATTTAAAAACAGCTGGTGGTGACACAATGAAAAAGTGTTACCAGTGTGCCACCTGTTCTGTAGTTTGCCCGCTTTCTACAGAGGAACACCCCTTTCCACGCCAGGAAATGATCTGGGCGGGTTGGGGATTAAAGGATAAGCTTATTGCAGATCCTAATGTTTTTCTTTGTCATCAGTGTGGTGATTGTACTGCTTATTGTCCTCGTGGTGCCAAGCCTGGTGATGTACTTGGGGCTATTCGCGCTCACGCTTATACAGCACTTGGCTGGCCTACTGGACTTGCGAAGCTTGCGTCCAGTGCTAAGGGACTCCCAATGCTTATCGCAATTCCAGCGGTGATTATTTTTGTTTTCTGGGCAATATCCGGAGGAATGCATATTCCTGGAGCAGCCGATTTTGCAGCTCATGGATATCAACAATTTTTTGGCCACTGGGATTTTCACTGGCTTGGAAAGAATGTTGCCTTTATTGATGTGTTTATGCTTGGTGCCGCAGGTCTCGCAGTTGTTGCTTCCTATAAGGGAGTGACAAATATGTGGAAACAAATGTGTGAAAAAGAAGGCGTCAACCAGAGTTTCAAACCTTCATTGGTTCAGTTGGCGAAGGATTTTGTTTGGCCTTCCATTGTTGAAATTGTACAGCATAAACGTTTTAAGGAATGTGGTACTAATCGCAATCGAGAAACTGGCCATAAGCCTCTGATGTACGCATTTGGTGGTCTTTTTATTGTTACCGCATGGTCAGCTATTGCAAATGATGTTCTTGGTCTTTGGATTCCTGCCCTTCACGGTCCAATGTCAGTATGGAATCCTGTGAAAATTCTTGCCAACGTCTCAGCTGTTGCAATGATTGTTGGTTGTGGAATTTTATGGATGAACCGTTCAAAATCTGAAGCTGAAGACAATCTTACTCCAACCTTCTATGACTGGTTCCTTATCTGGGAGATTATGGCTGTTGGTGTTACAGGTCTTCTTGCTGAAGTAGCTCGTTGGGCTGGACTAGCAGCTCCTGGTTACATCATTTATTTTATACATCTTGTAACCATTATGATGCTTTTTATGTATATGCCTTATACCAAGTTTGCTCATCTGATCTACCGTACAACTGCTATGACTTTTGAACGATATAGAGATAGTTCTTTTGTGAAAAGTCCTCTTGATGAATAAACGACTGTTTTAAAGTTTGTTTGAGGCTGTGTCTTAGGACACAGCCTTTTTTTTGCCCTTTTGTCTATCACATTCCTATCAAGTATAACTCGGGGGCATTAGCAGGTTTTCTCTATTGAGATCCTGATGAGGTACAAAGTGCACAGCTTTTCTCATCATTCCCACGAAGGTAGTAATCAAAATGTCTGGCATAAAATTGGAGACACGCCTCTGCGGGATGACATCGACAGACCTTCTTGTGATAGGTTTGGTTAATGGGTTGTTCATTTTTTACTTTAGTAACTCGGCTGATTTTATAACGTAATCAGAAAGTAAAGTAGGTATGCACGTAAGTTCAGTAAGTTATTCGGAGTATTTCTGCAGGGAAATTTATCAGAAGAACAAAAGTGAAGGTTTTTTACGTATCAGGCAAAATATTTATTGTAATTAAAAACTCTTTTGGGTATATTCTTTCAGCTTGTACGCTGGCGTAGCTCAATTGGCAGAGCACCTGATTTGTAATCAGGATGTTGCGGGTTCAAGTCCCATCGCCAGCTCCAGTTACACCAGGTATTTTAGTTTATAACAAATTATATATTACTGTTTAAAGTTTCAGGTAGAGATTGTTATTTGTGGAGGGGTTCCCGAGTGGCCAAAGGGAACAGACTGTAAATCTGTCGTCATCGACTTCGGAGGTTCGAATCCTCCCCCCTCCACCACCTTTTACTTTAAATAGATAAAGCAGATATTATTGCGGGAATAGCTCAATTGGTAGAGCATCAGCCTTCCAAGCTGAGGGTTGCGAGTTCGAGTCTCGTTTCCCGCTCCATACAATATCTGTTTTTTTATTGTTTTTTTTAGGCCCATATAGCTCAGTTGGTAGAGCGCATCCTTGGTAAGGATGAGGTCAACGGTTCAACTCCGTTTATGGGCTCCATATTTAATGATTTTTTTGCTAATTAACGGCCAGAGGAGACTACGACTATGTCAAAGGAAAAATTTGAAAGGACTAAACCGCATGTCAATGTAGGTACTGTAGGTCACATTGATCATGGTAAGACTACTCTGACCGCTGCAATCACAGCTGTACAGGCAATCAAGGGATTTGCTGAATTTACTGATTTTAGTAATATCGACAAGGCACCCGAAGAAAAAGAGCGTGGAATCACCATCGCCACGGCACACGTTGAGTATGAGACTGAGAATCGTCACTATGCTCATGTGGATTGTCCTGGCCATGCTGACTATATTAAGAACATGATTACTGGTGCAGCGCAGATGGACGGCGCGATTCTGGTTGTTGGTGCCGATGATGGTGCTATGCCTCAGACTCGTGAACATATCCTGCTTGCTCGTCAGGTTGGTGTTCCAGCAATGGTTGTGTTTCTCAATAAGTGTGACATGGTTGATGATGAAGAACTCATCGAACTTGTAGAGATGGAGCTTCGTGAGTTGCTTGATAAGTACGAATTTCCTGGAGATGACATTCCAATCATCCACGGTTCAGCACTTAAGGCTCTTGAGAATCCAACGGATCCCGAGGCGAGTAAATGCATTGACGAACTGATGGCTGCAATTGACTCTTATATTCCCGAGCCAGAGCGTGACGTTGATCAGCCTTTCCTTATGCCTATTGAGGATGTTTTCTCAATTTCAGGTCGTGGAACAGTTGCTACCGGTCGTGTTGAACGAGGAATCGTTCATGTTGGTGATGAAATTGCGATAGTAGGTATAAAGGACACCATTAAAACCACCTGTACCGGTGTTGAGATGTTTCGTAAACTTCTCGATGAAGGACAGGCTGGAGACAATATCGGTGCTCTTCTTCGTGGTGTTAAACGTGAAGATATAGAACGTGGTCAGGTACTTGCTGCTCCAGGTTCCATTACCCCTCATACCAAGTTTAAAGCAGAGTGCTATATACTTGGAAAAGATGAGGGTGGTCGCCACACTCCATTTTTCAACGGATATCGTCCACAGTTCTACTTTAGAACAACTGATGTAACCGGAGTTATCACCCTTGAAGAGGGTGTTGAAATGGTAATGCCAGGAGATAATGTCCATGTGAAGGGTGAGCTTATCACTCCGATTGCCATGGATGTCGGTCTTCGTTTTGCAATCCGCGAGGGTGGCAGGACTGTTGGTGCTGGTGTTGTTAGTGAAATTATTGAATAATTAACTTTTTGAGACCACATGAGGGCGTAGCTTTCCTGTGGTCTTGGTGTTAGGGATTGTTATGAGAGATATTGTTACTCTTGCATGTGGTACATGTAAGCGTCGTAATTATACGACGACTAAAAACAAAAGAAATACTCCAGGAAAACTCGAGTTTAAGAAATATTGTCCGTTTTGCAGGACACATACGCCTCACAAAGAAACAAAATAATATTTTGTACACAGGCCAGTAGCTCTAATTGGTAGAGCGCCGGACTCCAAATCCGGATGCTGGGGGTTCGAGTCCCTCCTGGCCTGCCATTTTTGTGTGCTTAGAAAGAATAAAGCTGTAACGATAGGAACTGGTTGCTAATATGGGCAAGAAGACGAAAGCCATCAAAAAAAAGGAGCAGGAAAAAGAAAAGGTTTCTGCCTTTTCTCCTTCTCAGATAAGACAATTTATTGATGAAGTAAAAGTAGAATTTACTAAGATCGTCTGGCCCGACAGAAAAACAACCATGGGATTGACAGGGGTAGTTATCGTTTTTTCTATTCTCGCCTCTGCTTACCTCGGTTCCGTTGATATGCTGCTTGGAAAACTTATCGATTCAGTCCTTCGTTAATCGAAAAAATAATAATTCGATTTCAGTTCTTGTTCGATCTACGTCCTACGAAATTCGTTCAGGGCATAATCTTTAAATGATGACAAACTCATGGCAATAAACTGGTACGTATTGCAGGTCCATTCTGGCTTTGAAGATAAGGTCAAGCTGACCCTTGAGGATAGAATCAGAAAGGAAGGCCTTGGCGATTCTTTTGGAGAGATTTTAGTTCCAACGGAACAGGTTGTTGAGATGATCAAGGGAAAGCGGAAAACTTCTGAAAGAAAGTTTTTTCCCGGTTATATGCTGGTTGCAATGGATCTTAACGATACAACATGGCATGTCCTTCATGATAACATGCCGCGTGTTGTTGGCTTTGTTGGCGATGATGAGAATCCAACGCCTCTTCCAGATGCAGACGCACAGAAAATCATTAATCGCATTCAGGATGGTGCTGAAGCTCCAAGACCGAAAGTGATTTTTGAAATTGGAGAAGCGGTTCGTGTTACAGATGGACCGTTTGCAAATTTCCAGGGTACTGTGGAAGAAGTGTTTCCTGAAAAAGGTCGTGTTAAAGTTATGGTTTCTATCTTTGGTCGAGAGACCCCTGTAGAGCTAGAATATATTCAGGTTTCTAATAATTAATCCGGATTTTTCATCAAAATCAATCGTACGCTTTTAGATTAATAATAAGACTCTCCAGTAGAGCAGGAGTTACAAATGGCTAAAAAAGTTTCGGCATATATTAAATTACAAATTCCAGCCGGAAAAGCTAATCCATCACCCCCTGTAGGACCAGCACTTGGTCAGCACGGCGTGAATATTATGGAATTTTGTAAGGCATTTAATGCAAAGACTCAGACTATGGGTGATACTATTGTTCCCGTAGTTATTACCGTTTTTGCCGATAGATCCTTTAGTTATATCACAAAAACTCCTCCTGCTTCATTTTTACTAATGAAAGCTGCCGGATTAAAAAAGGCTTCTTCGAATCCTAAGATTGAACGTGTAGCTGAAATCACTATGGATAAAGTTAAGGAAATTGCTGAAACTAAAATGCCTGACCTTAATGCTTACGATATAGAAGCTGCCAGCAAGATCATTGCTGGTACTGCAAGAAGTATGGGAATTACTGTTACAAATTAAATTCAAGGCTTTCAAAGTATTCTGAATAAAAGACCTCTTTTCTTTTTGGTATACTTGATAGCTTATTTTTTTATAATCTTAACATACTGCTATGGTCGAACTTCGAAGAAAACGACCTGAGAGAGTAGGAGGCTGATATGCCGAAGCACGGAAAAAACTATAGAAATAGTGTTGAAAAATTTGATCCAACACTCCAATACTCACTTGAAGATGCTGTTCAGCATGTTCTGTCGAGTAGTTTTACTAAATTTGACGAAACAATTGATATAGCGATGAAACTTGGGGTTGACCCACGACATGCTGATCAAATGGTTCGTTCTTCTGTTGTTCTCCCCAATGGTACTGGTAAAGACACCAGAGTTCTCGTTTTTGCTAAGGGTGATAAGGTCGCTGAAGCAAAGGAAGCAGGAGCTGATTTTGTTGGTGGTGATGATCTGGTTGAAAAGATCAAGGAAGGCTGGCTTGATTTTGATAAAACAGTCGCAACCCCTGATATGATGGGAACCGTTGGTAAGATTGGTCGAGTTCTTGGACCAAGAAATCTAATGCCAAACGCCAAGCTTGGTACTGTTACTTTTGATCTGAGTAAGGTAATTCAGGAGATTAAAAGTGGTAAGGTTGACTTCCGAGTTGAAAAAACTGGAATTATTCATGCTGGTATTGGAAAGTGTTCTTTTGGGCAGGAGAAAATGTGCCAAAACCTGAAGGCATTTGTCGAAAAAATCATTCAGTTGAAGCCTTCGTCTGCCAAAGGTATTTATCTTCGTTCGGTTACCCTCAGTTCTACCATGGGCCCCGGAATAAAACTTGATACCATCGCGTTGACTGCTGCAGTTAAGTAGTCGTGCGATTTATACATATAGTTGTTTTTGTAGTTAAATAGAACAATAGGTCGAAGACAGCAGGTTCCGCAAGGTTTAATCACGTAATGTGTCCTGCCGAGGCAAGGTTAATTAGTCATCTTTTGATAGTTATACCGTATCCGCTGTTTAGGGCCTTAGGTTTGTTTTTCACAGTTTGTTTGTGGAAACAATATTTAAAAGGCACTTATCCCGGCTAGCTTTTAGCCAACTGGGGTTAGACTCTAAAGCGTTTTATTCAGAAATTGGATAAAGCAAAAGAGTAATCTTAAACCGATTTAGGAGGAGTACTTTGAACCGTGACGATAAAACAGCAATAGTTTCTGAGTTGAATGATTCATTCAGCCGTGCCAAGTTTACCGTGGTAACCGATTATTGTGGTTTAACGGTTTCTGAGCTGCAGGAACTTCGCATTCAATTGCGCAGTTGTGACTCAGAAATTCGCATTGCAAAGAATACTCTTCTGAAAAGGGCAGCAACGGATACAGCTTGTGACATTCTCAGTGAAGATTTCACAGGTACCACAGCCGTAGTTATGGGCTATGATGATCCGGTAGCGCCTGCGAAGGCTCTTGCGAAATTTGTAGAAGATCATGAAAAAATGCAAATTCGGGCTGCCGCCCTTGATGGAGAGAAAATTTCTACAGAAGATATGATCGCTCTGTCCAAACTTCCTTCCAAGGAAGTACTACTTGGACAGTTTCTTTCAGTTCTTAACAGCGTTCCAACGGGACTTGTTCAGGTGCTTTCAGGAGTACCGCGTACATTTCTTTATGGTCTGCAGGCAATTAAAGAACAGAAGGAACAGGCATAATTCTGTTGATAGTAAAGAATGGTTGCAGCATATGCAAACCATAACTTTTTAAAAGATTAATATTAGAGGTATTTTATAATGGCTGTTTCAAAAGAAGATGTAATTGATTTCCTTGCAAATATGACTGTTCTTGAGCTTTCCGAGCTTATTAAAGAACTTGAAGAAAAATTTGGTGTTTCAGCTGCTGCTCCTGCTGCAGTTGCAGTTGCCGGTCCCGCTGAAGGTGGTGAGGCTGCTGTTGAGCAGACTGAATTTGATGTAATACTTGCGTCCATTGGTGATGCGAAGATTAAAGTCATCAAAGAAGTACGTGCCATCACTTCTTTAGGTCTCAAAGAGGCTAAGGGCCTCGTAGAGAGCGCACCTACACCATTGAAAGAAGGTGTTACCAAAGAAGAAGCAGAAGAGATTAAAACTCAGGTTGAAGCAGTTGGTGCAACTGTAGAAATCAAGTAACAGACTCTTCATATGGTAAACAACTTTTCGCTGTTTACCTTGATCGAATACGATACGCTACGGGCTTACTGCCGCGTAGCGTATCGTAGTTTTTATAGAGTTATATGATAGTTAGGTGAAAATGTCGGAATAACAGGAACATAGGGGTTGCTTGTTTCGTCTCTCAATTTTCTTCAGCCAGATTTCACATACACGTGTATTGCTATGAAAATGATCGTTAGAAAATACCGTGCTGCTGATTTAAACTGTTGTTTTGTAAATCACAGTTTTGTCTATTTAACCCCTCCGTACCCGCAGTATCATACCTTTTAAATTTCCTGACTTAGCAGGTGAACTGCATGGTCGTTTAATCCCGTATTCAGGCTGATGTGCTTGAAAGTGGGTATACAATTTTCTGTTAAAGGCATCCCGAGGTAAATTATGGAAAGAGTAAGAAAAAACTTTGCCAAATCCCCATCAATCATGGAGCCCCCTCATCTTATTTCCATGCAGCGGATTTCATATGAAAAATTTCTGCAGATTGATGTTGATCCAAGTGAAAGAGAAGATTCTGGTTTGCAGGCTATTTTCAAGAATGTCTTTCCAATAAATGATTTTAATGGTCACTGTTCACTTGAATTTGTCAATTATTCTTTTGGTGAACCCAAGTATACCATCGCTGAATGTCAACAACGTGGAATGACATTTGATATTCCGGTGAAAATTACAGTTCGTTTAATCACCTTTGATGTTGATGAAGAAACTGAAGTTCAAACCATTCGTGATATCAAAGAACAACAAGTGTTCCTAGGTGCTCTTCCGTTGATGACGGGTGATGGCGTCTTTGTTGTTAATGGCACTGAACGGGCAATTGTCTCTCAGTTGCAACGTTCCCCTGGACTCTTTTTCACCCATGATAATGGTAAAAAACATTCAAGCGGTAAGCTTCTTTACTCTGCTCGTATCATACCTGTACGTGGTTCCTGGATAGATCTTGAGTTTGATATAAAAGATGTGCTTCATGTTCGAATTGACAGGCGTCGTAAATTTCCAGTTACCACCCTGTTAAAAGCCCTTGATTATGCCCGCGAAGATCAAGAACCACGGTTTAGTTCAGAGAAGCTTCTGCGTAAGTTCTATCCGACTCTGAATGTAAAACATGAAAATGACCAGTATTACATCGAATTTAATCCTGATAATATTCAAGGTCAGCGACTTGAGTTTGACCTTGTTGATCCCGCCACCGGCGATATACTTGGTAAGCAAGGTAAAAAGCTTGGAAAAGCCCTTTGCCGCCGTCTTGTCAAAGCAAACGTTGAGTTTCTTCGGATCTCAATAGAAAATCTTCTTGAAAAAGTATTGGTCACCGATTTCGTACAACCTGAAACAGGAGAACTTCTTGCCTCATGTAACAGTGAAATCACTGAGACTATGCTTGAATCCTTCTTGGAAGCAAAAATCAATACATTCGAAATTCTTTATATCGACGGTATTAATTACTCCGATTCTTTTCGAAAGACGCTAGCACTCGACAAAGTTCAGACCACCGATGAAGCTGTTCTTGAAATATATCGTCGCCTGAGACCTTCGAGTCCTCCAACAATTGAAGTAGCTCAGACATTTTTTAATAACCTTTTCTTTAATAAAGATCTCTATGATCTTTCAGAGGTTGGACGTTATAAAATTAATGCCCGTCTTGGACTTGAAACCGCAATAGATCATCGTGCTCTGACCATCGATGACATTGTGGAATCTGTTCTCTTTCTTGTTCGCTTGAAGGATACACAGGGGGATGTTGATGATATTGATCACCTTGGTAATCGTCGTGTTCGTACGGTTGGTGAACTTGTAGAAAATCAGTACCGAATGGGTCTTATCCGTATGGAGCGTGCTATCAAAGAGCGTATGACTCTTCAGGAAGTCGAGACCATGATGCCCCATGATCTTGTGAATCCAAAGCCAATATCAGCTGCGATTAAAGAGTTCTTTGGAACTTCTCAGCTGTCACAGTTTATGGATCAGACGAATCCACTGTCTGAAGTGACTCACAAAAGACGTCTTTCTGCACTCGGACCTGGTGGTCTTTCCCGCGAACGTGCAGGATTTGAGGTTCGTGATGTTCATCCAACTCACTATGGACGAATTTGTCCCGTTGAAACTCCAGAGGGACCAAATATTGGTCTGATTGTTTCACTAGCTACCTATGCTCGAATCAATCCTTACGGTTTTATTGAGACACCCTATAGAAAAGTTGAAGATTGTATCGTGCTCGATGAAGTGAAATATTTAAGTGCCCTGCAGGAACAAAAACAACTTATTGCCCCTGCTGCAATTGAATGTGACAAGGATAATAAAATAATAGCAGAAAGATTGATAGTTCGTGAAGAGGGTGAAGTTATTACCGTTAATGCTGATATGGTCAGCTATATGGATATCGCTCCCAATCAGCTTGTCAGTGTTGCTGCGTCTCTTATTCCTTTTCTTGAAAATGATGATGCTAACCGTGCCCTTATGGGCTCGAACATGCAACGACAAGCAGTTCCGCTTATGATTTGTCATTCGCCTCTTGTCGGTACAGGGATGGAGCGCTACGTTGCAAGAGACTCCGGTGCATGTTTATTAGCCGGTGCTGAAGGTGTTGTTGAAGAAATTGATTCTAATCGTATCGTGGTTCGCTATGACAATCATGGCGTTGATGGTTTTGACACAGGTGTTGGTGTCTATCGTCTCTCCAAGTATAAAAAATCGAATCAAAACACATGCTTTACCCAGAATCCTTTAGTGCTTCCCGGACAACGAGTTGATAAGGGAACCGTTATGGCCGATGGTCCATCCTGTGAAGAGGGTGAGCTTGCACTAGGAAAGAATATCACCATCGCCTTTATGCCATGGCGTGGCTTTAACTTTGAGGATTCTATTCTCGTTAATGAAAGACTTTTGAAGGAAGATACTTTTACTTCAGTTCATATTGAAGTCTTTGAAACTATGGCCAGAGATACCAAGCTTGGTAAGGAAGAGATCACCCGTGATATTCCTAATGTAAGTGAAGATACTCTCCGTAATCTCGACGATTCAGGAATCGTCCGCATTGGCGCAGACGTTCGTGCCGGAGATACGCTGGTTGGAAAAGTCACTCCTAAGGGCGAATCCATGCTCTCTCCTGAAGAAAAACTTCTTCGCGCAATATTTGGTGAAAAAGCTCAGGATGTTAAGGATTCCTCACTCCGGGTTCCGCCAGGAGTTGAAGGTGTGGTAATCGATGCCAAAGTTTTCTCCAGAAAAGGTGTTGATAAGGATGAACGCTCTTTGATGATCGAAGATCTGGAGATTGAGCGTCTCAACAAAGATAAGCTAGATGAACTTGCCAGTTTGAAAAAAGGTGTTTGCCGTGAGCTCGGCGAGATCATGGATGGCCGTACCGTCAAGCAGGACGTCTGCTCCAAGGATGGTACTGTACTTGTTAAACTTGGCAAGAAGATGGAAGCTGCTTTTGCCAGTGAAATAGGTTTTGCTAAACTTGCTCAAATTGATTTCTCTGAGAAAGCAAAATTTGAAGCTGAAATTGACGCAGCCTATGGTCGATATAACAAACAGAAAACTCTTATTGCATCCCGTTATGATGGTATCATTGAACGGATGAAAAAGGGAGATGATCTGCCTCCAGGTGTTGTGAAGATGGTCAAAGTATATGTTGCTACGAAGAGAAAGCTCTCCGTTGGTGATAAAATGGCCGGACGTCATGGAAATAAAGGTGTTGTTTCAAGACTTCTCCCCGAAGAAGATATGCCTTTCTTTGCAGATGGTACCACCGTTGATATCGTCTTGAACCCTCTTGGTGTTCCATCTCGTATGAATGTTGGTCAGGTTCTTGAAGTTCATCTCGGTTTTGCTGCAAAAAGAATTGGTAAACAGCTCTCAGATCTTGCTCAGGCAAAGGAGCTTGATGCAATAAAAGCCAAAATGCAGGCTGTTTATTCTGAAGACGAATACGCTGCAATCACCGAAGGGATGAGTGATACGGACCTCTTTGATTGGTGCCGTAAACACTACCGCGGTATTCATGTCGCTACACCGGTATTTGATGGTGCGCCAGAAGAAGATATTCGTAGACTTCTTGTAGAGGCTGGTGTTCATGAAGCAGGTCAGAGTCAACTCTATGATGGCCTCACCGGTGACCCATTTGCTAATCTGGTAACCGTTGGTGTTATGTATATGCTCAAACTTCACCATCTGGTTGATAATAAAATTCATGCTCGTTCTACCGGACCATACTCCCTTGTTACCCAGCAACCATTGGGTGGAAAGGCGCAGTTTGGTGGACAGCGTCTTGGTGAAATGGAAGTCTGGGCTATGGAGGCATATGGTGCCGCCTATACTCTGAAAGAATTTTTGACAGCCAAATCCGATGACGTTGAAGGGCGTACAACCATGTACGAACGTATAGTTAAAGGTAATAACTTTCTTACCACAGGGCTTCCTGAGTCTTTTCACGTACTGGTGAAAGAGCTTCAGGGACTTTGCTTGGATATGGAACTTCTTGAATAATAGAATACCTGCTTTGTAGTTGGTTCATAATGGCATTGGTTCATTATGAACTCAGGTCTTTTTATTTCTTGTTTTTTAACCCTACATGAGGGGGATTTTCTTTCGTGGAAGAGCTATTCAATTTTTTTCGAAAACCGAAAGGTCCAGTTAAGTTTAATAAAGTTCAAATTTCTATTGCCTCACCTGAAAAGATCATGGATTGGTCACATGGTGAAGTAAAGAAACCGGAAACTATAAATTACCGTACATTTAAACCTGAACGTGATGGTCTGTTCTGCGCAAAAATCTTTGGCCCTGTTAAGGATTTTGAATGTAACTGCGGTAAATATAAACGTATGAAACATCGCGGCGTTGTCTGCGAAAAATGTGGCGTTGAAGTTATCCAGTCAAAAGTTCGTCGTGAACGGCTTGGCCATATCAGCCTTGCTGCTCCTGTTGCTCATATATGGTTCTTGAAAAGCCTCCCGTCTAAAATCGGTGCCGTTCTCGATCTCACTCTGAAGCAACTTGAAAAGGTACTCTACTTTGAACAGTATGCCGTGGTCCATTCCGACACAGATGCGGTTCCAGCCGGAACTCTGCTCACTGAAGAACAGTATCGTCAGATGCGTGAAGAGCACCCGGGTGAATTTGAAGTCGGTATTGGAGCAGAAGCAATCCATGAGCTTCTTGCCGCCCAGGATCTTATTGAGCTTTCAAAGACATTGCGCGAAGAGATGGCTACCACCAACTCTAAAACGAAACGTCTAAAATATGGGAAACGCCTCTATGTTATTGAGGCATTTCGTGATTCAGGTAATCGTCCCGAATGGATGGTGCTGAAGGTTATTCCAGTACTGCCCCCTGATCTTCGGCCCTTGGTGCCGCTCGAAGGCGGGCGATTTGCCACTTCAGATCTGAATGATCTTTATCGTCGCGTTATTAACCGTAATAACCGATTGAAGCGCCTTCTTGAGCTCGACGCGCCGGATATTATCATTCGAAATGAAAAAAGAATGCTTCAGGAAGCAGTCGATGTGCTGTTTGATAATGGACGACGTGGTCGTGTTATCACTGGGGCCAATAAACGCCCTCTGAAGTCACTTTCTGATATGCTCAAAGGAAAGCAGGGACGTTTTCGTCAGAATCTTCTTGGTAAACGTGTCGATTATTCTGGTCGATCCGTTATTGTCGTTGGTCCTCACCTTCGACTTCACCAGTGTGGTATTCCAAAGAAAATGGCCCTCGAACTCTTTAAACCATTTATTTATAATAAGCTTGAGAATCAGGGGCTTGTTACCACCATTAAGAGTGCCCGGAAGATGGTTGAGAAGGGTGCAAAAGAAGTGTGGGATGTACTCGACGAGGTTGTTACTGAACGCTCTGTTATCTTGAACCGTGCACCGACTCTACATAGGCTTGGTATGCAAGCGTTTGAAGCCGTACTGATTGAAGGGAAAGCTATCCAGCTTCATCCACTCGTCTGTGCCGCTTTTAACGCCGACTTCGATGGTGATCAGATGGCTGTTCATGTGCCGCTGTCCGTTGAGGCCCAGGTGGAAGCTCGTGTTCTGATGATGTCTACCAATAATATTCTCTCTCCAGCCAATGGCGAGCCAATTATTATTCCATCCCAGGATATTGTTCTTGGTTTATACTATATGACTCGGGAGCGCATTAATACGACGGGTGAAGGAAAACTCTTCTCAAGCCCTGCCGAGGCAAGGATCGCTTTTGATTATGATGCCGTACATCTTCAGGCAAAAATTAAAGTCCGACTTGAAGGAAGAATTGTTGAAACAACTATGGGACGTGTGCTTCTTGGTGATTTGCTACCATCCACCGTTCCCTATGCTGAAGTCAATAAGGTGATGACTAAAAAGGCTCTTGCCCAACTTATAGATTATACATACAGGCATGCCGGAACAAAAGAGACTGTAATCCTCGCCGATCGTTTAAAGGATATTGGGTATGAGTTTGCAACACGTGCTGGTATATCCATTTGTATTGATGATATGACAATTCCAGTGTCCAAGAAAACTCTGGTTGGAAAGGCCGAAAATGAAGTCCTCGATGTCAGCCAGCAATACTCGGACGGTTTAATTACTTCTGGTGAAAAGTATAACAAGGTCGTGGATATCTGGTCAAAGGTTACTGAAGATGTGGCCAATGAGATGATGGATGCTATCAAGGTTGAAACGTTTACCGATAGCAAAAACAACAAAGTTGTTGCTCCAAGTTTTAACTCAATCTTTCTTATGGCAGACTCAGGAGCAAGGGGCTCACGAGATCAGATTCGTCAGCTTGCCGGTATGCGTGGATTGATGGCAAAACCCTCGGGTGCCATTATTGAAACACCTATTAAAGCGTGTTTTCGTGAGGGACTTGGTGTGCTTGAATATTTTATTTCAACACATGGTGCACGAAAGGGACTTGCAGATACAGCACTAAAAACCGCTAACTCCGGATACCTTACCCGTCGACTGGTCGATGTTGCCCAGGATTCCACCATCGTTATGGCGGATTGTGAAACACTCGATGGAATAGTTGCCGAACCACTCCTTGATGGTGGTGAGATTATTGTTCCACTTGGAGATCGAATTCTTGGCCGTGTAACTCAGGTAGACGTCGTTGATCCCTTTGATGAAGAAAAAGTCATTGTTGGGGCTGGTCAGGAAATAACAGAGACACTGGTTAAGGAAATCGAAGAAGCTGGTATTGATAAGGTACAGATTCGTTCCGTTTTGACCTGTCGTGCCCGCCGCGGGGTGTGTGCTCAATGTTATGGTCGTGATCTCGGTCGAGGCCATATGGTTAATCGTGGAGAAGCTGTTGGTATTATTGCAGCTCAGTCCATTGGTGAGCCTGGAACCCAGCTTACAATGCGTACCTTTCATATTGGTGGTACGGCGAGTCGTGCAGTAGAACAGGCTGAGATTAAAAGTCAGCGTGCTGGTAAAATTGCATTTAAAAACCTTCATTCGGTTGTGAACTCTGACGGTATTAAGATCGTAATGAATCGCAATGCTGAGATTACTGTCGTTGATGAGCAGGGACGTGAGCGTGAACGGCATAAAGTCAGTTATGGTGCTCAGATTCTTGTGGACCAAAATCAAAACGTTGAGCCAGCAGATATTCTCGCTGAGTGGGATGCATACACTATTCCAATTGTTTCTGAGGTTGGTGGTATTATCAAGTTTGGTGATATTATCGAAGGTTCCACTATGCAGGAGAAAGTGGACGGTGTTACAGGTAAATCCAGTAAAGTTATTGTGCCAACCCCATCGGGTCAGGCTCTGTCTCCTCGTATCTCCATTAAAGGTGAGAAGGGTAATAAAACACTGAAATTGCCTGATTCAGAATCATTTGCCCGGTATTCCCTTCCGGTTGGTTCGATTATCTCTCTCGAAGAAGGTGATCATATCGAGGCTGGTACTGTTGTCGGTAGGATTCCTCGAGAAAGTAGTAAAACCAAGGATATTACAGGTGGTCTACCGCGTGTTGCTGAGCTCTTTGAGGTCCGTAAACCTAAAGAACCTGCAATAATTACAGAGATCGATGGACGGGTGAGTTTTGGTAGGGAACTCAAAGGGAAATTACGTGTTGTGGTGACTCCTGAGTTTGGTGAGCCGCAGGAATATCTGGTGCCCAAGGTCAAACATATTATCGTCCATGAGGGTGATTATGTTCAGGCTGGCGAACCATTGATGGAAGGAACTGTTGTTCCTAATGATATTCTTAGGGTTCTTGGTGTCAAAGAACTTGCTAAGTTCCTAGTGAATGAGGTGCAGGAAGTTTATCGTCTTCAGGGTGTTAAGATTAATGACAAGCATATTGAAGTAATTGTTCGTCAAATGCTGAGACGGGTACAGATAACTAATGCCGGTGACTCCAAGTTTATGATTGGGGAACAGGTTGTGTGGTGGGATTTTGAAGATGAGCGTGATCGTCTGTTTGCTGAAGGCAAACAGCCAGGTATGGCTGAACCTCTTCTTCTTGGTGTCACTAAGGCATCTCTTTCAACGGAGAGCTTTATCTCCGCAGCGTCATTCCAGGAGACGACCAAGGTACTTACCAATGCAGCAATGCAGGGTAAGGTTGATAATCTTGTGGGCTTAAAAGAAAATGTGATTATGGGTCGGCTGATATCGGCTGGTACCGGTCTTGGAAGAACTTTTTAAAGAATTGGTGGGATTAAAACAACACTACTTTTGATCCCACCAATGAAAGTATTTATGAGAAATAATTCTTTTTCTGCTTGACACTGTTTTGCAGATAGAGTATTTATTCTCCCTTCGTGCTCGGCGCATTAAAATGGCCTTGTGTGATGAATAATTAACGACATTCTAATATACGTGAACAGGAGCAGTAACGATAATGCCAACAATTAATCAGCTCATTCGGCAGGGCAGAAAAAAACAGGTTAAGAAGAGTCTTACTCCAGCATTGAAAGGCGCGCCTCAAAAGCGTGGTGTCTGTGTTCGAGTGTATACAACAACTCCAAAGAAACCAAACTCAGCTCTTCGAAAAGTGGCAAGGGTACGATTGACCAATGGTATTGAGGTTACCTCTTATATTCCTGGTATCGGTCATAACTTGCAGGAACATTCAGTTGTTCTTATTCGTGGTGGTCGTGTGAAAGATCTTCCTGGTGTTCGTTATCATGTTGTTCGTGGTACTCTCGATACTCTGGGTGTTTCCGACAGGCGTAAGGGTCGTTCCAAGTATGGCGCCAAGCGTCCGAAATAAACTGAACTGCTGAGTAGTAGAGGAATATAATGCCACGTAGAAAAATTGTAGAAAAAAGAAAGATTACACCTGACCCTCGTTTTAATTCCGTACTTGTTTCAAAGTTCACTAACGGAATCATGGAACAGGGTAAGAAGTCCATTGCTATGAGAATATTTTATGATGCAATGGATATCGTCGAGTCTAAGGTAACAGACGAAGATCCTCTCACCGTTTTTGAGGAAGCCATGGACAAAGTACGACCAAAGGTTGAGGTTAAATCTCGACGTGTTGGTGGTGCGACATATCAGGTTCCAATGGAAGTTCGTCAGGTTCGTCGAAATGCACTGGCTATTCGCTGGATTATTAGTTATGCAAAAGCAAGATCTGGGAAGTCCATGTCTGAAAAACTTGCTGCTGAACTGCTTGATGCGTATAATGATCGTGGTGCTGCTGTTAAGAAACGTGACGACACCCATCGTATGGCTGAGGCTAATAAGGCCTTTGCTCACTACCGCTGGTAGGTTAATAAGTACCAATTTCAATACGATTGTTGTGTTAGCTGAAAAGCTAATCTGTATCAGGGTTAGCTATGGCTGAAAAAAAAGATCTCTCCGATGTGCGCAATATAGGCATTATGGCTCATATTGACGCCGGGAAGACCACAACAACAGAACGAATACTGTATTATACTGGTCGATCCTACAAGATTGGCGAGGTTCATGACGGCGCTGCTGTTATGGATTGGATGGAACAGGAACAGGAGCGAGGTATTACAATTACCTCTGCAGCTACAAGTTGTGACTGGAAGTCCAAGAGAATTAACATTATTGACACACCTGGGCATGTCGATTTTACCGTAGAGGTTGAACGAAGTCTCAGGGTGCTCGATGGCGCAGTAGCTGTCTTTTGTGCTGTTGGAGGTGTGGAACCTCAATCTGAAACGGTTTGGCGACAGGCTGAAAAGTATAGGATTCCACGTATTGCCTTCATCAACAAAATGGATCGCGTCGGTGCTGATTTCGAGCGCGCAGTTACAATGATGGAAGAACGGCTGGGGACCAACCCGGTTGTTGTTCAGATTCCTGTCGGAAAGGAATCTGAGTTTGAAGGTGTCATTGATCTTATAGAAGAGAAAATGTATGCTTTTGATTCAGAAACACTTGGACAGGAAGTCATAGAAAAAGACATCCCGGAAGCGTATCGGGACAGATTCACGGCCGCACATATGACGCTCATCGAGAAGTTGGCCGACTTCGATGATGGGATCATGGAAAATTTCCTTGAAGATACTATTGTATCTCCGACTGAGATTTATCGTGCCTTGAGAACTGCAACATTAAACCTGGACTTGGTTCCGGTTCTATGTGGAAGCGCTTTTAAGAACAAAGGCATACAGCCCCTGTTAGACAGTATCATTTATTATTTACCGTCACCGTTGGATGTACCTCCAATGATTGGACATGGTAAAAATGATGAAGAGATATGTCGTGAGGCTGATGCAAAAGAAAAACTCACCGCGCTTATTTTTAAGCTGATGAGTGATACTTTTGTTGAGAATCTTGCTTTTATCCGTGTCTACTCCGGTGTTTTGAAAGTTGGAGACAAGGTATTTAACCCTGTCAAAAAAAAGAAAGAGAAAATCAGTAAATTAATTCGGCTTCATGCGAATAAGCGTGAAGAAGTGGACAGTCTTAAGGCTGGTGATATTGGGGCTGTAATAGGCCTGAAGTTTTCCACTACCGGAGACACACTTTGTGCGAGTGGCGATTATATTGTACTGGAAAGTATGGAATTTCCGGAACCTGTAATTGGTGTCGCTATCGAGGCCAAGAGCAAGGCCGACGAGAAAAAACTTACTGAAACGCTTGGTAAGATAGCCTTGGAAGATCCATCGTTTAAGATTTCAAAAAACGATGACACTGGACAGACAATAATTTCAGGGATGGGAGAACTACATCTCGAGATCATTGTCGACAGATTACTCAATGAATTTAAGGCCAAAGCAAACGTAGGTAAGCCTCAGGTGTCCTATAAGGAAACCATCTCGGCTGTAGCCGAGGGTGAAGGCAAGTTTGACCAGCTGACAGGAGCTAAAGGTCAGTATGGCCACGTCGTCCTCAAAGTTGAACCTTTAAATAGATCTGAAGGGGTTCAGTTTGAAAGTCTTGTAAAGGATGATAAGGTCCCGTCGGAATTCCTTGGTGCTATTGAAAAAGGAATTAGGGACAGTTTGGACGCAGGGCCGCTTATTGGATACCCTGTCACCGATATAAAAGTAACGCTTATCGGCGGATCATATATAGATGATGAATCCACTGAGATGGCATTTGGAATTGCATCGGCAATGGCAATTCGCAGAGTAACGGCTGAAGCTACTCCTCTGTTGCTTGAACCGATTATGAGTCTGGAGATAACATGTCCAGATGAATATCTTGGAGATATGATGAATGATCTCAACTCCAAGAGAGCAAAAGTTGTTGGAATTGAGACCAGTGATGGTCTTCAGGTGGTAAAAGCAAATGCTCCCCTGGCGCAAATGTTCGGATATTCAACATCCCTACGATCTGCGACACAGGGTAGAGCGAATTTTACCATGCAGTTTGAGAAATATGACGTCGTGCACAAAAATAGAGCCGACGAGATTATAAGAAAAATCAGAGGAATATAGCTTATTCATTTTGAGGAAAGACTATGTCAAAAGAAAAATTTGAGAGAACTAAACCGCATGTCAATGTTGGAACTGTTGGTCACATCGATCATGGTAAAACCACACTGACCGCTGCAATCACAGCTGTACAGGCAATCAAGGGATTTGCTGAATTTACTGATTTTAGTAATATCGACAAGGCACCCGAAGAAAAAGAGCGTGGAATCACCATCGCCACGGCACATGTTGAGTATGAGACTGAGAATCGTCACTATGCTCATGTGGATTGTCCTGGCCATGCTGACTATATTAAGAACATGATTACTGGTGCAGCGCAGATGGACGGCGCGATTCTGGTTGTTGGTGCCGATGATGGTGCTATGCCTCAGACTCGTGAACATATCCTGCTTGCTCGTCAGGTTGGTGTTCCAGCAATGGTTGTGTTTCTCAATAAGTGTGACATGGTTGATGATGAAGAACTCATCGAACTTGTAGAGATGGAGCTTCGTGAGTTGCTTGATAAGTACGAATTTCCTGGAGATGACATTCCAATCATCCACGGTTCAGCACTTAAGGCTCTTGAGAATCCAACGGATCCCGAGGCGAGTAAATGCATTGACGAACTGATGGCTGCAATTGACTCTTATATTCCCGAGCCAGAGCGTGACGTTGATCAGCCTTTCCTTATGCCTATTGAGGATGTTTTCTCAATTTCAGGTCGTGGAACAGTTGCTACCGGTCGTGTTGAACGAGGAATCGTTCATGTTGGTGATGAAATTGCGATAGTAGGTATAAAGGACACCATTAAAACCACCTGTACCGGTGTTGAGATGTTTCGTAAACTTCTCGATGAAGGACAGGCTGGAGACAATATCGGTGCTCTTCTTCGTGGTGTTAAACGTGAAGATATAGAACGTGGTCAGGTACTTGCTGCTCCAGGTTCCATTACCCCTCATACCAAGTTTAAAGCAGAGTGCTATATACTTGGAAAAGATGAGGGTGGTCGCCACACTCCATTTTTCAACGGATATCGTCCACAGTTCTACTTTAGAACAACTGATGTAACCGGAGTTATCACCCTCGAAGAGGGTGTTGAAATGGTAATGCCAGGAGATAATGTCCATGTGAAGGGTGAGCTTATCACTCCGATTGCCATGGATGTCGGTCTTCGTTTTGCAATCCGCGAGGGTGGCAGAACTGTTGGTGCTGGTGTTGTTAGTGAAATTATTGAATAAGGAAGATCATGATACCTGCAGATAAAATTCGTATCCGCCTCAAGGCGTATGATCATAAACTTCTTGATCTGTCCACCCATGAGATAGTTGAGACTGCACGTCGTACTGGAGCAGCTGTAGCTGGCCCTATACCACTGCCAACTTCAATCAACAAATTTTGTGTCCTTCGGTCACCACATGTTGATAAAAAATCTCGGGAGCAGTTTGAGATGAGAACCCATCGTCGTCTGATCGACATTCTTGAGCCTACTCAACAGACCATTGATCTGTTGATGAAGCTAGAGTTGTCTGCTGGCGTAGATGTGGAGATTAAACTGCCATAGCAATTCCGCTAAAGGAATTGCTTAATTTGGAGAAGTATAGGTAAGATTATGCCAAAGACAATGGGTTTATTGGGTAAAAAAATAGGTATGACCCGTTTGTATAACGAAATCGGTGCTGTTATTCCCGTAACTGTTATAGAAGCTGGGCCCTGCAAGGTGCTTCAGGTGAAGTCAGAGACCACGGATGGTTACAGTGCTATCCAGGTTGGTTTTGAGACCAAGAAGCCACAGAGAGTCAATAAAGCTCTTGCTGGACATTTTAAGAAATCTGATTCAGATGGATATTATAATATCCGTGAATTCAGAGTTCAAAATTCCGATGACTACCAGGCAGGTCAGGAGATCACCTTAAGTGATCTGTTTAAGACCGGGGATGTTATTGACGTTCAGGGTACATCACAGGGTAAAGGATTTCAGGGTGTTATGAAGCGTCATGGTTTCAGTGGCGGCCCTGGTGGACATGGATCCAAATTCCATCGTCGACCTGGCTCTATTGGAATGAGCGCCTCGCCTGCAAGGGTAGTTAAGGGAAAGAAATTACCCGGAAGAATGGGAACTGATACTGTACTGAGAAAAAATGTACTTGTTGTTGATGTCCGAGATGATGAGAATCTTATTCTCGTCAAAGGACCGGTACCAGGAGCAAAACAAGGCCTTCTGAAGCTTTTCAGCAAGTAATAGCCGAAATAGATTTATCGGTTCAAGGAGTAAACAATGTCTACAGTAGATATAGTAAATATCAGTAACGAAAAAGTTGGCGAGATCGAGTTGAACGCCAATGTGTTCGATCTGACAGTTAAAGAGTATTTGTTACACGATGTGGTTCGTATGCAACGTGCAGCTAGGCGTGGTGGTAATGCCAGTACCAAAACCAGACGAGAAGTTCGTGGTGGTGGTGCTAAGCCATGGAAACAGAAGGGAACGGGACGTGCGCGTGCCGGTACCAAAAACTCTCCAATCTGGAGAGGTGGTGGTGTAACCTTCGGTCCCAAACCGCGTGATTATAGTTTTAAGCTTAATCGTAAGGTTAAGCAGCAGGCCCTTGCAATGGCGATGAGTGCCAGACTGCAGGAAGGTAATCTGGTTGTAATTGATGAACTTGTTATGGATGCTATTAAAACCAAAAAGTTTGTCGGCGTGATGAAAGGTTTTGATTTTGAAAACTGCCTTATTGTTACAGAAAGTAATAATGAAAATGTTAGCAAATCAGCCCGGAATGCAAATGGATTTAAAGTGCTACCTGTTGAAGGGTTGAACGTTTATGATGTTCTTCTGCACAAGAAACTTATGCTGCTGAAACCAGCTGTTGAGAGTCTTGAAAAGAGGTTAACCGCATGAAAAGTGATCATAGAATTTTGAGGGGTCCCTTGTTGACCGAAAAGGCCAATCTTCAACTTGAAGTTGATCGAAAGGTTGTATTTAAGGTTGATCCTAAATCAAATAAGATTGAAATTAAAAAAGCCGTTGAGAAGATGTTTGATGTTAAAGTTAAACATGTTCATACTACCAACATGCATGGCAAACAAAAACGCGTAGGAAGCTTTTCTGGTTTCACCAATGACTGGAAGAAAGCATATGTGACTTTGTCTGAAGGTGAGATTAATTTTGCAGACCAACTGTAAAATTTATTGAATACTTACGGATCTCAGCTAGGCAGTTTAGTATAGCTATCAATCCAACATAGCGTTGATGGAGCGATTAGATAATCATGACAATTAAGACATTTAAACCAACATCACCTGGTAAAAGACACCATGTGGCCATACAAAATTCAGAGCTGTCAAAAAACGGCCCTGAAAAAAGCTTACTTGCGCCATTGTCCAAATCCGGTGGTCGGAATAATTATGGAAGAATAACCTCTCGTCACATTGGTGGCGGTCATAAGCGTAAATATCGTATTATTGATTTCAAACGTAATAAAACTGATATTGCCGCAAAGGTTATCTCTATTGAATATGACCCGAACCGGTCAGCAAATATTGCTTTGCTTTCCTATTCAGATGGTCAAAAAACTTACATTCTTGCCCCTTCAGGTATATCGGTAGGGGATCAGGTTATTGCTGGGGAGTCTGTGGACATTAAGCCCGGAAACTGCCTGCCACTGATGAATATCCCACTTGGTACCATTATTCATAATATTGAGATGAAGATTGGTAAGGGGGGTCAGCTCGTAAGAAGTGCAGGAGTATCTGCTCAGCTTATGGCTAAAGAAGGAACATATGTTCTAGTAAGATTACCCTCGGGTGAAGTTCGTAAATTTCACAGACTTTGTAGAGCTTGTATTGGCAAAGTTGGTAATCACGAGCATGAAAGTCAGAAACTTGGTAAAGCTGGTCGTACCAGATGGATGGGTAAACGTCCTCACGTGCGTGGTGTTGCCATGAATCCTGTCGATCATCCGATGGGTGGTGGTGAAGGTAAGAGTTCTGGTGGTCGTCATCCATGTACTCCATGGGGTTACCCAACTAAAGGGTACAAGACTAGGAAGAATACCGAGTCCGACAAATACATTGTCAAGAAAAGACGTTAATTAAGAGGAAAAACTATGGCTCGTTCAGTCAAAAAAGGACCCTTTATAGATGATCACCTTCAGAGAAAGGTTGATGCTGCAATTGAAAGCGGATCCCGGAAGGTAATTAAAACATGGTCCAGACGATCCGATATCTCACCTGAGATGGTTGGTTTGACCTTTGCAGTACATAATGGCAGAAAATTTATTCCAGTTTTTGTATCAGAAAACATGGTAGGTCATAAACTTGGTGAGTTTTCAGCAACCAGAACCTACTATGGTCATTCATCTGATAGAAAGGCTCGTTAATAAATTTATATAAGCGTTTAGATCAGATTCATTAGGAGTTATTACTATGGAAGCTCGTGCCGTTGGGAGACGTATAAGAATCTCTCCCCAGAAAGCCAGACTCGTTGCTGACGTTGTTCGGGGAATGGGCGTTGATAAAGCGATCACCACTCTCAGGTTCATGCCAAAAAAAGGTGCGTCTATATTAAGAAAGGTTATTGAATCTGCAGTGGCCAATGCCACTCAGGATGACCAGATTGATGTAGATAATCTTTATATTAAAACAGTTTTTATCGATGGTGGCCCTTCTTTTAAAAGAATACGTCCTCGTGCAATGGGGCGTGCCACATCAATTATAAAACGTACAAGTCATATTACCGTAGTGCTCGATGAAAATTAGTTCTTTACTTTATCGGCAGTAATGGGTATGACTCTCATTTTTTTTATTTATATATAGCATAAACGTATTGCTGGAGGATTATTTTGGGGCAGAAAGTTAACCCACTAGGGTTCAGACTTGGTATAACTCGGACATGGGATTCAATTTGGTATGCCAATAAGGACTACTCAAAGAACCTTATTGAAGATCAGAAAATAAGAAAGTTTTTAAAGAATCGTCTTCAACACGCCGCTCTTTCCAAAATTATCTTAGAGCGTACTGGAGAGAAAGTTCGTGTAAAACTTTTTACTGCTCGTCCTGGGATTATAATTGGGAAGAAAGGTTCTGAGATCGAGCTTCTGAAAAAAGAGCTTGAAAAACTTATAAATCGTAAAGCAGTTATTGATATTCAGGAAGTACGACGTCCTGAAGCCGATGCTCAGCTGGTAGCAGAAAATATAGCTCAGCAGCTTATCAGACGTGTAGCTTTTAGACGAGCTATGAAAAAGTCTGTTAACTCAGCGTTACGATTCGGTGTAAAAGGTATAAAAATTTCCTGTTCTGGCCGACTTGGTGGTGCTGAGATGTCACGATGTGAATGGGTGCGTGAGGGACGAGTTCCTCTGCATACTCTTCGAGCTGATGTTGACTATGCATTGGCAGAAGCCAAAACAACATACGGAATCATTGGTATCAAAGTATGGATTTTTAAGGGCGAAGTCCTTAACACTAAAGATACTCCTGTAGAAGCATAGCAGAAGTTTTTTTAGAATCCATTATTAATATTGGAGTTTAAGAATGTTAAGTCCTAAAAAGGTCAAACATAGAAAAGTTTTTAAAGGAAAAAATCGGGGCAAGGCTCATCGCGGCTCAACGATCTCCTTTGGTGACTATGCGCTTAAAGCTGTTGAAAGTGGTAAACTTACTGCTCAACAGATTGAGGCCGCGCGTATTGCCATAAATAGAAAGATTAAACGTGGTGGACAAGTTTGGATTCGTGTCTTCCCTGATAAACCAGTTACCTCAAAGCCTGCTGAAACACGTATGGGTAAAGGTAAAGGTGCCCCAGATCATTGGGTTGCAGTAACGAAACCCGGAAAAATTATTTATGAACTGGCCGGTGTTGAAGAGGAATTAGCCATCAGGGCTTTGACTCTTGCTGGTGCAAAACTGCCATTTAAAACAAAGGTTATCTCAAAGAGGAGCACACTATGAAAATGTCAGAACTGCGCTCAATGTCTACAGATGATCTGCAGAAGAAACTGGTCGAGATCAAAGATGAAATATCAAATCTTACATTTCAACATAAGATCAGACCTCTTGAGAATACTTCAGTCTTGAAACGACTCCGTAAGGATGTTGCTCGTATTAATACGTTTTTTAACGAGAAGTAATACGTTAATTAACTTTTAATAAACCGAAGTAAAAACTTATTACAATTCGAATTGTGTCAATCATGAGTGAGACAAAAAAAATTAAGAAGACCAGAACTGGTACTGTTGTCAGTAACAGAATGGAAAAAAGTATAGTTGTTCGGGTAGAAAGAACGGTACGTCATAAACTCTACGGTAAATATATCAAAAAGAGTGTGAAGTATCTTGCCGATGACCCGGAAAATAACTGTAATATTGGTGATATTGTCAAAATAGAAGAATGCCGACCACTGAGTAAGAAAAAACGGTGGCGGTTACGAGATATCATTCGGGAAAGTGTTGCTTAAAATCATTCCTTGATTGATTCATACTCTTTATGAATTGCAACTGATTATATATCAGGTGAAACTATGATACAAAGTGAGACAGTACTGAATGTTGCAGACAATTCAGGCGCAAAAAAGGTTCTCTGCATTAGAGTTCTTGGTGGTACCAGGAGACGGTATGCCGGCATTGGTGATGTAATTGTTGCCACTGTTAAAGAGGCCCTTCCAAATGCAAAAGTAAAAAAGGGTGATGTTGTTAAAGCAGTTATTGTGCGTACAGCTAAAGAATTGAAGCGTATGGATGACACCTGGATAAAATTTGATGAAAATGCAGCGGTAATACTTGCAGGAACAGGTGATCCTGTTGGTACACGTATTTTTGGACCAGTTGCAAGAGAGCTGCGTAACCAGGGATTTATGAAAATTATCTCTCTGGCACCCGAAGTTTTATAAGACGAGTTAAGCAATCCAATCTCGCTTATGAGATTGAACAAAAGGTGCTGAAAATGGCAAAGGGACAGACATACCTGAAAAAAGATGACCAGGTAGAAGTAATAGCGGGAAAGGATAAGGGAAGAGTTGGTAAAATTCTTAATGTCTATCCTGATAAAGAAAGGGCTCTTGTTGAACGTATTAACATGGTTAAGCGTCACACCAAGGGGACTGAAATGAATCAACAGGGGCAAATTGTTAATCGCGAAGCCTCGATTCATGTTTCTAATTTACAGCTGATATGCCCGGAATGTACCAAGACCGGACGTGTTGGAAAAAAATTCTTAGAAGATGGAACAAAGGTACGCTTTTGTAAAAGCTGCGGCGAATCCATTGAAAGTAAATAGTAATAAAGGTAAAAAGGCAATTGCCAGGAGTATCAAATGGGTTCGCTGAAAGACCAATATATAAATGAATGTAAACCAGCTCTGCAGAAAGAATTTGGTTATTCTAATGTTATGCAGATTCCCAAAATCGAAAAGATCATATTAAATATGGGACTTGGTGAGGCTGTACAGAATCCTAAAATTATTGAAGGTGCTGTAGAAGAACTCACTCGTATTGCTGGACGTAAAGCTGTAGTGACCAGAGCAAAGAAATCAATAGCCGGTTTTAAATTACGTGAAGGGATGCCAATTGGTTGCCGTGTAACCCTGCGTGGTGATGTTATGTATGATTTCTTTAGTAAGCTTGTAAATATTGCTTTACCACGAGTACGTGATTTCCGGGGAATTTCTCCGAAATCATTTGACGGAAGAGGAAACTTTTCCATGGGTGTTAAGGAACAGATTATTTTTCCTGAAATCGATTATGATAAAATTGATAAGATTAAAGGATTAAATATATGTATCGTTACATCCGCTCCAAATGATAAAGAGGGATTGAGCCTTCTTAAAACCCTTGGAATGCCTTTTAAGGGATAAGCATATATTTTTTAAAGTATAAATATATTAATAGAAGTTAGAATTAATAGAATCGGAGGTCGGTTTGGCTAAGAAATCTCTCATTGCGAAAGCAAAAAGAACGCCAAAATTTGCGGTAAGAAAATATAACAGATGCCCACTTTGCGGACGCCCTAAGGCATTTATCCGTAAGTTTGGTATGTGCCGTATATGTTTTCGTAAGTTAGCTTCTAGTGGTCAAGTTACAGGTGTAACGAAGTCATCCTGGTAACCCTGAAGCCCATTAGATCAAAATTTAATTTTGAAAAGGAGAGTTCGCGATGTCCATGAGCGATCCCCTGGCAGACATGCTGACCAGGATAAGAAATGGAGTAATGGCAAATTTTGAAACAGTTGTAATGCCTACCTCCAAAACAAAAGTTAACATTGCTAAAGTCCTACAGGACGAAGGCTATGTTTCAGGATATCAGGTTGATGAGTCTGGAGTTCAAGGAACTCTGACAATTAGACTGAAATACGGTTCCGACCAAAATCCGGTAATTACTGGAATAAAACGGATCAGTAAGCCTGGATTACGTAAATATGCGAGAGCTGGTGAGATACCAACCGTTCTCAATGGTCTCGGAGTAGCTATCCTTTCAAGTTCGAAGGGCGTTATTACTGATAAAACCGCAAGGGCCAGTAATGTCGGCGGTGAGATTCTTTGCGAGGTCTGGTAAGACCAGCAAAAAACGGAGGTAATCATGTCTCGAATTGGAAAACAGCCTATACTTGTCCCCGCTGATGTTAAAGTGGAAATTACAGGACAGAAGATTACAGTTTCTGCTAAAAGTGGAAAACTGGAACGTGAAATATTACCGGAACTCGAAGTTTCCTTGAAAGATCAGGAAATAATTGTCGAGAACCGTGACAACAGTAAAAGAACTAATGCCTTTCGTGGGATGACCAGGAGCCTTATTAATAATATGGTTGTTGGTGTTGATAAGGGTTTTAAGAAAACTCTCATTGTTGAAGGCGTAGGGTATAAAGTTAATGTATCCGGTAAGATATTAACATTGAATGTTGGTTATTCAAATCCGGTTGAATTCCCGATTCCACAGGGTATTCAGATTAACGTTGATGGATCGAGTAAAATTATTGTTGAGTCCATTGATAAAGAATTGCTTGGTCTTACCTCTTCACAAATTCGTCAAATTCGAAAACCTGAACCTTACAAGGGAAAGGGCATTCGATATGAAGACGAACATATTGTACGCAAAGTTGGTAAGGCTGGAGCAGCATAAGTAAATTAGATACCACCTAATGTGGAATCTACTCAAATAATGGTAAGGAAAGATGGCTAAGACAGATCCAAAAAGAAGAGCCAGGGCCAAACGTGTCCGACGCATTCGTAAGAAGATTACTGGTAACAGTGATCAGCCGCGTCTTAGAGTATTTAAGAGCAACAAGCACATATATGCTCAGATCATCGACGATACTGCTGGTAAAACACTTGTCTCCATGTCAACTGTTGATAAGGCATATCAGAATTCAGACGATGACGATAAGACTGGTAGTGCAAAAAAAGTCGGATTGTTACTCGCTGAAGCTGCGAAAAATGTTGGTGTGAGCAAAGTTGTTTTTGATCGTGGCGGATATATATACCATGGTCGCATTAAAGCACTTTCTGAGGGAGCCCGTGAAGGTGGGCTTCAATTCTAAAGATATAATTTAAGTGGGGGTTTCCCTTGGCAGATTTTAAACGTTCGAAGAACGAGAGTTCCGACGAATTTATTGAAAAAATTGTATTCATTAATCGAGTTGCCAAAGTTGTTAAAGGTGGACGTCGATTTAGTTTCAGTGCCATCGTTGTTGTTGGTGATGGTAAGGGAAAAATTGGATATGGACTTGGGAAAGCAAATCTTGTTCCTGAGGCAATTCGAAAAGGTGTGGAGAGAGCCAGAAAAGATATGACTTCTGTTTCGCTCACCGATATTTCAATTCCTCATCAGGTTATCGGCCGTTATGGTGCTGGTAAGGTATTGCTTAAACCAGCGTCTGAAGGTACAGGAGTTATTGCAGGTGGGCCTGTTCGTGCCGTCCTTGAGGCTGTTGGAGTACATAATATTCTGACAAAGTGTTTGGGATCACATAATCCCCATAATATGGTTAAGGCCACTCTCAACGGTTTGAAAAGTCTTCGTACTGCACAAAAAATTGCAGATATGCGCGGTAAAAGCGTAGAAGAAATTCAGGCATAATCGAGAAGTAGAAAGCATGGTGTATCCGGTTACGAAATTACTGGGTAAACAGCATGCTTTTTTTCTATTTAATATCGAGTAAAAGGTAGTTTAATGTCCGATACAATTACATTCACTTTGGTCAAGAGCGGGATCGGAAGTACCGAAAAAATCCATGCCACTCTTACAGGTCTTGGACTGACAAAAATGCATAAACGTGTCACACGCAAAAATACCCCTGAAATTAAGGGAATGATTGCTAAAGTGGCACACCTTGTCCGTATCGAGGAGGCGTAACATGATTAATTTAGGAAATCTCTCCCCGAATAAGGGAGCAAACAGACAGAGAAAGCGTCTTGGTCGTGGCCCTGGGTCTGGTCATGGAAAAACAGCTGGTCGTGGTCATAAAGGATTTAAATCCCGTTCAGGGTCTGGTATTAAACCAGGTTTTGAGGGTGGACAGATGCCATTACAACGTCGTCTTCCCAAGCGTGGTTTTAGCAATATCAATACAATTAAGTGGTCTATTATCTCTCTTGCTCAGCTCGATACCCTCGAGACTGGTGCTGAGGTTACCACCGAATCCTTAATTGCTAATGGTATGGCTCACAAAGGACGTCCTGTTAAAGTATTAGCAAATGGTGAAGTATCCAAAGCTCTTACGATTACAGTTGAGAAAATCAGTGCTGGTGCGAAAGTGAAAATCGAAGCAGCTGGTGGGACGATCGTAGGCGCTTAGTTTACGTGCTGAGCAACAAACATTTATTTGAAGCTTGATTTATTGTAGCTTTTGTATGGAAATTGAATATGAGTGGACTGCAGAACGCTACAAAATCTTCTGATTTGAGAAAGCGAATTATTTTCACCCTGTTAATGCTTGCTGTTTACAGGATGGGAGTTCAGGTTCCTACTCCAGGTATTAATGGAGAGGCATTGGCAGCATTTTTTGCTAAAAATGCCGGGACGCTTTTTGGTATGTTTAATATGTTTTCCGGTGGTGCGTTGGAGAATTTCTCAATTTTTGCACTTGGAATCATGCCCTATATCTCCGCTTCTATTATCATACAGTTACTCACAGTTGTTATTCCCCAACTTGAAACGCTTAAAAAAGATGGTGCATCCGGGCAGCGTAAGATTACGCAATACACCCGGTATGGAACCGTTGGTCTAAGTATTATTCAAGGGACATTTATTGCTACAGGTCTTCAGAGTATGGTTGGTCCTGGTGGAGAACCTATTGTTCTCAATCCAGGGACACCGTTTATTCTTATGACGATGCTCACACTCACTGCAGGTACATCTTTCATTATGTGGCTTGGTGAGCAGATGACTGAAAGGGGGATCGGGAATGGTATATCGCTTATTATTTTTGCAGGTATTGTCGCCCGTGGACCGGCTGCTTTGGTTAACTCTTTTCAGCTTATCAAAGCGGGTGAAATAACTCTTTTCTTTGTACCCTTAATTATTGCTTTTATGGTAGGTGTTGTTGCTGTCATCGTTTTCTTTGAAACAGCTCAGCGTCGAATACCAATCCAATATGCAAAAAGAGTTGTTGGAAGAAAAGTTTACGGTGGGCAAAGTTCTCATCTCCCGCTTAAGATAAATATTGCAGGTGTAATACCTCCAATTTTTGCTTCATCGATTATGATGTTTCCAGCAACTATTGGGAGTTTTGTTCAGGTAGAATGGGTTCAGAAGGCCTCAGCTGCCATGTCGCCAGGTAGTGTTTATTATTACTTCTTCTATATTATTATGATTGTATTTTTCTGCTTCTTCTATACAGCGGTTACTTTTAAACCTGACGATGTTGCAGAAAATCTCAAAAAGAATGGTGGTTTTGTCCCAGGTATTCGTCCTGGTCGAAAAACCGCTGACTTTATAGATAAAGTTCTTACTCGATTAACGGTAGTTGGTGCGATCTATCTGAGTGTTGTTTGTGTATTACCAACTATTCTAATATCTAAATTTAATCTGCCGTTTTATTTTGGCGGAACAGCCCTCTTGATTATCGTTGGTGTTGCGATAGATACAGTTTCACAGGTCCAATCGCAAATGGTAATGACGAACTACGATGGCTTTATGAAGTCAAATACGAAGAAATAGGCAATAAATTGTGAATTGTAGCGCTGGTGGTCAGCAGGCTTCCAAGCCAATTCTAATAAAAACTCCCGATGAAATTAAACTCATGCGGGATGCCAATCAGATTGTTGCTGAAGTTCTTTGTCTGATGCAAAAAAACGTATCACCCGGAATCACTACTTTTGAACTGGATCAAATGGCTGAGGCATTATGCCGAAGGCGGAAATCCACTCCTGCTTTTAAAGGATATCACGGTTTCCCATCAAGTCTTTGTGTATCCATTAATGAAGAGGTGGTTCACGGTATACCGACACGTAAAAGGAAATTGAAGAAAGGTGATATTCTTTCCGTCGATTTTGGTGTCTGTTATAAGGGGTTTTATGGTGATTCTGCTGTTACGATTCCAGTTGGAAAGGTTAAGCATGATACCTATAAGCTTATGCTAGCAACCCAAGAATCCCTTGATAAGGCGATTGCTCAGGTTGTCGTTGGCAACAGGGTGTCAGATATTGGTAAGGCAGTACAGGAATATGTTGAACCAAAGGGTTATTCCGTTGTGCGTCAGTTTGTTGGACATGGTATTGGAAGTTCACTTCACGAAGGTCCGGAAGTACCAAACTACGTACAGAGTGGCCAGTCTCCACGATTAATTGAAGGTATGGTTATTGCCATTGAACCTATGGTTAATTTGGGGACACACAAAGTTAAAGTCCTCCGCGATGGCTGGACGGTCATTACAGCAGATAAAAAACCATCTGCACATTTTGAACATTCAGTAGCGGTTACAGCTGATGGCCCATGGGTTCTCAGCTCTCGAGAAAAATTTTCGGAACAATAGAGAAATAATCCTTCTCTTTTTAAGATGGATGGTTTATTATTGTCCGTTTTCGATCTGATTGTGTTCCATTCAGGAGTATTATAATTATGGCCAAAGAAGAAGCCATCGAAGTAGAAGGTACCATTGTTGAACCACTTCCCAACGCAATGTTTCGTGTTGAGCTTGATAATGGACATAAGGTTCTTGCTCATATCTCTGGTAAAATGAGAATGCATTTTATTAAGATTTTACCAGGTGACAGAGTTACTATTGAGCTCTCTCCCTATGATCTTACTAGGGGTAGAGTGACATTCAGGGCAAAGAACAATAAAAAGAAAAAATAGAGAGTTGTCACATGAAAGTCAGATCTTCTGTCAAAAAAATGTGTAGTGATTGTAAAGTATATAAACGCAAAGGCGTCGTTCGGGTCAGCTGCAAAGTTAAAAAGCATAAGCAGCGTCAGGGATAGCATCTTATTTTGAGATTGGCAGTAGAGAGTACTGTCTTTTATATTAAGGAGTACGTATTTTGGCACGTATAGCGGGAGTTGATCTTCCAAAAAATAAGCACATGGATCGTGCACTTACATACATCCATGGACTTGGGCTGACCTCAGCCAGGCAAATACTTGATAAGGTTGATTTACCACACACTATGAATAGTGATGATCTTGGTGGTGAAGATGTTACTCGTATTCGTAAGATTATAGAATCTGAGTACACCGTTGAAGGTGATAGGCGTCGCGAGGTATCCATGGATATCAAACGACTAACAGATCTTGGTTGTTATCGTGGTCGTCGTCATCGTATGGGACTCCCATGTCGTGGACAGAAGACGAAGACAAATGCCAGGACTAAGAAGGGCCCCCGTCGTGGTGCTGGAAGCCGTAAATAATATATTGATACAGGTGTGAAACATGGCCACAGCAAAACGTAGTGGAGCCAATAAAAAACGCGTAAAAAAGAATGTTCCCGAGGGGATTGTCTTTATTTACTCAACATTTAACAATACCATTGTCAGCATCTCTGATAAGCAGGGTAATGTTATATCCTGGTGTTCAGCAGGTGTTCTTGGCTTCAAGGGATCTCGCAAGTCGACTCCTTTTGCAGCTCAGAAAGCTATGGCTGAAGCAGCTGAAAAAGCGGCTGAGCATGGACTGAGAAAGATAGAAGTTCGTGTAAAGGGTCCAGGACCTGGTCGGGAAGCTGCTCTTAGAGCACTTATAAATACAAGATTTGAAGTTAGCAAAATTGTTGATGTAACTCCAGTTCCTCACAATGGATGCAAACCGCCGAAACGTCGTCGGGTATAATAAGTCTTGTCAGGAAAAATTACTTTTTTAAAGTTACATTACATTAATCGGAGAATATAAGTGGCTAGATATACAGGAGCTGCCTGTCGTCGTTGCAGACGTGAAAATCTGAAATTATATCTTAAGGGTGATCGCTGTTACTCGGACAAGTGCTCATTTGAAAGAAGAGCTGTTCCTCCCGGTCAGCATGGTCAAGCGCGCTTTCGTAAAGTTTCTGACTATTGCGTACAGCTGAGAGAGAAACAGAAAGTTAAAAATATTTATGGAATGCTCGAAGGGCAATTTCGTAACTATTTCCACAAGGCTGATCTTCAGAAGGGCATTACGGGTGAAAACCTGCTTATTATGCTTGAGCGTCGTCTTGACAACACCATATTTAGACTTGGTTTTGCCTCTTCAAGGAAACAAGCCAGGCAGATGGTGCGCCATAACCATGTTGTTGTTAATGACAGAAAGGTAAATATTCCTTCTTTTCTTATATCCGTTGGTGATGTTGTTACCATCAAAGAAAAAAGTCGGACAAATTCCTATCTCGTTGAAAGCATGGAAGCTGTCGCCAGACGAGGTATCCCAACTTGGCTTGAACTTGATAAAGCTTCATTTAAGGCCACGGTTAAGGCACTGCCTAATCGCGATGAAATTACCATGCCTATCCAGGAACAGTTAATCGTTGAATTGTACTCCAAGTAACATTCAACAACTGGACTCGGGCAACCATATCGCAAATATGAAGGTAGGAAACTCATGACTGAAACTGTTGAAGAGACACTCCCTATTTACCGCAATTGGCATGAACTTATTCATTCTGAACCAATTGAGGTAGATAAGGCTAAACATACCAACACCTATGGAAAATTTGTTTGTCAGCCCCTCGAAAGAGGGTTTGCAGCAACTATTGGTAACTCCCTAAGGCGAATTTTGCTCTCTTCTATTCGAGGAACTGCAATAACTAGCATTAAAATAGAGGGTGCCCTCCATGAATTTACATCGATGGAAGATGTAAAAGAAGATGTAAGCGAGATTATTATCAATCTTAAGCAGGTTCGTCTTCAACTCAGTTCCGATGAAGGCCAGACCGTAGTAATTGATAAAAAAGGTCCTTGTGTTATTACAGCCGCCGATATAACTAGCAATTCGAATATTGAAGTGATGAATGGGGATCAGTTGATCTGTACTCTCACTGGAGATACCGAATTTCATGCTGAACTCACCGTTGAGTGGGGGAAAGGTTATCAGACTGCAGAGAAACAGTCTAAAGAAGATCTTGCTATTGGCCAGATCCCTATAGATGCTATTTTTACTCCTGTTCGTCAAATACAGTTTGGTGTTTCTAACGCTCGTGTTGGTCAACAGACTGACTATGATAAATTGACCATAGAAGTTGAAACTGATGGAAGTGTTAAGCCTGAGAATGCCCTCGCATTTGCTGCTAAAATTCTTAAGGAACAGCTTACTCCTTTTATTAACTTTGACGAAGCGGAAGTTGAACCGGAAGCTACCGAGGAAGACAAGAGCGATCTTGAACCTCTCAATCCTAATCTTGATAAACCTGTAGAGGATCTGGAACTTTCAGTTCGTTCTGCTAACTGCCTCAAGAATGCTGATATTAACTTTATTGGTGAACTTGCTCAGAAATCAGATCAGGAAATGTTGAAGACGAAAAACTTCGGCAGAAAATCATTAAATGAAATAAAAGCACTTCTTACTGAGATGGATTTATCACTCGGAATGAAGGTAGAAAACTGGACTCCACCGGAAGTTGCTGAAAGCAGTGACGAGAACATCGAGCTGTAGCCAAGTTATTATAATTGATCAATCCATACAGAGGGATTGAATTGAGGATAGAATTATGAGACATAGAAAAGCAGGAAGAAGACTTGGTCGCACCACGTCACACAGATTGGCAATGGTTCGGAATATGGTTACCTCCGTTTTCGAACACGAACGCATTGTTACAACTACGCCTAAAGCAAAAGAAGTTCGTAGAGTTGTAGATAAAATGATAACACTGGCAAAGCGTGGAGATCTTCATGCTAAGCGTCAGGCTTTCAGTTTTATCCAGTCTCGCGATGTGGTTGCTAAACTCTTTGATGAGATTGCAGGTCAATATACTGATCGTAATGGTGGATACACCAGAATTATTCAGACAGGTCAAAGACGGGGCGATGCCGCACCAATGGCAATCCTTGAGCTTGTTAATTATTCTGAGGATACAGAGGAAGCTAGCGAAGAATAAAAATTTGCTTACCTTAGGCCAGATATATAGCTGATATGATTTATTTCATATCAGCTTTTTTTTTATATTTTTTCAGGATAATCCTATGAAAAGTGGCAAGAATTTACCAGAAAGTATGAAACCAATCGGCAAAGATAAATTCAATTTTCATTGTCACAAAGAAGTGGATTGTTACATGGTCTGTTGTCGTGATGTGGATATGTTTCTTTATCCTTTCGATGTCCTGCGTTTAAAAAATGCATTGGGAGTAAGCTCCCAAGAGTTTATGGAGAAATATACCAGAGTACTCAAGGGTGGTGTTCATCCATATTTTCCTTCAGTTATGCTACGACTCACAGAAGGGGAATTAAAGGCCTGTCCATTTTTAATCGATGAAGGCTGCGCAGTATATGACGATAGACCTTCAGCCTGTAGAACCTATCCTCTTGAACGAGGAGTAGATAGATCACCCCAAAAGGGGTTGGTTTCTGACTTTTACTTATTGACAGATCATGATTACTGTCATGGTCATTCTGAAAAAAAATCCTTTACCGTTAAAAAATGGATTCGAGATCAGCGTCTTGATGAATTTAATATGATGAATGATCTATGGGCCGAAGTAGATACTGTTTTTGCCTCAAATCCTTGGTCAGGTGAAGGAAGTGGTGGTCCCAAACAACAGGTTGCTTTTACCGTATGCTATGATATTGACAATTTTCGCATTATGGTTGCAAAACATGATCTGCTTGAACGGTTTTCAGTTTCTCGTGATCAGAAACGTAGAATAAAAGAGTCAGATATTGAACTTCTCAAATTTGGTTTTGAATGGATCAAGAACTTTGTTGGTGCGCCGTCCTCCCTACTTAAAAGATAGTAATCCAGTACTCAATTTTTCTTTTGTAAAATTCTTTACGGTGAGATAACGCAAAAACTTGCGTGACTTAGCGTGGTATGGTAATAAAAAGTGTTTAAGATTTAACTTTGTAGTCGTTTTTTTCGCATTTGGCGGAGAGAACATAATTCACACATCCCCCATATTCCGGTGTTATTGATTTTCTTATGTAAAATCAGTGATGAGGTGGGATGGACGCTTAACCGGATAGGAGAATACAATGGCAAAAGTTACCGTTAAAGAAATGCTGCAAGCAGGTTTGCATTTTGGTCATCAAACCCGTCGCTGGAATCCAAAGATGAAACCATACATCTATGGTCCCAGAAATGGCATTTATATTATTAACTTGGACAAAAGTAAAAAACTTTTTGATGCAGCATATAGCTTTATTATTGATGAAGTTGCCAAAGGCGGAAATCTTCTTTTTGTCGGTACCAAGCGTCAGGCTCGCAATATAGTAAAAGAGGAAGCAGTACGATGTGGAATGCCGTACGTTGATCATCGTTGGCTCGGAGGAATGTTAACAAATTTCCAAACCATCAAAAATTCTATTGAGCGTCTCAAATCTATCGAATCCATGCAGGAAGATGGTTCGATTAGCCGCTTCCCTAAAAAAGAGATTCTTCTTATGGGGAAAGAGCGAATAAAGCTCGAACGAAATGTTGGCGGTATCAAAAATATGCGCAATATTCCTTCTGCTATTCTTGTGATTGATCCAAGGAATGAATCTATCGCAATTAATGAAGCGAAAAAACTTAAAATTCCAGTGATCGCTCTTGCTGATACCAACTGTGATCCCGATGGTATTGATTATATTATACCTGGTAATGACGATGCAATTCGTTCGATCAGATTAATCTGTGGTCAACTTGCAGAGGGTGTTCTCACCGGTCAGGCTTCACGTGATGGGGAAGATGCATCCGACGAAGCAATGCTTGCAGCTATGAGTGATGCAGGTACAGAACAGGAAGCAGCTGTAGAGGTTACTGAAAGTCCTGAAGCTGCTAAGTAATGTATAAGAAATAAAATATTGATAACAAAGGGGCTCTATAAGCCCCTTTGTTATGTCTGCTATGGACGCCTTATTGTCAATAGTTGGGCCTATTTTTTATCGTAAATCTGATTCATAATTCATGAAAAATTGTTATTGGTTGCTTGTAGAAACTGTTTTGGCGAGCAATATAAAAGGAGATACACTGTGAAAATCACAAGTCAAATGGTAAAAGATCTCCGCGACAAAACTGCCGCGGGAATGATGGATTGTAAAAAGGCACTAAGTGAGACAGAAGGTGATATGGAAAAAGCCGTAGATCTTCTTCGTCAAAAAGGACTCGCCGTTGCCGCTAAACGTGCCGGTCGTGCCACCAGTGAGGGAACCATCGAGACCTATATCCATGCAGGTGGGAAAATAGCTGCCATGGTAGAACTCTCCTGCGAAAGTGATTTTGTTGCTAAAACCGACGCTTTCAAAGAATTTGCTCGCGATCTTGCTCTTCATGTTGCAGCTGTTAATCCCGTTGCCGTCACCCGTGAAGAAATTCCTGAGGAAGTCCTTACGCGAGAAAAGGATATTTATGTTCAACAGGCCTTAGATTCAGGAAAGCCAGAGAATATCGTAGAGAAAATGGTTGGTGGTAAAATGGAGAAATTTATTAAAGAAATTTGTCTGCTTGATCAGCAATTTGTTAAGAATCCTGATTTTACTATTCAGGAACTTATTACCGATCTTATCGGTAAAATGGGTGAATCCATTTCTGTTAAACGTATTGCCCGTTTTCAGGTTGGTACCTGATTTCCTTCTGTTCACATCTATGTCAGACATTGATGTGAACATTTTATTTTCCCAAGAATAAGGATTTATTATGGAACTGAAGTACAAAAGGATACTGTTGAAATTGAGTGGCGAAGCCCTTATGGGAGAGGACTCATTTGGTATCAATACTGATGTTCTTGAAAATATTTCTAAGGAAATTAAAGAGATCATAGATCTTGGTGTTGAAGTTGGTATTGTGATAGGGGCTGGAAACATATTTCGTGGGGTGAAGGGTGCCAGCCAGGGGATGGATAGGACTGCCGCTGATAATATGGGAATGCTTGCCACGGTGATCAATTCGCTTGCTCTTCAGGATGCACTGGAGAGAAACAATGTTGTTACCCGTGTAATGTCTGCTATTGCCATGCGCCTTGTCTGTGAACCCTATATCCGTCGTCGTGCCACCAGACACTTGGAGAAAGGCCGAGCAGTTATTTTTGCCGCTGGAACTGGGAACCCCTACTTCACTACTGATTCTGCAGGCGTGCTTAGAGCATTAGAGATTGATGCTGATATCATTATAAAGGCCACAAAGGTTGATGGTGTGTATGATAAGGATCCCGTTCTGCACAAAGATGCTGTTAAGTATGACACATTAAGCTACGATGATGTCTTAAGTAAAAACCTTCGTGTTATGGATGCCGCTGGAATAGCACTTGCCAAAGAAGACAATAAACCTATTTTGGTTTTGAATATGACCAACCCCGGAAATATTCGCCGTGCAGTATCTGGAGAAAAGCTTGGGAGTCTTATTGGACGTTGAAACGGTTTTTATACCAAATTAAGAGTTGTTAGAGGAGAGAGTGCATGAGTGATGTGATTATTGAAATGGCCGAAAAGATGGAAAAAAGTGTTGATACTTTTAAAAACGAACTCTCCAAAGTGCGAACAGGTAGAGCCTCCATCTCTCTTTTAGACGGGATCTCCGTTGACGCCTATGGCAGCCCCATGCCAATGAATCAGGTTGCCACCATGACAATTCCTGAGAGCAGAATGATAGTCATTCAGCCCTGGGATCCTCAGATGGTACCTGCCATTGAAAAAGCTATCCTTAAATCCAATCTTGGTCTTACTCCTGCAAATGATGGCAAGGTTATTCGTCTGAACATTCCGCAACTTACCGAGGAACGCCGTAAGGAACTGGTAAAACAGGTTCGTAAGGTTGCAGAAGAATTTCGGGTAGCTGTCAGAAATGTTCGTCGTGAGGCCATCGATACTCTTAAACAACTTAAGAAGGATAAAGAGATTTCTGAAGATGATCTTTTTAAACTTCAGGACGCTGCTCAGAAAGAAACTGACACCTGTGTTAAACAGATTGATTCTGTGACGGAAAATAAAGAAAAAGAAATGATGGAGATATAGTCAGTACTCCTCGCTTCCATCTCTCAGGTTACCTTTAGCCCTTCTAGGGAAAGTATCCCCCACGGGTTTCTAAGGTGATTATCCAGCAGTGTCGGTATCGCTTTCCGGCACCGCTGTTAATTTCAGTAATCCTCTTCTGCATACAAAAAGTATAACATGGCCGTACCAGAATCCCTTGATCCAAAGTATATCCCTAGACATGTCGCCATTATAATGGATGGCAATGGACGATGGGCAAAGCGTCAGCTGAAGCCACGTCTCTATGGTCATAAGGTCGGGGTTGATTCGGTACAGGCCATCGTTGAATGTGCTGCTCAATGTGGTGTTGAGGTGCTCACTCTTTATGCCTTTTCCACTGAAAACTGGAAGCGACCAGCGGATGAAGTGGGTGGCTTGATGGGACTATTGAAAAACTATCTTCAAAAAGAACTGTCTCGAATGCTTAAGAATAATATTCGTCTTACCTGCATTGGTGATACCGAAAAACTTCCCAAGGATGTACGGGAGGTTCTTGATTCAACAATGAAAGAAACAGCAGGTAATAGCAAACTCACTCTTAATCTTGCCCTTAGTTATGGGGGACGCTCTGAGCTTATTCGAGGCATACGAATGATTGCTAAAGAGGCGAGTGAAGGGAAATGTGCAATTGATGATATTGATGAAAAATGTATTGATTCCCATCTGTATACCGCAGGACTCCCTGATCCTGACCTGCTGATCCGTACTGGAGGCGAAGCCAGACTTTCCAATTTTCTCCTGTGGCAGGCATCCTATGCTGAAATATATTTTACTGATATTATGTGGCCGGAATTTCGTGAGGATGCACTTATCCAGGCCATAAGTGAATATCAGGGACGTGAGAGACGCTTTGGACAGACAAGTGCTCAGGTCCATAGTGGGTGATATATGAATCGGTTGATTCCAGGTCTTGCTCTTGCATCGTGTTGGCTGCTTCTTTTGTTAAAGGGGTCCACTCTGTTATTTGCTGTGGTTCTGTTACCGCTTCTTGCCATTGGCGCCTATGAGTATGGACGAATGTCCCTTACGGAATATTCATTGAAACAATCCGTTTTCCTTGCGTTCCTTTCTGTCTTTCCACTTGTTTTCCAACTGCTATATCCAAAACTTGGACTTGATGATGGCTTTGTCCTGGGATTTCTGATGCTTGCATTCTGGACTCTTGCCACTTATCGTGATGGCTTTGACAGTTATGGTTTTCTTGCCCGTGGCACATTTGGACTTGTCTGGATCGGGTTTATGGGCGCACATCTCTATCTTATTCGTTGCCTGCCAGAAGGTAATGCCTGGCTGTTGATTCTGACAGGTATCACTGCAGGCTCTGATTCCGGTGCCTATTATGTCGGGCGCGCCTTTGGGAAGCGTAAACTCAGCTCATTGATCAGTCCAAAGAAGACAGTGGAAGGTGCTGTCGGTGGAATTGTTACCGGAGTCCTTGTGGCTGCTCTCTTGGCTCTACTGCTTCTCAATTCTGTTCCCTGGTTGTTTGTTGTCCTAGCTGCGATTGTCCTTGGAATGATTGGTATATGTGGCGACCTTACCGAGTCTGTTATTAAGCGTGCGACCGGAACAAAAGACTCTGGCACCATCCTTGGCGGTCATGGTGGTATACTTGATCGTGCCGACTCTATTTTGTTTGCTGCTCCTGTCCTCTATTATCTTCTGTTAATTTCACTCTGATTGCTATGAAAACACTTTCACTTCTTGGCTCCACCGGTTCAATTGGCTGTAATGTACTTGATGTGGTGCGCAGTTTTCCCGAGCTTTACAGAGTCACCGCCCTTGCAGCTGGAAAAAACATTAAAAAACTGCACGAGCAGATTCTGGAGTTTGAACCGGAATGTATATCTGTTGCTGACAAAGAGAGTGCCGATCAACTTATTTCCGGACTTTCTTCTAGGTTTAAAGAGCGGGTTGTCTATGGAACCGAGGGGAGTGAAAAAGTTGCAGCAATCGATTCTGCAGATATGACAATATCGGCAATCGTTGGTGCTGCCGGCTTACTTCCCACACTAGCAGCTATAGATGCTGGAAAAGATATAGGACTTGCCAATAAAGAAACCCTGGTGATGGCAGGAAAACTTGTGATGGATCGCTGTCGGGAAAAGGGTGTACAACTTCTTCCCGTTGATTCTGAACACAGTGCCATTTTTCAGGCGCTCGATGCTGGACATCGGGACGATGTTGCAAAGATTATTTTGACCGCTTCAGGCGGACCGTTCCTTGATAAATCCTTTGCGGCACTAAAAAATGTCACTCCGGACCAGGCCCTTGCACATCCAAACTGGGTTATGGGGAGGAAGATCTCAATTGATTCTGCATCCCTCATGAACAAAGGGCTTGAAGTGATTGAGGCTAAATGGCTATTTGATGTTTCCGTCGACGAGATTCAAGTGGTTGTCCATCCTCAATCCATTGTTCATTCGCTGGTGGAATTTCAGGACGGTTCCGTTATTGCGCAGCTTGGTATCCCGGATATGCGGATTCCCATTGCTTTTGCTCTTTCCTATCCTCGCCGACTTCCTATGTCTTTACCGAGATTAAACCTGGCTCAGTGCTCCAATCTGGAATTTCATGATCCAGATTATAATCGCTTTCCAGCCTTGTCTCTTGCATTTATGGCAATTGAAAAAGGTGGTGTGTTGCCTGCGGTAATGAATGCTGCCAACGAGATAGCCGTTGATGCATTTCTAGATGAAAAAATTCCTTTCCTTGATATTGCGACAACAGTGGCTACAGTTATGGAGCGAGTGCAGGATGGGAGTGAAGAGATACTTGATGATATTTTGGAAGCTGACCGTCACGCACGTGATGTTGCAACGGCGATGATAGTTGCCCGAGGATAAAGTCTTTTGACTATATTCAACACTCAACGTTTGCTGAATTGTGACTGTAATCAGGTAAGGTATCTTTTAATTGACACGCTCGTAAAAAAATAAATTCGATAGAGTTAAGTAACATAACTCCATATACAAGATGAGTATCTTTTTGTTTAAAATGGGGGTACGAGGGTACGTCGAGATTGAGTATGAAAAATGACCCCCAAGGGCACTTTCTGCGGGGAGCACAACGAAGCAACTGAAGCGTTTTTTTACGACGTCATCTTAAATAACCATTAGGTTTTCTATGAATACCGTTTTTTCATTTATTGTTTGTCTGGGCATTCTTATTTTTGTCCATGAACTTGGTCATTTTCTCTTTGCCAAACTGTTTAAGGTAAGAGTACTTAAATTTTCACTCGGTTTTGGCCCGAAAATATTCAGTAAGACTGTTGGCGAAACAGAGTATCAGCTAAGTGCTTTGCCACTTGGCGGTTACGTAAAGATGTTTGGCGAAAACCCCGATGAACAGGAAGAGTCTGGAAGTGATAGAGACGCATCTTTTGCTCATAAAACTGTGTGGCAACGTTTCTTGATCGTTCTTGCCGGACCGGTTTTTAATCTTCTGTTCAGTCTTGTTCTCTTCTTTTTTGTCTTTTTCTTTATGGGGTTGCCGGATAGCCGGGATACAACCAAAATTGGAGAAGTAACAGTCGATTCCCCTGCCGCCGCCGCAGGGGTTCTTGCCGGAGATACTATCCTCACCATCAACGGTCACGCTACGGATGAGTGGATGGATGTTCTCACTCTTGTAAAAGATTCTAAAGGTGAAGCGCTTACCTTTCTTATGGCTCGCGACAATAGGGAAGTCTCACTCGTGGTGACTCCTGCAATTCTCCCTGTCAAAGATATCTTTGGAGAGCAAGTTGATAAGCGTTATATGATAGGAATTATGAGGGCAAGCGAACTCTTTTATACCCCCACCGGATTCTCCGGTGCTTTTCAGGCTGCTTGTTCTCAAACCTGGATGTATATAACGCTTACAGTACTTGGCTTTGTGAAGCTAATTCAGCAGGTTGTGCCTGTCTCAGAACTTGGCGGCCCTATTCTTATTGCCCAGATAGCAGGGCAGCAGATGCAGGCGGGCTGGGTCAATTTTATCTTTTTTACGGGATTGCTCAGTGTGAATCTTGGGATATTAAATCTTTTACCCATTCCCGTACTTGATGGTGGCCATCTGATGTTTTTAACTTTTGAGGCCGTTCGACGTAAACCGATGAGTGAAAAGATGCAAATATTTGCCCAGCAGGTTGGAATTGCCTTCCTGGGAGTCGCTATGATTTTTGTTTTTTATAATGATATTGCAAGGATATTTGGATCGTGAACGGTGAGCGCCCTCTGATTCTCTCTGTTGATACCTCTACTTCCTGCAGCAGTGTGGCTCTTACATACGGGAATCTGCAGAATGGAGATTTGCTCGCAACGCTTACTCTGAACAGTAAGCTGACTCATTCCAGGAGGTTGCTGACAGGTATTGACTGGCTTCTTCAGCAAAATAATATTGATTGTGCAGATGTTGACGGCTTAGCCGTTGGGCTTGGCCCCGGATCTTTTACAGGATTACGGATTGCAATGGCCACCATGAAGGGAATGGCAATGGCCATGGATAAACCATTGCTCGGCTGTTCGACACTGGATGCTCTGGCTGTGAACTGCTCTGGCGAAAGGCCATTATGTGTGTTGCTTGATGCCAGAAAAAAAGAAGTGTACAGATGCTGGTATGCACTCGATGATAAGAATGTTTTTCGCCCCACCGGGACCATCGATGCAGTCACGCCTGAGATACTGGTTGCTGAAGTAACAGAGCCTGTATTGATGGTTGGAGATGGTCTTTTGACATATTCCGATTATTTAAAGGAGAACCTTGGCGAGTCTCTTGTCATGGCCCCGCTTGCTTTGCACTATCCTACGGCTACGGCCATTGGTTTTTTATGTTGTGAAAATTTTGAGCAGGGGAAGCGTATGGATCTTGATTCTGCCGTCCCACTGTATGTTCGTGCATCGGATGCGGAGCTCAGTCTGGTAAAAAAAGAGAAACAGAACAAATGATACTTAGAAGAAAGACCCGAAAAATTCATGTTGGTGATGTACCTATTGGCGGGGGGAGCCCCATTAGTGTCCAGTCAATGACCAATACCGATACCAGAGATGTTGCAGCAACGCTTACTCAAATAGAACAGTTGCAGGATGCCGGATGCGAAATTGTTCGTGTTGCAGTCCTCAATCAAGATGCGGCAAAGGCCATCCGAAATATTCGTGAAAAGATTCTCATTCCCCTTATTGCTGATATTCATTTTGATCACAGGCTTGCCGTTGCGGCAATGGAAAACGGTGCTCAGGGAATCCGGATTAATCCGGGGAATCTTGGTGGTCCGGAAAAGCTTTCCCGGGTAGTTGATGCAGCAAAGACACATAAGGTTCCTATTCGGGTGGGGGTAAATTCCGGTTCCATCGAGAAGGACCTTCTGCAGGAATTTGGTTATCCAACTGCTGAGAAACCGGACGCACTTATAGAAAGTGCCATGAGAAATGTCAGGCTATTGGAAGAGCAGGGATTTGAAGAAATCAAAATTTCAATTAAATCTTCGGATACTCTGACTGCAATCAGCGGCTATCAACAGCTTTCTAAACTAACGGATTATCCTCTCCATTTAGGTGTTACCGAGGCGGGTGGTTTGATTGCTGGTACGGTTAAATCAAGTGTCGCTCTTGGAATTTTACTCCATCAGGGAATAGGGGATACCTTCCGTATTTCACTTACCCGTGATCCGGTTGAAGAAATACGAGTCTGCTTTGAACTTCTTCGTTCGCTAAAAATACGTGAGCGTGGGCCTGAGTTAATATCATGTCCAACTTGTGGCAGAACCCAGATTGATCTTTTCAGTATTGCTGAAGAAGTTGAGCGGTATGTACAGACCATGAAAAAACAAATTAAAGTGGCTGTTATGGGTTGTGTGGTGAATGGACCTGGAGAGGCTAAAGAAGCAGATATCGGACTTGCCGGAGGAAACGGCGTAGGAATTATTTTTAAGAAAGGAAAGCTCTATAAAAAAGTTAAGGAAGAAGAACTGCTGGAAACTTTTCTTGAAGAGCTGAGACAAATAGAAGAAGCATAGAAGAAGGTAACTATTCAGCGAGGGCAACTAATTCCCCTTAACTCTGAGCTGTAACTGTTTAGCAGTGCCCCAAATATATTTGTTTTGGGCTCCAAAGCATACTGATGCTATTCGAGGAGGCTAAAATGGACGTAGTTGGATTGCTGCGGAATAGGTACAGAAGAAGTATAAAACAGGACCATTAGACATGAGATTTTCACAATCACTTATTCCCACACTTAAAGAAACTCCTGCTGAGGCAGAAATTGCAAGTCATCGTCTTCTGCTGCGGGCAGGTTTTATACGAAAACTTACTGCAGGTATTTACACCTATTTGCCACTTGGCCTAGCAGCGATCAGAAAGGTGGAGACGATTGTTCGTGAAGAGATGACACGGGCTGGAGCTCAGGAACTTTTGATGCCCATGGTTCAGCCGGCTGATCTCTGGCATGAAACCGGGCGATATAAAAAATATGGGCCCGAACTGCTTCGCTTTGTTGATCGCCATGATAGAGAGTCCTGTCTTGGACCTACCCATGAAGAGGTCATCACCGATCTTGCACGGCGTGAAATTAAATCCTATCGTGATCTTCCCTTGAACCTGTATCAGATTCAGACAAAGTTCAGAGATGAGATTCGACCACGATTTGGCCTGATGCGGGGGCGTGAGTTTATTATGAAGGATGCCTACTCATTCGATGTGGATGATGCGGCGTCAGGAATAGCGTATAAGCGTATGTATGAAGCATACAAACGTATTTTTACCCGTTGCGGACTGGATTTTCGCCCTGTTGAGGCTGATTCCGGAACCATAGGCGGCAGTTTTTCCCATGAGTTTATGGTTCTTGCCGATACCGGAGAGGATACCCTGGTTATCTGTTCTTCCTGTGATTATGCTGCTAACAGCGAAAAGGCAGAAATCGCAGCAGTGGCTGCAGATGAAACTCCCCTGCTGGATATGGAAAAGGTTGAAACTCCCGGCAAGCGTAAAGTCCCTGCTGTGTGTGAGTTTATGGGGATTCAACCGCATGAGCTTGTGAAAACCATGGTCTTTCAGGCAGGAGAAGAGGCCGTTGCTGTTCTTATCCGCGGGGATCGTGAAGTGCAGGAGGTAAAACTCAAGAACCTTCTTGGTGTCGCTGATGTCGAGATGCTTGATGATAAAGGTGTTTATGATGCAACCGGTGTTCCAACGGGCTATCTCGGACCGGTGGGCATAAAAGTTAAGCTCCTCGTTGATAATGAAGTGGCTGCCATGCGCAATTTTGTGGTTGGTGCTAATGAGAAAAATCATCATCTGAAAAATGTCAATTTGGGACGTGATTTCGAACCATTTAGCGTGGCTGATCTGCGGCAGATCACCTCCGATGACCCCTGTCCTGTATGTGGAGGCAATCTTTCCATGAAGGAGGGGATAGAGGTTGGTCATGTGTTTAAGCTCGGTACTGGGTATTCAGAGGCAATGAATGCTGTCTTTCAGGATAGCGATGGGCAGGATAAACCAATGGTTATGGGATGCTACGGTATCGGCGTTAGTCGTATTGTCGCTGCTGCCATCGAGCAGAACCATGATGAGAACGGGATGATTTTCCCCATGCCTCTGGCTCCAATGCAGGTTGTTCTATTGAATCTGGGATTAAAAGATCAGGAGATAAGTGAGGCAGCAGAGAGCCTGTATACAGAACTGCAGGCACAGCGCGTTGATGTCCTCTATGATGACAGAGATGAGCGTCCCGGATCAAAATTTAAGGATGCTGATCTCCTTGGTATTCCCATACGCATCACCGTCGGTAAGAGTCTTACCAAAAATGGTGTGATAGAGCTTCGTTTCCGTAAAGATGGGGCGGTGGAAGAACTTCCTCCAAATCAGGTAACGGAACGGATACTTGAAATAATACAAGCTGAAATGATCAATGGTTGAACAAGAAATAAAAGGAATTCAGGTTAATCAGGAAGGTTTAAAGATCCTGACCAGGAATTACCTGAATGGGATGGACTTAACGCCCATTGACAGGGCCTGGGAACTTGCCGTCTCGGTTCATTCAGAGTCCGAGCACTTTTCAGGAACGCCCTATCTGGATCATACCCTCCATGTTGCCTCCATTCTTGCCTCTATGCATCTTGATCTGGATACTGTTGTAGCCGGTCTGCTCCATGGTGTTTTGGAGGAAGGGGTAAAGCTGAGTGACTTGAGGCAGCAGTTTGGTGATGGTGTGGCTGATATCGTGAATGGCTGTACCCGTATTGCCAATGTTCACTACAATTCAAAGCTGACCCATCAGGCGGATAATGTCAGAAAGATGCTGCTGGCTATTGCTGCCGATGTCAGGGTGTTACTTGTAAAGCTTGCAGACAGATTGCAGGATATGTGTCTGCTCGATACCGTTCCCTTTGATCGTCAGCAGGAAATTGCTCGAGAAACCAAAGATCTCTACGCTCCCCTGGCTTCACGACTTGGTATTGACTGGATGAAAAGGGAACTTGAAGATCTCTCTTTTCAATATCTTTATCCCGAGGAATACCTTGATCTTGTAACGAACCTTGAGAGTTCTCTTGAGGAGCGCCAGATTTATGTGGATGAAGTGATCTCCATATTCCATAGAAAACTTGCGGAGTCCAATGTTGAACCAACACGTATCATTGGCCGTCCCAAGCATCTCTTTTCCATCTATAAAAAGCTAGTTGCCCAGAAAATCCCACTTGAACGAGTGTATGATAAGGTCGCTTTTCGAATTATTGTTGATAGCGTCAAGGAGTGTTACGAAGCACTCGGGGTAATTCATGCCAACTGGTCACCGGTACCCGGGCGCATTAAAGACTTTATATCAGTTCCCAAGGCGAATAATTACCAGTCCATGCATACCACAGTGGTTGGGCCGCGGGATCACTTTATTGAAATCCAGATTCGTACCGAAAAGATGGATCGCATTGCCATGGAAGGTGTTGCGGCGCACTGGGCTTACAAAGAGGGACAGAACGCCTCTGACAACGATACCAAGCTGTTTAAAGAACTGAAAAGCCTGGTGAAAACTCTACAGGAAGTTGACGATCCAAGAGAGTTTCTGGAATCAGTTCATGGAGAGTTGGATACGCCCGAGGTGTATGCTCTTACTCCCGCAGGTGAGGTCAAAGAGTTCCCTGTTGATTCAAGCCCTATTGATTTTGCTTACGCCATTCACACCGAGGTCGGAGATCACTGCGTTGGAGCGAAGGTGAATTGTAAGCTTGTTCCGTTGAAGTATTCAATTCAGAACGGGGATGTTATAGAGATTGTCACCTCTAAAAGTCAACGACCTCGACGTGGGTGGCTTGAGTTTGTGAAAACGAGCAGAGCACGTTCACGGATACGTTCCTGGCTGCGTAAGGAAGAACGTGAGCAAGCATTGAACCTCGGTCGAGAAATTTGTGAAAAAGAGCTTAGGCATCACGATACCACATTGAAGAAGATGGTGAAAAGTGGCCATGTAAAACTTCTTTTGAAAGATCTGCACTGCAACTCGCTTGAAGATATGCTCGCCAAAGTTGGAAGCGGAATGATCACCATTCCTCATCTTGTGAAGACTCTTCAGCCGCCAGAAATTAGAAAAGAGGAAGAAAAGAAAAGGGAAGCTCGGGAAAGTTTAAGCTCTGATAAGCATTCTGCGGCGGTTGAAGAGAGGAGAAAAGTCAGAAATGGCTCTGCTATTCATATCGATGGTGTTGATGATATGATGATAAAAATCAGCCGCTGCTGTAATCCTGTGCCAGGAGATCCCATTATGGGATTTGTTACCACAGGCAGAGGTATTTCCGTCCACAAAGCTGAATGTGTTAACCTGCTGGCAACGGATCCGCAGCGCTGGATGGATGTGGAGTGGGCAACTAGCCAGGAAAGTGCACATCGGGTTGAACTTCAGGTCAGTGCAGAGAATACCAAGGGTATTTTTGCCTCAATCAGTAGTGTTATAAACTCAGATGATGCCGATATTGTAGAGATAACGGCAAGAACAACGCCTACCGATACTGCGGAGTTTCATATCGCAGTTGAAGTTGAAGGGCTCGAACATCTGCAGAGAGTTCTGCAGCATCTGCGACAGGTGAAGCAGGTTATCACAGCCAGGCGCATCTAGTAAATTATAATAGTGTATAATGTAAGGTGCTTAGTGTAAGATAGTCTCAAAGCGACCCAGATGAACATAAATTGCTCAAGGGAGGAGAGTGTGAAAGAGAATATCACTGCAATGTATGCTAGGAAGAATTTCGGCCGTTTACTGGATAAAACGGCTCTTCTTGGCGAGTCCTACGTTATTGAACGAGCTGGTCGTCCCATGGCCGCTCTTGTTTCTGTTGACCGCCTTGAAGAGTTACAGGTGGGGGGCGTGGCAATGGAAGAGACGCTTGAGAAAATGATAAAGAAAATCAAAGGCCCAAAATCCAAAAAGCTTGAAAAGGCGATTGTTGAAGCAAGAGAGGCTGCGGCTAATCTTCTTCTTTAGCCTCTTGTTTTATGGAATTATGCCAGATTTGCGGCAATGAAATTGATTCGCAAACCGTATCCTGTCCTTTCTGTGGAAGTAATCAGAGTAATGGTAACGGGGATAAAAATAAGCCTAACCGGTCAGTATTTCAGCAAAAAACTGTAAATCTTGAGCGAGGACTTCCCACGGTTGAGCAGGCCTTAACACGACTTTCCCAGGAACTGAACACGGCCCGTATAGCAAAGATTACTCTTCTTACCCTTATCCATGGTTATGGCTCAAGTGGCAAAGGCGGAGCAATCCGTCTGGAGTGCAGAAAAACGCTGGAGTATTTAAGAAGTCGTGGAGAGATTAGAACTATTGTTTTTGGTGAAAATTTCAGTCGTCGTCATGGGCGTGCGAAACAGTTATTACATCAATTTCCTGAGCTTTCCCATCATCCCCATTTGAATCATCATAATAAAGGTATCACACTAGTGGTTCTTTCCTAGGCAAACTGTTTAATACTTTTGTGCTCTAGAGCGAATTTGAACTTCTTGCTCTCTGTTTGTCGGAGATTCCTGGTTTATGATGGGAATTCATAAAATCCGATTTCACAAGAACTTACAGATAATTCTCTTGCTACTGACGTATGATTATGGTATCGAATCCTATTATTGAAACAGATAGCGAGAGCACTTCTTCCAGCAATGAACGTTTATCGAGGAAAAAATATGTTGAATAGAATCGTACTGATTATGTTGATGTTTTTTTGTTTTAACAGCTCGGCCATGGCTCAAAAATCTATCGTTTTTGCAGTACCCGCCGCAGTTCCTCCTATGGCTTTTGTGGATGAGGGAGGTGAAGTTGCAGGCTACTCAGTTGATTATATAAAAGCTGTAGCAGAAGCTGCTGGTTTCACAGCTGTTTTAAAAAATGTTCCCTGGGCTGGAATCTTCGCTGGTCTCGTAAGGGGAGACTTTGATGCGATTTGTGGTGCAGTTTCCATAACCGAAAAACGAAAAAAGGTTGTAGATTTTTCAATTCCTTATTTTGAAGCGTGGCAGGCCCTTGCGGTTCAAAAAGATTCCACCGTAAAAAGCCTCGATGACCTAAAAGGACAAATAGTAGGTGGAAAGCTTGGCTCTGTTGCATTTCAGGAGACACAGGCAATTTCTGGTCTTGAGGTTGTAGGGTATCCTGATGTCAATACACTTATGGCGGCATTGCAGGCGGGACAGGTTGCTGCGATTGTCTATGATCAGCCTCAGGTTTCCTACTCCATTAAAACCAGTTATCAGGATAGTTTGAAAGTAGCCTCTCTGGTGGAGACAAAAACAAAGGATAACTTCGGTATTGCAGTAAAAAAAGGTAATATGGAACTTCTTGATTTACTTAATAAGGGAATGAAGATAGTCAACGGCAGTTCTGCAGAACAGAAAATTCGGGAAAAATGGCTGAATAATAAGTAAGCATCGTGGAAAAGTAAAGTGGCTTACAGATATTCGGAAGTCACTTTGCAAGCTTGAGGGAGTTTACATTTTACTGATCTCTATTTGCTGGGGCAGGGTCATTTAGTTGACGCTGCCTTTTTTTTTATTCCCTTGCAGGATAAGAATCAATGCTTATTTATTAGTGGTATGTGTAACATAGGGAATGGGTAATAATAAAATAAAACGAACTATTAAGGAGTTTCTCAATGAAACAAATTGCTGGATTAGTCCTTGTTATCTGTCTTTCCGTACCGTCCATTGGTCTTGCCGAAGGTGAGCAAGCTGGTGGCCTGAAATCTTTTAAAGATCAGCTCAGCTACAGTATGGGCGTTGATATGGGCTCTTACCTCAAGGGGATTGGAAGTGAACTTGACTATGAAAAACTTCAGCTTGGCTTAAAAGACGGCTTTGATGGCAACAAACCGCTCTTATCTCCTGAGGAGATGCAGAAGATTCAGACACAATTTGCTGAAAAAATGAAGGCAACTCAGGAAGCGGAAATGAAAGTCATGCAGGAAAAGAATAAAAAGGCAGGTGATGCCTATCTTACTGCAAATAAAAAGAAGAAAGGCGTGACTGTAACTGAAAGTGGCTTGCAATATGAAGTTGTAAAGGAAGGTAGTGGTGCTGTCCCAACTGCTGAAGATACCGTGAAGGTTCATTACAAAGGCACCCTGATAAACGGAACGGTTTTTGATGATTCTAATACACGGGGAGAGCCTGCAACCTTTGGCGTTACCCAGGTTATTCCAGGTTGGAGTGAAGTTTTACAGCTAATGAAAGAGGGAGCAAGTTACCGCGTAGTTATTCCTCCATCTCTTGCGTATGGCGAACGTGGAGTACCACCAATGATTGAACCGAATTCAGTTCTTGTTTTTAATGTGGATTTGCTATCCATTGAGAAGGCTGATAAAATTTAATTTTTTTCTCTTAATAAGACCCTTTAGAGGCTTGTAATGGCTAAAAAGAAATGTTGTCAAAAGGTAAAGAAGAAGGGCTACTGCTGTTCAAGTTGTCCTCTGTTTGAAGAGCCCATAAAGCAGGCAAAGAAAAAAGGTAAAAAAAGTAAAAAGAAGAAAACAAAAAAATAATAGAAAGCTTTTTTATAAAATTGGCCCCGTAGCAGAATTGTTTCGGGGCCTTTTTTTATGAAATAGATTTGTGTCGCATGGCTTGGTTTTTTGAGGGACCATAGACAGAAAAAAAATCTTGACATTAAACTCTTAAATGTTCACTTATGAGAGCGTTCACTATTCTAAGTTAAATCTGATTACGTACAAAGCTCAGCCATTTTTGTCTGTCATTCCCGCGGAGGCGGTGAGTCTGGGGATGACACATCCGGTCACTTGTCATTCGTATGTTTGATCAGCGTATTACGCCTCAAATATGTGACGTTGGCTGAATTTCATACGTAATTAGAAAAATAAATGTATAAAAATAGCGTTACATCCCTTTCGGTTACCTATATGGAAAAACAAAAAATATCTGTTTATATCATCGCTTATAATGAGGAAGAAAAGATTCGTGCGGCCATTAATTCTGTGCTTTGGGCTGATGAAATTATTCTCGCGGACTCGTATAGTGAAGATAAAACAGCAGTCATAGCAAAAAAGATGGGAGCCAAAGTTGTTCAGGTTGAATTTAAAGGATTCGGTGATTTGCGTAACAGGGCCATGGCAGCTTGTAATTATCGATGGGTTTTTTCTCTAGATGCTGATGAACGCTGTACTGCAGAGGCAAGGGATGAGATTCTTGCGACCATTGAGTTATCTGAAACGGCCGATGCTTATTATATTCCCCGCCGCAATTTTTTTATGGGCCGCTGGATTAAAAATTCTGGCTTTTATCCAGATTATCGACAGCCACAGCTCTTTATTAAAGGAACTCTGGATTTCAAAAATGATGATCCGGTTCACGAGGAGTATAAAATCATTTCAGATAAACCAGTGGGGTATCTGAAAAAATCCATTTGGCAATTTCCCTACAAAAATTTGAGGGAAGTTGCTCATAAAGCCAATAAGTATTCATCTCTCGGGGCAGAGAAACTTCAACTTCGTGGGCGCAAAGCTACCATGTTTACCGCTCTTGGACGCGGTTTATGGTCGTTCTTTCATATGTATATTTTAAAGAAAGGTATTCTTGACGGATGGCCGGGAGTCGTTATTGCTGTGGGTAACTTTCAAGGTACATTTTATAAGTATGCCAAATTGGTGGAGTTGCAGAGTAACTGGCAGCCCCCAGAGTCTTTACCTTTATATCTGGATGGGGATAGGGGAAAGTGACAGGTTGTTTTTATCCAAAAACATCCTACAAGAGAAATCAGCTCAACTTTATTATGTCTGTCACAGCAGTAACTATCGAGTCCACCTTGATACCTTTCATGCAGCTTACATGACTACATTGCCGCTTGCGGCATTCCAGGCAATCAAGCTTTTCATTGCGCATGATGACATGCTTTACCCCATAGGGTCGAACTCGTTCAGGGTGTGTAGGGCCAAACAGTGCAACCACTGGTGTTTGGGTCATGGCGGCCATATGCATAGGGCCGGAGTCGAGTCCAACATAAGCAGCACTGCGCTGTAAAAGGGCGACAACCCCGGTTAACCCCAATTCTCCGGCAGCAATAATGGGCTTTGACTGCATTTGTGAAGTGATTTTGGCAATATAGTTACGATCCCCAGCACTGCCGGCAAATACCAGCAATAATCCCTGCTCATGGAGTCTATCCGCCAGTGCCGCCCAATACTCAGCTGGCCAGAATTTGCTTTCCCAGCGAGCACATGGATTGGCGTAAATAATGATATCTTCATCCGTTATGCCAAATGTATCGAGGAACGTGCGAACCAATTCAACATCACCTTTTCTGCTATGCATATGAAAGTCTTCTTTTACTACGGAGCATCCCAGATGATTGCAGAACAGAATATTTTTGTCCAGCGCATGCTTCACTTGTTCAGGGACAGCAATCAGCTGATTCTGAAAAAAGCTATTTAATTCCCTAGCATCCTTAAATCCAATTCGTATGCCACCGGGATTTGTCCATCCCAATAATCCACTGCGAAAAGAGGCGTGAAGGTCGAGAATCAGATCGTACCGCGCTTGCTTTAATTGGGAACGTAGTGTCTTAAGCGTTCCTAATGTCTCCTTTAATGCGTGGAAATAAGCCATCTTACTGGCTTCAGGGTCGCTGGTTGATGAGATATGAACCGGGTATACAGTGTCAATAGATGGGTCACATTCTAGAAGAGGTGCAAACGCCTGTTGTACAATCCAACCAATGGAACAGTCCGGAAAAGAACGTTTCAAAGCGTGCACCACCGGTAGCGTATGGATAACGTCCCCTAGTGAACTTTGCTTGATAATCAATATTTTTTTAGGATGTTCTGGTAGGATATGTTGCTTAGTCATAATTAAGGGTAAGAGTGTAATTGTTGATAATGTACTGTAATTGTATTGAATTATTGTTATGTAAGCATGTTCTGTTGGTTCATTTACTCGTCATGTCCATGACATTGCGGTGTTATTATGGATTAAATGTTTTTCCCCATCGTTCGATTTCTCTCGCGATTCTTTTCCCAACACGGGTTTGGCTTTTTAAGAATTTTTTTATCAGCTATGAAATAGTATTGAAGTGGTCTGAAAAAATTTTGAATTTTGTAATATCTTTGTGTGGAGCCGAAAGATAAACAGGGAGGTTATCCATATTGTATCGTGCGATTGATTTGATCAACCTTCTGGCTCGTCCCATATCTTTTTAATATGTTAAAAAAAAGTACTAAAGGATCCATTCTTTCCCCGTCATTGTTTTATTGTAATTGTATTTTCTGACTGATATTAAGGAGAGTAGTTACCGTCCGTTCGATTGTGTACGGTGAGTGGCGGAGGTTGTTTTGTAGGCTATTATTTCTCCACTTTTCAATATACTGATTGATTGCATTTTGTATTGCACTGGTATCATCAGGGGAGACGATATGATGGTCGCATTCTATAATAATCTTGGCAAGTTCCGACGAATCCCCTGTCAGGGCAAGTATAGGTCGTTCTGATAGCAGGTATTCATAGACTTTAGAGGGGATATATTCCTCGCATATTACTCCACTTCCGTGGAGAATTATCAACACGTCGGAGAGTTTCATTGCTTCAATTGCCTGCCTGCGACCAGTTTTCCCGGTTGTTTTGTCATATTCTAATCTGCCATGCTCTATAAGCACGTGGGGTAAAGGAAATTGACGTAACGCTTTTCTGGAAATATCATCGAGTCCGGAGCCGTAAATATCGACGACAATCAATTCTTGTAGTTTAGGTTGTTTTTTTATGAGGAGATGAAGGGATTCAATAAATTTGCTTAGATTTCGAGTAGGGGCGAGGGAACCGAAATGTCCAAAATGGATTGTGTCTTTTTGTTTATAAGTAATTCCCGGAGTTGCCGGAGGGGCGGCACCCGGTCTAATGATGATTTTTTCCCCTTGTATCGGGTGTCTTTGATCTGCACTTTTTAATGCATGTTCTGTGAAATAGATTACCGCTGCAGCATGGGTGCATATTTTTTTTTCCAGCCAATTGTGAAAAATATAGCGTTGATGCCATTTACGTTTCTCTATATCATAGATTAGAGGATCATGAATCTCCGCAATCCATGGTATATTTGATATCTTATGGAGAAGGTAGCCCGCCAAATGTGTGGAAGAAGGGCCTGCTGTAGAATAGAGAATAGTAGGACGATATCGGATAAGAGAAATAACTCCTTGAAATGCAGAACTTAGTCCCCAAGACCAGTGTGTGTCAAGGTGGATAAAAATACGTTCAAGCAGATAAAAGGGAAGAAGAGTCAACGTGAGCAGCCCCTTTAGAAGTTCTCGCAACCATTTTTGCATCCGGCTTTTTTTCAATAAAAAGCGGAGTTCGTATTGCAGTCCTGACGGCATGCAGGAAAAGATTCGATGGTGGATAAAGCGATCATCCTTGCTGCCTGTTATTGCACTGATAACTATTGGAGAAATGTTGTTTTTTAATAATAGAGGAATTCTGTCAGTGATTGTTAAGCTCGCAGCTTTGCCGTCGACATTGAAAATGTAGGCTAGAATTAACCATTGTTCAGACTTTATAGTCATGATTAGATACCTTTATCTGTTTTCTAAGTGTGAGTTGTCTCTAACGTGTTATTTCCTTGGTAGTTCTGGAAATCTTCATACAAAAAAGGCACTAAACAGAGAGAAAAAAATCTAGTTCCAGATACCATCACATACGATTTTGCAAGCATAATTACAAGAAAAAAAATTGGGATAGCTTGGCATAGAGGAGTGAAAATATATTTTTTGAACAATTTTAAGTCAGATAGTTTCTTCAGTAGTGATGTATTGTTCTCTCAAAAAGAATTCTAATTGACTTTTATTGGGCTGTTTTGTATATAAAAGGGCCTTTTTTATACAAGATGCTCGCATAATTGTTTAAAGAACTGGAGCGTAATCAAAACTGCGAAATACTTTCTATTTCATCCTTGCGGTATCATCGGTTACCTATCTCTATTCCATAAAACCCGGGTAGTGTCTACTTAATTCAAAATTTCTGGCTGTCAATGAACCCTGCACCGCTTATCATTCACACCGACTGGTCCCGTTCCTGGGGAGGGCAGGAAATACGTACACTGACAGAGTTGTGTGAGATGAAAAAACTGGGCTTTCGCGTGGCTATGATTGTTCGCGATGATTCCGAACTTGCCCGTCGTGGTCAACAGGATGGAATCCCAGTCCATTATATCGATTTTACTTCCAAATTTAATCTCGCTGCCTGGCGTGATCTGTATAAATTGATCCGACAATTAAAACCGTCGGTGGTCAATACTCATTCTTCTGAAGATTCCTGGATGGCCGGCTGTGTGGCTAAGGTATGTGGCGTTCCACTGATTATCAAGACCAGGCATGTGTTGGCTTCAATCTCATCTTCAATTAGCTATAACGCATTTTTTGATGTCGTTTTTGTCTGCAGTGAATCCATAGGTAAGCAACTGATTAAGCAAAGGGTGGCATCCTCTAAAATAATCACCCAGTCAACCGGTATTGATGAAGAGCGTTTTCAGTATTCTGATAGTGACCGACAAAAGATCCGAAAACGCTATAATATTGGTACTCAGGATATTCTAGTGGGGAATGTGGCCTTTCTTCGGTATTATAAGGGACATGACTTTATTGTGCGTACAGCAGCCACAATGCCTGAGAATTATAAATTTATGATTGTAGGTGGCGGTAATGACCACTCTCTTTTAAAAGAAGATATTGCCCGGGCCGGTGTCGAGGATCGATTTATTCTTACCGGTCACCAAGAAGATCCTGAGCACTATTTTTCAGCAATGGATATTATCTTTTTTTCTTCCTACGAAACCGAGGGCATCTCCCAGTCTTTTATCCAGGGCCTGCTATATGGCATCCCGCTTTTAACATGTCGGCCACCATCTATAATGGAAACTCTCGGGGCTGTGCATACCTATCGGGATATTGACTATGGTGATGTGGATGCAGCTCATCAAGGGCTTTTGGAGTTATCCCAAGATCTGCAGCGCAATGAGACGGCCGTTACATCTCAGAGACAGGCTGTTGCTGAAAAATACGGCTTGAAAAAAATGGTTGAAAATATTGTCCGGGTTTATAAGGAGCATGGAGTGTTTGTCCCCCCAGGCTCTGATTCCTGAATAACAACATCTCAGTAAAGGGAATACACAGGTAAGAAAGAAGTGACCAATAAAGAAATAGTACTCAGATTGTACAAAGTGCTTGCACCTTATCGGAGCAAACTTGCCATCGCCATGGTGGGGATGATAATTGTTGCAGGGCTTAATGCTGCCCAGGCCTATATGGTCAAGCCACTTTTAGATGAGATATTTATCAATAAGGACAGAATGTTACTGAACCTTCTCCCACTGGCCTTGATTGTAATTTTTCTTATTAAAGGGGTCTTTTATTTTATTTATTCCTATTTACTTGAGGGAGTGGGGCAATATGTTATCCGTGATCTGCGTAATCTGATTTATGCCCATTTAAACCGCTTATCCCTGTCTTTTTTTCATCACATGCCAACCGGCGAACTCATCTCCAGAATTATGAACGATGTCAACCTGCTCCAGGGAGCCGTTTCTCATGCCCTGATTCGTATCCTTAGAGATTTTGTCTCTGTGGTGGGGTTGCTCGTTGTTATCTTTGTTATGGACTGGCGCCTGGCATGCATCTCAATGATATTTTTACCCATGGCCGCAGTGCCTGTTGTTGTTTTTGGCAAGAAGTTTCGTCGTGTTTCTACCAGTTTTCAGAAAAGTATGGGAGATGCGACTAATATTCTCCATGAAACAATTGGTGGGGCCAGGATCGTCAAGGCTTTTTGCATGGAAAAGCAGGAAGAAAAACGTTTTGCCGCTCAGATACAACACCTGTTTAACACCTTGATGACTGAGACGAAGTATCGATGTCTGTCCCATCCCATGATTGAGTTTATGGGTGGTATAGGAATTGCCTTGATTATCTGGTTTGGCGGTATGCAGGTGCTCAATGGTTCTTCGACCATAGGTACTTTCATGTCTTTTTTGACTGCGTTAATTATGCTTTATGAGCCGGTTAAAGGTGTGAGTAAAATTAATTCTACCATTCAATCGGGACTGGCGGCCGCGACTCGAATTTTTTACCTGCTCGATATTGAACCAGATATTATAGAAAAACCAGATGCGGTAGTTTTGCCGCCATTTCATCAGTCCATTGAATTTCGAAATGTTACTTTTGCCTATGAACAGGATGAACCTGTTTTGCAAAGTATAAACCTTACAGCTAAACGGGGGGAGATACTGGCAGTGGTTGGTCCTTCCGGTGGTGGCAAGACAACTCTTGCTAACCTGTTACCCCGATTTTATGATGTTGCTTCTGGATCACTATTTATTGATGGACATGATGTTCGTGATGTGACCCTTACTTCGTTGCGTAGTCAGATGGCCCTGGTGACTCAGCAGACTATTCTTTTTAACGATACGGTTCGCAATAACATTGCGTATGGCAGTCAAAACTGTAGTGATGATGATGTTCGTCGGGCAGCTAAAGCCGCGTTTGCTCTTGGGTTTATAGAAGGACTTCCCGATGGTTTTGATACGATTATTGGTGAATCCGGTGCTCGTCTTTCAGGAGGCCAGCGGCAACGCATTTCTATTGCCAGAGCTGTCCTTAAAGACGCGCCAATATTGGTACTGGATGAGGCAACATCAGCTCTTGATACTGAGTCTGAGCGTAAAGTACAAAAAGCTCTGAAATATTTGATGAAGAACCGAACAACAATTGTTATTGCCCACCGCTTGTCCACTATTCAAAATGCTGACCGGATTATTGTTATGCAGGATGGGCGACTGGTGGAAGAGGGGAGCCATGAGCAGCTTCTTGAGGTACATGGCGTTTATGAAGGATTGTATAATCTACAATACGCGCAATAATAGCACAAATTTTGCAACACCTGTGACAACGTACAACTTACCGCATAAATAAAAGATACTGAAAATGGTTTTTAATTTTTAGCGGCTTAATTGATGTCGGCAGCCCCTATCCTCCACAGGTAATACGAATAGTCTCCGCTTTTTCCGCGACCCCTTTTTTCAAGACGTAATCATGGGGGTGAAAAGTACCCAGCAAAAAACCGGTTATTGTTTAGTTAATTGTTTTTATAGGGTTTTACGCTATTTTTTGCAGCACCCTTAGTATGATTAGTCACAAAAGTTATTAACCAAGTTTACATATTATTGTGGAGCGTATATGAAAATAAGTCTTAGCATTGATCAGGAAATCTGCAAAAAATGTTATTCCTGTATAGCAGAATGTCCTTTTGACCTTATCAATCAGGACAAAGAGGGCTTCCCTCAGCTGCGTAAAGCTGCAGTGAAAAGGTGCATACGCTGTGGTCATTGTATGGCGGTCTGTATGGCAGATGCACTTGAAATTTCCATATCACCACTTGCCGACAGCCCTTCGATTGACAAGTCCCTATTTCCGGGGCCTGAGTCAGTGAAACACTTTCTTGAGTGCAGGCGCTCCATTCGTACCTATAAGAAGAAGGTTGCGGATCATATGATACTGGAACAGATTCTCGAAACCAGTCGCTATTCGCCAAGTGCACATAATTCTCAACCCGTTCATTGGATTATGGTTGAAGATCCAGAGAAAGTGAAACAAATTGCTGGGTTAGTTGTTGATTACATGCGTGAAATAAAGGTGTTTCCAGGATTAACCCGTGCCTGGGACAAGGGTGTGGATAAAGTTTTACGCGGCGCCCCTCATCTCGCCATTGCTCATGCCGATTCAAATGGAAGTGAGCATATAGTAGAAGATTGTACACTGGCCACTGCCTACCTGGATCTTGCAGCCTATAGCCATGGCCTTGGGAGCTGCTGGGCCGGATTTTTGGTACAAGCTATTCATTTTCAATATCAGCCGGTTATTGATATTCTTGAACTGCCGGAGGATCATAAAGTCTATACGGCACTTATGCTAGGCTATCCAAAATTTCGTTATCGTCACATACCTCAACGTGATCCGTTAAAAGTCAGCTGGATGTAGTAAGAGAATTTCATGGTAACGAAAAAAAGAGTTGTGGGTTGGGAGGATGTCTTTTCGGTTTACGGGCCCGGTCTGCTGTTGATTCAATAGCATATTGAGAAGTCTGCTCGTATAATAAAGAACTTTTTTTTTACAGGGATGCCTGTAGTCCTTCCAGTAGTACAAAACGACCAAGAGAGACAACGGGACATGGAAAAGATCCCGTAAAGAGAGGATTGTTGCAGAGTCCTCCTGAAAGGTAGAGCTTTTCAGGGCGTTTGGCAAAATTATAGGCATTGATGGCAATCCCCTTCACAAATTTAGCAACGGCTATTTCTTCACTCTCCCCGGTTACCACAGCATCAAAGATATGACTCATACCTAAAACTCCGCAGGTTACAGAAAAGGAACTTTGTGGGATCTCCATGGTATTAAAATCCAGGGTGTAGTACTTTTCCAGCAGTTCAATGGTAAACCCCATGGAAGCACCACATTCCGCATTCCAGCCCATATCCTTAATTTTCCCACCACTATAGGCAACGTACTTAATATCACGACTGCCGCAGTCAAGAAGAGTGAAGGAGTTGTCGCTGATCAGCTGTAGTCCGCCACGGGCAAGGGCTGTAAGCTCATTGACGTAGGTTGTTGCGTACCGTTTTCCATTGTGGCCGGTGGCAAGGTCGACCTTCATGGCCCTGTCCATTGTCCTGGTTGCGATTAGGCGGGGAGGAGCAGAAGAACGAGTTTCCAGTAGTTTGCAATAGGATGTTCCGAAATCGGCGAGTAACATTTGAGGCTATCCTCTATATTCCTGAAAGTTCCAGAAACGCTTGGATTTTTGCTTTGGCACTGTTTCCTGCGGTTACGTCACAGTCAAGATAAAGACCGTGAGGATGTTTGCTCGCAAGGTGGCGGGCAAGAGCAGTTTTTGCACAGAAAGACTGGGCGAAGAAAACCGTGGGAACATTCGGGTTATAATGGAGTTCAAGTTGTAGATTGTCAGGAGTTTTGTTTTCCATACAGCGGGCCCATCCATAAATATGGGTGGTGGTAGGAAAGAAGTCAAGCAGAGAAAAATCCCTTGGAGGTACTCCCCAAAAACCGACCGTTGGTATACATGGTGGCGGAGATTGAGAGGGGGCTGGTTCTTGAACTGATGCAGTAATTGCAGCCATTTTTGCTAAAAGAGGCATCTCGGTTTTGCAAAGAGGAGTTCCAAACTCAGTATTATCACTGTTTCTGGTTCGAATGACTTTACATTCCGGTAGGATATCTTCAAGCACCGTTGCTGTGTGAACGGCGCAGTCACATTTTCCGGCTCCGGTATCAATGTAGATGACCTCGGGTCTGATCACGAGACTATTGGAGATAACAGTACGCAGGATGCCACAATATACTCGTGGCAGAAAAGGTGATGAGGTTTCAATATCTATTTTACCATGGGGTTCATCGAGGTCAAATATCTCAAATTCGGGCCCGGCAAGCATCTCCATAACAGCAAGAGGAGGAATGCCAACAATGCCTGCCCGTGTTCTTGTGGCGGCTGTTATCATTGGCTTCCCTGCTTATGTAGGAAAAGGAAACCAGATAATCCAAAAATGATATGGATAAGCATTGCTGCAAGTAAGGGGGAGATGTAGCCGACTCTTGCAAGTGATTGCAGAGTACCCCAAAGCCCCCAGGCAACAAAAGCAATTCCACAGCTTGCTGGAATTGCAACAGAGAGGTCCTTCCCCCACTTTTTATAGGAAACAAGCAGTACGGGTAAGCCTAAGAAGAGCAGGGGAATACCGAGCAGTGCGTAGGAAAGTCTGCTGAAAAAATTGGTTTGGGCTTCCACTGTTTCGGCGTGGCTCTCTTGATTGTGCGTGGCCTGATACAGTTGTGTCAGAGAGAGCTCAGCAGACTGGTATTTTGGAACAAAAAAGAATTCTGGTGTTTCGGGGAAATCAAAATCACGTCGTTCAAAGAGAGTAGTAATATAGTCGTCAGGATTAATATTTCGCTGAATCTGGCCACTTGTCAGGTGCCATCCGTTCTGATTCCATATGGCTTCGTCGGCTGCAATAAGCGTTTGTAGCTTATGGTCCTTATCCCAGCTGGAATAGGAGAAGTAATGGAATATGTTTCGGTCTGTAAAGGGTCTGGCAAAGGAGTAAAATCCCTCTTTTCCCTTATAATAGTAACGGCCATTTCGATAAATACCAAGGGGAACCATTCCTCTGACATTTTCATACCAGATAGTATTGGTGGCTTCTATTGTACGGGGCAGAAGCCATTGGGCCATGGACAGAAAGAGTATGGTGAAGATAACTGAGCCAATTAGGATGGGTTTGATGATGGTCCGCATATGGATTCCACCAGCCATCATTGCGGTGAGTTCGTTATTGTGACTGAGCATTCCAAGAGTAATAACTCCAGAGAGCAAAATAAGGATCGGGCCCAGCATATCAACGATAAAGGGGATACTCAGGAGAAAAAATTGAAAGACAAGGGATATGGATTTCCCAGCTTTCATGAAATTGTCAATTTTCTCAAAAAAATCGATAAGGATATAAATGGAAATAAAGGCTGCAGCCACAATAAAGAAAGTGCGGACAAACTGAGCCAGAATATAGCGATCAAGAAGTGAGGTCACAGAAATTTACCAGCGGATAAAACGGTGAACCATTAGAAAGCCGATGGCGACCATTCCAATCCCGAAAAGATTAGAAAAAGCAAGATAGCTGAAAGCCTGAATATGTTCCCCCGATTTGAACATCTGGGTTGTTTCTCTTGCAAAGGTTGAGAAGGTGGTGAATCCACCAAGGAATCCTGTAAAGAGAAAAAGTCTGAATTCATTACTGATTGTGATTTTGTCAAATATTGCCCAGAGTATTCCAATAAGTAGGCAACCGATGATATTGGCTAAAAAAGTTCCAATGGGAAAGCTTTGTACATGGTAATCTCCGGCAGCTAAAGAGATCAAATATCTGCTTACGGATCCGATTGCTCCACCAAGAGCGACTGCAATTACCTTTTCCATACTATTTGGGGGGATTCAATAAAGAAGTCTTAATGTTTGGTTAAATTAGCGGCTTGTGAACCTGTCTGAATCGGAATAAATAGGGTATGGTTCCGATATTATAACTTGTTGCAGTAGGTAACATCATAGCGGATGAACGTCAAGTATTAGGCGTGATTCAGGATAGGAGAGGAAGTGTGAAATGAAGCCCATAGTACGTACGATACAGATGAAGGCTGCGGTACCAAGTCTCCATGATAATACCGCTGATATTGACAGGTTGCAGCAGGCTCTCCTTCAGACGCTTGATGATAGGCGTCCAGTCGTTATCCCCTATCAAATAATGACATCCGTTGCAAGGGCGTTTCGTCTAGCAGATTTTAAAGGATATGCCCTGTTGAATAATCGTGAACATGGGTGGGAGGTGGTTGGCTTTTCAAAGGTTTATCCTCCCGTTGTCGCCGCCATGGCCCTTGATCTTGGCACGACTCATCTTGAAGCAACTCTTCTGAATCTACAGACTGGTGAAACACTGGCCGAGGGGAATCTCGAAAATACTCAGATTGGGTATGGTGCCGATATCCTGAGTCGAATTCATCATGCAACGACTAAACGAAGGCAGCTTAAGCCACCGGCAAATGACTACCAGGATCCGGGGCTTGATGAATTGCAACAGGTTATTGTTGCAGCAATAAATGAACTTGCTGAAACACTAGCCGCTCGTGCGGGCATTGGGGCTGCTGATATTCGTGCTCTTTCTGTGTCCGGCAACACCACCATGGCGCATCTTTTTCTTGGGCTTGATCCCTATTTTATTTGTAGAGAACCCTATATCCCACTGTTTAACAGGGCTCCAGCAATTAATGGCGAGCAGCTACAGCTGGTTATCCACCCCATGGCTCCCGTGTGGGTTATGCCGTCGGTGGGAAGTTACTTTGGCGGTGATCTGATTTCTGGAATTCTGGCGTCGGGGATGGCACATTCAGATAAAACCAGAATGCTTATCGACGTTGGGACAAATGCTGAAGTGGTTCTTGGCAATAGTGAATGGTTGATAGCTTGTGCCGGGGCTGCAGGTCCTGCACTTGAAGGGGGGGTTGCGCGAATGGGGATGCGGGCAGGACCCGGAGCCATTGAATATGTGTCCATTGATCCCAAAACATATACCCTGCAATACAGGACCATTGCTGAAGTCGAGCCCATGGGCATTTGCGGTTCAGGGCTTATTGATCTGGTTGCTGCTCTCTATCTGACGCGGATGATAGATATTCGGGGTAAGTTTAGGGACCTTGCTACGGAGCAAAACCAGAAGAGAGCAGCATTTATGCGAGAGCATCTTGTGAAACGTGACGATCGCCTCTGTTTTGTCGTTACCGGCATCAAGAATAGTGGCAAGAGTGAAGCAGAGGTGGTGCTTGAACAGATTGATCTTGATGCCATGATTCGTTCTAAGGCCGCCATGTATGCAATTTTGACCACACTTATCAACCAGGTGGGGCTTGAATTTACGGATCTTGAAGAAATTATCGTGGCTGGCGCCTTTGGCCGTCATATTAATCCGCAGAATGCTATGACACTTGGGATGCTTCCAGATTTGCCACTTTCCGTGTACAGAGCAATTGGGAACAGTTCGCTGCGTGGTGCTGAAAAGGTGCTGCTTGATGAAACTGCGCGCCTTGAGTGTGAAAAAATAGTTTCCAGTATTACGTATCTTGAGTTAAATGTGAATCAGGAATTTATGATTCGTTTCTCTGGAGCACGTTTTATTCCTCATACGGACCCCTCTCTTTTTCCATCGGTACCACTCTTTAGCCGCATGGAAAAGTGATTTTCACAACTACCTTGCAGACTTGCATTTTAGGGAATTGGTATGGTATACTTTTTAAGCTTTTAAATAGAATAGATTCTCAGAAGTTGTGAGATATTCCATCCTCCATTTCTTTATGATTGATGGGTGGATACAAATTTTGAAAGGAACTGGTGACTGCTGATCAGTCGCAGTGCTTTACATGGCAAAAAAAACAAATAAGTGTTGTAACAATGGAGCGCGGAGAAGCGCTAAGGAACGTCTCCATGGGTTTTGGGAGGTTTTCGAAAAGGAAGATGAGGTTCTTGTCTGTATTAATGCTGACCCGGATGCTCTAGCCTGTGCGCTAGCCATCAAGCGTCTTCTCCGGTATCGGGTGAAGTCTGTTACCATTGCCCACCCCAATGAGATTCGTCGCCTGAATAATGTCTCGATGGTCGAGCGCCTTAAAATTCCCTTGGTACGTCTTGGAAATGTGAAATGCCAGGAGTATAGCAAAAAGGTGCTTGTTGACTCCCAGCCCAGCCATCTTCCCGTATTCGAAAAGATAGAATTTGATGCTATTATAGATCATCATCCAATAACGGGAGAGTATCCAGCTGCATTTGTGGATATCCGTCCGCAATATGGTGCTTGTTCCACGATGCTGATTGAATATCTGCGTGCCGGGAATATGAAACCATCGGTTGCCCTGGCCACTGCCCTTTTTTATGCCATTAAAGTGGATACTCAGGATTTTTCTCAACAATCCGTATTGGCAGATGGGATCTCCTTTCGTTATCTCTTTAATATTGCCAATCGCAACCTGGTAAAGAAATTTGAGCTAGCGGACATGCGTCGCTCGGAGCTTAAATATTTCAATATTGCACTCTCCAATCTTACCTACACAAAAGGACGATTCTACACCCATCTGGGGAAGGTAAGAAGTCCAGATATCCTTGTAAATATAGCTGATTTCTTAAATCATGTGGACAAAATTGATTGGGTGTTGGTTTCTGGTGTCCATGGGGAAAAGCTTGTTGTTATATTTCGTTGTGATGGATATCGAAAGAGTGCCGGAAAACTGGCAGAACGTATCTTTGCTGAAGTAGGGTCGGCCGGGGGCCATAAAGAGGCCGCACGAGCTGAGGTTCCATTGAAAAACCTTTCCCTTGGAGAAAAGGAATTTAGCACCAAGACCCTGAAACGTTTGGCAACAAGGCATATGAAATAAGAAAAGTATGAATTAAAGACGCAAGTTAACCCTAAGACGTGAAATTAACGGAGTATAATGCTAAATCCTTCCACACTCGCGATGATACTTGCCGGAAGTCGGGTTGATAATCTCAATGTTCTTACCTATTATCGCCCCAAATCGGCGGTTCCATTTGGAGGGTTTGCAAGAGTTATTGATTTTGCCCTGAGTAACCTGCTTCATTCCGGTATTGAACAGGTTGCCATACTCTCTCAGTATCGAAGTTATTCTCTTATTAACCATATTGGCACTGGTGCCGCTTGGGATATGGTTGGCCGCAATCGCGGTGTCTCTATTTTACCTCCCTTTAAAGATAACAGCGATAACCTTGAACATGCGGACTGGTATCGCGGTTCTGCCGATGCTGTGTATAAAAATCTTGATTTTGTGAAATACCAAAATCCAGAGGAGATATTGATACTCTCTGGCGACCATATCTATAAAATGGATTATCAGGATATCATCAACTACCACCACCAAAAAGACGCTGATATAACCATCGCCTTTGTCCAGGTTGATAAGGCGAAGGCGCACAGATTTGGCGTTGCTGCCATTGATTCTGAAGATGGAGAGACCGGTGGTCGCGTAACTGCATACTGGGAAAAACCGGAAAATCCTGAAGCAGATTGGGCCTCTCTTACTGTTTTAATCTTCAAGCCGGAGGTGCTGTATCAGGCACTGCAGGAAAACCAGAAAACTGATTCATATCAGTTTGGCAGAGATATTATTCCCCAGCTTATGGCACAGGGTAAAAAAGTCTATGGCTATAAGTATACCGGATACTGGGGGTACACCGGAACCACCGAGGAGTATTGGCAGGCAAATATGGATTTACTTGGTGAGAATCCCTCTATAGATATGGAGGCGTGGGGACTGCGTACCAATATGGAACATCGTGGAATCTGCGATGCTCAACCTGCACTGATACGTGACGGGGCAACGGTGCATAATAGTCTGGTCTATAATGGTTGTATCGTTGAAGGCACCGTGAAAAATTCTATTCTGTTTCCTGGGGTCCAGGTTGGAAAAGGAACGGTAGTTGAAGATTCTGTGCTATTTTTTAATAATCATATCGGGAGTAACTGCAGCTTAAAGCGAGTTATCACCGATGTGAACTCTGGGTTTGGTGAGGGCGTTTGTATCGGGCCAGAGTCATTGACTGAAGCAAGTCCTGTGACACTGATTGGCTGGAACAATCAAATTCCCGATAACATGTGCATTGGCGAAGGGGCGACTATCTATCCCAATATATCCGCGGATCAGTGGTCAAGAGTACAGAGTGTCAAAGCAGGCGAGGTGCTGAAATGAGTGCTAAAAAAGAGACTCTGGTGCTGCTCCTGGCTGGTGGCGTTGGTAGCAGGTTGAATATTCTGGTGCAAAGTCGTGCCAAACCCGCCGTACCCTTTGCCGGACATTATCGAATCATTGATTTCAGTCTGAGTAATGTGATGAGTTCCGGGCTTACCAAGATCGGAGTGCTTACCCAGTATAAACCTCTGTCTCTTATGCGTCATCTTGGCATGGGGGACGCGTGGGACTTTACCGGGCGCAGCCGCGGCTTGAAAATATTGCCGCCGCATACTGGTTTTAAAGATTCGGACTGGTATAAAGGGACTGCCGATGCTGTTCGCCAAAATATAGATTTTCTGGAGAAGAATCCGGCCGATGAAGTGCTGTTGCTTTCAGGGGATCATATCTATAATATGGATTTTCATGCCATGATTGAATACCATCGCTTTAAGAAAGCTGATGTGACAATTGGGATGATGGTGGTCCCTATAAGCGAGATACATCAGTTTGGTGCTGGAGTCATCGATGATCAGAATCGAATCATCGAGTGGGAGGAAAAGCCGGAAAATCCAAAGACAAATCTAGCGTCCATGGGGATTTACGTCTTTGACTATAAATATCTGCTCGACTCCCTGTACCGAGATAAAGCGGAGGTGGATTTTGGTATGCATATCCTGCCTCGGGCCATTGATAATGATAATGTATTTGCCTATCCTTTTTACGGCTATTGGCGAGATGTCGGAACCATACAATCCTATTGGGAAGCGAATATGGAGGTGATCAGGCGTGATAGTGCGATTTCACCTGCAGAATGGGGGATTCGGACCAATATCGAGGCCGATGGCCGTCCGGCCGATCGTCCTCCTGCTCGTTTTGGCAATGACGCCAAGGTGAGTAATTCTATGATTTCAGCTGGTTGTGTTGTCCGGGGGACCGTTATTAACTCCGTGCTGGCTCCGGGTGTTGTGGTGGAGGAAGGGGCCGTTATTCGTGATTCAATTCTTTTTGCCGATAGCAGCGTTGGAAAAAACAGTGTTATGGATTTAGCGATCTGTGATAAACGTGTCAAAGTTGCAGGAGATAGCGTTGTCGGTGCTGGGAGGAATCATGACGTTCCTAATATCGAGCAGCCTACTCATCTGTACACCGGAATCACCCTCATTGGAAAAGAGGCGAATATTCCTTCCGGTATAAGCATCGGTCGTAACTGTATCATCGGTTCTCAAACCAAAGAATCTGTATTTTCCGCAAAGGAAGTGGCAGATGGAGAAACGCTGTAGGTCGTTGAAAATTCTGCAGCAGGGGATTGCTTGGTGAAAAAAAATGGTGATCCCGGGGCGATTCGAACGCCCGACACCTAGATTAGGAATCTAGTGCTCTATCCTACTGAGCTACGGGACCATTTGGAGAATTCGCTAAATTATATACCAGTAATGAGTTGTAAAAGCCATATTATTTAAGCAGGGAAAACTATCTGAAATAACAAGTAAATGAATTGCTCTTTTCCCGTGGTGTTCGATAGCTGTTTATTCGTGCTTTTTTATCTTCATATCCCAATGCCATCCCACAGAGTAAAGTGCTATCTTCAGGATATCCGAGGCTGTTTTTTATAATTTCCGGATAATCGGAGAGGGATGCCTGGGTGCAGGTTGCCAAGTCATGATCCATCGCTGCAAGCATTATAGATTGTAAAAACATGCCGTAGTCCAGGTATGCACCTACCTCCATTGTACTATCGAGAAAAAAGAGCAGCATGACCGGAGCATCAAAGGAACGGTAATTTGCAGCCCACTGGTCAAAACGGCTCTGCTTGTCACCTCGCACTATTTTTAAGGCATCATACATCTGTCGTCCGCAATTGATACGACGACGTTTGTATGGATTTTGCCATTTTCTAGGATAGTAGCGGTAGTCTGCATTGCCCCTTTCACCTCTTCGAAAACTCTGCTCAATCTCAGTTTGCAGCCGCTTTTTCGTCTCTCCTGATATCACAGCAACCTGCCAGGGCTGCATATTGGCACCCGATGGTGCATGACTTGCTGCAGAAAGAATTGCATCTATTTTTTCCTCTTCAACTTCCTTGTCGAGAAAAGCACGTACAGAGCGTCTTTGTTGCAAGGCGTTAGTGGTGTTTAGCATGGAATTTCAGTCTGACGATATGAGGAATAAATGGAAGTATATAAAAAAAGCCTCTGTGCAAAACACAGAGGCTCGGGGTTCAATGACTTTTGATCTCCGTATTTCCTAACCGAAGTATCTTTCCAGCAAACCCTTGAAAGCCATACCGTGACGTGCTTCATCTTTGCACATCTCATGAACGGTGTCGTGGATGGCATCAAGATTTTGTTTCTTGGCTTCAACTGCGAGATCTTTCTTGCCCTGACAGGCACCATGCTCTGCAGCAACTCGTGCTTCAAGGTTTTCCTTGGTGGATGCAACAACGACTTCGCCAAGCATCTCTGCAAATCTAGAAGCATGTTCAGCCTCTTCCCATGCGATGCGCTTGTAGGCTTCGGCAACTTCAGGATAGCCTTCACGATCTGCCTGACGGCTCATAGCAAGGTACATTCCAACTTCAGTGCACTCGCCATTAAAGTTAGCGCGGAGACCTTCAACGATCGCAGGATCAACATCTTTAGCAACGCCAATTACATGCTCATCGGCCCATGCAAATTCACCTTCTACAGCTGCTTTGAATTTATCCGCAGCCGCACCGCACTGAGGACATTTGTCGGGGGCGCTGTCACCCTCGTGGGTATAACCGCATACTGAACATGTAAATTTTTTCATTATTATTCTCCGTGTTGTGTTTATTGATTGCTTGTGTGGATAACTATTCCCATATGATAGTTATTTCTAAATAAAATGCAAGTAAATATTTAAGCTACTGGAAATAAATTGTTAGGATCTGGCAGAGTGTTATACGATACGAATCGTATTGAGTAAGAAAGCCGTTATAAGTTATCTCCCAAAAGCAGGTGGACAGCGATGTCTACAGGTGTACACCCAATTTAGATGATCTGTTCCGAAACAGAGATAGAATGGTTGTTATACGACCCAGAAGTATAGAAAGTGGGATCAATGCCTGATTGATTAGCTTAAGTCCTCTGTGCAAAAATTCTTTTCTAGAATAGGCTTTGTCTGTCTCATAAGATTCTTTGTTGTCTTACCACCCATGGTTTCCGGGTACGAATTTCCAAGGATTGAGGAAACAATTTCCTGGTATTGTAGGCTCTTCTGAGGTCCTGCCGGAAGCACACGGCCTTTTTTTGTGCAGGCAATTATCTGTGATTCACCGAGCTTTTGAAGACTGCGGTACAGAAGAGTTGCAGAATAGGCGGGACAGTGGGCAGGGAGTTCTTTTTTCCTGAGTTTCCGTTTTCCGGAAAAAAAAGTATAAACGACATTCAGGATATCAAAGGCGGCACTGAGCTGTTCGAGTGGTGAATGGGTAAGCGTTTTTAGTTGATAGCTCCGATGTTGCTGGCAGGCAAAGGCAAGTTGGGCACCACCAAGAATAAAAACCCAGCCAAGAAACATCCATACCAGGAAGAGCGGTAAGGTGGCAAAGGATCCATAGATTGCATTATACTTAGACACTCCAATTTGTAGGCTGATATAAACATTCTGTGTCAGAAACCATAGTGTACCGGCAGAGAGGGCACCGATAAAGGCCGGTACTGGTTTGACTTTTGTGTTTGGAAAAAAAATGTAAATCAAAAAGAGGGTCAGGGTAATAAAAAAGAGCGGGACAAATAACAGTAGTCCTGTTTCAAGCAGAGGGCCGGGAAGAAAATCGAGAACTTTTGCCAGAAGGGTATCGTTTTTTAAAACCGCATTTGCTGCAAACCCAAAGTTAATTGAGAGCGGCATCAGGATAAGAAAGGTGAGGTAGTCGGTTACCTTGCGAAGCAGAGATCTCCCAGAGGATATATGCCAGATCGTGTTCATGGAGAGTTCGATATTGTTGAGGACAAGGATTGCACTGAACAGGACACCGAGTACACCAATGGTACCAAGAGTTGCAAAATCCGTATTGTCCACATAAGTAAAGATCTGATCCGCGGCCGCACGAAACTGAGCGGTGAGTTCTCCACTTTTGATCGTTGTAACAGGGAGTGCTTTGGATGAGATGTCGGGTGTGTTGCTGAGAATGTCCGGTACCCCGAGATGGGTAAGAGGAGTCGTTTCTTCAAGAGTATCAAGATAGCTGTACACTACCTGGCGTAATTCATCGCCACCGCCGAGGCCTTTGACCACCGCCGTACTCATGGCAAGCATGGGGACAAGTGATAAAAGAATGGTGTAAGTCAGAGCACTTGCACGAATGTTGAGATCATTCTTGCCGAATTCTTTGAACGTTATAAAAAAAATACGGAGGAGTGTATGTACTTTTTGGAGCAGAAAAGAGCTACTCGCAATGGGGCTGTTTGCCCAGTTCAGTAGTCTGTTGAATGCGGAAATCTTCGTTGTTTGATGTTCTGACATGTGATTTTTGGACGGGAACTAGTTAGGCTAAATTAGCTTTTAGAATACAACCACTTATCCAGCATATTGAAAACAATTTCTCTTTTTATTGGCTTGGTAATATAGTCATTCATGCCCGCTTCAAGACAGAGTTCTCGGTCTCCCTTCATAGCGTTGGCTGTCATGGCAAGGATGGGAACTTCTGTGAATCCAAGTTTTCGAATCTGTCTGGTTGCTTCATAACCATCCATTTCAGGCATCTGCACATCCATCAGGATGGTATCAAAACTTTCAGGATGACTGCTGAACATATCAACGGCAATTTTTCCGTTGGCGGCAACTTCCACACCGTATCCTGCTTTGGTCAGGATCATATGTGCCAGCTTTTGATTCACCAGATTATCTTCAACTAGCAGAATTCGAATGGACTGTTTGATCTCTTCGCGTACGGAATATTGAGTGACCAGCTCTTTGTCTGCAACGGGTGCAGTTATGTCATCTTCACTGCCCAGGGTTCTTGAAAGAGTGCGGAGCAGGATGGAACGCCGAGCCGGTTTATTGAGAAACGCTGTAAATCCGACGTCTTTACATTTCTTGGCAATTTTTTCGGTTGAAGAGGTGTAGGCCAGAAAAGGGATATTCCTACTCTTCAAAGATGATTTTCTGATCATGCTAGCAAGTTCGAACCCGGAGATTACAGGCATTTGGAGATCAATAATTACAAGATCAAAGGGAGTGCCAGCCTCTTCAGCCTGAGCAAGAGTGTCCATGGCCAGAGTTTCATCGAGCAGGGCCGTGGCCTTAATACCTGCATTCGTCAGAAGGTGTTCAAGAATACTGTTGTTTGCAGCATTGTCGTCAACAATAAGCATCTTAGTGCCTTCAATATCGAGTTGCTTGAGTGTTTTTGCCCTAGAAATTGATGATTTACGCATTGTTGCAGTAAAGTGGAATGTGGATCCTTCATTCTGAACACTTTCCACCCAGACTTTTCCCTGCATCAAGGAGGCAATCTTCCTGCAGATGGAAAGTCCTAATCCAGTACCGCCATATTTCCGGGTCGTGGTACCGTCCTCCTGTTTAAATGCTTCAAAAATTGATTCACATTTTGATTGGTCGATACCGATTCCAGTATCTCGGATAAGACAGTGAAGTGTGATATTTGTTTCGTCTTCTTCTTCAACGTTAATGGTGAGTTCAAGCTCTCCTTTTTCGGTGAATTTAGCTGAATTGCCAAGAAGATTTATCAGAACCTGACGGAATCGTCCTGGATCCCCACTGATATTTGCAGGAAGCGTATCGTCAATTTTGCAAAGCACTTCGATTGGTTTGCCGGCAACACGGGGCCGAACCAGTTCGCACACATCGTGTGCCGTGATTTCAGGATCAAAATCAATATATTCAAGACTCATCTGTCCAGCTTCAACTTTAGAAAAGTCCAAGATATCATTGATAAGCCCAAGCAATGCTTCTCCGCTTCGCTTAATGGTCTCGGCGCTGTCACGCTGTTCCTCATCGAGATCGGTGAGGAGAAGCATTTCGGTGAAACCGATAACTCCGTTCATCGGAGTTCTGATCTCATGACTCATGGAAGCAAGAAACTGACTTTTGGCAACGGACGCAGCTTCTGCCTCAAGTTTTGCCTTACGCAGTTCTTTCGTTTGGATTTCAATCTCGATTTGCAATGTTTTCGAGTAGTTTTTCTGCTGTTCCTGGATAATGTGATAACTTTTTTCGTTATCCTCAAGAGTTGCCTGATATTTCTTTTCAAGCACAGAAAACTTTCGGTCAAACTGTTTTTTCTGAATGTTAAGTCTTTTCTGTGCTGCTGCCGTTTTCTGATGACTGCTGAAGAGTTTGCAACAGAGACAAATGTTTTCCGTAAGGCTTGGATGAGGATCCAGTGAAGGGAAAGTAAAGAGCAGCATTGCCTTGATTTTGGGTAGAGCAATGGCTGACCAGTTATTCTCCGGCAAAGAGAAAACACTAAATTCTTTCCTGTTTTCCTTCAGCAGTATTTTGAACTGTTGGATGATCTCCGGGGGGACGGGAGTTAAGTCTGTATTTAGGCTGTGCTGCTTATCCTCATTATCAACACATGTACAGAAACCGTGCGGGACGGAATCTTTGATGAGTGAGAGCAGCACATCTATTTCCTGCTGATATGAAGTTACCGAGTCAAATATTGAAAAACTATCAGCCATGATGTGTACCTAGCCTCCGTAGAGATCCTGTGCGTTACTCATTTCTTCCGGAAGATCCTCTATCAGGACTTTATATTCATCCATATTTTCTTGCATATGAGCAACAAGATGAGAAGGGAGTTCCGGAGTGATATTTGAAAGAGCAGTATAGCCAAGCTGGCCGGTAATGTATTCGGCTATTTGGAGAATACCGGTCAGACTCGAGGGTTCGTAATCACCGCTTTTGAGGTGGTGATCCCGAATGGCCACCTGTATGGTCTCTGGCATTTCCCAGTCGATTGTGAGGAGGTAACCAATTTCACAATGATCAGTTCCGAGATGGTCCTGCTCATGATCGGCGAGAGATTCTCCATCATCACAGGCGTCACAGGCAGCAAAGAAATTTTCCGGATCGACCTGGGACTCAACGATAAGTCCAAAGTCATGGAGAATACCGCAGAGGTAGGCATCATCCCCATTTTCTTCAAAAATTCGCTCGGCAATCATTTTGGCGCAAATAGAAACTGCTGCACAGTGAAGCCATAAATTTTTCCTGGAAAATGCTTCAGAGGTGCTTTCCTCCTTGAAAATATTTTTCAGGGCATCGGTCACTGCAAGGTTATGAAGGTTTTTCATGCCGAGATAGGCAACGGCTCTTCCGATGGAGTCAACCCGCTGGGAAAGTCCATAAAAAGGTGAATTGACAAGGCGCAGTAAACGCACCACCAAGATGGGATCCATTTTGATGACATCCTCAAAATCCTTCATGGTGGAATCCTCATCTGCAATAAGACGAGACAAATTTGTTACTACATGGGGAAGTGTTTTGGTGTCCTTGAATTTGCGTATAAACTTTTTTGCTTTAGACATAAATAACCTTTTAGTGGGAGCGCTTGTTAAGCTATTATCTCCTTCTTGGTGATCGCTTCAGCCTTGACCCGGTCAAGAAGCTCTGCCAGTACAGGTTTAATGTTTTCACGAATATCGCCTGCAACAATAAGGTAGAGCAGGTCGTCTCCGGGGAGAAAACGTCCGCTAAGAGCTTCTGTTACAATATCGAAAATTCCCTCACGCTTCAAAAAATCCTGACGAATGGCTTCAATTTTTTCAAGATCCGGTGTGACTTCCAGTGCTACAACTGTTTTTTTATTATCAGCCCGGGACCAGCCGCGGACGGTGCCGTTATGAATAAGGATCATTCCGACATTGTCGTTAAATCCAGGTTGTTGTTTCATTTCTGCGATGCGTTTTGAAATATCCAATGTGGTAACTCCCAAGTAATATGAATGATAAAATTATAATGAATACGAGTAACTATTCAGCGAGGGCAACTCATTACCTTTCCCACTGAACTGTTTTTAAATAGCCTTCACAATCGGAATTGTCAACCGTTGTGACAACCGAAGTTTACTGAAGTCTAGGTCTGAATTGTATTTTTTTAACAGCCAGAGGGGGATGTCGAATTTTTTTCTGCTGATTTCCCAGATAGTATCACCCTTGTTGACCTTATATGAAGTGACCCCAATGATTTTATATGCATTAAAGAAATCTTCTTCAGTTTCGAGGTGAAAGTCAAATCGTTTTTCCTCAAATTGCTTTGCCGACACCTTTTTCAGGTTGATTTTAAAGTTCTCATCGGGTTGAAGAATCCGATTTTTTGAAAAATTGTTCAGTGTACGAAGCTCTGTCACCGAAATTTTAAGCCAGCCAGCAAGAAGATCCAGCGATTCATTGGGGAGTATCTTTATTGTTCCCTGTGCCTTGTTGCTTCCAGGGGCCATTTTCTGTACACCAAGCTCCCCTAAAATGACACTTCGAGCTTTCTGGATATTCTTCCATGCAGGTTTTTGTTTTTTAGTTGCAGTCAGCACCGGAACGCTATTTGACCGGATTCCTGTTGTTGATGTTTTTTGCTGACTGGAATATTTCTGCTTGGATGATTTGCTTGGCTTTGTAGGTCTTGATTTTGAGAAAGTGTCTGGGATACGAAGGTTTTGCCCGACAAAGATAGCTGCATTTTTATCAAGATTGTTGGTACGTCGTAAAGATTTAAGACTCACCTTGTATCGTTCAGCTATTTTTCCTGCGGTATCGCCTGCTCGTACTCGATGAAATTTAGTTGGTTTCTGAGCTTTGTGGTAAATGCGGCCTGGAATTTTGCTGACACGTATTTTATGTTGATTGGTGTAAGGGAGAAGGAGGGTATAGCCTTTGGGGATATATTTTTTCCCCTGGAGCACAGAACGCCTGAGGGCGGGGTTGTATTTTTTTAGGGTCTGCTCAGAAATTGAAAAATGTCTGCATATGTCAGGAGCAGAAATATACGCAGCAAGGACAAAGCTTAAGGTAGCTCGGGGGGCGTGTTTTCGAACGGAAGGATCTCTTTCAAGTCTTTTTGCTACTCGTATTGCTGCAAGAAATTCAGAATAAAAGTTTCTTGATGCAAATTTAAAATGTCCTTTTTCATAATGTTTGAAAATTTTTTCATAGCTTAAGTGCGCTTTTTTAGCCCGGGCCATTCCGGCAGGGCCATAGTTATAGGCTGTAAGAGCGAGCGGCCAACTGCCAAGAAGCGTGTGGTTTTTTTTAAGGAATTTGGCGGCGGCATGGCTTGCCAGTATGGGATCCTGTCTTTCATCGACAACATAGTTGATGGTTAGATACTGTTTTCCTGTGGAACGGGTAAATTGCCATATTCCAGACGCTCCAAATTTTGAATACGCATTTATATTAAAGGATGACTCAACATGGGGAAGGTAAGCAAGGTCTGTTGGCAATCCCTGAGCTGCAAATATTTTTCGAATTTGGGCCATATAGGCACCAGACCGAATAACGCCGTCAAGAAATCTGTCCTTCTGGCCAATTTGAACCCGAACGGAGTCAGCAGCTTTTTGAAAACGTTTGCGGCTACTCTTACCAAAAAGGGCGGCAACCCGTTTCTCATCTCTGGTCTTGGGGGTAGCCCCCTTGGCCAGTTGATTGAGGATGTGGGTATATTTATTTTTAATTCCTTTGAGAAGGGGGCGATTAATTTTTGAGGCGCCTGGCAGGCGATGGCTGAATATCGGGAGTACTTCGTAGACGATTCCAAGGTTATTGGAATCGTGAACCACGGCCTGGCTGGTGGAGTACTGGCTGTATATTTTTTCCCAAAATTGAACGTTTTTACTAATTACAGGATAAAGAGGGAAAGGGTTTGCAGCAACAACTGTTACGGGGTAAAAAAAAACAAAAAGAAAGAGCCCTAAAATCAGAATGCGCAATTTTGACGTGACTGAGCCTGTAAAAAAAAAATATTTATGGGAGGTGGTTTCCTGCATTACAACAGTCTGTTTTTAGGAAGAAGTAAAAGTCTGTATTAGAAAAAAGAACGTAACTATTCAGCGAGGGGGACAATTTACCCTTAGCACTGAACCGTAACTGTTTAATAGTGCCTCAAATCCGTTCATTTATGACTTCGAAGTGTACTTGTGTTACTCGAGAAGGCAAAAAATGGATGCAGTTGAGGTGCTAGTGAATAGTTACAAAAGAACAAGGTAATATGAGAATGATAAACACTTTAATTGTGTTTTGCTATATTAAATCATAAGGAGTGGTTGATGTATACACCTATCTTGGCAACACTTGGTTTTATCCTGTCTGCTGATAAAAAGAGTGTCCTATTGGTTCATAGAAATAAGAGGCCCAAAGATCAGCATAGGGGGAAATTCAATGGGCTTGGCGGCAAGATGGAACCTGGTGAAGATGCTCTCTCCTGTTTAAAGCGTGAGATTGCGGAAGAAGCAGGAATTGACTGTACACGTACCGAGCTGCGGGGAACTATAAACTGGCCGGGTTTTGGATTGCATGGTGAAAACTGGTTTGGCTTTATTTTTCTGGTTCATGAATATAGCGGCATTCCGGCGAGCACAAATGAAGAAGGCGATTTGCACTGGAAAACAATTGCAGAAATGTCACAACTACCGATGTGGGAAGGAGACAGACATTTTTTACCACTTGTTTTTGATTCAAACCCCAATCCTTTCCATGGTAATATGCCCTATAAAAACGGCTCACCTACGGGGTGGCAATATTCTCGAGATTAGCAGGCTTGCAATTAAACAAATCGGGGGTATAATTGTCCTGTCTTACCAACTAAAAACGATTTTTTTTATTTTATTTTATATTGGAGTATTTGTTATGACTGAAGAAAATGAACTTGCCAGGCTTGAGGGGTTTGTCTCAACGTTGCTAGGAAAATTTAATGTCCTGCAGGCTGAAAAAGCGGATTTAACTGAGCGTTTAGAAAAACGGGAGGCTACCATTGAAACTCTGCAGGATGATCTTGCATCTATGAAGAATGAGCGTGGCGATATCTCTTCTAGAGTGAGTAGTCTAATCGGAAAGATTGAAGAATGGGAATCTGAAAGTGGCGTTTCTCAAGAGATTGATGAGCAGTCAGATAAGGCGTCCGACTCCGGAGTTCAGGGCCATCTGTTTTCAGTAGAAGTGCAGAGCAGCAACAGTTAATTGATCTTTAAAATTCTGTAAGAGGTAACTCTATTGGAACGACTTGTTCGTTTTGAACTCATAGGAATCGAATTTGCTTTTTATACCGGTGCGCCGGAAGAAGAGGTGGATGAGATTATTAAGATGGTGACTGATCTTGTGGAGGAAAATTGTTCCTCTGCTACCACTGGGAGTGTTGCGGTTGGAAAAGTCGCGGTTCTGGCAAGTCTTAATATTGCCTCAAAATATGTAGAGTTAAAACGCGATTTTAATAACTATAAGCAGAAAACTGAAAGCCGGTTGGTTCGTTTAGGTGAGCAGATTAACGAAGGACTAGTAGAAGAAAAGAAGCTTTCGGGAAGATAATCTGTTTTTTTTCGAGAACTTTGCTATACTAGTTTCAAATAAGAAGAGTTTATAGTTTTCCCTGGCCTGTTGGTGATCTCCAGTGTTGTTGAGCCAACTCTCTTAAAAAGGGTAACTCCGCTGTATCTTGATGGAAAATCGCTTGCGAATTCCCTGGCGGTTATATGAGGCTACCCACCTATACTATAGGTTTAACGTTCCTGCAGACACGGCAGGGTGGGGAATTTTACTTTATCAGGACAATGTTTGTTTGAATATTGTTTCTGTTTGCATATTCCGAAACGCTTTTTGCAGTATATGTGAGGGCTTGCGGAAATTACCGATGAAATTGATTGCGGTTGAAGGAAAGAGTTTTTGGAAGGAAGATTTATAGAGGAAGAAAAAATCTGTCTACAATGCTGTTCGACGGATACTTGAGTAAGTGTCCGATTTTACATATAGAGAAGAAAAAATATAATTGTGTATGTGTGGTGGTTCTGTGAAAGCCTCTGTCCAGCTTTTTTTTGATCTGGTCAGGAAATTCAGGAGATAGCAAAGGGGTGTATTGCAGCCTTTGAGGACTGACGGGTGAATGAAAGCCCGGGCTTTATGGATTCATTATGTGTGTTAAACATTTTTTTCGTGTAGCAGATTACTGTACTGTGTTTGCAGGTGATGAAAGGAATGAGAACGATCTTGTTTTTGTAGCTTTCGGTTAGCTTGTTTGACGCTGTCTTTCTATTTCTTAATCCCCTTTGTTCTAAGGGGCTTCTACTCACTCCTTGCTTTACTGCTCCAGTCAATTGTGTCGATATGGGGGAGTTTTTGTGGATTTTCAATTAATTATATATCTAGGCGCTGGGATTGTTGCTGGTATTGTAGCAGGAGTTTTATTGCGGAAGCGACTGGTTGAGGGCCATGAGGCCAATATCAACTCTCAGGGGAAGCTGATTATTGAAACGGCTATTTCTGAGGCTGAACAAATAAAAAAAGAATCATTGTTAAAGGCTAAAGAGATAGCTTACAACCAAAAACAGAGTGCACAGGAAGAAATTAGGAAAGAAAAGAAGGATCTGAAGGAAGAATTACAACGTCTCTTGCAGAAGAAGGGGCAGTTGAAGCAGGAATGGTCAACTCTTGATAGTCGTAAGAAAGAACAGGATAAACACTCCAGTCACCTAGAAAATCAAGAAAAAAAGCTATTAGAAAAGAATAAAGAAGTTGAACTGCTTATTGGCAAGCAGCGCTATGAACTGGAAAAGCTCTCCGGGCTTAGTCAGGATGAAGCAAAAAGAATGCTTATGGAGTCTCTTGAAAGTGAGGCTCGTATGGATGCTGCAAAGCGTTTAGCCCGTATCGAAAATGAGATGAAAATGGAAGCTGATCGTAAGGGGAAGAATATCCTTGCGCTGGCTATTTCCAGGTATGCCGGAGACTATGTTGCTGACAAAACAGTTTCAATGGTACCTCTGCCAAGTGATGAGATGAAGGGTCGAATTATTGGCCGTGAAGGAAGAAATATCAGAGCTATTGAGGCTGCTACTGGAATTGATATTATTATTGATGATACCCCAGAGGCGGTAATTCTTTCTGGTTTTAACCCTGTTCGTCGTGAAGTTGCCCGTCTTGCACTGTTGCAGCTTATTAATGATGGGCGTATCCACCCTGCCCGAATTGAAGAAGTTGTTGAGAAGGTATCCAAAGAACTCGAAGGTGTTATGCGAGAGGCAGGGGAGCAGGCAACGTTTGATGTTGGTGCTCATGGCGTCCATGTGGAACTGATTCACCTTCTTGGTCGTTTAAAATATAGAACCAGTTACGGGCAGAATGTGCTGCAGCATTCCCTTGAAGTGGCGTTCCTCTGCGGGATTATGGCTTCAGAGCTTGGTATCGATGTGAAGATGGCTAAGCGTGCAGGATTACTCCACGATATCGGAAAGGCTGTTGATCATGAGGTTGAAGGTTCCCATGCGGTAATTGGCCGTGATCTTGCCAAAAAGTATGGTGAATGCGAAGAAGTTGTCTATGCGATTGGTGCTCACCATGAAGATCAGCCGCCACAGTCGGTTCTAGATGTTCTAGTCCAGTCCGCCGATGCTCTTTCCGGAGCAAGGCCTGGAGCCAGAAAAGAGATGCTTCAATCCTATGTTAAAAGGCTTGAAGATCTTGAGGCGATAGCAAGTGATTTTGACGGTGTGGAAAAATCCTATGCTATTCAGGCAGGCCGTGATCTTCGCATCATTGTAGATTCCCAGAAGGTGAAGGATGGAGCGGCGACCCTACTGAGTCAGGATATTGCAAAAGCAATTGAAGAAAAGCTCACATATCCCGGTCAGATCAGAGTAACGGTTATTCGTGAAACCCGTGCGGTTCAATACGCTAAATAATATCAATTTCATACGATAATACAATTTTAAAATGGCAAATATAGAAGAACAGATAGCCCTGCTGGAAAGGGGTGTGGTTGATTGTATCGGGCATGAAGAGTTGCTCAAAAAACTGAAAAAATCTGAAGAGACAGGTGTTCCGCTTCGGGTGAAGGCCGGCTTTGATCCAACGGCTCCTGATTTACATCTTGGGCATACGGTGTTGCTCCAAAAGCTCAAGCATTTTCAGGATATGGGGCATGATGTTTTCTTTCTGATTGGGGATTTCACCGGAATGATCGGTGATCCCACCGGAAAATCTGAAACTCGCAAGGCACTGACCCGGGAAGATGTTGCGGCCAATGCTGAAAGTTATAAGGAACAGGTTTTTAAAATTCTTGATCCTGAAAAAACAAAAGTTGTATTCAACTCCGAGTGGCTTTCAAAACTCGATTCCTTTGATATGATACGACTTGCCTCTGAGCTGACCGTTGCCAGAATGCTCGAACGTGAGGATTTTAAAGTTCGCTTTCGTGAGGGGAATCCCATTTCCATCCATGAGTTTATATATCCTCTTATTCAGGGCTATGATTCCGTTGCACTTAAGGCTGATGTGGAACTTGGTGGGACGGATCAACGCTTTAATCTGCTGATGGGAAGAGATCTGCAGCGCTCAAGAGGGCAAGTGCCTCAGGTGGTTCTGACCCTTCCATTGCTAGAAGGACTTGATGGCGTCAATAAGATGAGCAAGTCTCTTGGAAACTATATTGGAGTATCCGAACCTGCCAATGATATCTACGGGAAAGTACTCTCCGCTTCAGATGATTTAATGTTTCGTTATTATGATCTGTTAAGTGATCTCGACCGTGATGAGATTGCTGCTTTGAAGGCGAAGATGGACTCTGGAGCTTTGCATCCAAAAGAGGTGAAAAAGCAACTGGCCCGTGAACTTACTGCACGTTTTCATTCCATTGAGGCCGCAAAACAGGCAGAAGAGAACTTTGAAAAGGTTTTCAAAAAGGGCGGATTGCCAGATGATATAGAAGAGAGAACGATGCACTCAGAGGAAGATATCTGGTTGCCTCAGCTTCTTGTCGATCTGGAAATGGTAAAATCAACCTCCGATGGTCGACGTATGATCAAGCAGAACGCAGTGTCGCTTGATGGCGAGAAGGTCACAGATATGAAAACAAATGTCAGTCCCAGTGGGGAACTGCTCGTGAAGGTGGGGAAACGTCGTTTTTGTAAGGTGTTATTTGAGTAGTAGTAGCAGTCGCTGATAAAAATAAAAAAAAAGCCCGTTGGAATTATTTCCAACGGGCTTTTTTTTATACTTTTAGCTGAAGAAAAAACAGCAATGCATTTAATCTGGACTAATTGACAAGTACGTCAGCTTCGTTATTACTGCATTCGCTGCATATTCCAGAAAATTCAATGTGGTGACCAAGAACCTGATACTGGCTCATATCGGCTGCTGTTTTGTTGATATCTGACATTACAGGAAGTTCAATGTCGTCAACCTTACCACAGCTGAGACAGCGGATATGGTAATGAGGATCAACAGTGGCATCGAACCGTTTTTGGGTTCCACCAACTTCAAGCTTCAGGATAATTCCGGTTTCAGCCATAAGCTCAAGATTTCTATAAACAGTTCCCAAGCCTATACGGGGGAGACGTTTTCTAACCATGTCATAAACTTCATTTGCCGTGGGATGAGAAGTGACTTTTCCGAGTTCTTCAAGAATTATTTGACGCTGAGTGGTCAAACGCATTTGGGGAGTGAGTTGCATTGTGGCTCCTTGTAAATAGTGAGTGGTAATTATTCTTGAAGAACAATGTAGATCAAATCACACATATTTCAAGGGAAAAATGCAAATTAATTTGACATATTTTGGGAAAACATTGATCTAAGTCAAGAAAAAATAAAAAAAACCAAGTCTTCCTAACGTATTGCAGGGTTGTAATAACCAAGTTGTAATTGAGGAAATTCGGTGATTATTTTTGTGTGCCACTGCCTCATGCCCATAGAAATCATTGACTGATCTAGTTCTAAACTTTTTAAATACCATTCTGGATCAATGTTCAAATTTCGTAATTGGATACGATCGGGATGAAAAGTGTTAACGAGAGTGCAAAGGGCATCAAATTCTTTTGTCGAATCTGTGAATCCGGGAAGAATAAAATAGTTTAATGAAACAAAGCCCCCCTCCTCTTTCATTACCCGAATGGATTCGAACACATCAGAAAGAGAAAAATCATGAGGACGGTAGTATTTCTGATGATAAAATTCCTGTGCAGAGTTGATGGATACACGTAGGCTATCAAGTCCAGCTCCGGCAAGTCGTTTGATTGCTCCAGGGAGGCTGGCATTTGAGTTAAGATTAATGGTACCGCGATCCGTTTTTTTCCGAATTGCAATGATTGCTTTTTCAATGGTATCCGCCTGTAGAAGTGGCTCACCTTCGCAACCCTGCCCAAAGCTCACTATAGCACTGTCGGCTTTCTGAAGATGGGGGATAGCAACTCCGCCTATTTCAGCAGGAGTGGGGACAAACTGGATTCTGTCCTGAGTGGCGGAACATTTTCCGGAAGCCTGAAGGGATATGCAGCCAATACATCTGGCATTGCAGATAGGAGAAGTCGGTAATGGGGCTTCCCAGCGTCCAAGAAAATAATTTCTTGCGGCGGGGCATGCATAAGTGAGACAGCATTTCCCGAGGTGTTGAATGAGACGGTTATTTTTGTTTTGTTTAAGTTTAGTTGCAGTTTTTGAATTGATTTCATCCTGGTTGAATTGAGCAAAATCCTGACGGATATCCTCATCACTTCGAAAAGCGGTGGTCCAGAAACTGCCGTCGTACCAGCCGATGGCCGTGTAGGCAAAGAGCGGCAAACGTGGTGCTTTCGCTGTGGTCTGATAAGCACTGTTAAGGATGGCTGTGTGAGCAGGAGACATAAAGGCAGCAACAGCCTGGATATCATTTCCCGTAAAGGGTTCCTCTTCTACTAACAGAGGCTCACCGTTTTTTCGGTCACATCCAATGGGAAGACGACCTGGCAGGACAAACAGTTCACTGCCTTCAGGTAATGGGATGAAATCCTTCTTATCGGGGAGCAGAAAACTGCCACTACTCATACCAGCAGCACTGAGTTCAGGGAAATCCTTTATATTTCCCTGAGCATCGGCATAGACAAGGCAAGGCTGACCTGCTGGATGAATCACTGCTGAGGTCTAAGGACTTTGAATATAGAATCGATGGCACGGTAGATGTCGAGATCTTCACCAAAGACATCTTCAATAGCCGGGTTCTCGATTAAATCTTCAATAATATATCCAGTAAGATACAGGCTCAGGATGTTAGGGTCAGGGACAAGGGTACGGATCGGAGCAACCTTGAGCTGAATATCAAACTCCTCCATTTCCGGAAGTGCTCTTAACTGTTTGATAAAGGCATCGCGAACATCCTGCACTGAATTAATTTCAAGTACATCGCGATCAATTAATCTCTGAGTCACCCGTAATGCAAATTCATCTGCGTTATCACGAGCTTTATTAAGGATAAAACGTCTTTCCCGTTCTCGTTTTCTATCAATGGCACGAATAGTTTTGTCCGTGGCATTGGTTGCACTTATATGAGCTTTAGCCATTATATTCACCTGTGGAAGAAGCTGAAATTCAAAATTCTCTAAAACTACAGTATAATCGAGAATCTTCCAATCAAAATATTTACTCGTTACTATTATAAAGTTTTGCGAAATCATCCATTCTAGCCTGCAGTGTCGACGGAAGCTTAAGCTGGTATTTCTGGAGATATTCTGCTGCCATTCTATGAGTATTAAATATTGGAGTATTTAAAGAAAGGTTCATGATTGCCTTGTCGATCAGACGGGACTTTGCGCTATCTCCGTAAAACTCTTCAAGAACACCAGGGAGCATTTCATAAAATGATCCGGAGTCTTCAGCATAGAGCAGAGAATCCGGAGACTCACTGAGGTCAGCTTCATCCACCGGTCCTTCGTGACCAAATTTCCAGCCTGTAAGGCCATCGTGGTATCCTTCAACCCACCAGCCATCCATAATGGAGAGGTTGGGAACACCATTTAAGGCAGCTTTCATACCGCTGGTGCCCGATGCTTCGAGGGGGCGTTTGGGATTATTTAGCCAAGTGTGGACACCTGCCACCATCACCTTTGCAATATGCATATCGTAGTTTGGGATAAAAATAAGATTTACCAGTCCGTTACTTTTGGTATGCAGTTCTTTTTGATAGTCGAGAATGAGTTTTATAACTGATTTTCCAGGTTCATCTTCCGGATGAGCTTTTCCCGAGAAGAGGAAATTCATGGGCCAGTTATTTTTTACGGCAATAGAACAGAGGGCTTCAATATTATCAAAGATCAGATCGGCACGCTTATAAGTGGAAAAACGTCTGGCAAAACCGACGGTGAATACGTCGGGAGTGAGTTTGGTCGAATCATCAATAATATTTGAATAGTAATTTGGTGGATCAATCCACGTACTTGTCATCTGATTCCGATGAAGAAGGAGCATACTATTGATATAGTCATAAAGAGTTGTGGAATCTTTTTCCCAGGCACGGAGCAGGTAGGTTCTGAACTGTTTGTTGTCTTTGAGCTTTATCGCATTTTTCAGTGCGCCCGGGTTGTCTCTCCAGCCGGTAAATTCAGGGAAACTGTCAAAAAGTTCTGCCCGTGTCTCACTGATCCAGGTCAGATGATGCACACCATTGGTAATAGCGGTGATTTTATCTGCGAAATTCGGGAATTGCTTATGGGTAACATCTCTGTGTAGCCTGCTGACACTGTTTGCGGTACGATTAACACGCATGGCAAGAGTGGTGAAGTTGTAGGCGTGTGGTTCATCGTGGTCATGCGCTAACAGTTCAAGGATATGTCTGCATGATTTGTGACTGATTCCAGCATATACCGATTTATTGAATCGATCATGTCCGGCTTTCACAGGTGTATGAATCGTGTAAACTAGATTTTTGGCTACCTTGTCGGCCGCCGCAAAGATCTGTTCATCGCTAGCAGTTGATAAATCTGATTGGTGCATGGTAGTTTGAAGTTCTTCGGCGATTAATTGCAACGCAACAACAACTCCATGCTGTTCATTGAGATGAAAAGTGCTTGATGTTATATCGAGCGCTTGCATAACCGGAAGAATACCTGTTCCAAGCATACGTCGTTGAGTTGCCTTGATAATGGAGGATTCGGAGTTGTATAGCTGGCTGGCGGCGTCTCGGATGGGGGCCGGATTCTCTTCAAGTGAGAAGTCAAGCAACAGTTCCGGGACAAAGTAATCCATGCTGTGATTTACCTCCATTTTCATCCATACCTGGGCTGAAGCCATGGTTTCCTGATCATATTCATTGAAAAAAGGAATTTGGATTTGCAGGGGGTCCGAAGGGTTTTCCGGATCGCGAAGGAGGTAGAGCCCCGGTGTTTCTTCGGGATTCCATTTGACACTTTGTGAAATTTGTCCAATTTTGGAATCGACAATTTGAGAGAAGTAACCGTGACGATAGAGCAGGCTAACCGCGACCACAGGGAGTCGACAATCGGCAAAACTTTTTAGTGTGTCACCGGCAAGGACTCCTAATCCTCCACCATAACATGGTATCTTTTCAGGCCCATGAAAGAGCTTCTTGATGAAAACCTTGGTCTTTGCGTCCATACTGTCGGTTTTTTCAAGATCAATGAGAGTATCTTTAATGGGATGAAACACATCGGGGTCTGCTCCAATTTCCATAGAAATATAGACAACGGAGTTTGCATCAACGGCGGTTAGTTTACTCCATACCTTATCGAAGGTTTCCTGGGACACGCCAAAGAATGTTCCGAACTTGTTTTTTGCTACAAGTTCGGAACATTCTAAATTGGTATTTATGGGCTTGCTTGATTGCATAGTAGGGTATGTGAATACGTTTTTGTTAGGATAGACTTGCTTCTGCTACCATTATAATGCTTATTCAAGATAGTGATGAAAGTGTGTACTGGTTGCACTCTCGCATTTTCGGCACGTGTGCCTGTGTACCGTTTCACATAGATGTGAGTCTGTTGATTTGTACAGTAGGAGTTGTGCCATATTTTACAAGTACAAAACATGTGAAATTGAAATTATTAGCGCTTTTCATCTTATCATGGTAGGGGGGAAAACGTCTGGTCTTTTTTATTAAAAAAAAGTAGAATCAAAAAATGATTTGAGTGATATGGAATATAGTAATGTTTGTGTAACTATTCACTAGCACCTCAACTGCGTCCGTTTTTGCCTTCTTGAGTAACACAAGTACACTTCGAATGCAAAAAATGAACGGATTTGAGGCACTATTGAACAGTTACGGTTCAGTGTAAGGGTAAAATGTCACCCTCGCTGAATAGTTACATGTTTACATTACTTGATTACGGATTGGATTTGTCAATCGGAGGAGAGTATGGGTAGCAGAAGCATTCTGTATTGTGGGATAGTTTTGTTTAGTACCATTTTTATATTGTCAGCTTGCAGCAGTAAAAAACCTGATGATGAAAACCTACTTGCCGATGCTGACCCTTCAGCTATGGGGCAGGAAGAGCCTCTGGAATCAAAAGCCATCGGGATTATGGAAGGCCGGACAACTGGCCCCATGTTGCCCGTTTATTTTGGTTTTGATAGCTATTCAGTTCATCCTGGTCAGGCTCCAAGAATGAAAGTAAATGCAGATTTTCTAAAGGATAAGCAGGATATTAAGATACGAATTGAGGGGAATTGTGATCCTCGTGGAACCAGAGAGTACAATCTGGCACTTGGTGAAAAACGTGCAGCAGGCGCAAAAAAATTCCTGATCAATCTTGGTGTTGCGTCCAATCGTATTTCCACCGTGAGTCTGGGAGAGGAAAAGGTTCTTCTTCATGGACATGATGAGATGTCATGGGCGCAAAATCGTCGTGATGATTTTGTTGTTGAATGATTAAATAACATTTTTAGTTGAATTCCTACAGACAGGAGAAATTTTGATGTTGAAACGTGTAATGTTGGTAGTAACCTTAATGGTATTTGCCGGTTCTAGCTTTAACTGTGATCTCGCTAAGAGTGCAGAAGCGCAAAAGATTGGTGTGTTGAATATTCAAAAAGTTCTTATTCAGTCGAATGCCGGAAAAAAAGCTAAGGCGATTTTTGAAAAAAGAATGAATGAACTGCAAACCACATTCAAAACAGAGCAGGATGGATTGATTGCACTACAGCAGGAAATCGAAAAGAAAAGTTCGGCCTGGAGCAAAGAAAAGAAAGGTGAAAAAATTCGTGAACTGCAGATGGGACAGCGTGAAATGCAGGTGAAAAGCGAAGATGCAAAGATGGAGCTTAAACAGTTGCAGGACAAAGAATTGGAACCTATCTTGAAAATGTTACAGACCGTGGTAGCAAGCTTTGGTGAAAAAAATGGATACTCTGCAATTCTTGATTCCAAGGTTGCTGTTTTGTATGCTGCTCCAGGGATTGACTTGAGTGAAGATGTTAAGAAGGAGCTGAACAAGCGGATGAAGTAAGATACGTTTTTCATTCTCTTGAATAATGCTTTTTGTAAACGATGCAGAGGATAGCTCTTCTGCGTCGTTTTTCTTTGTCCGGATAAATAATGCAACCATTAGAATTTATTAAATACATTCCCAGAACCAATTGTGGTGAGTGTGGATATGCCGCGTGTCTTGCCTTTGCTGCTGCAGTGACTAAGGGTGGTGAGAATCCTGAAAAATGTCCCTACGTTGATATGTCACAACTTGGTAATGAATTCTCCGGGACTAATAGAGGCAAAGATGGGCTCGAAGGGGTTGGTAAACTGCTTGACGAGAAGGATCTGGCACTTGTTTCTTATCTTAAGAAAAAGACAAGCACCATTGGTTTCAGTACCGCTGCCGAGGCCATAGGATGCGAGTGGTCCGGGCCGGAAAAAGATAGTCTGCTTCTTCAGTTTCTCGGCTCTGCTGTTGAATTATCCCACGGTGGTATTCGCATTGATGGTAAAAAAGTTGATGACCCTCGCGATCAGATTTTGCTGTATAATTACGTGCACTTTGCAGGAGGTGCAAAACCTGAACAGGAATGGGTTGGTATGGAGTCATTGCCTAATTCCATATCAAAGGTTCGGACTCTCAGAGTCTATTGTGAAGAGAAGATTGCTACTTATTTTACAGGTAAAACTGATCTTCTGATTGAAAGGGCTGTAAAGCTTGGAGCTATCCGTCAGGAGAACCCAGAGCAGAGCTGTAGTGCAGCATTTTTTATTCCTGCTCTGCCGCGTTTACCGCTCTTTGTGCTTTTCTGGGATGAGGAGAAGGAAGAAGGGTTTCCTGCAAAGGTAAAGGTCCTCTTTGATCAGAGGGTTAATGATTTTTTAGATATTGAATCCTTGGTTTTTGTTTGTGAACGAATGGCTGAACATTGGGTAAAAGAATAAAATGAAATCAGAACTTTCAAAGCTGGTAGATTCGATTGGTGGAAAGAACATACTGGTGGTGGGTGATATTATCGTTGATCATTTCATCTGGGGAACCGTGAGTCGTATCTCGCCGGAGGCTCCTGTCCCCGTTGTGAATGTGACGAAAGAAGAGTTTCTTCTTGGAGGCGGTGCGAATGTTCTTCATAATATATACTCTTTAGGCGGTAAGGCCGTTCTTTGTGGTATTATTGGAGATGATGAGATGGGAAGGCGCTTGCAGGATCTTCTTCGGGGGCTGGGTGCTTCAACAAAAGGTCTTATTAAAGGAAAACGTCCCACCACTGTAAAAACACGAGTTGTGGCGCAGGGCCAGCAGGTTGTTCGTTTTGATAGGGAACAGACAGGGGCTCTTTCGGATTCAACCGTTGCTTCCATGACAGCATTTATAGATCAGAATCTGGTGGATTTCGATGCTGTTATTATCTCCGATTATTATAAGGGCGTTATCGGGAAGCCCATGATGGAAAAACTTCTTGCCCGTGTGGCAAGATGTGAAGAAAAAAGTGATACAAAAATTCCTGTTATTGTTGATCCGAAACCGAGCGAGCCGGAACGATTTTATGGTGCATCTCTTATCACTCCCAACCATATGGAAGCCGAGAAAATGTCCGGTATTAAAATTGAAAGTACAGAAGATCTTCGGTCGGCTGCAAATATTCTTATTGAAAATACCGGGTGTGAGGCTGTACTGATTACCCGTGGGGAATCCGGTATGGCACTTCTTGAGAAAGGAAAAGAACTTGTTTCCATTCCCACCACTGCTCAGGCTGTTTTTGATGTTACAGGTGCCGGAGATACTGTGATTGCTACTCTTGCACTCGGGCTTGCAGCCAGTGCAAGCTACGCCGATGCTGCGTCCCTTGCAAATATTGCAGCGGGAGTGGTGGTTGGCAAGATTGGAACGGCAACCGTGGACCAGGAAGAGCTTCTTGCGGTGCTTCACGGAGAAAAGGTAGTAGAAACTTCATTTAGCAGTTGTTGATGGATTCGTGAAAACTTTTCATCTTCATTGTTGCTACGATATTTAAATCATTGCGACGTACTCTATAGTACACCGAAATGATTTGAATATCTTGCGCCTCGAATATGAATATTTTTAACAAATCCATCCTTATTTTGGGCTTTTTACGAGTTCATCATACTTAGATAATTGCGAATATAATTCGTTATTGAAAAAGGAAAAAAATGTCCAGTAAAAGTATGACCGGATTCGGTCGTGGTGAGGCGGATACCAGTGGGTGGCAGTGGGTCGCAGAAATTCGTTGCGTAAATCATCGTTATCTTGATCTTAAAATCAAATTGCCCCGGGGCTACGCAGGCCTGGAAGAAAGGGCGCGAAAAATGGTTTCTCAAACCCTGCAACGTGGCCGGGTTGATGTGGTGCTCAATGTCAGCGGAGACTTTTCTGATCTGCATAAAATTGAAGTAAATAGCGGACTTGCTGCAACTTATAACGATGCTTTGCTAAGCCTTGGGAAATCGCTTTCTCTTGAAAACGATACTAGCCTCTCAAGACTAGCTGCCTACCCCGATGTCTTGGTTCTTAAACAGAAGGAAGAGGACCTTGATATTGTCTGGCCAGCCATGGAGAAAGCTCTAAAGCAGGCGGTTGAGACCTGCGATACAATGCGGACTCGTGAAGGTGAGGCGATGGCTGCGGATCTCCATGGTCGCTTGGAAAATTTCGCAGAGGTGGTGCGAAAAATAGGAGGGAGCATTCCTGAACTTCTGGAACGAAGAGAGCAAACTCTGAATGAACGACTGCAGAAATTGCTCGATCGGGTACAACTTGATCCCCAGCGTTTAGCTCAGGAAGTTGCTATTCTTGCAGATAAGACCGACGTGACCGAAGAGATTGTACGACTTGACAGCCATATTAATCAGTTTAGGGAATTTCTTGTCTCCGATGAAGCAGCGGGAAGGAAGATAGATTTTCTGCTTCAGGAATTTCTTCGTGAGGTCAATACAATCGCCTCTAAGATTAATGATGCCGATATTGCCCATCTTACCGTTGATCTCAAGGCTGAACTTGAGAAGATGAGAGAGCAGGTTCAGAATATAGAATAGAGAGAGATTACCGTATGCAACTCATAAATGTCGGATTTGGTAATACGGTAATGGTTGAACGTATTATTGCAGTAATCAACACCGGTTCATCCCCTGCAAGAAAGTTAAAAGAACTGGCAAAGGATGCGGGACAACTGGTTGATGTCACAGAAGGTCGGCGAACACGTTCAATGCTGGTGATGGACTCTAATCATGTTATCCTCTCTTCCATTCAGGCGGATACTATTCATCAGCGTTTAACAACATTACAGTTGGGCCCCCATGTGGAGAATGCAGTAAAAGGGACAGGAGAGTGAGTAAAATGGAACAATCCGGACAGTTATTTATTCTTTCTGCTCCATCCGGGGCCGGGAAAACAACTCTGTTGAAAAAAGTGATGAAAGAACTTGGCAAGCTCGCCTTTTCTGTCTCTCATACCACTCGCTTACCACGTGCAGGAGAAACGGACGGTGTTGATTATCATTTTGTTTCCGTTGCTGAATTTAAGGCGATGCGGGAGCAGAATCTCTTTCTCGAATGGGCTGAAGTGCATGGGAATTTTTATGGAACGAGCAGGCTTGCGGTGCTTGAACAGCTCAAGCAGGGGCTCGATATTATTCTTGATATTGATGTGCAGGGGGCTGCAATTATCGCCGCCGATACCTCCGTTCCTGCTGTCTCTGTTTTTGTGGCCCCACCATCACTTGATGAGCTTGAAAAACGATTGCGCGGGAGAGGTACAGATAGTGAAGAGACCATTATGGTGCGTCTTGGAAATGCAGCAAAAGAGATGAGCTGTGCCGGTGAATATACGTATCTGGTGATCAATGATAACATCGATGCAGCAGCTGCGACCCTGCAAGCTGTCCTTATTGCCGAGAGGAGCCGTGGACACAGGCTGCCTTCCGGTGAACCAATTCTTCTAGATGGTGCTAAGTGAAAAATAATAACGGAGCTCACAAAGTAAATGAACGTAAAATCCGCCTGAGTGAAGATTTGCTCTGGGGAATACATCCGGTTTTTGAAGCTCTTGAGCAGGAAGTGGAGCGGATAAGTGAAATCTTTATTGTAAAGGATAGGAAAGGCGGAAAGCGTGAAGAAATTATTGAAAAAGCGCGAGCGGCTGGCATTAAATTAAATTTTATGGACTCCATACGCCTTGTAGGAGAAGATGCTGCACAGGTTCGTCATCAGGGTGTTCTTGCCAAAATGTCACAGGCGTCCCTTCTCCCTTTTGATGATCTACTCGATAGCTTTCATCAGAAGGTTAAAGAAGGATTAAATCCCAGAATTATTGCACTCGATACCCTTCAGGATCCGCATAATATTGGTGCAATTATCAGGTCAGCTCATGCCTCCGGTGTCGATGGGATTATTGCCACTCGGGATCGATCGGCTCCCATTGGAGGAACTGCTGCCAAATCTGCAGCCGGTGCCATGTCTCATATTGATATCTGCCAAGTTACCAATCTTGCACAGTCGTTACAGGCCTTAAAAGACGTTGGAGCCTGGGTGTTCGGTGCTATCAAAGATGCAGATGCACAATCTTTGTATCAGTCAGATTTGGTATTACCTGCCTGTGTTGTGATTGGAAGTGAAGGCTCAGGAATTCGGCCACTGGTTCGCAAACAGTGTGATGTGTTACTCTCTATTCCAATGGAGGGGAAGCTGGACTCTTTAAACAGCTCCGTTGCTGCGGGTGTTATTATGTTTGAAATGCTGCGCCAGAGGATGACAACTGTCTGATATCTTAGATGGAGATACAAATTCTGGCAATTAACTAGAACAGTCCGGTCAGTAAAAAAGATGTTGTCAACTTGGCACCAATTCGTTTGGATAGTTTCAGGGATGTCAAAGTTCCTTCTTAGAAAATGTTCTAAAGTTGATAGCGTTGTAAAAACTCTTCATCAGCTTCGTTGTGGGCCCCCGGTAGGTGTCAACATACTTTTCGCCTCATCGGATCATTTGCAAAAATTAACTTGGCGTCCTTGCTTTAATCCCCTCCAGCAAAAGCCAAATCTTCCGACGAGCTTACCTACGGAGCCCATTCTCAG
>Ga0208901_1000022_pt1 | contig 102175 bp, 87 predicted proteins | sample AntAceMetag02UKF_FD_184764 | JGI IMG/M metagenome (GOLD analysis project Ga0208901, IMG submission 184764) | Saline lake microbial communities from Ace Lake, Antarctica - Antarctic Ace Lake Metagenome 02UKF (SPAdes) (version 2) | ecosystem: Environmental > Aquatic > Non-marine Saline and...
ACGGTCAATGAAGGATGCCACATTATCTCTTGTATATCTTTTCAAACCCACGCAATTTTTTATTACTCCGTTTTACCGCGTTATTAAGGCCTTCCTGTGGTGTTTTGGTGCCGTTCCAAACCAGTTCTAACTCCTCATTGATGATATTCCTGATCTGGATAAAATATCCCAGACGAAGGCCGCGGGAAATTTCTGTGGGGTTCCGGCGGGTCAGCTGCTTGATGCCAACTTCTTTCAGTGGGTTTTCCTTATAGTATCCCTGTTCTTTAAGTGTTTCATAAGCTTTTAAAGTTATGGGAAAATAGCCTGTTTCCTTATGCCAGTACATTTGCATGTCAGGACTGGAAAGGTGTTTTAAGAATGCGGCAACCCCTTTATACTCCTTTTTTTTGTGTCCTTTGAATACCCACAGGGAAGCGCCGCCAATAATGCTGTTCTGGGGGGCTTTCATCCAGGATTCAACCGGGAGTGGCGCCACATCCCAGGTGAAATCATTTACGGCCTTCTGCAACTTGGCGATGGCACTGATGGAATCCATGTAAACTCCGGCTTTTTGGGCGAGAAACTCAGCTTTGGGCCCTTGAAATTTCTGGCCTGCATAAACAAACCGTTTGTCGTCAGCCCATGTTTTCAGCCGGGCGACATGGTTCGTTACTTTTGGGTTATTAATGACCAGTTCACAATCAAGGCCCTTGTATCCATTGGCCCTGGTGGCAAAGGGAATGTTTTGGATGGCGCTGTAGTTCTCAATCTGTGTCCAGGATTGCCACCCTGTTACCATGCCGCCGGCCACGCCGGATTTAACCAGCTTGCCGGTTATTTCGCCGAGTTCGTCCCAGGTTATGGGATTTGTCTTTGAAAGTGGTGTGGGGATTCCCGCCTTTTTAAACAAATCCACATTGTAATACATCACGGGGGTGGATGAGTTGAAGGGCATGGACATGAGATTGCCGTCTGCGTTCATATAGTAGGAAAGAACCGGTTGAAGATACCCTGACCAGTCAATATCATATCCTTTATCTTTCATGAGCTGGTAGACTGGGTATATGGCTCCGGAAAGCATCATGGTCTGTGTGCCCACTTCAAAGGCCTGAAGCAGGTGCGGCTGTTTCCTGGCACGAAATGCCGAAACACCGGCATTGATCGTTTCATCGTAATTCCCTTTATAAGCACCGACAACAACATAGTCGGATTGTGAGTCATTAAATGCCTTAATCATTGTTTCAACTACTTCGCCCCGGGCGCCTTTCATGGCGTGCCACCAGTTAATGGTAATGGGCTCTGCCAGTGCCTGCCCGGCTAAAAATATGAATGCGATTCCAACTACGGCAACCATAACCATCTTAGGCATTTTCATAATACTATCCCTCTCTATTCAAATAGGGTTAATTTTGCGATTTTAAGCGGGTACCGATCTCTGCGATCGGCCACAAGATTAGGGATAATTGGTAAGTGAGTCAAGAATTAAATTTTTTAAAAAACTCTGTCGTAAAAAAAACAAAGGCTCATATTTCAAATACATGGATATCGTCAATGAGGCGAATATTGCCTCCACAAAAAAAGCCGTGCCAAGATATTGAAAAAATAGAGATACCCAAAGAATTCTTGACTTTAACCTATGAAAAATGGTTTTTTACATCGGTCGGTGAAATTAGAAGGCTCATCGTGGATTAACGTGATATTTTTATCTGTTGTTGAATAAACCATGCTCAAATCCCAGGTGTCAGGTGTCAGGTGTCAGGAAAAGCCTGGCCGCATTCAACTTATTCAATGTGATAACAAATAGTTACGATTTTTTTTATCACAAATTTAGGAATAATAAGCACTGAAACCCGACACCTGACACCTGACACCTGACACCTCGGTTCCGAAAAAGCGATTCTTCATGCTAATCCGTGTTGAGCCTCCTTTCTTCGATCATACACAAAAAAACATCAGGACACTATAATGGCAAGCGTAACCTTAAAAGATATTGTAAAAAGATTTGGCAAGACAGAAATTATTCACGGGGTCAATCTTGATATCAGCGACAGGGAATTTGTGGTCCTTGTAGGTCCTTCAGGATGCGGTAAATCAACCTTATTGCGTCTGATTGCCGGTTTAGAGAAAATTACAGAGGGGGAGATTTTCATTGATGACCTCCTCGTAAATAATATCGCGCCAAAGGACCGAGGTGCGGCTATGGTGTTTCAAAACTATGCCTTGTATCCGCACATGGACGTATTCAACAATATGAGCTTCGGATTAAAGCTGAGTAAAACGCCTAAGGCGGAGATCCAAAGGCGCGTCAATGAAGTAGCAGATATTCTGGAACTGAGTGACCTCCTCAAACGGAAACCCTACCAGTTATCGGGTGGTCAACGTCAAAGGGTTGCCATGGGAAGGGCGATGGTTCGGAAGCCGTCCCTGTTCCTATTCGATGAGCCGCTTTCCAATCTGGACGCCAAGCTGCGCACGCAGATGCGTATGGAAATGAAACTGCTGCATCAAAAAGTTCAAACCACCATTGTTTATGTGACCCATGACCAGGTGGAGGCTATGACGCTGGCAGATCGGATTGTCGTCATGCGTGATGGATACATTGAACAGATCGGGAAACCGATCGAGCTGTTCCAGAGGCCGGATAATGTTTTTGTGGCCGGATTTATCGGCAGCCCACCCATGAACCTGGTTCAGGCCAGAATTGTTCGTTCCGACACGGGGCTAAATCTACATTTTCCCGGTAAATTGCGGATCCCTATTCCGGAAAAGCCGGGTGTCAACATTCAGGATGGGTTGGAGGTTGTCATGGGTCTGCGCACGGAGGATTTGACGGTTTATGATGGCGGCAAAAAACTCCCGGAAGAGTGGAACGTGGATGGTGTTGTTGAAGTCGTTGAACCACTGGGCGGTGAAACCAACATGTATGTGGATCTTCAAGGGGCAAAATTCATAGCCAGAAGTGAGGGACGGAGGATTATTCATGTTGGCGAAAAGATGACGCTGACCTTGAACCTGGAACATCTACACATTTTTGATGCTGAAACCACTCTTTCAATCTATTGACCCTTCGTTTTTATCCTTCGATAACTTGATTTTTTCTCTTGACAAAAATTGCCATGCCCTATTATGTTGTGAATGCAACGTGTTTTCATTTTCTGTGTTGTCACTTCAACCTTCCCATGCTTATTTGATTGTTTTTTTAACATAAAAAGAATGCAGGCTGGCGTCTTGCCCTGCATTCTCGAAAAAGGCAAGCGAACCACAAAAAATCGGGACAAAGCCTTCATGAAACGTCCAATTGATTTGATCAACGAACGTTACAACTCTCTTCGCAAATCAGAGCAACGCGTTGCCAGATTCATACAAAACCATGTGGAAGAAGTTGTCTTGCTATCCCTTCAAAGTTTGGCTAATAAATGCTCAACCAGCGATGCCACCGTCCTTCGCTTTTGCCGCTCACTGGGCTTTTATGGCTTTTCTGATTTTAAAGCATCGTTAGTCCCCCAGCTTGTCAGGAATGAACACACTACCCATCTAGAAGTAGATCCAAACTTAGATTACAAAGATAAAAAAGTTCAATTTCTACAAAACTTTCAGCAACAACTGAAATCAACGTTGAGAAATTGTGACTATGATGAAATCAAAAAAGTTGCCACTCGTATTTCGCAGGCAGACAAAACGCTCATTACCGGTCTGGGAGGTTCAGCTGGGGTGGCGCATATATTCAGTGACTCACTCGGCAGCATTGGTGTCTTTAGCACGTGTCCTCTGGATACGACGATGATGCTGAATTTAGTTTCGATGCATCAAGATAATGATGTTTTGGTCTGCATTTCACATTCCGGCGAAACAGAGGAGATCGTTTTCACCGCAAAACAGGCAAGAGAACAGGGTATGTTTACGGTGGGAATAACGAATTTTTCTCCTTCTCCCTTAGTTGAAAATGTGGAAGTTTCGCTGATTACAGGTGTTTCTGATAATCTATTAGGCTCTTATTCGTGTCAGTCTCGTATTTCACAGCTGGCGATTCTTGAGCTGGTATTGTATGAGGTTTCCCAAAAACTGGCTGCAGACCTTCTGATCGAAACAAACAGGTAACAGGCTTGCAGTATAACCTAAAAGCTGCAATTAGCTTTTAGCTATTAGCCGTTAGCCTATAGATCTCAAGCATTTGAATGATTTTTTTCATGTTGGGGTTCTCACTTTTTTATGCTAACCTATTGCGCGTAAGTAACTGATTTTGTGTGGCTAATAGCTAACGGCTAACCGCTAATTGCATCCTTTAAGTATAAGACTTTTCCGGGGCCAAATGAATCAAAGTATGAAAACGAAAGATAAGAGATATGAATTCTGGCGCTATAGAATATTCTTCATAACGTGGATTAGCTATGTAGGTTTCTATTTGACCAGAAAAAGCTTTTCAGTTGCCAAAATAGGAATGGCACAGGACCCGGATATCCTCCTTACTAAAATGCAAATGAGTCAGATCGAAGCGGCTTATCTGATCGCCTATGCGATTGGACAGTTCGTTTGGGGGATGTTTGGAGATAAGTTTGGCCCAAGAAGAATTTTACTGACCGGCCTGCTCTGTTCAGTGCTTGTCGCTGTTGTAATGGGGTTATCATCAACGGTGATCCTTTTCGGAGTGCTCTTTTGCATCCAGGGCCTCTGCCAGTCAACGGGCTGGGCGCCACTTGTGAAAAATATGAGCTATTGGTTTTCACAAGAGGAGCGCGGAACCATTATGGGCTGGTGGGCCACAAATTATGCGATCGGTGGTTTTATTGCATCCCCATTTGCCGGATTATGTGCTGATTATTTTACCAATTGGCGTTATGGTTTTTTCGGACCTGCTACAGTACTGTTTGTAATCTGGGCTCTGGTTCTTGTGCTGCAAAAAAATAAACCCCAGGATGTTGGTTTAAAACCAATAGAAGAATATCATAACGTGAAAAAAGCTGTGTTATCTGACGATGATGGCGTTGTCGAAGAAGGCTCCTGGAAGGCCACGCTTGTTGTCATTAAAACCCCAATGGTTTTAATTCTGGGGACATTTTACTTTTTTCTGAAACCTGCACGTTATGCCATCCTGTTTTGGGGGCCGCTTTATATCAGTGAAAAACTTGGTACAGGAATGACGAAATCTGCCGTTGTAAGCGTATTTTTCGAGCTCGGCGGGCCACTTGGCATACTTGCCGCCGGGTATATTTCGGATAAGGCATTTCAGTCACGTCGTATGCCCATAAGCATCATTTGTCTCATCGGGCTTTCAATACTCCTTTTTTCCTTTAATTATTTGGCAGGATATCAAAATACCATTTTGATTGCATGCCTGCTTTTCGCCATTGGTTTTCTTCTTTTTGGGCCCGATTCACTCTTAAGTGGTGCGGCTGCTGTTGATTTTGGTACGAAAACAGGAGCTTCAACCGCCGTTGGTTTCATCAATGGAACGGGGGCAATAGGAGCAATACTTGGGGGAGCACTTCCTGGAATTATTGCAGAACGGTGGGGTTGGGAGCCACTTTTTTATATGCTTGGGATAACCACAACGCTTTCAGCGATAGTGTTGATACCTAAATGGAACACTTTACCGCCAACAGAAGATAACGAAGAGTAAGGAGCTTTCATCATGTATGGTTTTATGGGGAAGATACTCGTAATCGATCTTACCGCAAAAACTTTTCTGGAAATTTCGAAAAGTGAAACTTTCTACAGAAACTATTTAGGGGGTTCCTTTTTATGCGCAAAACTTTTCGAAGAAAACCTCGAAGCTGATGCTGCTGCCTTTTCACCGGACAATCCGTTGGTTTTTGCGACCGGACTTTTCGCAGGGGGGAACGTTTGTGGCGCCACTCGTGTGAATGTTTTCTCCATATCTCCAGAGACAACGGGAACATATCTGACGCAGGCAGGTGGGGAATTTGGACCCGAACTCAAAAGAGCAGGATATGACGCGCTTGTTGTTAAAGGAAAATCAGAGGCTCCTGTTTATCTGAAAATTACGACACAGGGAAATAGTTGTTCCGTCGAATTCGTTGACGCAAAACCTATCTGGGGTATGGAAAGAGTCAAAGCGAATGATATTCTGAACGATGAGCTTGGTGATAAATATCGGATGGCAACCGTCGGACCCGCCGGCGAAAACCGGGTCGCTTGCGCCAATATTATGTTCGAGGTGGACCATTACGCGGGCAGAGGTGGGCTTGGCGCGGTGATGGGCTCCAAAAATCTAAAAGCGATCTGTGTGAAAGGGGATAAAAAACCTGCGTTCAAAGATCGCGAGAAACTGCTGAAAATTAACAAAAACGGTGCTACTCGGTTTAGAGATGTTGCACCGGATGGTTTTTTGGGTGTACTCAAGAATCTGGGAACATTTGGTCTGCTTGCACTCAATCAAGCCGGCGGCAATTTGCCAACCCGGAACTTCGGTGAGGGTCATGTTGATTCGACTGAATTTACAGACGAAATCAGTCATCTGAATATTCAGCAAAACTTTGTCGGGAAAACGGTTCCTTGCAAGGGCTGTTATGTGGGGTGTAAAAAACAATATAAAAAAGACTCAGCGCACGCGGACAAAACCGCGCTTGCAGAATATGAAAGCATCGCAATGCTCGGGGCGAATATCGGTTTGGAAGACCTGACCGATGGTCTCAAAGCCTGTGAAATATGCAATCGGCTCGGCCTGGATACCATATCCACAGGGGCGATTATCGCCTGGCTGATGGATTGTTATGACAGGAATATCCTTAGCGAAGAGACCTTCGGCTTTTCCATCACATTCGGCGATGGAAAGAAGGCTTGCGAACTCATCGAAGATATTGCCCTGAGAAAGACGAAGCTGGGCAATCTGCTTGCTGACGGCCTTTTCAAAGCGGTATCTGAGCTGGGAGATGAAACCAGACCGTATTTGCGGGCTTCGAGAGGAATCGGCTTGCCTGCACACATGCCGAGAAAGAAACCCGGGATCGGCTTCGGTTATCTTCACGGCCCCAATCCTGCGGATCATATGAAGTTTGAGCATGATTGGATCGTCAGCGATAAAGGTAGTTTACAGAGCCTTGGCCTCGATATTCAATCCAGACCTGATGCACTCGATAATAATAAAGTGGAAATCGCCCGTATTACTCAAATTTATTATTCAATGGTCGATTGCATGAGTTTGTGCATGTTTGTTTTTGGCCCCGGGAACATCTATTCTTTCGGGGAAATGACTGAAATGGTTAACGCAGCAACCGGGTTGAATATCCCTTTCGAAGAGCTAATGAAAATCGGTGAAGAATCTCTTCAACTTCAACGAAAGCTTTATATTCAATTTGGCGGGAAGGATGAAGACTTTTTAAGCTATCTGGAAGGAGAAATACCCTCAGGTCCATCAAAAGGCGCTAAAATCAGCGAAAATGATTTTTACGATGCACGAGAGCATTATTATTCCCTTTGGAATTGGTAATCGCTTCTAATCTATAAAGGAGAAACCTTATGCCTACCAAAAGACATACCTATTCTTATCCGACACGAATTGAATACGGCCCCGGAGCTGTCGCCGACCTTGTGGCAATTGTACAACGGGCAGGGTTTAAAAAAGGGCTTCTCGTGACGGACGAAGGGGTTGTAAATGTCGGAAGTCCGGAGAAAATTAGTGACAATTTCAAGGTAGCAGGAATTGAAATCTCAACATTTAGCGACGTGAAATCAAACCCTACCGATGATAATGTTTATGAGGGCGCAAGAGCATACAAAGAATCAAAATCCGAATTCATATTGGGACTTGGGGGCGGTTCACCGATTGATACGGCAAAAGTCATCAAATGTCTCGCCACACATGATGGTCCTCTTGAAAAATATGATGATATGAAGGGTGGCGACAAATATATCCAAAATAATATGCCGCCGTTTTACGCCATACCAACCACTGCGGGAACCGGAAGCGAGGTCGGGAGAAGCAGTGTGATAACCATTAAGAGCACGAATAAAAAAACCATTATATTTTCTCCCTTCCTCATGCCGACAATTGCAGTGCTCGATCCGGAACTTACCGTAACCATGCCCCGCAAATTAACGGCGGCAACCGGTGTTGATGCTTTTGTTCACAATCTCGAAGCGTATATCATCGATCTTTTTCATCCCTTTGCCGACGGCATTGCAAAAGAGGGGATGCTCCGGAGTTTCAAGAATCTCCCGGTGGCGCTTGAGAACGGAAACGATATCCGTGCCAGGGGAGAAATGCTTATGGCTTCGGCAATGGGTGCTACGGCTTTTCAAAAAGGGCTCGGACTCAATCATTCCATCGCACACGCATTGGGAGTTCTCTACGATTCCCACCATGGTCTTGCAAACGCAGCCGTACTCGTTGAAGTCTTGAAATATAATCTTGCCGACAACCACGTGAAAAGGAAGCTGGCCTCCCTCGGTCCATTGCTGGATACGAATAACGATGCCGGTGCTGTGATTGAAACCATAAAAAAATGGCTTCATTCTGTACTTATGCCAACTGATCTTAAAGGCTTTGGTATTAAAGAGGATGAAATCCAACAAATTGAAGACTATTCTCTGGAAGATCCTTGTTGTGGGTCAAACCCGAGAAAGGTTGAAGCAGGTGATGTTGTTCAGATCCTGAAAAATCTACTATAAGTTTTCCAGCGAGATCAGCACTTTTTAATGTATAAACCCGAATTGGCCTATTATGACAAATGCAATTAAAGCGATTACTTTCGATCTCTGGGATACGGTATTTATTGATGATTCCGATGAGCCGAAGCGGTTAGCCTCCGGAAGAGCGACCAAAACAATTGAACGACGACAACTTGTGCATGAATTTGTAAATAAACACTCCCGTGTATCTCGGGAAACTGTAAATGCGGTATACGACACTGCCGATGCAGCCTTTCGCTCGGTCTGGCATGAACAGCATGTGACCTGGACGGTGGCGGAACGGTTGGCCATTATATTCAAAGGACTGGGACAGACTTTGCCGGAATCCGAAATGGACGAACTGATCCGGTTGCATGAGGAAATGGAGCTCGAGTTCCGGCCCGATTTCATTCCGGGTGTTCATGAAGCGATAAAAGCGCTCCATAAGAATTATAGGCTCGGAGTCATATCCGATGCGATTTTCAGCCCGGGCCGAGCACTTCGCGCGTTGTTGGAAGGAGAAGGTCTTTTACAATATTTTGATGTATTCGTTTTTTCCGATGAAATTGGATATTCAAAACCGGAACCGGTTGTATTCCGAGCAGCTTTTGAGGATTTTGATATAAACCCGGGTGAGTTGGTACACATCGGTGATCGTGAACATAACGATATTGCTGGGCCTCAGCCCCTTGGTGCGAAAGCGATTCTTTGTACTGCTGCAGTTGATCGTGACAGTGCAAACACCAAAGCAGAGGCAATTTTCAGCGAATATAAAGATTTGCCAGGCATTATCGAAAAATTCAACCGATGATTTAAACATTATTTATCTCAGCATCATGGAGAAGAGACCGATATGACAGATTGTTTGCGATTTCTTATTATAGATGGATATCCGAAACCGAGCAGAGAACAGTTTAACACCGTTGGGATGGAACTTGCGGGGCGATTGTACGGAAGAATGCTTGATCGTCACCTTGAAAAAGTTGAATACGATATTGTATATGCAAGTGATCCGGGTATAATAATGCCTGGTGAAGAAGAAATCCAGGTTTACGATGGCGTCCTCTGGCCTGGATGTAATCTCACCATATATGACACGAATAATGAACTCGTCACTAAAATGCTTGATCTGGCCAGGGGATGCTTTGAAGCAGGCATCCCCCAATTCGGAAGCTGTTGGGGCGCACAAATCGCTGTTTATGCAGCAGGCGGAAAAATTGAGACAAATCCAAAGGGAAGAGAAATGGGGGTCGCGCGAAAAATCCGCCTGACTGAAGAAGGCCGGAATCATCCCATGTATGAAGGAAAATCCTTGGTCTTTGATGGGTTTATCAGCCATGACGACCATATTACAGCACTTCCGCCGGGAGCGCAATGCCTGGCGACAAATGATTTCACGCAAGTCCAGGCCGTCTCTGTTGAATATCTGAATGGGACTTTCTGGGCCACTCAATATCACCCGGAATATAATCTATATGAGATGGCCAGACTAATCCTTGCCAGGGAAGAAAAACTCCTGGAACTGGGCTTTTTCAAAAGCCACGAAGATATGATGCAATTTGCTGACAAACTGGAAACAATTCACAGAAATCCCGGGCGAAAAGATCTGCGTTGGCAGTTAGGAATTGATGAAGATTTGATTTCCGAATCTATTGTACAGTGCGAGTTTGTGAATTGGCTGAAAAAAATGGTGATTTCAACTTCAGATGAGACCTGAGAAAGGAGGTGAATTGGTTCCACAAGAATCTCTTGACAAACGACCGGATGAACGCAATTATCAACCCAAACCAGATACCATTTTGTAGTGTAGTTGTTCTATGAATTGAGACATTGTCTCAGAAACGCGCCGGTAATGAGATACAAATTGGGTGGGAGATGTTTTTAAGTAAAAGCAACCGTAGGATAAGGAGGAAATGCATGATGTTGAAAAAACGTAATGGACTTATTGTATTAGGGATCGCATTATCGCTGGTTTTATTCATTCTGTCCACAAGCTTCGCCTTCGAAAAGGCGACATTTGCCGTGATCACTGATCCCCACATGGCCCTTCATGGGAAAGATGGGATGAGGATGGGGGCTTCGAGCGCCAAAATTGTTGAAAATACCGTTAAAGAATTGAACACGATGAATGACCTCGATTTTGTTGTCGTAACAGGGGATTTGACTCTGGATGGGGAACCCTATAATTTGGATCAAATTAAGGCCTATTTGGACGACTTAAACGTTCCATACTATATCATATCCGGGAATCACGATTTTGCCCCAGTAAAGCAGGCAAAGCCTGGAAACCCGCCATATGTCGGTGTAAATAGAGGTGCTTTTATTTGGACATTTCAAGGTCATGGTTATAACGGTCCTGATGCCTGGTGGTCACTGGATCCATTGCCCGGCTTGCATATCATCGGTCTTGATTCAAATATGATTACTAATTGGGGCGGTCATATACCGAAGGCGGAGCTGAAATTTTTAGACAAAGATCTTTACTCAAATCGGGATAAGGTTAATGTCGTATTTTGTCATCATAATTTTTTACCGTGGAACAAGGACGATGAATTCGGTGGGAAGTTCGACAAATTCCAGGTCGATAATAGCGCTGAAGTGAGGGGGATTTTCGAGAAATATGTTCCTTCCGTGCAACTGGTGTTGACTGGACATCGTCATATTGGACTTCGTCATAAAGTGATCAACGACGTAAATTATATTGTCAACCCCGCAGCTGTCTCCTATCCAAACCAGTATACCATCTACACATTGACTCCCAACAGCATTAGCTATGAGACGAAATGGGTTCCTGTGGAGAAGGAAATCATTGAAACTGCCAAAGTAAACCTGCTGGGAGAGCCGGGTAACTGGTGGAGGCCATCGGATGCACCTGTTGGGCCTGAAGGTGATAAAGTGATGGAGGCCTTTTTCGAAGGCCCCGGGGACCTACTTAAAAAGGGAACTATAGAACTCAAACCGATTGCTCAGTAAAGATCTTAAATGGCGTCAGACCAAGATTGAAAGGTCTTGGTCTTGATGGAACATCTCGTTATGGATCCTTATTTGAGTCTCAATCCCGGCAAGAAGAAATAAATGTAGTTTTTAACTTCAATGGAGATAGAAAAAAGGGGTGAGCCTATAAAAATTTGTTAGGTGATGCCCCTTTTTTAATCATTTCAGTTATATTTTTGATAGGGAAAAGACCTTATGAGATTGGATAGGAAATCGGCGGCAGTATTGGTATCAATGAGTACCAATATCTTTCTGGTATTATTAAAGATTTTTCTGTCAATGCTTTCCGGAAGTCTGGCCTTATTGGCTGACGCCATTCATTCAGGGTCTGATATCTTAGTCGATGTGTTAGTGCTTGTAGGAATTAAGGTCTCCGGGAAAAAAACAATACCTTCCCCCTTACGGTCAAGAATCGAAAACAGCATAGCTATTATTGTCTCCATTGTTATCTGGTATTCAGCCTATGCCATTTTCAAGAAGGCATTGGGGGGGGAAATAGCAGAAATTAAAATGATGCCCGTTGCAATCATGGGTACATTTATATCCATTATGACATCTTATTTCCTTTCCCGTTACAAGATACATGTTGGCCGCACCACGAACTCCCCGAGTTTGGTTGCTGATGGGAAGCATTCCAGAACAGATATGTACTCGTCAATAGCTGTGTTAATTGGGTTAACAGGGTATATGATGGGGTTTAGGCTGGATCCTATTGCTGCGATAGTGGTGGGGGTTCTTATTGTCAAAGTTGGTCTCGACATATTCCAGAGTGCTTTAAAGGCGATTTTGACCAAAACTTCGCTTCAATTTATTGTTTTGAGACTGGAAAAGATACCCCTTGTCAATAGAATTCAGTTTACAAAATATTACGAGAAGATTTCGCTTCACAGGAGGATAATTGTCTGGGTTACAGTCTCCTGCCTGGTTTTTATTTACTTCTTGACGGGGCTCTATACAGTGAAACCAGGCGAGCAAGCGCTTGTGCAGAGATTTGGCAAAGTTATTAGTCAGGGGATTATGCCCGGAATTCACTATTGTTTGCCTTTTCCCTTCGGGCAAGCATTAACAATAAATACAAAACGAATAAACAGGGTGGAGATTGGTTTTCGAACTCGGGAGACCTTTGATGAGGAACCCGATGCTTATCTATGGGAGACCCGCCATATAAAGGGAAGGTACGAGAAAGAATATGACGAGGCTTTGATGTTAACTGGAGACCAGAACATTGTAGATGTGTGGGTAGTCGTCCAGTACAGGATCAGAGATATGGCCGATTATCTGTTCAAGGTTGATGCCCCCCTCATTTTGATGAAAGGGGTTTCCGAGGCAGCAGTCAGATATTTGATAGCAAAGGAAGATATTGATAACCTTTTGACCAGGAAGAGGCATTGGATCGAGGAAGAAATAAGGAAAAAGCTGCAGGAATTTTTGGATATATATGATTTTGGAATAGAGGTTACGAAGGTGGTTATCCCAGTAATACACCCCCCAATTGAAGTCGTGCCTGTTTTCAGATCGATTACCAGTGCCAGTGAAGATAAGGAAAGATATATCAGGGAAGCAGAGTCCTACTTTAACAGGGTTGTGCCCCGGGCAAGGGGAGGTGCGGCCAGGACCCTGGAAGAGGCCAGGGCCTATAGGATTGCAAAGGTTAATAGAGCCAAAGGCGAGGCCGGACGTTTCGTAGAACAGTTAGACCAATTCAGGGATTCAAGGGACATAAGTATGACCAGAATCTATCTTGAGACCATGGAGAAAGTATTACCCGGAATAAAGAAATTCATTCTCACCCCGGGTGCAACCAATGATATTTTAGATCTAAGACCCTATACGGGGAAAAAAGGTTCCCTTGAAGGCTTGATGGGAGGAACAAAAAAATGAAGAAGGGGTTGTTTTCGCTCATTTTAGCCGGCATAGTTGTTGTTTATGTGGCATACACCATGTTCTTTTCTCTTGATGAAACAAAGATCGGGATTATCCTGCAATTTGGGAAACCGGTAAGAATTATCAATGAGGCAGGTTTATACTGGAAGCTGCCGGATCCTATTCAAACAAAGATTTTATTTGATAAAAGGGTTTTAGTGTATGATCCCCCTGCTTCGGAATTTTTGTCCGGTGACAAAAAAAACATAGTGGTCGATATGTACCTGTGCTGGAAGATAATCGAACCTCTTAAGTTTTTGCAGGCGCTGAGGGATAGAAGTGGCGCAGAGCTGAGATTGGAAGATATTGTCAGCGCGGAGGCGGGTGCTATTTTCGGCAGCTATCCCCTGGCTGCCTTTGTTTCCCATAATGAGGGAGAAATGAAATTGGAAACGATTATGAAATCAATATCTGAAAAATGTGACCAGAGCGCCCGGCAACAATACGGGATTGAGGTAATAGATGTAAAGATGAAACGATTGAATTTTCCTGACGAGAACAAACCCAGCGTCTTTGCTCGCATGTGGGCTGAAAGAGAAAGAATAGCGAAAAAATACAGGTCGGAAGGACAGGAAAAAGCGTCTGAGATAAGGGCTGAAGCAAATAAGCAGAAGGAAATCATCCTGTCAGAGGCTTATGAAAAGGCAGAGAAAATTAAAGGAGAAGGCGATGCAGGCGCGATGCGTATATATGCTCAGGCATTTAGTAAGGACCCTGTTTTTTATAAATTTCTAAGGACGTTACAATCCTACGAGAAGTTCCTGGACGAAAAGACGACCATAGTACTTCCAGGAGACATGGAATTGCTTGAATTATTGGAAAAAAAAGGAACCGGGGCTACTTCCCATGGGGATAAGTAAGAAAAATGCCATATTGGAAGATTTAAGGGGAGTTTTTAAACCTTTAAAAAGCCTCTGCAGGTTATGTGTAATCGGGACTATCCTGGTATGGGTGCTCTCTGGATTTTATATAGTACAATCGGATGAAGAGGGGGTAGTGAGGAGGTTTGGCAGGCTGGTGAATGGAGCGGTTCCTCCGGGGATGCATTACCACCTGCCATGGCCAATGGAAAATGTGGATAAGCCCAAAATAAGGAAGATAAACAGGATAAGCGTCGGTTATATGGATAAAAAGGGTAAGAAAAAAGAAGACGCTGATTCAATTATAATCCAGAGACTAACCGGTGATATCAATATCATAAACGTGCGGATCCTGTTACAGTATTCCATTAAAGATACTCCGAATTACCTGTTTAGGACGGAAAACCCCGATTATTTGGTCAAAATCGCAGCAGAGGCCGCTATTACCGAGATAGTGGGGAAATTGTCGGTGGATGAGGTTTTAACCATTGGAAAATTGAAGATTCAGAATAAAACACAAGAGATTGTTCAGGAATTTTTAGACAGTTATGGATGTGGAATTCAGATATTGACTGCCAACTTACAGGAGATTCATCCACCGAAGGACGTAATAAAGTCTTTTAAAGATGTTATCAATGCGCATGCCGACATGGACAAAATTATAAGCGAAGCACATTCTTCCAAGAACATAATCATCCCTAAAGCCAGGGGTGAAGCGGTGAGCTTGATCAAGTCGGCTGAGGCTTATAGAGAAAACAAGATAAATCAGGCTACAGGGGATTCCAGCAGGTTTTTAGCCGTATTAGATGAGTATCAAAAAGCGCCAGAGGTACACAGAGATAGACTGTATATCGAGACCATGGAAAAGACCGGGCCCAGAATGAAAAAGTATATCATATCTTCTCAGTTGGAGAAAGGACTAAAGAAGATTTACGGAATTAAACAGTAACCTTTTTGAATTAGGAACCGAATTGCTGACGTGGGACAAGCCGTTGCCTTTTATCTGCCATATGTGCTATGTTTCCAAGAATCATCATGCCCTTATTGCTTTTGTGAATCCTTGCCGGTTAGGGCATACAGAAGAGGGGAAACGGAGTTGAAATGCCAACCGCCATAAACGCCCACCTGAAAAAAAAGGAGGATACCAATGAGACGACTTTTTATGTGGACCGTGTTTATCTGCTCCGTAGTATTTCTGTACACAGGGTTGAATTTGTCGGAAGTACAGGCAAAAACGAAATTTGTCACCATTGGAACGGGAGGCATAACGGGCGTTTATTACCCTACGGGCGGCGCTATCTCCAGGGTTATTAATCAGAAGCGAAAAGAATACGGTATCCGTTGCACCGTTGAATCAACCGGGGGATCTGTTTTTAACGTGAATTCCGTCATGTCCGGTGATCTGGATTTCGGGATTGTCCAGTCCGATCGCCAGTACCAAGCTTGGAACGGAAAGGCTGAATGGAAAGAAAAGGGGCCCCAGAAGGATCTCCGCGCGATTTTCAGTATCCATCCCGAAGCAATTACCCTGGTAGCTGCTGAAGATTCAGGGATCAGATCCATTCGGGATTTGAAAGGAAAAAGAGTCAATATCGGAAATCCGGGTTCGGGACAGAGACAGAATTCCATAGATGCTCTGACAGCTGCAGAAATCGATTATGAAAAGGATCTCCACGTGGAACAGGTGAAGGCTGCCGAGGCGCCCGGGCTGCTGCAGGATGGCAGGATTGACGCCTTTTTCTATACGGTGGGGCATCCAAGCGGGGCCATAAAGGAGGCTACAGCCGGGAGAAGAAAAGTACGCATTATTCCCATTGAGGATATTGAGACGCTGATTGCAAAATATCCCTATTACGCTCCGGCAACCATCCCCATCAAATTTTATCCGGGGGCTGTAAACAAGAAAGACATCCCCAGTTTTGGAGTCAAGGCCACCTTTGTGACGTCCGCCAAGGTTCCGGATGAGGTGGTTTACGCGATCACCAAAGAAGTTTTTGACAATCTGGAGCGTTTCAAAGAACTCCATCCTGCTTATGGGGGCCTCACGAAAGAAAAAATGCTCCAGGGGCTTTCAGCTCCCCTGCATCCAGGGGCGATTAAATATTACAAGGAAGCGGGGTTGATGAAATAGTTTTTTTCATGGATACTGTTCCCCATTTTACCATGCTGTTTCACGGCCCGCTCTGATTCTCATCTTCTGGATGAAGATCACGGTTCCGTAGGTGGCGAGGCCCAGGGGAAAAAGGAAATATCTCAACGCAGGATCCATATGTATCAGGGAGGCGATGGCTCCGGGATAAAAGAGAATAAAAGCTGCTGCGAGAAAAAATGGAATTTCATACCACCTGTTTCGTGTGAAGCACCACCCCTGGGCAAAACATTCGAAGGCAGACATACCCACGAGGGCCATTCCGAATATGAGAAGGCCCTGGGGCCAGCTCTCAATGCCGTGGAGGATCAGTTCCGGATTGAAAACGAACATGAAGGCGATGCAAGATGTCCGGATATCGTATAGGAACCCCTGTATTCCTGTTGGAATGGGGTCTGATCCGGCAATGGCGGAAGCGGCGTAGGCCGCTAATCCCACCGGCGGAGTATCGTCAGCCAGAATGCCGAAATAGAAACAGAAAAGATGGGCGGCCATCAAGGGAATAATCACATTATAAAGTCCCCCCACTTCCACAATAATAGGGGCGGTCAGGGAAGCCATGACAATGTAGGTGGCTGTGGTTGGAAGGCCCATGCCGATGAGGAGACTTGCCATGGCAGTGATTAGAAGCATTAGAAAAATGTTCCCTTGGGAAAGATATTCGACGACACCGGATATCATCCCCCCAATTCCCATATTGACGACTCCGACAATGATTCCCGCGCAGGCACAGGCAAGTGCTACGGACATCATATTTCTTGAGCCTTGAATGAAACCGTTCAGGATGATCCCAACGCTACTTCTCAGGGCGGTTCGAAATCTTTTTTTTGTCTGAATTGCCTTCTGAATCTCCTGGTAAAAGATGACCGGGAATAGGAGCATGATGGCTCTGAAGGCCGCCAATTCGGGAGAATGCCTGAGCCAGACCAGTTCGTACAGGAGTACCGCTGGGGGGATGAGGTAATGGATCCCCTGACGAAGGGTTTTGGAAAATGGAGGGATATCTTCCGGAGGAAGGCCTTTAATGCCTAATTTGGATGCCTCCAGGTGTGTAATACAGAAGAGCCCGAAATAGGAAGCAAGGGCCGGAATGGCTGCTGCCTTTACCACTTCGATATAGGGGACGTTTACGTATTCAGCGATGATGAAAGCGGCCGCTCCCATGATGGGGGGCATCAACTGTCCGTCGGTACTGGCCGCAACCTCAACTGCCGCAGCCTTTTTTGGCGGATACCCTATCTTTTTCATCAATGGGATTGTGAAAGGGCCCGTTGTGACGATATTGGCAATACTGGAGCCGGAAATAAGGCCGGAGGCGCCGCTGGCCATAACGGCTGCTTTTGCCGCCCCGCCCTTATATTTACCGAGAAACGCCAGGGCGAGATCCGTGAAAAACTTTCCGGCCCCCGCCTTGTCCAAAAGGGCCCCGAGAAGTACGAAAAGGAATACGATGGAGGAGGAAACCCCTAATGGAATGCCGTAGATCCCTTCCGTCGAGAGCGAAATATTGCTCAAATATTTACTCAGGGAAACGCCCTTGAATGCCAGGATGTCGGGCATGTGTGGACCAAGAAATGCATAGGATGTGAAGAGGATGGCAATGACGGAAAGGGCTGGGCCAATTGCCCTTCTGGCTGCCTCTAAAAGTAGCAGCACGAGGATAGAGCCGGATATGAGATCAAAGGTCGTAGGCGCTCCCGCCCGCATGGCAATGGCTTCGAAATTCAAGGCAAGGTAGAGTGCCGTTGAGGCGCCTAAAGCCGCGCAGATCCAATCCATGAGAGGAATACGGTTCCTTACGGAAAAGGAGCCGAAGAATTTCCCGGGTTTTTTCAGGCACGGGCAAACCAGGAAAAGGAGAGTCATAGCAAAAGCGAGATGAATAGCCCTTTCTTTTGTACTGGCAATAATGAGGAAACTTGGAAGGGACAGTTGAAAGATCGCCCAGGCAATTGCGATACCTGCAACAAGATAATATTCCGCAGGGCGAAGATTGCGAATAAAACCGGTTTCGGCCTTGAGCAGTTCTTCCGGAGTCTTCATTATCTTGTTTTCGGCCATTTTGAATGAATATCATCCAGGTGATTTATTGTCAAATGGGGGAAAAGTTGTTAGCAATTTTTGCTCAAATACTTTAAGGAGAATAGGATGGCTGAACAAAAGGAATTGAAAGTGGAGTTCCCCAAGGAATTAGTGGGAGGCGTTTATGCAAATAATATGGCAGTAGCCCATACTCGGGAAGAATTCATTATGGATTTTCTTATGATTGCGCCCCCGGCGGGTACGGTGAATGCGCGAATTATAGTCAGTCCCGGCCATATGAAGCGGATTTTCAATGCCCTTCAGGAGAATATTGCTAAATATGAAAATAAATTTGGTTCTGTCCAAATAGCTGAAGAACCGGGAAGGGATGTCACTATTCAGTAAGGAGGGAAATGACGATGAGAGAATTGGATCAGTTCATGAAAACGGTTGGAGAGGGTTTGAGGACTCTTGCGCAGGGAGTAAATACCATCGCGGGAAAATTGGATCAATTCCTGGAGAGTCGAACGACTTCGTCGGAAAGTGAATCCGAGATTGCCCCGGAAGTTCCTACGGAAGTGGCAAAAGAGACGAGCGACCAGCAGGTATCGAAGCCGGTACCGGGTACAAATGCAACGGCCATGGTATCGGAACTGATTCGGGAGGCGCCGACGCCGGTAACACTCGATGAGTTAGTCCAAAAAACAGGCTTTGATAAGAGAAAATTGCAGGGGATTCTGTACCGTTTGAAAAAACAGGGAAAGATTGTGAGTGCAGGCAAAGGAATGTACAAGAAAATAATATGATACCTAAAAACTGCAATTAGCGATTAGCCATACAATGTCAGCCATTTACGATGCAATAGGTAAGCATCAAAAAGTGAATTCTGAAATAAAGGAAAAAGTCCTGCAAACGATCGGGATCTTTAAGCTAACGGCTATGTAAAAGCTAATTGCAGCTTTTAGATAATATTCAGATCGCGTTAAGTGGTTGAGTAGGTGAGTAGTTTGGAGAAAAAGATGATACGTGTTTTCCCTGGAATACGGGGACTTATTTTTGACTGCGATGGTACTTTGGCAGATACTATGTCCGTTCATATACGTGCATGGGTGGAGACGCTAAAGAATTATGAAATCGATTGTCCAGTGGTATTTCTTGAAACTTTGAGAGGCATGCCTGCTGAAGAAATTGTAATGGTCCTGAATGAAAAGTATAATCGGAAACTTGATCCTCAAGAGGTTGCTGAGGAGAAAGACAGGTTGATCTACGAAGAGCTTCAATACATGAAACCTATTGAGCCGGTCGCCGCAATTGCCAGGGATTATAAAGGGGAAATGCCCATGTCTGTGGCTTCGGGAGGTACTCGTGCTAATGTCCTGCGTACCCTGAACGCCATAGGCTTGGGCGATTTTTTTCATGCAGTCATCACGGCAGATGACCACCTGAAACCCAAACCGAATCCTGACATGTTTCTTGAGTCGGCACGAATCATGGGGGTAAAACCGGAACTTTGCCAGGTTTTTGAGGATGGAGATCTGGGTTTGGAAGCAGCTGTCAGGGCGGGTATGAAGGCTGTCGATGTGCGGCCGTACATCTAGTTTTCCGAGGCTACATCCTGTATTTTCCGAAATCCTCCGGATTGAGATTCTCCAGGATCTCCTGCCATTTCTTCCCTTTTTCCGACTTATCCTGTGGTTCCGCCTTCAGGTCTATCTGAGTTGATCTGGTAATGACATCCCTGGAAACCAGAATGGGTATCTGGAGTCTTAAAGAAAGGGCAATGGCATCACTTGGCCTGGCATCTATGGACATCTCTTTTCCATTGTGTGCAAAATGGATAAGTGCGTAGTAAGTATTGTCTTTCAAATCACATATCTCGATCCTGCCGACCTTGGCATCTACCATCTCAATCATATTTTTCAGGAGGTCATGGGTCATGGGCCTGGAAAATTTGATCCCCTCCATTTCACTTGCAATGGCTGTTGCTTCCAGAAGGCCAATCCATATGGGCAGAGTCCCGTCTCCATCCTCTTCTTTCAAGATGACAATGGGACTGTTCGTTATGGGGTCTACAGTCAATCCGGATATGACCATAGGTGTATACATTATTTCCTCCATTATTCCTAACAAAGCTTGATATTCCTTCATTTTCATCCTATTATTAACCATATAATAAAGTTTTGTCAACAACCTGTGAAGAAATGCCGACATCGATGGGACTCAGTGGAGTCCTTTTTGTTTGCTTGAGACCGCGGGCTGTTGCGCATATTCACAGGTCTCCATGCGGGAATCCGACGGATGGCTTACGGAGGCGACAGCGATTTCTCCGTCAAAAACCCTTTCCAAAATTAAAAAACGGCGGCAACACGAATGGCATCAAAAAAAGCATACTATCCTTTTGTTCTGGACCATAAACCGGGCTTTTTCTTGAATGGGATTTTGTATCGGCTGTTCAAAAGAGTTCTGTTTAACAAGGACATGACGGGCGAACTCAGGAGAATGAACAGTGAAGGAACGGTTCTTTACGTCATAAAATACAGGGGCCTGCTGGATTATCTCTTGTACCATTACCGTTTTCGTATGAGTCGTCTTCCTTATCCCAAAATTGCCTTCGATATAAATATGTCCTTTCTCCTTCCCTTGTCACAACTTTTCAGGGTTTTCAGGTTCTACGTGGCTCACTTTTTCAGACATGGCCGTCTGCCCAACCCGGTAGAAGACGGGTTTTTTGAAGACGCCATAAAACGTGGGGATACTTCTCTGCTGTGTCTCGTGAACCCGAAAGGGTTTTCCCGAAGCTTCTTCCATGCTGAGAAGGACCCTCTTCAGCTTGTTGTGGAAACTCAGGGTCAAATGGATCGACCTGTTTTTATTGTTCCCCAGCTTATCCTCTATAAAAAAACTCCGGAAAAGGAAAATCCCGGATTCTTTGATATCTTTTTCGGATTTAAGGATAAAATCGGTGTCCTGAGAAAAATTGTACTTTTTTTCAGACATAACAGGAAAGCGTTTATAGATTTTGGTGAGCCACTGAATTTGAAAGAGTTTTTGAAGGACCAGCCTACTGAAACATCTCTGGAAAAAGTAACCGAGGAAATCCGACATATGCTTCTGGACCGTATTGATCGACAGAAGCGGGTCATATTAGGGCCGGTAATGAAGTCCAGGCAGATGCTTAAGGAAAAAGTGCTCAAAGACAGTGGGGTGGTTGAAATAATTCAGGGCAGTGGGGGAAAGGCGGGGTCGGCGCAGGCGAAAAAAAAGGCGGCCCGGTATTTTGATGAGATTGCTGCTGATTATAATGTGACGTATATCCAGTTTTCCAGTGTGGTGTTAACCTGGCTTTGGAAGAAGATGTTTCACGGCATAGACGTGAATCCCTCGGAACTGGCAATGGTCAGGGAGTGGGCAAAAAAGGGTCCTTTGGTCTATATCCCTTCCCATAAAAGCCATGTCGATTATCTCATCCTCAACTATATCCTCTATAACCACCAGCTGTTTATTCCTCGAACTGCCGCCGGGAAGAACCTTTCCTTCTGGCCGATTGGGCCGTTTTTCAGGAAGACGGGGGCGTTTTTTATTCGCAGGAGTTTTAAGGGCGCCAAACTTTACGCGACTGTTTTTAAACGGTATGTGAAGGCGTTGCTTGAAGAAGGACACCCCCTGGAGTTTTTTATTGAAGGAGGTCGAACCAGAAGCGGAAAGCTGATCCTTCCAAAAATAGGGTTCCTTTCCATTCTTGTTGAAGCTTTCAAAGAAGAGTATTGCAGCGACCTTATCTTTGTTCCCGTTTCCATTGTCTATGACCGGGTGGTGGAAAGCCAGGCTTATCTTAAAGAAGTGGGGGGTGGAGAAAAAGCAAAAGAAACGTTCGGCCAAGTGGTGGCTGCGAGGCATTTCCTGAAAAAAAAATACGGGAAAATCTATATTCGTTTTGGAGAACCAATTTCATTGAAGGAATTTTATGCGAGAGAAAATGAAGCCAAGGTTAAGGCCGAGAAACGCCTCGCTTTTCATCTGATTCGGGGGATCAATAGGGTCACCCTGGTTACTCCCGTGGGGCTGGCTGCAACGGCCATTCTGACGAGGCACCGGCGAGGTTTTTACCTTTCAGAGTTGACAGAGACAGTGGGCGCGATTGAAAAATTTCTCATAAAATATCGGATACCTATGGCGGAACCGTTGGCAGACCCTCAGAAGGCCATGGATGAAACCATAACTCTTCTCACAAAGAACAATGTGGTCAGTATGCTTGAGGATGCGGATGGTTCCGAGGACTTTTATTACGTGGATGATGATAAAAAAATGGAGCTGGAATTTTACAAAAACAGCATTATTCACTTTTTTATTCGACACTCCTTCCTTGCGCTTTCCCTGATCACTGGAAGTGAAAACGTCAAAAAAGATTCGGAAATTGTTGCAGACTACAGCTTCCTGACAAGACTCTTCAGATATGAGTTTATCTATGAAGGGGGAAGCACTGTGTCCGGGGAAATAGATGGAGTGATGGAATATTTTTCTGAGCGCCAACTTATTGAAAGGAATAATGCGAATCAGGGATATGTTCTTACAAGAGGTGGATTCGAAGAATTTCCCTACTGGGTAACCTTCATTATGCCGTTTCTTGAATCGTACTGGATTGCGACCCGATACATTATCGGGGAGAAGGAAAGTAAAGTGTGGAAACGAAAAGATGAACTGAAAAGTATGACCTATATGGGGCAGAGGTTCCAGAAACTGGGACTTATTGACCACGTTGAAGCGGTTTCCCATGCAAATTTCAAGAATGCCATGAGCCTTATAAAGGAAGACGGTCTTCCCATTTCTGAAAAGCAGAAGGAATCCAACCCTGAAGGATTAGGAAAGCTTTCTGTTCTCAGCCAGCAGTTGTATGATCTTATTCGTTATGCACGGTAACCTCGTGCTCTTCGTTTCGGTTCAAGGTTCAAAGTTCAGTAGGTAGTAAGCGGTAGGCAGTAGGCAGTCAGGGACCATCAGGATTCCCTTAATAACCTACCACAATACCAAAATTTCTTTCTCGATCAGATCCCGCTTTAAAACGGGAAGGCGTTGCTTATATGAAACTGGATTGGATATTGACGTTGCGGAATTGCTTCGCTATGTTTCCCCTCGTTCCGCTCCGTGTGGGAACGCGTAACAGGCTGTCTTTCAGATCAGAGACGGGGCTGAACCCCGAACCATAAACTTGCTAAAGAATATAGAAATGAAAACAGCTGAAATTCCACCATTCGTTCGGTTCATCCTTGAAAAACTAAAGAAAGCCGGATGCCAGGGCTATGTTGTGGGAGGAGCTGTTAGAGATATCTGTCGCGGAAAGCCTGTGAAAGATTGGGATGTGGCTACATCCGCATCACCCGAATTGATCCGGGAAATCTTTAAGGAACAAAAACAGTTTTGTCTCAAACACGATACCGTTTCCCTCGTGAGCGATGGACAGACCTTTGAGATAACAACCTTCAGGGGAGAAAAAGGAAATATCGAGGAAGACCTTTGTCTCCGGGATTTTACGATCAATGCCATGGCTCTTGATGAGGAAACAGGAGGGATCTTTGATCCTTGTGGGGGGCAAAGAGATCTGATGAAGCATGTTGTCAGAGCTTCCGGAAACCCTCATGTCCGTTTCCGGGAAGACCCTTTACGACTTCTTCGCGCTGTGAGATTCGCCTCTGAAACAGGGTTTTGTATTGAAAAAAATACGCTGGTGGCGATGGGTGATCTTGCCAACCTGCTGAAATCGATAGCGCAGGAAAGGATCCGGGATGAGCTAATCAGGATATTGATGTCCGAGAAGCCGTCGGCTTCGTTTAATCTGATGATCAAAACAAATATCTTAAAGGAGTTCCTTCCGGAACTTCAGGAGGGACGTTTTAAGAGACAAAATACATATCACCGATATACCATCCTTAAACATATCCTCAAAACGGTCGACAGCATCATGCCTGATCCTGACTTGCGACTAACGGCGCTCCTGCACGATATCGCTAAACCACGCGTTCGCCGGAAAATTGATGGGGAATGGCACTTCTATGGACACGAAAAGGAAAGCGCCTTTTTGGCGGGAGAAATCATGGACCGGCTCAGATTCAGCGGCGCAGTGATTTCAAAAGTCACCCATCTTATAAAGCACCACCTGATCTTTTATGATTCAGCGTGGAGCGATGGAGCTGTAAGGAGACTGATCAGAAAAGTGGGAGATCCTCTGATTTGGGACCTGTTTGCGCTGCGAGAAGCTGATCTTACCACCCACACCGAGTGTGAATTGCAGATGAAAACGCTGGCAGAGCTGAAAAATCGGGTTCGAGCGCAACTGGAATCAAGAAATGTTGTACTGAGAAATAATCTTGCCGTTAATGGTCGAACGGTTATGGCGGAAACGGGCCTTTTACCGGGGCCTGAGGTGGGGAGAATTTTGAAAGAACTGCATGAAAAAGTTCTCGATCAGCCGGATTTGAATAACAGAAAAAACCTCATCGCCCTTTTGAGGGCGACGTCTCAATAAGTTCAGGTACCCGCAACACAATAATGAGGTAAAGAAGATGTTGGATAGTTTTATTCAAAAGCCGTTAATGGCTAATTACTAACCACACAGTTCAAAATATTTCGTCCTTGACCATTATGAGACCATTTCCTATACTCCGCTTCTGATATTTTGCACGAATTGGCACTCTAGAGAGTGCTTTTTCGGTTTGCCCCGACACGGGAACATTAAATTGTACAAAGTTTTCAGCCTATGGTGACCATGAAAAATAATTCCGAGTTTCTGATTTATAACATTGGTGGAGTTTTGCTTCTCGCTTTCTTTCTGTTTTTTGCAGGTTGTGTTTCTGGTTCAAATCAGGTGAAAACTTCCCTTGATGAACCAGGCGAAAAATCTGAGATCAAACAAATCCCTGCTGAGTCTTCCACATACTGGAAAAAATCTCCTCTGCCCAGCGTGCAGGAAAAGGAAACCTCTTCCCAGAATACTACCCATGTGAAAGAAAATATCTCCGCACCTGCTATTATTGAAAAGACCCATGACGATTCTCTGGACGAGGAGGACGTTCCGGCTTCGAATGGGACCGAAGCAAAGAAAAAGTCAGACCAGGAGCTGCTTGATTCTGCACTGGAATTCTGTCAAATTTCCAATGATTTCTGGGATCAGGGAGACCTGGACCATGCCATTGAAGCACTGGATGAAGCCTATGCGCTTATCCTGCAGGTGAATGCGGAAAAATCCGCCGACATTCTGCAGCAGCGAGATGATCTTCGCGTCACGATATCCAAAAGGATCATGGAAGTCTATGCTTCGAGATATACTGTGGCTAATGGCCTTCATAATGCCATCCCTCTGGATATGAACAATCATGTGGAAAAGGCGATCAGGCTTTTCCAGAGGCGGGAGAAGAAAGGTTTTCTCAATGCTTACCGTCGTTCAGGTCAGTATCGTCCCGCTATCTTGAAGGCGTTAAAAGAGGCGGGACTTCCGGCGGAACTTTCCTGGCTTCCGCTCATCGAAAGTGGATTTAAGGTGAGAGCGCTTTCCAGCGCCAGGGCGCTTGGGCTCTGGCAGTTTATCGCATCCACTGGGTATCGGTACGGCCTCAACAGGGATAGATGGGTTGATGAGAGAATGGACCCGGAAAAAGCCACCGCTGCTGCAATTGCCTACCTGAAAGATCTGCATCAGATATTTGGAGACTGGTATACTGTCCTTGCCGCCTACAATTGCGGGGAGGGGAGGGTGCTTCGATGCATCAAAACCCAGCGAATTAATTATCTTGACCACTTTTGGGATCTTTACAGAAAGCTGCCTTCTGAGACTGCCTTTTATGTGCCTAAATTCCTTGCCGTGTTGCATATTCTGAAAGATCCCGCCGGGTATGGTTTTGTACTGCCCCCTGTTGACAAAGAGATTAAAACCGATGTGGTTGTTACCGATAAACAAGTAAGTCTGAAAACTATAGGCAAAAAAATCGGTGTTTCGTACAAAGAACTGAGATCTCTGAATCCGGATTTGCGGTACAGTTCAACCCCTCCAGGTGCATACTCTTTCCGTGTGCCCCAGGGAAAAGGCAATTTGTTTGCCTCTGTATTCGAAAAGCTGCCCCAGTGGCGCCCTCCGGTACCCGATTATGTGGTTCATCGTGTGCGAAAAGGAGAAACTCTTTCGGGCATTGCGAAAAAGTACAGGACAAGTGTTGGGGCCATTATGGGGTTGAATGGCCTTCGCAGGACGAGTTATCTGAAGGTGGGTTGGAAATTGAAAATTCCTGTGGGAAAACGATACGCATCCGCAGGGAAACACATATCCTCACCTCAAAAGCAGCGGGTTGCAGAAAAAAGTCCGAAGATATACGTGGTTCGAAAGGGTGATTCACTTTGGAAAATCGCCAACCGATTCGGAACCACCACAAAGGCCATCAAGTCGGTGAACGGACTGAGGAGTTCTCGACTGAGTATCGGCCAGCGCCTGAAGATGCCAAAACCAAAAAATACGGTAAAAGTACAGAGTCCCACACCGGTAGTAGTGGCGGGTGGGTACACGGTCATGAAAGGGGACTCGCCCTATACGATTGCTCAAAAACACGGGTTGTCTGTTGAAAAGCTACTCCGCATGAACGGGCTCAATTCTCGCAGTATGATTTTTCCCGGGCAGGTGCTGATAGTCAAACCAAAATAGACTTTCCCATACCCTTACTCTCTCCGAGTATCGGGTTTCCTGTCTTTTACCTGTTCGATGAAATTTTGCAGGGCTTGTTTCGTCCCGAAGGCATTGTTGAAGAAGTTCTCGCTCCATAGATCCAGACCCAGCCTGAAGATATGATGAATCAGGTTGTCTGCGTTTTCCGGTCCATGAAGCTTTAAAGCCTCATAGAGAAGTTCGTGAGGAACCCTGATTGGATGCAGAGCGGTTTTGCGGTCGCTGTCGGAATTCTGATATTCCTGAATACTTTTCAGTACCCGTAACTCCGAAAGCTTTCTATTGTATTCTTCCTCATCCATGTAACTCCTACCCGCTTGGCAAGATTCCTCAGTCCGTCTCCGGGAGAAGGACCATTTTTTTCTTTCTGTTTTTTATCCTGAAGTAATGAGTGTATGATACTTCACGGGCCATGGCAAGCGCGCTTTCGAAATCGAATCCCATTTCCTTCGGGTTGTGAGAATCTGAACCGAAGCAGATTGGAATCTCACGTTCACATGCCATTCTGAGGATGAGAGGTGAGGGATAGATCTCTTTTACCGGTTTCCTTAATCCTGATGTGTTGATTTCTATCCCAATCCCTGAGATTGCCATGCGGTCCAACAGGGGGGCAGTCATCTCCTTCAGAGCTTTGTCCGGAGGCCGATGCCCGAATTTTTTTGGGAGGTCCAGATGGCCTATGGCATCAAAAAGTCCTGTATCCACAAGTTTTGTAATTACTGAAAAATAGTTCTTCCAGGTTGTTGAAATATCAGCAGAGTCCCAGAGATGGCGCTCTGCGGGATTGTCAAATCCCCAGCCTTCGATGGAATGAACAGACCCTAATACGAAATCAAATGGCTCTTCAGTGAGCCATTGTTTGAGGAAAATCTCACATCCGTTGTAATAGTCGGCTTCAATACCGAAAAGAATTTTGGGGAAGTCGGAATCTTTCAGCTCTTCAAACGCGGCTCGGTACAATGGGTATTGCTTCAGATCCATGCGGTTCTCCGAATCGAAACCATCTGGATTCGGTGCATGATCGGTACAGCAGATTTCAGGTATTCCTTTGATTCCTGCCGAATTCAGGAAATCTCGCAGTTCTCCTTTTGCGTGTTTACATAAACTCGTATGGAAATGATAATCAGGTAGTTTCGGTATCGGGTTTTGAGGAGAGTTTTTCATTCGTTATCCATCCGTTCAGGTTTTGTAGAATATTGTGTTTCTATCCATGAATGACCGTTTTTTTGTGTCATTTTCTTGAAAACAATTCGGGTTTGGTTCTAACTTCGCCCACTTGATACGATTATCCAAAAATTCGTTCAGCAGTTCATAATCATAATCATACTCCTTTGAACCTATTCCAGGGCTATTCGATTAGGATTACGATTAAGATTAGGAGTAAGAAAACTGCCCTAATGGCCGATGTTAGGACCAAGCCCAAAAATTCAACAATATCATAATACCCTTTGAAAAGATATCAACACCTATATAGATCAAGTAAGGAGACCGAGCCAGAAGAAGAAGGTTAAACCCGAAAGGAGCGTATTCATGGAAATGGCTGAAGACGCCAGACTAGTGGATCCTTTCATCTCTCCCGCCATGATATAGGTAATGGTTGCAGTTGGACAGGCTAAAAGGATTACTCCCGGTACAAGCTGTTCCGGTGGAATTCTAAAAAGTGAATAGGCTGCGAGGCCGATGCCGGGAAGCAAAAGGAGTTTGAAAACGCCCGCCAGAAAAGAAACGCCTATATGCGCCCGCACGAGTTTGAGGGAGATGGAGGATCCAATGACTAACAGACCCAGTGGAAGAGCCATACCACTCAATATTCCAAGGCTTCTATCTATGGTGGTTCCGATGGGGATTTCCAGAACCGAAAAGGCAATTCCTGCTATAGCAGATAGGATGACAGGGTTCCCCCATATCTTTTTTATGAAGAACCATACGCCTCTGGGGTTGTCCACGGTTCCGGAAAAAAATTGGAGTACCAGAACCGCGAGGAAGTTTTGTAAAAGCATTATAAATCCGGAGAGGACACTTGCCATGGTCAATCCCTCTTCACCCAACAGATAATAACTCACGGCAAAGCCGATATATCCCAGATTGCCATGAAATGAGCTCTGAACAAAGGTGCCCATGAGTTCCCGTTTTACGGAAAATACAAAGCCGAAGAAGAGTGCGATAAAAAAGACGATAATAATCGGTCCAAGGGTGGCTGCAAGTAGAGTGGGATTAAAAAATGCCGAGAATGAGGCATTTGCCAGTGCTTTGAAAATCATTGCGGGGATGGCAAGATAATATACCAGGCGATTAAGAGGAACAAGAATTTCGGCTGATACAAATTTTCTTGAACGAAGAAACCACCCCAGCAGAATAATGAGAAAAATGGGAATAATGGTGTTTGCAATAGAAATCATAATATTGTTTGCCTGAGCGTCACCTGGATTTCAGATCGAAACGGACAGGGACGTTGACCCACATCTCAACTTTTTTTGTTCCTACGGTGCCTGGTTCAAAAATCCATTCCCTGACCGCTGTTTCCGCCGCTCTGTCAAGTATCTTGTGCCCGCTGGATTTTGAGAGGCGTACCCCCATCACAGCACCTTTTTCGCTTACCAAGACATTCAGGACAACAGTTCCCTTGTATCCGCGCCTTCGTGCTTTCCTGGGGTACGCAGGTGCAGGATTGTTCTTATAACCGGGTATAGTTTTCTGGATTTCCTTTATGTCAGGATTTGAAGAAGGGGATGGGGCGGTGACAGGAGTCCGGCTGTTCTGGTTTACCGACTGGGCGGCTTGCCTGTTTGAGGTCTCAATATTTTTCGAACGTGAAGGGTCCCTCTTCGTTTTTTCTAGTGTCTTAGATTTAGTTTCAGGAGCTTTTTTTGCGGGTTTCGGCGGAAGAGGTTTCTGCGGTTGCACTACTTTGACGTCCTCTTTTTTCTTGGCCGGCTTTTTTTCCGGCTTGGTGATCTTCTTCGGAGGAGGCGCTATCTTCTTCTTTGGCGTAAGCTCTTTCTTTTCAGATATGGGGGGCAGCTTTTTTTTTGGTGTGGTTTTTTTCTTTTCCGGTATCGGAGGTGTTTTTTTCTTTACTGTCTGAGGGATTGTTTTTTCAGGTGTTGGAACTTTTTCCACTTCTGGGATTGGCGGAGGATTCTTTACCGTTTTCTGTTTGACCTCATGTTTTTTTAATAATTTCTGAACTTTGGAGGCGGTTTCGTCCATTGCAGCTGTGGGTACGGGAGAAGGTGGTTTTGGCGTTGGTGCAGGAGTTTTCCGAGTAGTCAGGTTGAGTGTTACCGTACGTTTTTGTGTTTTATGGACGTTTTTCTTCCCAAGGAGAACGGGGCTTATCCAGAAGAGGAGTCCATGCAGTGCAAACGCCAGAGCAGCTGCTAAAAAAACACGTTTCACTTCTTGTAATCCGTCTCAGCTTCGAGGGATACCTGATCGATACCCGCCAGGTTTATCTGATCGAGAACACGGAAAAGCTCCTGGTATGGAAGGTTTTTGTCGGCGAAAAGTAAAACACCTGCATCCTTGGTTCTGGATGCCTTTACTTCAAGAAAGGCTGAAAGTGACTGGAGTGGCACAGGCTCTTTGTCAATATAAATATTTCCTTTTGCATCCACGGTTACGGAAAGAATGGCCTGTTTGTCAATTTTGGCGGTACTTGACCCTGGAAGTTTTACTGGAAGCGCCTTGTGAACCGCCATTGAAAGCATGGCGTAAATAAAGAACACCAGGAGGAGAAATACAATATCAATGAGAGGCAGCATTTCTATCCTGGCTTGCTTTCCGGAGTCGAAATTAATTTTCATGGTTATTTGTCTTTCTCGTCACAGGAATCCTTTGCCAGTTTTTCATAGACGATTTCAAGGCTGGTTGCGTATCTTTCGATGCTTATCACGGCGCTTTGCACTCGCGAGTTGAAATAATTATACGGAAAAACGGAAAAGATGGCAATTCCAAGACCTGCTGCGGTTGTGATGAGTGCTTGTGCAATGCCTGCTGTTACGGCCTGAGGATGTTCAATTCCGCTGCTTCCAAGAAGATCGAAGGAGGAGATGATTCCGATTACTGTCCCGAAAATTCCGAGAAGAGGCGCCACTGTAATCATGGTATCCAGGACTGTCATATATCGACGCATCCTTTTTATTTCTTCCGCGGCTGCTGATTCCATAGCCTTGATCATTGAAAAATCCCTATGGAGAATTCCCGTGATCAGGATTCTTATAATGTAATCCCGTGAGCCGGCTACGGATTTTTTGACTTCGTCCCAGTCGCCTTTCTGGCAAAGCTCCAGAACTCTGTCTACAAGTTTTTGATCTCTCCTCATATCCTCTTTCATCCAGAAAAGGATTCGTTCAATGACTACCGTGAGGGCAACGAGGGAACAGAACAGAAGCGGATACATGACATATCCGCCTTTGTGAAAAATTTCGAGCATGAAGTTTTCCTTTCAAAAATAAATAATCTCGCAATAAATCAAAATCTCACGCAAAGACGCAAAGCTCGCAAAGTTAACTTACTAATAGTAAATGCCGTGCTTATGGAAAAGAATAAACTGCTTTTATGTTCTTCGAAGAATCCCGAATTCATCAACTGTTTTGTGGGCGGTGTACCGTTCTTTTCAGATGGAGATGCCTTTTGCAGTCTTTAATCTTTCTGAAAGAAATGTGTACCGTTTCCTCATCCGGTCGTTTTTCACGGCAATGGCAATGGCTTTTCTGGTTCCCACAAGCACCACGAGTTTTCTGCCTCTGGTAACGGCAGTGTAAAGAAGGTTTCGCTGCAGCATAATATAGTGCTGGGTCAATACAGGGATGATTATGACCGGAAATTCAGATCCCTGCGACTTGTGAACTGAGATTGCGTAAGAAAGAACGATTTCGTCCATATCACTGAAATCAAAGATGATATTCCGTCCATCAAAGGAGATGATTACTTCCCTTTTTTCTGGGTCGATTTGAGTTATCCTGCCCATATCTCCGTTGAAAATTTCCTTTTCATAATTGTTTTTTGTTTGCATGACCCTGTCGCCTGTTCGGAAAATTCTGTTTCCGCGACTGACGCCCCCTTCCCCTGGATTTAATCGCCTCTGCAGCTCAAGGTTAAGGTTGCCTGCACCAACAATGCCCTTGTGCATGGGGGTGATAACCTGGATGTCATTGACGGGATTATGCCCGAAATGATTGGGAATTCGGTCACTGGTCAGATCAAGGATGATTTTCAAGACGGTTTCAGGGTCGTCTTTCTCGATGAAGAAAAAATCGCTCTTTAGGTCGGTGTTTTCGGTTTCTGGAATAAGCCCCTCGTTGATTCTGTGGGCATTCACAACAATGCGACTGTTTTTAGCCTGTCGGAATATGGTGTCTAACGTAACCACCGGAACGGTTCCCGAGGTTATGATATCTTTGAGCACATTTCCCGCCCCTACTGAGGGAAGTTGATTTACATCGCCCACAAGAACAAAAGTTGCCTGCAGAGGGATGGCTTTAAGAAGATGATGGAGCAGGATGGTATCGATCATGGATGCTTCGTCTACAATCAGTAAATCGCAGTGAAGCTGTTCTGATTCATTTTTTTGAAAACCTCCATTCTGCATGCTGTATTCCAGAAGTCGGTGAATGGTTTTCGCTTCATACCCGGTGGTTTCCGTCATCCTTTTTGCAGCCCGCCCTGTGGGGGCTGCCAGCATGATCCTGATATGCATGCGGGCGAAAATCTTCAGGATGGCATTGATGATCGTGGTTTTTCCTGTTCCAGGTCCTCCTGTGATGGCCAGTACTTTGTTGAGAGCAACTCCTTTTATGGCCTGTATCTGATTTTCCGCAAGGGTCATGGATAACTGTTCCTGAACCCAGGAAACAGCCTTTTCAGGGTCAATTCTGCGGATCATTTTCGGGGATGTTAACAGGGCTTTCAGATGGTTTGCCGCCCCGGTTTCGGAAGTGTGATATCGGGAAAGATAGACTGTCCTTACACTTTCTTTTTCTCCTTTAAGGTCAGAATCCGTAATCATGTCTTCCACTACAATTTTTCTGTCCCTGGCGGCTGAATCCATGGCTTTTAAGACGACATCTTTTTGTACACTGAGAATTTCGTTGCATTTTTCAATAAGCGGGTCAAGCGGGTAGTAAACATTGCCTTCGTCTGCAAGTTGTTGAAGAACATACAATAGACCGGCTTCCACACGTAACGGGGAGTTCTGGTCAAATCCCATCTTCTTGGCAATATTGTCAGCAATTACAAAGCCTATCCCGAAAATATCTGTCGCCAGCCTGTAAGGGTTGGCGGTAACAACTTGAATTGTTCCATTTCCGTATCGCTTAAATATTTTCGTTGCATATCCCGGGCCTACACCATGGGATTGGAGGAAAACCATGACGTCCCGGATCTCCTTTTGCTCAATCCAGGCGGTACGTATCATGGAGATCCTTTTGTGGCTTATCCCCGCTACCTGCTCCAGCTTTTTAATGTCATTTTCGATAATATCAAGGGTCTGGGCACCGAATTTTTTGACAATGCGTTTAGCCATAACGGGTCCGATCCCTTTGATCATCCCCGATCCAAGATACTTTTTGATGCCGTACACCGATGCAGGAACAGTGGTTTTATAATGAGCTATTTTGAACTGTTCTCCGAATTTGGGGTGGGTCGTCCATTCCCCTTTCAGTTTCAACTCTTCACCAGGCGCCAGTGCCGGAAGATTCCCCACCACCGTTACCGCATTCTTTTGGGCATGTACCTTCAGCTTCGCGATGGTAAAGCCGTTTTCATCGTTGCTATAGGTGATTTTTTCTATCTGTCCTTGAAGGTCTGTTTGCATATTTGATGCCTTATTTCTCCAGGATGTCTCTTAAAAGAGACGATAATTTGGATGGGATAAACGGCTTTTGTATAAACCCGCTGCAACCCCGGGCCATGATTTCAGCTGCGGGACCATCGATACTGTATCCGCTCGCAAGGAGCACTTTCACGCTGTTATTCATGGTTTTAAGCCTGTCGAATACCTCACTTCCATTCATATCCGGCATGATCATGTCAAGAATAACCAGGACAATCCTGCCGGCGTTCAAACGATAGGTTTCCAACGCCTCTTCCCCATTTTTTGCTACGATTACCTGGTATCCCAATGTTTCAAGAATTGGTACGCCCACTTCCAGAATGATTTCCTCATCGTCAACCAAGAGGATTGTTCCTTCTCCCTGAACAAGAATATCTTTGTTTCTTGGGATTGCTCTACGGACAGATTTTGTTGAGGAAGCGGCAGGCAGGTAAACGCAGAATTCCGTTCCTTTGCCGGTCTCACTTTCAACAGTGATGAATCCCTTGTGATTTCTCACAATTCCATAAGCTGACGCCAGACCCAATCCGGTTCCTCTCCCCAATTCCTTGGTGGTGAAAAATGGATCAAATATCCGCTTAAGGTTTTTAGGGATGATTCCTGTACCGGTATCTCTAATGGCTATTCTTACATAATTTCCCGGCTGTGACTTATAGGGAGCCGTAAAACTGGTGCCAAGGGTGACATTTTGTGTCCTTAGATGCAGTTCTCCTCCTTCCGGCATGGCGTGGGAAGCATTCACATACATGTTCATCAGTACCTGTTCGATCTGCCCTTTGTCCACATCTGAAGCCGTAAGGTCCGGTTCGTATTCAGAAAATAACGAGATTTCCTTTTTTGTGCTGCTAAAAAGATCCAGGCTGTTTTCTATGAGGGTGTTGATGTTGGTCGTTTCCACTGCATATTTTCCGCCCCTTGCAAAACCCAGCATCTGTCTCGTGAGATTGGCTCCGTCGATTACGCATTTTTCTATTTTTTTCAGCCAGAGATAGTCGGGATGTTTTTGGCTTTTTTCCATAAGCAATAAAGATGCATTGCCTTGGATGGCCATGAGCAGGTTGTTGAAATCGTGGGCAACGCCTCCCGCGAGGGTTCCGATGGACTCCATTTTCTGCGCCTGCAGAAACTGTGCTTCAAGTTCCTTCATTTCGGAGATATCCCTCAGGATAACCAGCGTTCCTGCAGGTTTTTCTTCATGATCCACATACCTGGATGCACTGATGCTGACATTTAGAGTTCGACCATCTTTTGTATACCGTTTCGTCTGAAAGCCCCGACAGGGAATCCCTTTCTCAACCAGATCCAAGATGAGATTCATGGTTTTTTCTTTTTCGGATTCCGGCAGAAAGGGGATATGTTTTCCCTCAATCTCTTCAAGGGACCATCCGAAGATCTGTGTGAACACAGGGCTCACGTATTGGGTATGCCCGTTCATGTCGTAAACGACGATGGCATCGGCGGATGAATGGAGAAGAGAACGGTACAGCTCTTCTGATTTTTTGGATTCCTCATAGAGATCTATGAATTTTCGTTCACTTTTTTTGAGGGCGTCTTCTGCACTGGCACGATCGGAGATGTCCTCGTAGGTAAGCAACTGCCTATTCGATTCGAGATGCACGGCTCTGAAATGGATAATTTTTTCTTGACCGTTTTTGCAGCAAACCGTTAATATTCTTGGCTTTACTTCAGAAGAACCGGTACTCTCTTCGGAATCCTGTTCCCAGGTTGAAGCCACCCTTTTGCGATAGGCTTGGTCGGGGTAGGCTTTTTCAAACCAGCTGTTTTTATCTGGGATGTCATCCATCGTGTACCCGAATATTTCCGTAAAGTTGGGATTTAAATACTCGAAACGCATGTTCCCATCCATAATGGAGATTCCGAATGGAGCATCTTCACCAAGAACTCGGAACCTGGATTCGCTTTCCATCAGGTCTTTTTCAACGATTCGACGTTTATTTTCAAAACGGATCGTTTCCCTTACCACGTAAAATGAAAGGGCGAAAATGATGAGAAAAAGTCCTCCGGACAAAAGAAGAAGCCGTTTTGTGATGGCACCGATTTCTTCATGGAGGTCTTCCAAGTAAACCCCTGTTCCAATTACCCAACCCCAAGGTTCAAAACCTTTCACATAAGAAAGTTTTGGAACAATCGTATCTGGAGCATCTTTCCACTGCCACATATAGTCCACATATCCGGATCCTTCACGTTGGACTTTTTTGACCATTTCCACAAAAATCCGTTTCCCCTTCGGGTCTTCGAATTCCGTCAGATCCTTCCCCACGAGATCAGATCTGTAAGGATGCATAACCATGGCGGGATGCATGTCATTAATCCAGAAATAATCCTTGAATTCAGGGCCGTAGCGCATTCCGGAAAATCTTTTGATTACGCGTTCCTGAGCATCTTTTAACGATATTTTTCCTTCTCTGACATCCTGATCGTATTGAGCGATAAGGCTCCATGCGGTATCCGTGAGATTCCGAATCATGTCTCGTTTCTGGTTTATCATCTGCTCTTCTACGGAAGGGATGAACAGAAGGAAAACACTTAGTGTAAACAGAAGGAACGTGAGGGCAACAGGGACGATTATTCTGATCGAGGCTATTTTTTCTACGCTTCCTGTAAATATGCCGGAGATTCCGTCATATTTTTTTGTCATTGATAGCCTCCTTCCCTTTGGGACGATGGAGAAAGATATTCCATACACAGTTAAGGCCCGTTCGCAGTCCACCGTTTTTCAATCGTGAACAGATAACTGTTAACTGTGAACCGTGAACGGCTAAACTACTTTTTGAGATCTGTCTCTGTTTTATTTTCTCTTTCAGCGCCAATTGTAATGCAGAAAATATTATCTTTTTTAAAGAAACTCTGGTCTGCCACATAATTTTTGGAGGGATTCAGGTCTAGCACGATTCTAAGTTTTTTGGTAGTGGAGTGCAGGTGAGTTCTGATCTTTTTCACAAAAACACCGTCAACTTGTATCACCGGTTTGTTTTTCCAGAAAAAAACATTTTTTATGTCAATTACGATTCTTGGTTTTTCTCCCTGGATAGCGAAGATTTTTGGTAGATAGAATTGATTTAAATAAATCAGAATCTTCTCAGGACCGTATTTGTCCACTTTGAAGTCGATTCCTTCAACTATTATTTCCTGGGAATCTACATGTTCTTTTTCTTTCCGAGAGCCATGGGGTTTCCCCGGGGCTTTTTCTGCAAATGTAGTCGATTTCCACTGCTTCTGCTTGAGGACGTCCTGAAGAGATGGGGAGTCAAAATGTTTCCTCTCCAAAGTTTCCCCATTTACTTGGCCCGGAATCAGAAGAAAGAAAAAAGCGAATACGCAGATGGTGACAAGATTTTTTTCCATGGTAGGCATCATTCAATTACGGATGAAAATTATTTTTATGCTGACTATTTTTTTAGTGCTCGGTTTACAAGCTGGGCTATGTCCATCACTTCTAAGGGGACTTTATTCCTCCGCACGTAAGTCAGCATGGTTCTCACACACTGTTGGCACGAAGTGACTACGGCTTGTGCTCCGGTGGCTATGACGTCTTCTATTTTTTGCTTGGCAATTTCCGCAGAAAGACCGGCATCAATCATTTCAAGATTTCCTCCTCCACCGCAACACTGACAGTCTTCGCGGATTCGCGAAAGTTCGACCAGCTTGACGCCGGGGATTGAACGGATGATCTCCCTTGGTTCATCAAATACCCGGGCTCCTCGCCCCAGATCGCACGGATCATGGTAGGTTACGGTGAGGGGCAGCGTTTCTAATGGGATACGATTGCTTTTTATCAATTGATTGAGGAACTGGGTTGCATGGGCGATTTCAAACTCATGGGGATAGTGTTCCCGCCACATCTGGTAGCAGGAGGGACAGGCAAAGACCACTTTTTTTGCCCCCTTTTCCCTTACGGCTTCAAGATTATGCTCTTTAAAAGGTTCGAACATATCTTTGATTCCTGCTCCTATCATGGGGAATCCACAACACCACTCTTCTTCGCCTAACAGGGTGAAGTCTACTCCTGAAGCATCCAGAACCTCTGCCAGGGCAATCGGGATCTTTTGTGCTACTGGGAAATAAGCTGCGGTACACCCAGTAAAATAGACCAGTTCGGCTCGATCTTTTATATATCCGTTCTCAGGCGGGTCGCGCATGTCTTCGACCCAGTCCGCCCTTTCTTCATTGTCTTCGTCGAAGACGTTCTTACTTTCTTCAAGGTTGTTCCTGATCATGTTTATTTTAGCAGGATAGCAGTTGGAATGAACCAGGTCCTGCCGCAGGGAAACCCACAGATCTTTCAAATGAATGCCTACGGGGCATACTTCCTGACAGTTCCCGCAGAGGGTGCAGCTGAATACGGTATTACTGAAATCCCTCAGGTCTTCTTCGGACGGTTTTGCTTTTCTGCCAAGCAGTCTTTGAAGCAGTCCCATCCTGCTGTTCAATACTTTTTTCAGGCCTTTCATGCGATAGATCGCAGAAAGCTCTCCGTTTCCTGATGCGGATACGGCAGGGCACACATCTGCACAGATCTGGCAGTTGGTGCATGCCCCCATTTCAAGAAGTTGTCGAACGCTATAATCTTTATTATTCTTCTGCATATTTTTCAATATCTGCTGCAAGCCATTTTTCAATAGCTTCTTTTCCACGGATCAGATTTTCTATTTCGCTTTTATCATTGGGTTTGATTTTGTAAATCCATCCTGTTCCGTAGCAATCATCGTTCACCAGGCCCGGATTCGTTTCCAATTCCTCATTGACACTGGCGATTTCCCCGTTGACAGGCGCATATACTTTTCCGAGCCATTTGCCGGATTCAATTTTTGCAAATTTCTTGCCCAGCTTCAGTTTTTTCCCGTCATCAGGGAGTTGTATATACACAATTTCTCCCGCCATAGTCTGGGCAAAATCATCCATTCCCATGACAAGAAAGTCTCCTTCTTCTTTTACCCAGAAATGATTCTCTTCATAGTACAGTTCTTCCGGCATGTTATATCCCTGAATTTCCATCCTTTATCCTCCTTTTTTCAAAACATGTTGCGTAATTAGTCCGTTTAAATGCCCCTTTACTCAGCCTCTTCCATTAATTCATTAATGAATTGGGTGGTATTATAAATCCTGAATTTCTGCTTGCGTAATCTGGCATTGGCCAGGTTATGGACACAGGAGTTGCATTCCGTCAACACAATGTCGGCGCCCACCTCTTCCACCTGATCCAGCCTGCGACGCGCCATGGCAATAGAATTTTTTGCGTAGGCCCCTCTCACGCCACCTCCTGCTCCGCAGCAAAGTGCATTTTCCCTGTTAGCGGGCAATTCTATGAAATTGGTGGCTATTTTCCGGATCGTATTGCGAGGTTCCTCGTAAATGCCGCAATGTCTGCCCAGGTCGCATGGGTCGTGGTAGGTAACAAGTTTGTCTGTGGTTATCCCAAAATCAAAGTCTTGCAGGAACTGGGTAATGTGGGTTACCTGAATCCCTTCTTTTAGTAATTGGTCATACTGAGCCTTATTGTTGAATGTTCGGTAGCAGTAGGGGCACCCCGTAATCACCGTTTTTGCACCCGTATGCAGAATCCTGTCTATGTTTTTCGCGGCCAGAGCGTCATTGATTTCGTATCCCACGTCTTCAAGCACTCCGCTGCAGCAGACTTCATCTATGAGGGTATAATCCACCTGCAGGCGATCAAGCAGATTCAGCGTGGCCATGGTCGATTCATCTTCTCTGTAGGACCCTACACAACCGATGAAGTAGACGTATTCTGCCTTTTTGTTCCTTTCCCTCTCGAAATCTTCAGGTTCGTTTTCCCCGTAGATATTAGTATGATTTTTCAGAACCTCATTCATACCCTTGAATGCGGGGTGACACGATCCCACGCTCACCATGTCTTTTCTCACCTGCTTGATGATTTCCATAACCGGCACTCCTGATGGACAGTTTTGGAAACAATTCGCGCAGGTAGTGCATTGAAACAGGGTCTCGATCAGTTCATCATTCAGGTCAATTTTCCCATCCATGACTTCTTTCAGGAGCAGCATCTTTCCTTTGGCGTTCAAGGCCGGGCGTAACGTTGCCCCATATACCGGGCAGACCGCCTGGCAGAAACCGCACCTGGAGCATTGGAGGATTTGCTCCCTGTATTTTTCTTCAAAGTCGTATTTTTTCCCCATGGTTAATTATTCCTCCAGAGCCATCTTGCCGGGATTGAGAATGTTGTTGGGATCAAACATCTTCTTTACGTTTCTCATTATTTCCATGGCTACCGGATCATGTTCCAGGGTCATGAAAGGCGCCTTGGACAGGCCTATACCGTGTTCGCCGGTAAGCGTTCCATCAAGTTCAATAGCGAGTTTGAAAAGATCTGTGGTTGCCTCTTCCATTCTTTTCACCTGGTCCGGGTCGTAGCCGTCGTAAAGGATCTGGGGATGAAGATTGCCGTCTCCTGCATGGCCGAATGTGGCGATCTGGATCTGATGCTTTTTTGAGATATCCTGGATCCCTTTGAGGAGTGGCGCAATATTTGTCATGGGAACGGTTACATCTTCCAGGACGAAGTGGGTTTTGATTCTCGCTAACACTCCGTAGGCCGATTTCCTTGCGGCCCATAACTCCCCCACTTCTTTTTCGTTTTCCGCAAGTTTGACATCTTTTGGATGATTCTTTTCGAATACCGCTATGATTTTTTTAATCTGGAAATCGGTTTCTTCAGGGGTATACCCGTCGGCTTCGGCTAAAATCATGGCGTCAACTTCAGGGAGGTTCAAATCCGTGTTCTGGTTGATGGCGATGATGGTTTCTTTTCCCAGGATCTCAAGGGCGCTGGGAATAATGCCGCTGTACATGATTTCATTGATGGCGCTGCCGGCATCTGCCAGTTCGTCGAAGGTAGCAAGAGCGGTACTTGTGGCGGTCGGTTTTGGATTTATTTTGAGGATGATTTCCGTAACGACTCCGAGTGTTCCTTCCGAACCTACGAAAAGTCTGGTCAGGTCATACCCTGAAACGCTTTTCATGGCCTTGGAACCGGTTTTCATGATTCGCCCGTCAGGAAGCACTACCTGGAGGCCAAGGACATAGTCCCTGGTTGTGCCGTATTTTGCTCCTTTCAGTCCTCCCGCATTGGTGGCTACATTGCCGCCAAGGGTGCTGACTTTTCCGCTGGCCGGATCGGGCGGAAAGAAAAATCCGTAAGGAATCAAGGTCTTTTCAAGAGTCGCATAGACGACACCGGGCTGAACGATTGCCAGTCGATCTTCTATGCTGATCCTGACAATCTTATTCATCCTGGTCAGGTCGAGGACAACCCCTCCCTTGATTGGTACGGCCATGCCTGACAGTCCCGTCCCGGCGCCTCTTGGCACCACGGGGATTTTTTCTCTGTTGGCCAATTGCAGGATTTTTGATATTTGCTCCGCACTTTCTACCCAGACAGCGCACACGGGCCTGCCGCTGTGTTCTGAAGCATCATAGGAAAAGGACACCATATCTATGAGGCTATTTGTATAGTTCTGTGCACCGACGATTTCAATCAGTGCCTGCCTTATCGATTCATCCATTATAGAGCCCTCATTTTTTTTCACTCTCGTGGGGTGAACCTGCATTCATTGCCAGGACAACCGGTCCGATGATCATGTGGAACAGCTTGCTGAATGGAAGGTAAGCGACAAATGCTCCGGTGAGAATGGCATGAATATACCATACAAATCCATACACTTCCACGAGACCGTTGGGTGCTGAGAACAGCATGCCGATGGCATATCCTATAAAGGCATATCCAGACTCGGGAGGATAACCGGCCAGGGCGATTCGCATGCCTTCCAGAATAAATCCCACGACCACGATACTCCCAATGAGCCCCAGGGCGAATCGGTCCTGTCCGGGCAACCCGGAGGCCCTGGAGCCGTACTCTTTTAGCCTGCGGAAAAAGGCAAGTCCTACACCGATGAGGATCATGATGCCCGTGATATCAAACAAGAACGCGGTGATAGGGGTGTCTTTGTTTACCATGGCCCAGAACAGGGACCATTGGGGTTTCCACAGGGATCCTGTCAAGGCGATTATTCCCCAGAAAAAACGGAATACGAAAGGGAAGAAGATGAGTCCGTGAATGAACCATCGAACACGGGATCGGCGAAAGAGTCTTCTTTGACACAGGACATCCGTGAAAATGACTTTTGAGATGGGAAGGATTTTTCCGGAAAAAACGGTTCCCAGTGCACGGGATAAAAGCACTACGAATTTACTGAAGGGGTTGAGATTTGGAGAATCAGGGATCGCGCCCGTAAGAATCCACAGAATGAAAAAGAGAATTCCTGCAAAGAAGACAATCAACGCGACAACGGTTGTTGCATCTCCTGCCGAGAATGTTGCCACATGACATGGCATGCACAGGAGCCCCTTGGCGGGCAGGATCATTGCGGGTGCCCCGAGCCGGTTTCCCGGAAAATGGCATCGGCGGCACGACACCCCCTTGTCGGTAAGGGTCATTTGATGAAGAGTGGACGGCTCTCCAGGTTTCCGAAGAGTTTTCCACAGAATGCGCCCGGTTTCACGATCTTTTACAGGTTCGATCTCTTTGAGGTGACATGCTTCACACGATATATTGCTGTGGGCATCATGGGTGACTTTTTCGTTATGGGGAAGGTGGCAGTTCGTGCAGGAGAAAAGTTTTTGTTCTTTGTGGCTGAAGCGTGTTGAACTTGTGTGGCAGACGGTGCAGGGCATTTCAGCGTGTGGAGAATTTCTGTAGCTGTTTTTATCAATCTGTGGGATGGTCGAACCCGTAATGTTTTGTGCTTCCGTCCCCGAATCGCCGTGGCAGTGGAAACATAGCCCGGTGATCCTTTTTCCCCCTTCTTCCCTTCCCGGGTCGGCCGGTCCGTGGCATGTCAGACATTGCTGATCTTCCTGAGAAAAAGGAGGTATCGCGGATTCTTTCTCATGGCAGTTCCCACATGCGGCTTTTTCAGTGGTTGGTTTATTCTGCTGTGAGTGCTCCCGGTTTAATGCTACAGACTTCTGGTAGTGTGGTTGATGACAATTCAGGCAGGATGCGAATTTTTCGCGATCTTTGACCTTTGTATCTCCATGGATGCCATTTTCGAGATTGTCGGGGACTTCATCGTGGCAGGAAAAGCAGGTCTCTGTATCAAAAAAATCTACTGTCTTTTTGTTTACATCCCGGGGATTTGGGTGCAGTGCCGCCCCCGCAATATTTTCATGGCATTCCTGGCAGGATGTCTGTCCGTGAACCGACATATGAAATTTTTCGGTATCCAGCAGCCAGGATGCGTCTGCCTGAGTGGTCAGGAAAAAGAAGCCTAGAGCAAACAGGCAAAACAACAGTTTTCTTGGGGTGTGGCAATTTGGTTTCATATCAGGGAATCAAATCTCGTGTTCATTTAAAATAGTTCGAGTTGCCTGGTTAAGTTTTATATTTTATACCGTCCCCACCAGGTATGGACCATCCGGGCTTACTGCAACATCCGTGGCCTCTTTTATCAAGACGTCCACTGTATCCTGAAGGTTTTCAATTTTCACGAGACCCATTTTCCTCAGATTTTTTTCTGAAAGCCCGGGCGAATATACAAAAATCCGACCGGCGTGGTCCAGTGCCTCGTAAATATTTTGTGCGCACCACTGGTCAATGGTGAAATCACAGGGGTTCGAGTAATGATCGCAAAAATCCTTATAATCTGCGGTAGAATGCAGGATCTCAGAGAATTCAGGATTCCCGAGACCTTCTCGGCATTCGCATGCAACGACGATGTCTCCTCCTTTTTTTACGATTCCCATGGCGCAGATGAGCGCCTTGCTGATTTGATAGAAAGTTGCGTCTAAAGGGAATCCTCCGCCTGAAGTGATTACCACATCCATTCTGCGGTCAAGCTTTATCAGCGAATGCTCACGAACAAGATCACAGCCCGCCAGATGCGCTTCATTGAAGTGGCCGGCAAATACGCCGGCAATTTCCCGCTTTTTGTTGATGACTACATTCAGGATGAAATCGGCGCCGGCAAGTTCCGTTACTCGAATGCCATATTCATGAAACGGGTTGTCTTGAAGGACGCAGTTTGCCACGTTGGGATGATCGATCATCTTGAAGGAGTGCATGAATTTCATGGTTTCAAAGCTGGAGATTCCCGGAAGTATGGCTTTGCGGCCTCCCGAGTAACCGGCATAAAAGTGCGGCTCAATCAGGCCGGTCAGGATTTTGAGATCCGCATTCAGGTAAACCTTGTTTATTTCGATGGGGGCCCCGTCTATCTCGTCTATTTTCCTGTATTCTTCCGATTTTCGGCAATAGTGATTTACGATAGGGTAGTTATCTACAATCTCCTGCCCCACCAGATTTACGAGTTCCTCTCCTAAGTTGGGCCTGTGCATACCGGTGGCAATGAGTATGGTAATGTCCTCGGGTTTTATCCCACTTTGTTCAAGGGTGGCTAACAAGGGCGGAAGAATGACCTGGTTGGGGACTGGCCGCGTAAAGTCGGAGATAACGATACAAGCGTTTTTCCGGCCCCTGGCTATATCGGAAAGGGGAGGGGAGTGCAACGGCTCTTTCAGGGCTGCGTGAACGGCGGCCTCCTGGTCCGGGATTGGAACCAGCGGTTTCATGTCTAGGATGATGGCGGATTCGGGAACCCTTAGACTGATAGTACTTTCACCACAGAGCATTTCAGCTTGTCTATGAACCATTTCACCTGCTCCTTTCATTGAGTGAGCCCTAAGATACCGGGAAAATATCTTAAAAGAGAGAAATGGGCAAGCTAAAAATATTGGATTATGCTTCTGCTTGGCGCATTTGTAGGTGCGAATTCATTCGCACAATCCTGCGACTGAAGTCGCACCAACCTTTTTATATTCTATTCGCCCATGGCGCTCTTGTTCCCATTCATTTGCACACCGGGACGTCCTATTACTATATTGCCCGAAACGATGATTGAGACCTTCATGATGATTGACAGTGTGACTGGTTTTTTGATATCTATATTCCCCATTCAGTTGATATGGAAAAGCAAAAGAAATACTGTCTGTCAGAGAGCTTTTATTGGAAACTTGAAACGTACGGAGGCCCCATGGAAAAAGCAAAAGTCTGGTTTATGGACGCAAGAGCGAAGCGATTTCTGGAGTCCACAGCGATTAAAGGTCGACAGATTCTCGAACATTCCGGGTGGCTTGACAGCCTGCAACCCGGCGACCTCGTGGCGGTAAAGACGCACATGGGGGAGGCCTATAACGTGGGGTATCTTCGTCCTGTTATTATTCGGACCTTTGTGGAGGCTATAAAAGACAGAGGTTGCAAGCCCTTCGTTACAGATACCACGACGATGCCATACCATCCCTGGATCAGCCGGACACTTGCCATAGACCATCTGGAGACCGCAAATAGGAATGGCTTCAACCACGGCACCATGGACTGCCCCGTCATCATTGCTGACGGTTGGTTGGGTACGGATGATGTTATTGTGGACCTTCAAGGTCGCGGGACCTATCTGAACAAACAATTTGTTTCCAGAGCCATTGCCGATGCCGACGCTGTCCTCTCCATTGCCCATTTCAAAGGCCATCCTGCAGGGGGATATGGAGGGGCCATGAAAAACTTGGGGGTTGGCGGTGCCAGTAAACGAGGGAAAATGAACCTTCACGGGGCCCTGGCGGGTGATAAGCCGTTGATCGATTTTGAAAAATGTACAGGTTTGAAATGTGACTGGTGGGAGACCTGCGTCGATTGTTGCCCCGAGGGAGCCATACAGGTGACGGAAAATGGGCTGGAGGTGGATCAGGAGTCCTGTGTCTACTGTTTTGCCTGTGCCAATCTTTGTGTTAATATGGCCGGAGTCTGCGGAATTCAAAGATTTGACCATCTTCCGGCCCTTGGCCGACGTATTGCCGATTCGGCCCTGGCTGTCATGATGACGAAAGAGGAGGGCAAGTCTTTTTTTGTCAATTACGCCATCGATATTTCCCCGAGCTGCGATTGTTACGGATGGACGGACACTCCTATCGTAAACGGTCTGGGTATTTTTGCTTCCCTGGATCCTGTGGCAGTGGATAAAGCGTGTATCGATAAGATGAATGAGGCTCCGGGACTGATTAATTCAGAGGCCGAGGAGTTTGGCGCCATGGCGCCGGGGGACAAAAAACTCAATATCATCAAAGGGAAGGATGTGGAGGCCCAGATCTACGGGGGCGTGGAAAACGGGATGGGCACGACGGATTACGTGATAGAGGATGTTCCTTTAGACAGGAGCCAGGCAGCTATTACAAAATTTTACCCGGAAATAAGGGCCAGAAAACTCAAACCAATGTATGCCAGGAGCCATCCTCTTGCGGGAGTGGATACCGCTTCTTTCGGAAAGCCTACAGAAGGGGTGGAGAATCCGCAATATCCAAAAAAATAGCGGACATCGATTTGCTAGCCATTAGACTTGTGGGATGCCGTCACGTTTCAGCAGATAGAACGTTCCGCTCTCCGTCATGGCGGCAACGCCTGTTTGAACCATGTACTGGATTGCTTTAGGTCGGTAGTCCCGGGTTCCCATCTGGAAAAAACCTGTTTTAGCATACGGCAGGTTTACTGCTGACTCGAGATCGAAAGCTTTTTTCTGCTGAAGATCTGAAAGGACTGTTTTATAGGCGCGCTGCATTCTCCATACATGAACTCTTCTGGAGAAGAAATATACGCCTACCAGGACAATGAGGCCCACAATTATCTGCAGGGTATCGGACACGGTCTGTTGCTCCTATATTTAAGCTAATCGTTGCTTTTAGTTTCAACACGAATTAACGGCAGTAATCGGCATTCTTCATTTAAGCCAAAAAGTAGTTTACACTTTCGTGATTTCGCGTTTTCGCAGAGAAATTGGAAACTGGAAATTGGAAATTAGAAAAAAACACATTAATTCGGATGTGTTATCCAATTTCCAGTTTCGAATTTCCAGTTTCAGCATCCGATTTTCAGATTCGACGTCCGATTTTCAACCAGAAAACATACCCCATTTCCGGGAAAAGTGTAAACTTATGGATGAAGGATGCCCAGTAATCTTATGTTTCTACACAAACGCTTCAATCGTGCAACTTAGAAGGCTTAATATCCATAATTTTTCTATAAAATCAACTTATAATTCTGAACCAGGAGGAAAACCGATGATACCCGACATTAAAAAAATTCTCTACACGACCGATTTATCAGAGAATGCGCGCCACGCTTTTGGCTATGCAGTCAGTCTCGCGAGCCGTTATGGGGCGGGAATTACGTTTTTAAATGTGCTTGAAGATATGTCCCCTTACCGGGACAGCCTGATGATCAATGTCTTAGGCCAGGAAAAATGGGATGAACTCATTAAACATAATCGAGAAGAAATCCTTGAAAAGGCAACGGAACGTATCAGTTCCTTCTGCGATGAGGTGAGCGCCAAGATTCCCGCCTGCCCGTTTATTACCGATGACATTGTCGTGAAAGTAGGAGAACCGGTTGAAGAAATCCTGGAAGTGGTGGAAAGCAGTGGGTGTGATCTTCTGGTGATGGGCGCCCATGGACGCGGGACCCTGGCCGACAAGCTGATGGGAAGTACTACCAGAAGGGTACTGAGGCGTTGTAAGAAACCTGTTTTGATTGTGCGGCTGCCTTAAAGCGGTAGACGCGTAGAGCGTCTCCCTCGTTCGTTCCGCTGCAGGAGCGCCTGCCCGCCAATGCCGTGTCCCCAGTTATGTCCCGCAACGCTGGGGACGCGAACATGGGAAGGAGTCCCTTGTCAATGTATCGGGCTATGGCAGGCGGGTGGGAACGAGAAAAACTTCTTAAAGAAAGTCTCGCGCAGAGACGCAAAGACGCAGAGAACGACAGGTTTCCCCGCTTTAAAGCGGGAGCAAATCAAAAAAGAAACTTTTGGGTATTGTGGTAGGCTATTGAGGGAATCCAGGTATTCTGTGACTGCCTACTGCTTACTACCTACTGACCTTTTCACACGAGTCCGCTATTGAGTAGCGGATTGCCGCTCTATCTCCAGTGCCTTCAGTTCCCTTCTGATGATTTTGCCCGTGTTGGTCAGGGGCAGTTCATTGACGAATTCGATCTCTCTCGGATACTCATGGGCTGCCAGCCTGACTTTGACAAACTTTTTGATGTCCTCTTCCATTTCCGGGCCGGGTGTGACTCCTGCTTTTGGAATGATAAAGGCCTTGACCAATTCTGTACGGATTTTGTCCGGCTTTCCCACCACGGCTACCATGCCCACTGCCGGGTGCTTCATGAGGCAGTCTTCAATTTCCGCCGGGCCTATGCGGTAACCGGAGCTGGTAATCAGGTCGTCTTTTCTTCCAACAAACCAGAAATATCCATCGTCATCCTTTTTTGCAAGATCTCCCGTTAGCCACCATTCCCCGATATATTTTCCCCTTGTAGCCTCCGGATTTTTCCAGTACTCCAGACACATGACTGGGTCCGGCGTCTTAATGGCGACCTCTCCTACCTCCCCGAAAGGAACTGGCGTACCCGATTTATCCACCACTTCCACCACGTGACCGGGGATGGCCTTTCCCATGGAACCTGGTCTGATTTCCATGACCTCTGAACAGCTCCCCACGACCAGATTCACCTCTGTCTGCCCATAGAATTCGTTGATGGTAAGTCCTAAGACCTCTCTGCCCCAATCGAGGAGTTCTTCTCCAAGGGATTCCCCGCCACTGCCTATGGAGCGCATGGAATAGTCGTGACGGCTTCTCGGGTCCTTTACCTGCCTCATCATCTTCAACGCGGTGGGCGGCATGAAGGCATTCCTTATGCCGTATTTTGCCAGGAGGTGAAACACCTCTTCCGGGTCAAATTTCCTGGCCCGGTGAGCCACAATCGGTACGCCGTAATGCCAGCTTGGGAGAAGAGCATCCATGAACCCTCCCATCCATGCCCAGTCAGCCGGGGTCCAGAAAAGGTCATCTTCTTTTGGAAAGAAATTATGAGGGAACTGGATGCCGGGGAGATGCCCAAGGAGTACTCGATGGGCATGAAGCGCTCCCTTAGGAGGCCCTGTTGTCCCGGACGTATAGCTGATGAAAGCGGGGTCATCGGCGCGTGTTATGACAGGCTCGAAAGCGGTGGAACCTTTTTCAACCAGGTCGTCAAACCGGAATATTCCGTCTCTCTTTTTTCCCCTTGCCAGGACAACCACCTGAAGGTGGGGCAACCTGTCCTTGATTTCCAGGATTTTGTGGAGATTGGCCTCGTCAGTGATAATTCCTTTCGCCTCGCTGTTGGCCAGTCTGTATTCCAGGGCTTCCGTTCCAAAAAGCGTGAACATCGGTATGGCAATGGCGCCCATTTTATACAGGGCGATATGTGCGATGCCCGCTTCCGGGGACTGGGGAAGCATGATTCCAAATCGGTCTCCCCGTTCCAGCCCCTGCGCTTTGAGCCCGTTGGCCAGCCGGTTTGACAATCTTTTCAGATCCCAGAATGTGTAGCGTTCCGTTTGGCCCTTTTCGTCTTCGAAAATCAGGGCCAGGCGGTATCTCTGATGGGCCCATTTGTCGCATATGTCGACCCCGATATTGTAAAATTCAGGAATTTTCCACTCGAAGGAATTGTACACCTCGTCATAGGTTTTACCAGGTTTCAGCATGGGGAAATCTCCTTTTTATCACTTGATCAGCAGCGAAGGAAGCCAGGTAATGCTCTCCGGCCAGACGACGCAGACGATCAAGCCCAGTTCCATGAGTCTCCAGAATGGGAACGCGCCCCAGTATACATCGGAGGTAGAGATTTCCGGAGGCGCCACGCCTTTGAGATAAAAAAGAGCATAGCCAAAAGGTGGCGTGAGAAATGAGTCCTGAAGCATGACCGCCATGATGACGATAAACCAGATCTTATCAAATCCCAGATCAGCCGCGATAGGAAGAAAGAGGGGAAAACAGATCAGAATGATGCCGATCCAGTCAATGAACATCCCCAAGAAAAAGAGAATGATCATCATGATAATGAACATCCCCCATTTTCCAAGACCGGACTCCAGGATTAATTCCTGGACCACGTCGCCTCCTCCCGATCCCATGAAGATACTGGAGAAACAGCTTGCAGCCACAAGAATAATGATGACCATGGAGGATGTCCTGGTCGTGTTGACCACCGCGGATACGAGGCCTGACCAGGTAAATTTTCCGTAAGCTATCGTCATGAGGAATGCCAGAACGGCTCCGATGCCTGCTGCTTCCGTAGGGGTAGCCACGCCCATGAATATGGATCCAAGGACGCCTATAATCAGGATCATGGGGGGGACCATAGACTTGATAACCATCACGGCTATTTCTGATTTTGTGACCGCTGCCAGCTCTTCCTTAGTAATGGGCGGTCCGTCCTGGGGTTTGAAATAGCACCGGATAAGGATGTAGAGAATATAAAGAGTCGACAGGATAAGCCCGGGAACGACCGCGCCCGCAAAGAGTTTCCCCACCGAAACGCTGCCCTGGTCTGCCATGACGACCAGCATGATACTGGGAGGAATCAGGATTCCCAGAGTTCCGCCAGCGCAGATGCTCCCACAGGCCAGTCTCTTATTGTATCCATATTTCAGGAGTACGGGCATGGCGAGGAGTCCCATGGTTACAACGGATGCTCCGATAATTCCTGTACAGGCCCCGAAGAGGGTGGAGACCACTACGACCGCAACGGCAATTCCTCCCCGTATGGGACCGAAAAGGTATCTCATAGTGGCGAAAAGACTTTCAGCAACACCTGACTGGTCCAGTAACTGCGCCATGAACACAAAAAGAGGGATGGCTACAAGGATGTAGTTGTCCATGACGCCGAAGGTCTGGTTCACAAACATGAAAAAACAGTTTGGACCCCACCCAAGGTACCCGAAGATGACAGCCAGTCCACCGAGAACGAAAGCCAGGGGATGCCCTAAAAAAAGGCCGATCAGAAGCCCCACGAACATTCCTATCACAATAAATTCCGCACTCATATTTCCCTCCCCTTTACGGCCTGAAAAAAAGCTTTGATCAAATTGGATAATCCCTGGATTAGCAGAAATGCAAAAGTGATCGGGATGACCGCCTTGATATAGGGAACGATGGGGAGTTCGGCAGACCCGCTCGTTTCATTCATGGCCCAGGACATTTCCGTGTAGATAGATCCCTGATAAAGGAGGATGATACAGAAGGGAAAGAAAAATACAAGGTATGTGAAGCAATCCAGTATGCCGCGCACCCTGGGAGAGAATTTTTGAAAAATAATATCTATGCTCACATGGCCCTTGTAAAGGAGCGTATAGGCGGCTGTCAGCATGAAGAGAGGGCCGTAAAGATATGCTGTGATTTCCGGTGCCCATATGTGGGGTGTATCGAAGAATTTGGTGGAAATGACCTCGAAAAAAACCACTGCGGTGAGGGGAATGATGAGCCACACAAATATCCTTCCAGTCCATTCGCTTATATTGTCAAGGCCTTTCAGGAGAGTTTTAATCTGCATAGGTTGCCTTTCATATGAGGTGTTGATTACTGCAATAAAATCCAAGCCTTAATTAGAAGTCTACCCATTTTTCAAAGAAAGGAGCAGGCAAGAAAGAGGCCTTTGGCGTATACGCCAAAGGCCTCTTATTCTGTTAATAGCCCATTTTCTTGAGTGCGGCCAAGACGTCATCCACATACACGGGCGTTCGGCCGAAACCGAAATCACCGGACATGGTTCTCCATTCTTTGTACTGTTTCAGGTATTCCATCTGCGATTTAAGGACCTCGGCATAGGCCTTGGACTCTTTCGCTTTCATAATGCAGTACTGGCCTGCCAGAAGCTCGAGTTTATCCAGTTCTTCCTTGGGAAGAGGGAAAACTTCTGTTCCGGCTTTTTTAAATTTTTCAATAGCTTTGGCCGAATCGGCTTCGTAAAAGGCAAGTGAATCCAGCGAAGCAGCCATGCAGGCATACCTCAGTATGGCCTTATTTTCTTTAGAAAGGGTGTCTAAGGCTTTCAGGTTTACCATGGTACCCACCTGGGAAGAAGGCTGGAACCAGCAGGGAACGCTCCAGTATTTGGTGATTTCAGCAAAGCCCATGTTCCAGTCAACGCCGGGGGCGCTAAACTCGGCGCCATCGAGTTTTCCGGTCTGTACGGCGAGGTAGATTTCGCCGCCGGGCATCTTAATGGGGGAGGCGCCGATCTGCTGCAGTATCCAGATGGTTGCCCTTGAAGGGGTTCTCAGTTTTAAACCCTTGTAGTCAGCGAGAGATTTAATGGGGCCGCTCTTTTCCGTGGTTCGGAACCCTGATTCCATGGGCGTTGCGCCCAAAGAATAGTAGGTCATGCCATATTTGCCCCAGAGCTTCTGCATCAGCTCGAGACCTCCGAATTTATACATCCAGGTAATGTAGTCCATATTGGTAAAACCGAAAGGAAAGGATCCAATAAAATCAAAGGCCGGGTCTTTGCTGGCCCAGTAGCTTGGCCAGTCCCCCGCCATTTCCACAGCCCCTTTGCTGCATGCATCAAAAACTTCAAAGGCCTTCATGAGAGCGCCGGCAGGGAACCATTTGATGACGAAATTTCCGCCTGTCATTTCTTTGACATATTCGATCATCTTTTTTTCGCCGTACCAGAGATTAATCGATTCCGGCCATGTGGTCACCATTTTCCATCTGATTTTTTTGGCAAAGGCATTGGATCCAATGGTAAGAATGAGCGTCAACGCGCCCAGAATGATCAATAATTTAAACTTTTTCATCGCTTCCTCCCTTTCAGATTGAAATTTGACGGTTCTTTTGGACAGATTATTTGAACGTGCCGGCCTGGATCATCACCTCCTTCCAAAATGCAGTGCAGTGTGGATTGCAGGGTATGTGGGTTTTGTTGATGGTTGTTGCCTTAATAAGCGGAAAAAGACGGTACGTATTGTATTGCAGATAACAAAAGACCATGATAATCCTTATATAGAATGATCAGGTTTGGGTGTGTTTTATTTAACAGGGGCTATGGAAGCAAGACTGTATGCCTGAACAGCCTTTTCCGGAAAGCGTTTTTGTTCGGTACTCCAAGCGGGAATAATTTCACTGCTTTTTTTCGGCGTAGGTCAGCACCATACCACCATCGAAGAGGAGGTCCCCTCCCACAAGATACCTTGCAAAACGTGAAAACCCGAACAGGAAGAGGTTGGCTACTTCAATGGGCGACATCATTTCCTTGATTCTTGAGTCTCCCATCATCACATCTTTTACAACGTCTTCCGGGGTAATCCCTCTCTGTTTTGCTTGGGCCGGAATCTGGTTTAAAGCAAGGGCCGTTTTTACAAAACCTGTGCTGACAGTGAAAGATCGGACTTCTCCATCCCCTTCAGCGGAGATAGACTGGCTCAGCGCCCTTAGTCCAAACTTCATGATGTTATAGGCCGTTTTGTTCAGGGTGCAGATATGGCCGTGGACGGATGCCATATTTCCTATGGCCCCGGTGCCGTCCTGGCTTTTTCTCATGTGCGGGATGGTCAATTTAGAGAGGTAAAAAGGGGCCCTCAGCATGATTTTCTGCATGAAATCATACTTTTCCATGGGGAAATTTTCGATGGCATCTATGTGCTGCATCCCGGCGATATTGACGAGATATTTTATGGTTCCGACTTGAGCGGCTTCCTGTACCGCCTGGGACATGTCTTCGTCATTGGCCAGGTCGGTTTTGATGAAAACCATGCGACCTCCGAGATTCCGCACCATTTCCACTGTTTTTTGACCTTCCGTTTCGTTGATATCCAGGCCGACAGCGGTGAGACCGTTTGCTGCAGCTGCAATGGCAGTGGCTCTTCCTATGCCCATTGCGGCACCGGTGACAATGCAGATATTGTCTGGATTGAAGTTTTTGTCTTCGAGAATCAGGATTTCATTACGCGTGATCTTTGGTTCTGAAATATCCATTCAGTTCTCCGACCATGAAGCAGGGGGAAATATTTGCGGAATAACCAATTTTATAATCATTTTCTAACAGCTTCAACGGTTTTGTGTCAATAGAAAATATTCTTGTCTGGAGAGGATTCTTTGAAATGCGTTTTATTGTATGTTCTTCTTTCATCTTGACTATGAAGTTCAATTGAATTAAAAAAAACAAGTTCATACGGAACAAATAAGAAGTACAAAGAAGCTCCCTCTTTGTGAGGGTTTTATAAAAAACAGCGGACTATGGGAAGAGTTAAACGCGAATTATGGGAAAAACGACCGGTTTATCTGAGGATAGAAAGAGTAAAATCGAGAAAATTGTTGCGGGCGGCGTAAGCCTGTACCCTTCGGGATATCATGTGGACCTGACTGCTGAAGAGGCAATAAACCGTTTCCAGGAGATGGATAAAGAAACGCTGGAACAGCAAGGCACATCTTTTTCCGTGGCCGGCAGGATCATGTCGAAACGAGATTTTGGAAAGGCCTCGTTTATTAACATCAAGGACAGGACCGGCCTCATGCAGGTTTATGTGCGGAAAAACAAGGTCAGTGACGAAGAATTTGACCTGTTCAAACTGATGGATATTGGAGACTTCATCGGTGTGAAAGGGCCGGTGTTCCGAACCAGGACAGAAGAACTAACTGTTTTAGCGGAAAGCCTTACCCTTCTGACGAAGTCTATGAGACCTCTTCCGGAAAAATTTCATGGCCTTACGGATGTGGAAACGAGGTATCGACAGAGGTATCTGGACCTCATCATGAATGATGACGTCAGAGATGTATTTGTCATGAGAAGCCGCATTGTACAGGCCGTTCGAGGGTTCTTTACGGATCGAAAGTTTCTGGAAGTGGAGACGCCAATGATGCAGCCCATTCCGGGTGGGGCTACTGCAAGGCCTTTTAAGACCTTTCATAATGCGCTTGGGATGGACCTGTATCTGAGGGTTGCGCCCGAACTATACCTGAAGAGGCTGATTGTTGGTGGGATGGAAAGGGTGTTCGAGATTAATCGTAATTTCAGAAACGAGGGGATTTCCGTCAAACATAATCCCGAATTCACCATGCTCGAATTTTATATGGCATATGCTACCTACGAAGATCTGATGACCCTTACGGAAGATCTTTTTTCCCATGTCCTGGAAACGGTTCTTGGTAAACAAATTATTGAATATCAAGGCAAAACAGTGGATTTTACGCGCCCCTGGGCAAGAATATCTTTGTTTGAATCCCTGAAAGAATTGGGCGGTGTTGACCAGGTGGTGTTAGAAGACAGAAATGAAGCGGAAAAAGTCGCGTCTTCCCTTGGCATCAAATCCCTTGAAAGGGATGGCCATGGTGAAATACTGACAAAACTGTTCGATCATCTCGTGGAGCCTCACTTGATTAATCCTACATTTATCACCGGATATCCTACCGAGGTTTCCCCTCTTTCCCGGCGAAATGAAGAAAATCCGGATGTGGTTGACCGGTTTGAACTTTTTATTGCCGGAAGAGAAATTGCAAATGCTTTTAATGAGCTGAACGATCCGGTTGATCAGCGCCGGCGATTTGAGGGGCAGGTGGCCCTCAGGGATGCCGGAGACAGGGAAGCCCAGTTTATGGATGAGGATTATGTAACGGCACTGGAGTATGGAATGCCTCCCACCGCGGGCGAAGGAATCGGGATTGACAGGGTTGTCATGTTGCTGACAGACTCTCCTTCCATAAGAGACGTGATTCTTTTTCCGCATATGAGATCGAAAGAATAGGCCCCCCATGTTTGAGATTTTTCTTGGCGCCAGATACCTCAAGGCCAAGCGAAAACAGCGCTTCATATCGATCATTACGATTATTTCCATTCTCGGTGTGATGGTGGGTGTAATGGCCCTCGTGGTTGTTCTGTCTGTTATGAATGGATTCAGGGCTGACCTGATGTCCAAGATTCTGGGTGTCAATTCCCATGTTCTGGTTATGAGTCTCGGGGGGCCCTTTGCCGGTTACAGGGAGGCGGCGGAAAAGATCAGAGGGGTTGATGGAGTTGTTGCATCGACCCCTTTCATCTATACGCAGGTTATGCTCAACAATGCAGGAAACGTGTCGGGCGCCGTTCTGCGCGGGATTGATCCAAAAACGGCAGGCAAGGTGATTGATTTTGAAAAAATGATAAAAACCGGAAAATTAAAAAACCTTGAGAAAGGAAAAGATGAGATTCCGGGCATTATTATCGGCAGCGTGCTTGCGAAACAGATCGGCGCTTATGCCGGGAGCCTGATCAGCGTTATTTCTCCTGAAGGGAAACTGACGCCATTTGGAAGAAGCCCTAACACGAAGCGTTTTATTGTAAGCGGTATTTTTGATTCCGGTATGTATGAATATGATGTCTCCATGGCGTATATTGCTCTTGAAGAAGCCCAGGATTTCTTAGGATTGGGCGATAATGTGACCGGCATTGAGATAAGAGTTCAGGACGTGTATCAATCGGACAAGGTCGGAAGAGTGGTTCAGAATCTTCTCGGCCATCCTTTCTGGACAAAAGACTGGAAAGTTATGAATAAGAGCCTTTTTTCGGCTCTTAAACTTGAGAAATACACCATGTCTATCATCCTGGTGATGATCGTTCTTGTGGGCGCCCTGAACATCATCAGTACGCTTGTCATGGTGGTTATGGAAAAAACCAGAGATGTAGCCATTTTAAGGGCCATGGGAGCAACCTCGAGAAGCATCATGAGCATATTCATGTTTCAGGGACTTCTTGTGGGATTCATCGGCACAGTCACCGGGCTTGGTTCGGGCCTTGGGCTATGCTATATCCTTGATAAATATAAGTTTATTGATCTTCCATCGGATGTTTATTATCTTTCCAAACTGCCGGTTCTGGTGGAAATGCCCGATATATGGCTTGTATCCCTGGCTGCCATAACCATTTCTTTTTTTGCTACACTGTATCCATCATGGTACGCTTCGCGGCTGAACCCATTAGAATCATTCAGGTATGAATGATGAATGTCTCTCCTATGCTGACCCTCGAAAATGTGTGTAAGTCTTTTGACCATCACGGAAAACCGATTGAAGTGCTGAAAGGGATCAATCTTGTCATGGAAAAGGGAGACAGCCTTGCTATCATGGGAGCATCGGGGGTTGGGAAATCAACCTTGCTCAATATTATGGGAAGCCTCGATCCTCCTACCGAGGGCATTGTCAGATTTCGTGACAGGAATATGTATGAAATGGAGGGAGATGAGATCTCCAGGCTTAGGAACAGGGAAATGGGGTTTGTCTTTCAGTTCCATCACCTGTTGACGGAATTGAATGCCGTTGAAAATGTAATGATGCCTGCATTGATAGGACGATATCCCCGAAAAGAAGCTTTCCATATGGCACGAGAGGTCCTGGCAAAGGTCGGACTTGAGCAAAGAATGACGCACAGGGCCGGGGAGCTCTCTGGCGGAGAACAACAGCGCGTTGCCATTGCACGCGCCCTGATTATGAAGCCTAAGGTAATTTTAGGAGATGAGCCCACGGGAAACCTTGACTGGTTGACCGGAGAGGAGATAGCAAAGCTCCTCATTAAATTGAACAGGGATGAAGGGGTTGCGATGATCATTGCTACCCATAATGACAAGCTTGCACGAAAAATGTCCAGAAAGATGGAGCTGATCAATGGACGAATGGAATGAAAATATGATGATTTTTACAAAACTGCGGCACTGTCTTTTTACTGGCCCTATCCGAAGGTTAAGGTTTTGGATTTTTGTCCTGATAATTTGTTCTTTTTGCACGGTAGTCCATGCAGAGGATGTGAATCGGGGGTCCATGGCGGTCCTGCCGTTTCAGATTCATTCCTTGAAACCGTTGGGTGATCTACACGAAGGCTTGCAGACAATGCTTTCCGCACGAATGGGTGAAATGGGATTTAGAATGGTCAACCCGAGGATTGTCAACCTGACCCCCCAGGCTTTCTCCAAATCCACTGAAACAAAGAAACTTGCCAGGCTAGGAATTGATTTGGACGTCAGGTGGATTATAGCCGGCAGTCTGACTCAGATCGGGACCAAAGCGAGCATTGATCTGAAAGTGGTTAATGTTCTTGGGGAGCAACCTCCTTTCAATGTTTACGTGGTTTCGGACGATATCGACGAAATGTCCGGTACGATGAGGCGTCTGGCTGTTTCTGTTGATGACCGGGTTACAGGGGTCCCTCAGATTGATTCCATTTATGTCCGGGGAAATACCCGTATTGAAAAGGCTGCAGTTCTGGCGACCATTAACAGTCAACCCGGGGACCGGTTGGATTATGGCAAACTCGATAATGACTTACGAAATATTTACAAAATGGGGTTTTTTAACGATGTGAAAATGGAGACGGAGAGTGGGCCTACGGGAATGGTAGTCACTTTTCGCGTCGTGGAGAAACCGTCTATCGGGAAGATCGTTTTTTCGGGAAATGATGAAATCGATGATGAAGATTTGCAGGAAGAATTAGGGATAAACCTGTATTCAATCCTGGATAACAGTGAAATACGCCAGAGCGTTAATCGTATTCGCGAGACTTACAAGGACAAAGGATATTACAATGCGACAGTTGAAGAGACTACCGAACCGCTTCCAAATAACGAGGTGATGCTTAAATACACGATCGATGAGAAGGATAAGGTGTATATTGAAGAGATCCAGTTTGTGGGGAATACTCATTTCACAGGGAAGCAACTCAGAAAAATTATGGAGACCAGTACGAAATGGTTTCTGTCGTGGATTACAAAGGCTGGAGTGCTCGATGAGAAAATGCTGGAATTTGATATTCACAAGTTAACCTCCTTTTATCACAACCAAGGGTACATAAAAGCCAAAGTGGGAGAGCCGAAGGTTGCATATGACGAAGCGTTGAAGGGACTGGTTGTGACTATTGAGGTTGATGAGGGGCCCCAATATAGTGTAGGCAAGGTGGCTGTTGAGGGGGAACTCATAAAGCCGGCGGATGAGCTTTTGCTAAGAACCAACATTGGAAAGTCAGATGTCTTCAACCGTGAAATTGTGCGAAACGATATCCTTAGTCTCAAAGATGTTTATGCGGATGAGGGGTTTGCCTACGCGGAAGTCAGACCCATTGTCAAGGAGGATGGTGAAAAGCATAAGGCCCAGATTACCTACGACATATCCAAGGGCCCGAAGGTCCGTTTTGAGAGAATTACGATCTCCGGAAATACCCATACGAGGGATAAGGTGATCCGTCGTGAGCTTAAGGTCATTGAGGGAGAGTATTTCAGTGGCAGAAAGCTGAAAAGGAGTACCGCCAATCTTCAACGCCTCGGTTTCTTTGAAGATGTGCAAGTCAAGACAAAAAAAGGGTCCCGTCCGGATCTGATGAAGCTGGATATTGATGTGAAGGAGAAAGGAACCCGTACATTCAGCGTGGGTGCCGGATACAGCGCTGAATATTCAGGGTTTGTCATGTTCCAGGTTGCAGATGAAAACTTTTTTGGGTTTGGACAGAAACTGCAGGCGACCGCCAGGCTGGGTGGAAAGAATACGGAGTTTGATATTCGGTTCGTGGAACCCTGGCTGTTTGACAAGCCCCTTGCGCTCGGGGTGGATGCCTATAAATTCAGCCAGGAGTATGATCAGTACAGCAGGGACAGTCTTGGGATGGCCATGAGTCTGGGATTTCCCCTGATATTCGACTATACGAGAGGTAATGTCAGATACGGGTATGATGATGCAAACATCAGTGATGTAGCGGCGGGTGCCTCCCAGTCTCTGAAGGATATGACGGGGCGGAACGTCACAAGCAGTATGACGTTCACGGTAAAGAGGGACAGCAGAGATAAAATGTGGAATACGAGCAGGGGGTCCATAAACGAGGGACTGATTCAGTTTGCGGGGCTTGGAGGAGACGAAAACTTTATCAAATACAGGGCGAGAACCGCCTGGTTTTTCCCCATGTTCTGGAACACGGTCTTCATGGTGCAGGGACGTTGGGGATATATTCAGGACAGGGGCAAATTGTCCGTCTTCCAGAAATTCTTCCTGGGAGGCATCAATACCGTACGCGGATTTGATTATAACACCATTTCGCCTGTCGATCCCGTGACTGGTGACTATCTTGGTGGTACTAAGATGATGTGTTATAATGTTGAATATACCTTTCCATTGCTCAAGGAACAGGGAGTTACAGGCCTCGTTTTTATCGATGCAGGTAATGTCTTTGCGGAAGATCAAAGCTGGACATTCAGTGGCATAAGGAAAGCGGCGGGTGGTGGAATCAGGTGGTATTCCCCCATTGGCCCGCTTCGCCTGGAATATGGATTCAATCTGGATCCCCAGGGAAACGAGTCTAGCGGAAAATTTGAATTTAGTGTCGGGGGACTCATGTAACTCGTTACGTGTCGGAGCGTAGCGGAGATCCCGCGGAACGCGGGATTACTCATTACTTATAAAAAATTATCAGGAGGTTGATACAATGCGGAAAAAGGGGTTGGTTTTAATTGGATGTGCGGTAATTTTCTTTTTTTGTGCTCAGGGGGCATGGGCAGATGCTGTTAAGGTGGGTGTTTTAAACATGAAGACGCTCCAGCAGAACTCTCTCGCCTTTCAAAAAGTCAGAGATGGTCTGAAAAAGAAATTTGATAAGCTGCAGAAAAAATTAGAGGGGGAAAAGGCTCAGATCCAAAAATTGCAGGGGGAGCTTCAGAAGCAGAGTATGATGCTCAGCCTGGATGCCAGAGAGGATAAACAACGGGAACTGGAACAGAGGACGCGACACTACAATTATGTGTATGGGGAAGTGACTCAGGAGATGAAAGATGCTGAGATGGATGCCACGAGAAAGGTGGGCATCGAGATCGAAAAGATTGTGGAAAAACTTGCCGAGAAAGGAAAGTATACTATTATTCTTGAGGCAGAGGCTGTCGGTCTGGTTTATTACGATAATACCATTGATGTTACCGACAGGGTGACGAAAGCCTATGACAAAGCGAAATTGAAGTAGGCTTTCACCTAAAAGCTGCAATTAGCACTTAGCCGTTACATAGCTCTATAATATAAGTCGTTTACGGAGAAACAGCTCAGCATCAAAAAGTGAAAGTTGCAATACAGGAAAAACTGATATAAATCATTTACATCATTAAGCTAACGGCTAATAGCTTAAAAGCTAATTGCTGTTTTTAGGTTTCAGGTATGCTGAGATCTGGTTCTCGGTTCGAGAAACTACCTGTATGAAAACCAGGAGAAAGTGAATTTTGGGCGAAACTTTACGAAGAATTGCGGATTATGTTGGCGGAGAACTCATTGGAGATGAGGGAACGGTTGTAGAGGGTCTCAATTCTCTGGAAAGTGCCGGTCCATCGGAAATCACCTTTTGCTCTGGGCGGCGTTACCACGAGGCTCTTCAAAAAACCAGGGCGCAGGCTATCCTGATTAATGAGAAAAGCGATCTTTATGCCGGTGCACAGATCATTGTTGCCAATGCAGAACTGGCGTATGCACGGGTGGCCTGGCTTTTCGCTCCTCCTATCTGCCGATATCCGGGGATCAGCAAGGATGCCGCTATTCATGAAACCTGTCGTTTCGGAAAAGATGTCTCTGTTTATCCAACGGTCTATGTGGGGGAGGGCGCAGTTATCGGTGAGGAAACCGTTTTGTTTCCCGGAGTCTGTGTTGGTGAAAATGTGACTGTGGGAAAACGGTGCCTGATCTATCCAAATGTGTCCATCCTGCGCGGATGCATCATTGGTGATGACGTAATTATTCATCCCGGGACGGTTATCGGGAGCGATGGATTCGGCTTTGTCAGAGACGGCGCGACATCTGTAAAGATTCCACAAACAGGGATCGTTCAAATAGATGACCAGGTAGAAATTGGTGCAAACAATTGCATTGATCGGGCCACTTTTGGAAAAACCTGGATAAAAAAAGGCGTCAAGACGGATAACCTGGTCCAGATTGCTCACAACGTGGTGGTCGGAGAGAATAGCATTATTGTCTCCCAGGCCGGTATCTCGGGTAGTTGTACTCTCGGAAAGGGTGTCCTCATCGGTGGTCAGGTGGGGGTAAGCGACCATGTGAATATCGGTGACGGGGTGATGGTCGGATCCCAATCAGGTATTCCGAAGTCGATTCCGGCAGGACAGGTGGTTTCCGGATCACCGGTACTTCCCCACAGAGTGTGGTTGAAGGCCGTAAGTCTTACAGGAAGGCTCCCTGAGTTGAATGATCGTCTGAGAAGCCTCGAGAAAAAAATAAAAATCTTGGAAAAATCCCTGGATAAGGAGCAATCTTCCTGATGAAACTTCCTCTGACCTATGGCGATATAGTGAAAATTCTACCCCACAGATATCCTTTTCTGCTGGTGGACAGAATTGTTGAGATGGAAATCGGTAAAAGGGTGGTTGGGATTAAAAATGTTACGGCAAACGAGCCTTTTTTTGAAGGGCATTACCCGGGAAATCCAGTTATGCCGGGAGTCCTTATTATTGAGGCCATGGCCCAGGCCGGTGGTATTCTGGCCATTGTGTCCGCTTCCGGAGGGGATGAAGAAAAATATCCCGATGCGGTGTATTTTGCTTCCATCGATAAGGTAAAGTTCAGGCGGCCCGTGGTTCCCGGAGATCAACTCCGCTTTGAACTGACACCGCTGAGAACCGGTTCGCGTGTATGGAAAATGGAAGGAAAGGCCTTTGTGGAGGGCCAACTTGTTGCTGAAGCCCAGTTGGTGGCCACAATAAAGGAAAGGGCGTAAATAGCGATTAGAGGAATGTTATGGATATTCATCCTACGGCAGTGGTCAGTTCGAAAGCTGAGCTTGGCCCCGGGGTCAGGGTCGGGCCCTACAGCAGTGTGGGAAAACACGTAAAAATCGGCGGTGACACGGAAATCGCGGCCCATGTGGTTGTTGATGATTATACTGAGATTGGAGAAAGGAATAAGATCTATCCTTTTGCATCTATCGGTTCTCCGCCTCAGGATGTTGGATATGATGGAGAAGAAACGCGCTTGATAATGGGGAACGACAATATTGTTCGTGAAAATGTTACCCTGAATCGCGCGACAACAAAAGAAGAGTGGCGGACTGTTATTGGAAACCACTGTTATTTTATGGCGTATTCCCATGTTGCGCACGACTGCCGTGTTTCGGATCATGTAATTTTAACCAATGCAGCAACCCTGGGGGGGCATGCCAAAGTTGGTGAGTATGCTATCCTGGGGGCCTTTATCGCGGTTCAGCAGTTTGTACGGATTGGCTCCCATGCCTTTGTGGGCGCCATGACGGGGATTGACCGGGATGTTCCTCCCTTCATGATTACAGGTGGCGGCAGGGGCACACTATATGGTGTCAATCAAAAAGGTCTGGCTCGACGAGGTTTTACGCGCGAAACCATAGATGTCCTGAAAAAGGCCTATAGTATCATCTGGCGGAAGAACAAGAGTTTTAAAAATGGGGTTCCTCAGGTGAAAAAAGAACTTGATTTGATCCCGGAATTGCAGTTTTTACTCGATTTTATTGAGAGCTCCGAGAGGGGTGTTCTTCGATAGTGGAGGACAATAAGGCCATAGGTATTATTGCTGGAGGGGGCCAGTTTCCCCTGATGGTGGCGGAGGCCGCGAAAGCCAGAGGGCTGCGTACGGTTGCGGTTGCACACCATGGAGAAACCGAACCTGTTTTGTCAGAAAAAGTTGATAAAATTTTCTGGGTTAAACTTGGTCAGCTTGGTCATTTAATCAAGGCATTCAGGACGGAGGGCGTCAAGAATGTCATCATGGCCGGCAGTATTACCAAAAAGAGGATGTTTGAAAACCTGAGACCCGATTTCAAGGGTCTTGCAATCATGACAAAGTTGGCTGTTTTTCATGATGATGATATTTTACGCGCTGTTGCGGATGAACTGTCTGGCGAAGGGATTGAAATCGTAAGTTCCACGGCCTACCTGCCTGAATTGTTAGCGGGAGAAGGTTGTTTTACAAAAAGAAAACCAGGCAAGGAAGAGATGACGGACATCCTTTTCGGGTGGAAAGTGGCCAAGGAATTAGGGCGACTGGACATCGGCCAGAGCGTTGTGGTCAGAAAGAAAACGGTTCTCGCTGTTGAGGCCATTGATGGCACCGACGCAACCATTCGAAGAGGTGGAATAATCGCCAAAGAAAAGGCTGTGGTGGTGAAGGTCAGTAAACCCGACCAGGACCTGAGATTTGATGTGCCTTCTATCGGCCTTGAAACGATTGAGGTCATGGAGGAGGTAAAGGCTACCGTGCTGGCTGTTGAGGCGGGGCGTACATTGCTTTTTGACAGGGAAAAGATGCTGGAGAGGGCAAACGAAAAAAATATTGTCGTGATTGCCCTGGACGCAGACAGCGTCACATAGAATCCAACCAAAACGGAGACAAATAATAGTGAATGCAGAAAGACTGCGAGTGGCTGTGATCGGGGTGGGACACCTCGGAGAATACCACGTTCAGAAATACAAAGCCATCCCTGGAGTTGAACTGGTGGGGGTAGTGGACGTAAACAGGGCGCGAGCGAATGAGATAGGGGAACGTTATCATGTGACGCCCTTTTTTGACCATCATGATATTCTCGATCATGTGGACGCGGTAAGTCTTGCCGTGACAACGGAAATGCATTTTCAAGTGGCCAGGGATATTCTTTCAAAGGGTATCCATATGCTCATTGAAAAACCGATTACCTATGATCTCCATGATGCGGATACCCTGATCGATATGGCAAAAAAGCATGAACTGGTTTTTCAAGTTGGACTGGTTGAAAGATTTAATCCAGCCATTGTGCATATGGAAAGTCTGTTGAGCAAACCTGTTTTTGTTGAAGCCCATCGCATGAATCTTTTCGCGAAAAGAGGTCTTGATGTAGATGTGGTTCTTGATTTGATGATCCATGATCTTGATATTATCCTCCATATTGTTCCGTCAGAAGTTGCAGAGGTTCATGCTACGGGGATGGCTGTTATTACAGATAAAACAGATATAGCCAGCGTGAGACTTGTCTTTGCGGACGGCACGGCCGCCAATTTGACCGCGAGCCGCGTTTCAGGGAAAATGCTTCGTAAGATAAGGGTTTTCCAACCGGATGCCTATATATCAGCGGATTGTGGAAAGAGGCAGGTTACGGTGATTGGTCTGGACGATGAGGCAAGAGATGAAGACGGATTTCCGACGGTAACCAGCGAAAAGACAAAATATGAAAAAAGTGATCCACTGGCTGATGAGATCAATTCTTTTGTAAGTGCCGTCAGAAACGGTACCGAGGCTGTGGTAACCGGAGAAGATGGACGAAATGCTCTGAAGATTGCGCTCAATATCATTGACCAGATCGACAAGGGTACCACAAAATTTGAGACGATTCAGGCCCAGAAGTAGACCTCCCCTCTTGTGATATGAAAGAAAAAAGGCTCAACGCGGATCAGCGTGAAGAATCCCTCTTTCCGGAACAGAGGTGTCAGGTTTCGGGTGTCAGGTTTCAGTACCTACTATTCCCATTTTCTTGCTATGATAAGCACAAATACTTGTTATTACGTATAATCTTACGAATGCAGACCGGTTTTTTCCTGACACCTGACACCTGACACCTGGAATCTGAGTATGGTCTATTCGACAACTAACAGAAATATCACGTTAATCCGCGATGAGCCATAAATAGTAACTCAGATAGAGGTCAGTTACGAATATATAGCCTTAAGCGAAAAAGGTGATAAATTCATTGAAGAATTCACAGCAGTCGAATACAGAGCATTCATTGGGGCGTGGAACGGTTTGCTTATTAGTTACTTTGAATCAAAGTGCTAACGAGCCCCTGCAGTGAGACGCTTCTGCGCGTCGCTGCTGAGGGGCAGCGTTACGTTGAAGCGAAACGAACAGAGCAACGCCTACATACGATTCAGATCTGACCTCCGGACAACAGATAAAGCGGATCCCAATCTGAGCCGATTGACCGATCTGATTTCCGGGACAAGCTAGCTATTGCCTCATCTGGGCAGAGGGTGCAGTTCGGAAAACTACTCTTAAGCCTCTCTTCGAAACGCGTTTGGTCGCATGGGCGACAAAATGCGCATGTTGCGCCGGCAAAATCAAGCAGGGATTATTATCCCTCAAACCCATCAAGACTTAGGAGGTGTGCCAGTGAGCGATGAAAAGCAAATACGGAACACGATTCAGACGTACTTCGACGGCATGTACGAATCAAGTGCTGAGAAGACGCATGCCGCATTTCACCCCAACGCGAAGATAACGGGCTACTTGGACGATGGCCTCCATCAGATGACGGTCAGCGATTTCGCGAATTTTGTGGTGAGCCAGAAACCATCACCAAAAGAAAAGGGCGAGCCGACTCGGCTTGATATCCTGTCGATTGAGATTGCAGGTAATACTGCGATAGCCCGAGTGCGGGATGATTATCTGGGAATGACCTTCATAGATGCGTTGTCTTTGCTTAAAGCGGACGGGAAATGGAGCATTTACAACAAGCTCTTCCATGTGGAAGGAGCGTCCGGCTGAGCGAGCGTAAATTGGCGGTTATCGCCGGTGATTTGCCGGCCTCTCAGGTTTCTTGCTGCCGAAAGTGACTGATCAACCTGTAGATCATGAACCTTCATAATGTCGCTGAAATCTTATCCAAAAAAAGAAGAATCCTTTGAACGACGTTATGAGTTGAAAGCCGGTGAAGCGCCTTGGGAAAGTGCAGGAGGAAAAAAATGAAGGGTGTTGTAAAATATCAAAAGGGTGACGGGTTTATTGAATTGCGGGATGTGGAAAACACCTCCCCTCTGCCCCACCAGGTCAAGGTAGAAGTGAAGGCAGCCGGGATATGCGGTTCGGATCTCCACATACTCCACGATGATATTGCTATTCCCATCGTGCCGCCGGTGGTTGTGGGCCATGAATTCAGCGGTGTCGTGGTGGAGAAAGGTTCCAGTGCGGGGGATGACATAGAGATCGGAGACCGGGTGACCGGTGAACCCAGTACTTCCATCTGCGGAAAATGCACCTATTGTAAGAGCGAGCGCTACAACATGTGCTCTAATCGTAAGGTCCTGGGCTATTCATCTAACGGATGTTTTGCGAAATACTGCAATGTAACCTATGTCCACAAATTGCCGGACAATGTGAGTTTCAAGGCGGGTGCCATGACCGAATTGCTGGCTTGCTGCGTCCACGGTGTGACCGAACAGACCGGCATATCTGCTGGGGATCTGGTTGTGGTGACAGGCCCCGGACCCGTGGGACTCCTCTCCGCCCTGGTGGCCATGGCCGAAGGGGGGATAGTCTTGTTATGCGGGACCTCATCAGATCAGAACCGGCTCCGGCAGGCCAGACAATTGGGTATACCCCATACAGTCAACATCGACGAAGAGGATCCCCTGGAACAGGTAAAAGAACTGACCGACGGTTATGGTGCAGATGTGGTCCTGGAGTGCTCGGGGGCCCCACCTGCGGTTTCCCTGGGACTGGATATGGTGCGCAAGAGGGGCAAATACACCCAGATAGGGCTCTTCGGCCGTCCCATTGAAATAAACTTTGAGACCATCGCTTTCAAGGAAATCGAGGTGAGAGGGGCACTGTCCCAACGACCCTTTGCCTGGAGGCGTTCCCTCAAGCTGATGGAACGGGGTATCGTCCCCGGGGATCGAATCGTCTCCCATGAGTTTCCCCTCGAAGCATGGAAGCGGGCCTTTGATATGGTTGAAGCCCGGGAGGGGATGAAGATTGTCCTAATCCCCTAAGTCGGCATCAATTCTTCTAGGCTCATCGGATTAACGTGATATTTTTTCAGTTGTCTAATAGGCTATGCTCAGATTTCAGGTTTCAGGTTTCAGGTTTCAGGTGTCAGGAAAAAACCTGGCGCATTCAGATTATTAAAGGTAATAACGAATAGTTATGCCTAGTATAACCAGAAAATAGGAAGTAGGTACTGAAGCCAGCCCTTTCAAGGTGGTTTCTAAACCATCATAATTTGGAACCAGGGAGTGAGTTGTTATAACCCATTATTGTTGTTTTGGGTTTCAGGAATGAAGCGATTCTCTCAATTCATACCTGCCTGACACCCGACACCTGAAACCTATGGCTTTGGAACCTCATTTTCACACATAAACCTTGATTATTGACTGATTTTAATAAGCACCTTGAAAGGGTTGGGTACTGAAACCTGACACCAGAAACCTGACACCCCGATTCCGGAAAAAAGGATTCTTCACGCTAATCCGCGATGAGCCTTCTTCTATTAATGGTCTTATTAAACTACAATTTACTTCATGGGAAGGATTCTAAGTGTATAAACTTATAGGGGAGAATAATAGGGTCAACTACGGCTGTATTGATGAACCCATTAAGTGGAATTATAAAGAGTTTAAATTACTCAATTTTTTTAATAAAGAAGTCAAAGGGTTCAAAAAGAGATTTGCATATCACCAATTCAATTATATTGGTATCACCGCCGGAAAATATATAGTTGGTTTTGCTACGGTGGATCTGGGGTATCTGTATAATGTGTTTGGTTTTATTTATAGTGAAGGGGAGGGGATTCTACTTGAATCTGATGATAAATGTCTTGGGTTTTCAAAAAGGGTAGATTTTCCCAGGAATCCTGATAATTATTTCACGACTTTTAAATCCGGGAAAACGTCCGTTCGGGTGGAGAAAAGCCATGAGAAAGGGATGTTGAATATCGATTGTAATTTTAAAGATCGATTGAAATTCAAGGGTTCCTTCGCCTTTTCAATAGAATCCCATCAACCCTTAAGGGTTCTCAACCCCAGTGTTCCAACCCGATTTACTTATACGGAAAAGTGCTCTCCCCTGACAACGACTGATTTTGAACTATCTTTAGATGGCATTCCGCTGGAGTATGAAACGGATAAGGTGGTGGCCATTTATGACTGGTCAGGGGGCTACCTGCGGAGAGAAACCAATTGGTATTGGACCGCTTTTGGAGCAATATTGCCGGATAAAATGAGCATCGGAGCAAATTTTGCTGCTTTTGCAAACGAGACCTATTTTTCGGAAAACGCTTTCTGGATTAATCATAAGAGAACACGGGTAACGAGAGTGTTGTACGATTTCAATGAACAAGAGCCCTATGAAACCTGGCACATTTATGACGAAGCAGGATCAGTAGATTTTATTTTTACCCCCGAAGGAGAGAGGAATGATAAAGTGAATGCTGGTCCATTTGTAAAGACGATTTTCCGCCAATTTGTGGGGTCTTTTGATGGTTTTTTCAAACCGCAAAACAGTGATAAAATCGCGTTCCAAAAAGTAAAAGGGTTTTGTGAAATCCATAGGGCGATTTGGTAAAGGTATTAAGTGGGATCGTGCATGAATTAGATTGAAAATAGACTGAGGTGAACATAATGGGCAATCCATTTAAGGACCAATTTCTGAAAAAAGGCCTGGTAACCAAGAAGCAGGCCAATAAGGCAATCAATGAGCCGCATCTTTCCCGCTCAAAAAAAAGAAATAAAACGCGGGAAGATGATGAGATCCAAAAAAGAATCCAACAGGCCCGCAATGAACAGTCGGCCCGTGACAGTGAATTGAATCGTCAACGTAATGAGGCCGCTAAGGAAAAGGAGGTCCAAGGCCAGATAAAGCAGATAATTAAGCAAAACCTGATTGAAGTGGAAGGAGATATTTCGTTTCATTTTGCCGACAACAAGAAGATTAAAAAATTCTATGTCAGCAAACAAATTGTTGAAGGTCTCAGTAATGGTAAAATGGCTATTGTCAAGCAGGATGAGCAATATTGTGTTGTCCCGGCAAAAGCAGGCAGGCAGATTCAGGATCGCAAAGCGGAATCTCTTATCCTCCTTAATTCAGCTGTGAAAAAAGAACTTGATCCTGATGATCCCTATGCTGAGTTTCCCATACCTGATGATCTTGAATGGTAAGGGTGAATGAAATATCCTCTGCTGGTTTCCATCCATAAATGGCCCTTTTCTCTCCGAGCCCTAGGCTCTACGGAGCCGGAGGCCGCAATGTCGGCGTCAAACTGCGGGTTTCCCCCGCAAAAAGCACGGGATCCGAGACTTGTGCGACGTACTATCGTACGTCTCCACGCAAACCCTTGTTTTCCTAAACCTTGCGAAAATGTCATTTCTGAATTGGAAACCCGCAGTGTCCAGAAAACCATTAATGGATGGACACCAGCTAACAAAGGGGTCGCTTGGTAACCGGCGTTTCTATTAAAATTCAGGTAACACTAATGAAAAGTAGAAGAACACTATGAATAAAGAAGAATTGTTGAAATACGCAAAAGATCCGAAATATATTTCCGGTATACACAATTATTGTGACAGGTGGTGTGAGCGTTGCCAATTCACTTCAAGATGTTTGAATTGTACACTTGTCGGGGAGCAGTTTGGCGATCTCCAGAAAATCGATGCATTTAACGAAGAATTTTGGCAAAAATTTTCTAAAATGCTTCAAGGTATTTTTGTCATGGTGAAAGAAATGGCAAAAGAAGAGGGTATCGATGTTGATTCAATGGATACTGAAAATAGTTACGACAACGAAGAAATCATAGAAGAAAATGCTTTAACGGAGATTATTTCTCACATATCAAAAAAATATCTAAAATCGGTTGATGATTGGTTTGGTTCCAAGGAATATCTGTTTCATGAAAAAGAAGATGAAATGACGAAAATTCGTCTCATGTCATCCCGAAAAAATCCTGCTCAAGAGGTGGTTGACATCAATGACGCAGTTGAGATTATCAGATGGTATCAATACCAGATTCATGTGAAACTTGACAGAGCCTGCAAAAGTGCATTTGAAGAATTAATGGATCGCGATGACTTTTCAAAAGATTCCGATGGATCTGCGAAGGTTGCTTTAATTGGAATAGATCGTTCGATAGCGGCATGGAAGGTATTATTGGCTTGTTTCCCCGCGCAAGAAACTGGGGTTGTTTGTTTGATTGAATTGCTTGAGAATTTGGAAAACAGGGTGGAAAAACGGTTCCCTTGCGCAAGAGATTTTGTGAGACCGGGCTTTGATGAGATGGAACAAGATGGCTGACAATTATTCTACCTGCGCGCCAATGGGTTCAAGACTTTCATCGTCTCCGGGGGCGGGGTCGCTTTCATGCGGCCGATTACCGAAGAAGCTTATGGGGTTCCACCGGAGCAAGTTGTAGGAAGCATGCTGGAATCTAAGTTCGTGCTGAAAGACGGCAGGGCGGAACTTGTGCGTCTCCCGAAGATTCACTTCGTCGATGACAAAGAGGCCAAGCCGGTTGGCATCTACGATCACATCGGTCGCCGTCCGATTCTTGCCTTTGGCAACTCTGACAGCGATATGCAGATGATCCAATACGCCACCAAAGCGGAAGGACGTCGTTTAGGGCTCTACCTGCATCATACCGATGCAAAACGCGAGTTTGCCTACGACCGTAAAAGCCGCGTTGGTAAGCTGGATAAGGCCCTTGATCAGGCGAGTGCCAACGGCTGGATTATTGTGGATATGAAGAAAGACTGGACGCGCATTTTTAATTTTGAGGGAGTGAAATGACAAAAAGAGCCAAACAAACAGCTGGAATTCGTGTCGCCAATAGGCATCGGCCCCTATGGTGGCGGGTCGGCGTAATTTTTTTAGCCATTGCGACTTTGGCAAGCTACCTGATTTTGGATAAACCGGCCATAGCGGCAGAGACAGACCCGGCGAAGCTGGTTGGCCGGTGGGTGCGACCGGATGGCGGGTACGTTCTGCAATTGAGCGACCCTATCTTTGACGGCCGGTTAACCGCGGCTTATTTCAATCCGCGTTCGATCAATGTTTCGGCCGCGGAATGGAAACTTGAAGACGGTCACTTAATGGTGTTTGTTGAATTGCGCGATGAGGGCTATCCCGGGTCTACCTACACGCTGGTCTACCACCCGGACTCGGACCGGCTGGTGGGTATCTATTTTCAGGCTAAGTTGCGGCAGAAGTTTGATGTGGTCTTCAAAAGGATAAAATGAAATAAGTGCCCCATTTTGGGGGGATGTTCTCTTCTTAAGAAACCTTATGTTCAACAAATAGAGAATTCAGGTGAAACGCCTTTCTTTGATCGAAGGGGGAGTTCTCAATATTCATGCACTAAATAAGATTGTTTGGGCTTGGTCTTAAAGTCGGCCGTTAAGGTTGTTTTCTTACTCATAATCTTAATCGTAATCATAATCGAAGAGCCCTGGAATAGGACAAAAGGAGTATGATTATGATTACGATTAAGATTATGAACTGTTGAACGTATTCTTAGATGATCGCATCAAGTGGGCGAAGTTAGGACCAATACCCGTGAATGAATGATATTCATACCGTTTTCCGGTGAAGAATTTCGAGATCCTGTCCTCGCCGAGGTGTCAGGTGTTGGGTGTCAGGGCTCCGGGTCCAATATTCCAGAAATGTGATTTGAGACAACATAACTCTATGATTCTATGTTGAATCAATCGAATGACAACAAGTTTTTCCCTGACACCCGACACCTGACACCTGAAAAAGGTCTACAAGAGAGCAAAGTCGAGTAACGCCCAAATGCCTGACAAACAAAGATGAATGGAATTCATTCACGGGTATTGAAGTTAGGACCAAGCCCGATTGTTTCGATGTTGATTCGTTTGGAGTTTAACATGGCTTGTGTTTTAAGTATGGCTCTCCGACCAGCTTGTGAACGAAGAAACAACGTCAGCTTCATGTTTGCTGAGATGGTTTGGCCATTTCATCATTGACAGAAAAGAGCAGATTCTGTAAAATTCCCATCTAAAAGAGAAAATTTTTATCATCCACCATCTCACCCGACCATGGATGGGAAATGTATAAAACAAACGAGATCCCGCTAGGCAAAATGCCTCTAAATGTACTGCTTGATGCCGGCTACCTTAGAGTGGGACAAAAGGTTCTGTTTAGATACCTGTCTGAAGCCGGTTCTCAAGAAAAATTTAGCGGATACATCCAGAAGAATGGCATTGAAGTCTTCGGGCATACCTATTCCATCAGTTATGCGGCCGTCTATTGTGTCGAGAAGGCTGGCGATCAACGCGCGGTTAACGGGTGGATGACCTGGCAAACCGAAGATGGACGCTATCTGTCTGAAGTGTACCAGGATTTTTTGGGCGTCAAGACCATTTCCCGCAGGTCAAAAAAATCTACTGAGCGGTTCTTCCATTATCCCAGCCAACGAGACGTGGTATTTGTCTTCGGCGCTGGAGCCTCCTACGCCGATGGTGCACCTCTGCAAAAAGATATCTTGCCATTGCTTCTTGATACAGATGACCTTGAGATCCGCGACTCGATTCTTTATCGTATTCTTTGCGATTTTATCGAAGATAATTTTGCTTGGGATAAAAAGGCCGGCCATTACCCAACCTTGGAAGAGGTATTCGGTTTTTTGGACTATTTTATTCAAAAGCGGGAAAGTCTGAATAGAAAATATTCCCTGGGTGCCATCTTCGAAATAAAAGAAGCCTTGATTAAACTGACCCACTGCATTGTTTCATCTACAACGTCTTCTACCGGCAATGTCTATCGTCTGTTCTGGGAGGCCGTATATCGATATAATACGAATATTTCTACGATTACCCTCAACTACGATACCTATTTGGAGGATGCATTCTTCCATATGTTTCCCAGAAATATGTATCTGGACTATTGTATCAATCTTTCCAATTATGACCACAGCGATGATATCGACGATAAAAATTGGTGGGTGAACCCTCGTGAACCCATTCTTTCATTGGATAATCTGGAACCCATATCCATAAAATTGATAAAAATTCACGGTAGTTTGAATTGGAAGTACTGCAATTGCTGCAATCAGGTTTTACTAACGCCATTAGATAAGGGTATTGATTTAGGAATCAGTAAAGCGGATTGGCAAGGCTGTCTTACTGACAATTCCGATGATATCTGTGCAAGCCTATCCAATGCACGATGCTCACGCGATGAAAATGAATTTCAAACCATGTTGGTTCCTCCTTCCCATTTGAAGGATTTGTCCCACCCTATCAATTCACGTTTGTTCATTGAATCGGCGGAAGAGATTAGAAGGGCAAGAAAGGTGGTGTTTATAGGTTATTCTTTGCCCGAAGCCGATATTCATATGAAAGCCATCCTAAAGAAAAGCTTAAGACCTCAAACAGAGATTTTCGTCCTTAATGTGGACAGTTCTGAGAAATTCAAATTCCGCTTCAAAGGGCTTTCCAAGCATGTCAGTTTTATGTCGTCTTCATTTGAGGATTTTCTAAACGATGAAAAAATGGTCGAAGGAATTTTTTCACGTTCCTTAAAACGATAAGATTGCAGAGGCCTAATATGAATAGAATGCGTCTCACGATATTGATCATCATCTTTATATGGATAAATTCCGCTGTAAGTTTTGCCGATGAGCTCAGGGTGGCAACCTTTAATTATCCACCATTTCAGTATGAAGAACAGGGCGAAGTGAAGGGGATTGCCGTCGACATTGTCAGAGAATTGTTTAGACGTCTAGACCAACCCATAAAAATAGATTTTTATCCTTTTCCACGTGCCGTAAAAAAACTTAAGGCTGGAGAATCGGATGTTATTTTCACTTTTTATCATAAAAAGGAGCGGGAATCTTTCGCCGATTACACCAAAGAAGCCTTAGTGGATCAAACTATTTCTCTTTTTGTGAATGAGGAATCGCCCACCGCTTTTGATGGTGATTTGTCGAAACTGAATCCGTACAAATTTGGGTTGGTCAGGTTTAGCTATGGAAGTATTTTCGATGCGGCCGTAGACGAAAAATTGATTACGCGTATCGAATATGTGTCCAAAATGGATTTGAATATGAAAAAATTTCTCCGGCTACGGTTTGATATACTGCCCAGTGATCGCTGGGTTGCCTATTATTATTATTCCAAAGTCAATCTTGAGGAAGGCATGTCGGTTAAGCTCAAGGAACTAGAGCCGCCCGTTCAATCCTTTCCGGCTTATATGGGGTTTTCAAAGGCCAAAAATCTCAGTGCCTTAAGAGACAAGGCGGACATTGTCCTAAAAGAAATGAAAAAGGACGGTAGCTATCAGAGTATTATTGACGTCCATCTTGCGAGTTGGGGGATTACGGAAGCACCATAAAGACAACATATCGCCATTGACTACTTAGCAATCTTGTTCTCCCGTCTCGTCCTCCCTCCACCTTCCAGTCACAACCTGCTAGAACCCTATTTTTTGATAAGGCACAAAAAAATTATTGACAGCTCACGAGTCTTATGGAATATTGTATACAAAGTACAATATGGGGATTTATAAAAAATGATGAAAGTTGAATCTATCTCAGATAACGTCCGGAAATACCTTGCTGATTGCATTTTCAAGGGGGATTTTTGTCCGGGGCAGCAGATCAAAGAGCAGGAAGTCGCCTCCCAGCTCGGAATCAGTCGTCCGCCGGTCAGGGAAGCCCTGAAATTGCTGGAAGGGGATGGCCTCATTGTTCGAAAACCCAACCATGGAGCCTTTGTCACCAAGATTACGGAAAAGGATGCCTGGGAAATTTACAGCCTCAAGTCCGAACTCTACGCCATGGCCACGCAATTGGCATTTCCTCATATTACCCATGAAAATATTCGGCAATGGGAGATTATTGTCGGCGAAATGGAGGAATGCGTTGTCTGCAATCCTCCAGACATTTTGAAATATCAAGAACTGAATCAGGAATTTCATGATCTGATGATCGATATTTCTGACCATGGACGATTGAAGAAAATTGCGGAAATGTTGCACAATCAGGTGAAGCACTTCAGTTCCAGATCGCTCGTCCGGAAAGGACACCTGGATGAATCCCTACTTTATCATAAAAAGATTGTGGCCGGCATTAAGCAGGGTGATGTACAATTGACTGCAAAACTGACCAAAGATCACGTTTCCATGGCCTTGGAATTTGTTCAGAAGCTAAGGGTGGATGATGCAAAGTCGGGCCTTATTTACAAGAAAAAGAAATCCGTTGCAATGGTGTAAATTTTTCTGCATGCTTTTCTTGTGGTAGGAATAGGGATGGAGTTGAAAGTCTTCAGGCATTTATTATTAACATGTAGCATAAAAGGAGGTTGGCAATGAAGAAGGTTATTTTGGCATGTGTATTGGTTGCGTTTGCGGCACTCTTTCTGGCGCCGGTTGGTGTGATGGCCGCAGATTCCGGTGAGAAAATTCACCTGAAATTCAGCACATGGCATCCGCCTGCAAGTAGGGAGGTCAAAACCGTATGGAAACCGATGCTGGAAGAATTGAAGAAGAAGAGCGATGGAAGAATTACCTATACGCTCTATGCCGGTGGCGCTCTTGGAAAAGGTCCTGAGCACTTTGACATTGTGGCCAACGGCCTTTCGGACATGGGCTATTTTACCGCAACCTGGACCCCGGGCAAATTTCCCCTGACCGATGTGCTCTCTTTTGCCGCATGGGTTGACGGAAAAGATGTTTCCGTGGACATAGGAAACAAGGTGTACAAAGAAGGCCTTCAGAAAGAGTTCCCGAATGTGAAGGTTCTTGAGCTGAATGGCTGTATTCAGGCGTTTTTGTGGACGACCAAACCGGTGAAATCTCTTGCAGACTGTAAAGGACTGCGAATCAGGACTCCGGGGGGGATGCAGACGCAGTATATCAAATCATTGGGGGCCGAACCCGTATTCATGCCTCTTGGCGATGTGTATTTAGCCCTTGAAACCGGCACCATAGACGGCCTTGTCACCTGTCCGCCTCTCGTTCTTGCTTTCAAGCTGTACGAGGTGGTGAAGTATGGAGTGATAGCGACCTTTGGTTGTGTTTCAGAAGGCGTGGTCATGAATAAGAAAACTTGGGAAAAAACCCCTGATGACCTGAAGGTCATAATTGAAGAAGTAGTGGGAAATCCTTTCCGCAGCACGGGCGGTCTTACCCAGGGAGTGTACAAGACCATGATGAAGGAAATCGCTGCAAAAGGGATTAAAATGCACGAGATGGCCCCCGATCAGGCCGGTCTCTGGTTTGAGAAATTCCAGGATGTGACGAAGAAATGGGTGGCCGATATGGAAGCGAAAGGTTTGCCCGCGAAAGAGATCGTCATGATTTACGACCGTGCAGCCACGGATGCCGGAGTCACCTGTGTGGCGATGCCCCCGGAATGGAGAAAGTAGGAGCTGAACCGGTTCAGAGGTGAAGTGAGCGGTTCCAAAGTTTGAGCTCAGGGTTCAAAGGTTCGCCGCGCGGTTGGAAAGTCGCTTTCCCCAGTGTCGATAGCAACCTGCTGAAGATTCAGCTGGACGGGAGCCTTTGAATCTCTGAGCCTCTAAACCCCGGAATATGGGACCGTGAAACGGTCAACCTGGAGTTTCAAGTGTTTAGAAAAGGTGTTCATAATATTGTTCTTTTTCTTAGTTTTGTGGGAATGTTTTTCCTGATTCCCATGATGCTGTTGACAACCGGGGATGTGTTGGGGCGGGCCATATGGTCTCGCCCCATTCCCGGTGCAATGGAGCTTTCAAGCTACATCCTTTCCATTTTTATTCTTTTGGGGGTTGCTTATACCCATCAGGTAAAGGGACAGGTCAGGGTGACCATGCTGGTGAGCAGACTTCCACGTCGCGTGGCAGTGATATTAGATATCCTGACTACCCTCATCAGCCTGTTCATTATTTCCATACTGGCCTGGCAGGGCTGGGTAGTGGGAATGGAAGAAAAATCTGTTTCCGACATGTGGCGAATCCCTCAGGTCCCATTCAGGCTCCTTGTTTCTGTTGCGGGATTCTTCCTGGCACTTGAGTTGCTTCTGGATCTTTTTGATTTGTTCAAAAAGCTGGGTTCGGGAAAAGAACGTTAAATTGAGGAGATGATATTGGATCCTGTAACCGTTGGGATAATTGGTACCGCATTGGTTTTTTTTCTGCTGTTCATTGGGATGCATATTGCATACGCCATGATGTTTGTGGGGTTCGCAGGAGTGGCGTATCTGGCAAGTTTCGAAGCGGCTCTTCCCATGGTCAGCCGGACCGTGTATGAGGTATCCTCCTATTTTCCCTATACCGTTATCCCCCTGTTTATTGTTATGGGCGGCTTCGCGGGCAGTTCCGGAATGACTCGGGATCTGTTCAGTGCGTTTGAAAAATGGTTCCGCAGGTTTCCTGGCGGACTTGGTGTGGCGACCATAGGCGCCTGCGCGGGATTTGCCGCTGTATCCGGTTCGTCGGTGGCTACTGCTGCTACCATGGGGACTGTTGCGCTTCCTGAAATGAACCGGTATCATTATCATCCGAGGCTTTCCACCGGGACCATTGCTGCCGGTGGGACACTTGGTTTCCTGATCCCGCCGAGCATTGGTTTTATCGTCTATGGCATGCTGACGGAACAGTCCATCGGAAAGCTCCTTGTGGCGGGGATTTTTCCAGGCCTGACCTTGGGACTCGCTTACATTGGAATCGTCGTGATGATGGTGAAGATGAATCCTGAACTGGCCCCGGCTATTTCCGATCCGGTTTCCTGGGGGGAGAGATTCTCCTCTCTATTAAAGGTATGGGAACCGCTGCTTATATTTCTTCTGGTGATGGGGGGCATCTACGGTGGGGTGTTCACTCCCACGGAAGCCGGTGCAATAGGCGCCACCTTCCTTTTCATTATCGCCATCTTTAAAAAGAAATTGACCTGGAAGAATCTCGTGGGGGCTTTGCAGGAGGCAGTTCGAATTTCGGTTATGGTTCTTTTCCTGGTAGCCGGCGCCAATGTGTTCAGCTATTTTCTTGCTTTGTCCACCATTCCCATGCAGATCGCCCAGTGGGCTGCTGATCTTCAGGTGTCACCCTATCTGATCCACATGATTATCATTATTATCTTTCTCTTCCTCGGGTGTTTCCTGGATGCTATTTCCATGATGGTTTTGACCATGCCGGTGATTTATCCGGTCATCCTTGCGCTGGGATTTGATCCGATCTGGTTCGGTGTCATAGCGGTACTCATGATGGAAGCAGGCCTGATTACCCCTCCCATGGGTCTGAACATCTTTACTGTGGCGGGAGTGGCAAAAGATGTGCCTGTAGAAACTATTTTCAGGGGGGTAATCCCCTTTCTTTTTGCTATTTTTGCTGTGGTTATACTGGTTACTGTTTTTCCCCAGATTGCCCTTTATCTGCCGACCATGATGACAAGGTGAGAGGTGCAGAAAATTGAAATAACCACGGAGACACAGAGAACATGGAGGAGAAGTCCGGTATTTTGCACTGAAGTCGCACCTACAGAGAAGATTGAAGGAACGAGGCAAAGGCCTTGAGAAGATAGTGATAAACAAAGAACTAAGCAGGAAAAAAAATAGGAGAAGAAGATAATGGCTGTATTGCCCGAGTTTAAAAAACATTACGGAAAACTCAAATTCCTGATTAACGGGGAATGGGTGGAGTCCAAGTCCACGGATATTGAAGAGACAACCAACCCTGCCACGGGGGAAGTGATCGCGACGTTTCCCCAGGCAACGAAAGAAGAAGCACTCATGGCTGTCAAGGCGGCTCATGAGGCTTTTCAGACATGGAAGAATGTTCCCATGCGGGACAGGGCAAGATTGCTTTTTGCCCTGCATGCCAAATTTGAAGAAAACTATGATGAGCTCTGCTCTGTTCTCACCCAGGATCACGGGAGGACTATCGGGGAATCGCGGGGGTCCGTTAGCCGCGTCATAGAAAACATCGAATCAGCCTGTTCAGCCTTGTACGGTCTTGTGAAGCGCAATGAACACCTGGACCAACTGGCAAATGGCATTGATCAATATCTGGTCTGGGAACCCCTCGGCGCATTTCTGATTATTACCCCGGGCAATATCCCCATGCATGCCTGGTCGTCTTTTGTCCCGTATGCCCTTGCTGCCGGCTGTACGGTGGTTATCAGCCCCAGCAGACAGGATCCCGTGGCGGCGGAAACTGTCTCGAGGATCGCTATGGAGGCGGGTTTCCCCCCCGGTGTGATCAATGTGGTTCATGGCGGAAGAAAGATAAACAAGGAAATATTGACCCAGCCTGAAATCAAAGGTGTAGGGTTTATCGGTTCCAACAGGGCCGGTCACGAGCTTTTTGAACTCTGTGGAAAATATCGTAAGACTTCGTCCATTAACGGAAACGGTAAGAACATGCTGGTGATCATGCCTGATGCGGATCTGGATGAATCTGTCAGGTGGTTGACCCGGGCCTGCTTCGGTATGGCTGGACAGCGTTGCCTCGGCGTGGACAATGTGGTGGTTATTGGTGATATCTATGATGAAGTAAAGGCACGGTTTGTTGATGCTGCCGCCGGTATGAAAATGGGATACGGCCTTGATGAATCGACCCAGCTTGGTCCTTATGCTACACAGGGTGGAAGGGATAGCGTTGTCCGGTGGATTGAAAAATCTCTTTCTGATGGCTGCAAGATGGTCCTGGATGGAAGAAATGTGAAGGCGGAAGGGTACCCCAATGGGTATTTCCTTGCCCCCACTATTCTCGAGGATGCCGATCCGGATATGCCCATGGCCAAAGAGGAGGCTTTTGGTGCAGTGGCTGCTCTGATGCGAGGGGAGAGCCTGGAGCAGGCCATCGAATGGATCAACACGAAAACTTACCTTGGACATTCCGCTGCAATTATGACTGCGAGCGGAAAAAATGCCCGGAAATTTATCAGGGAAACGAATGTGGGTAATGTGGCCGTGAATTTAGGCGTCGCCCAACCTTACGCCTTTTTCCCTCTGGGATCCAGGAGAGATTCTTTTGTGGGAACTGCCAAGTCCAGGATGGCTTCTATGAACATGTTTATGGATGAAAAGACGGTAGTTACCAAGTGGGTGTAGTTTTTTTTTAACATGTCAATAAGAAAGGGAGGTATCACGATGTCAGTAAAACGGTTTTCAGATATTTTTCGGAGTTTTCTGGGAGTTACGATTTTCTCATGTGTTCTTGGAGGTATACTGCTTTTCTCCACGGCAGGGGCCTGCCCGGATTGTGCGGGGGGGAAGACAGCGGCTATCGTGGTAGATATGCAGGGTGATTTCTCTACTTGGAAAAAAGGTTCCCTTGCTGTGAATGGGGCCGATGAGGCTTTTTTTGAAAAAGTGGGAAAAGCTGTTGCCGACCTGAGTAAAGATGGATTTCTGATTTTTGCCACCCAGGACTGGCATCCTGCCGACCATATTTCATTTTATACGCAGCATAAGGGAAAAAAGCCTTTTGAGCTCATTGATATCGAAGATAGAAAACAAATGCTTTGGCCCCCGCATTGCGTCCAGGGAACCGAAAACGCGCGGATTTTGGTAGACAACAACATTTTTTTGGCCAGTGTAAAAAAAGGAAAGGATAGAAAGTACGACAGCTATTCCGGTTTTCAGGATGACGGTGGTGCAGAGACTGAAATGAACAAGATCCTGAAACGCAATATGGTGAGTAAAGTGGTGGTTTTCGGTTTAGCGACCGATTATTGTGTAAAGGCTACCGCCCTTGACGCCCTGGAAAGAGGGTACAAGGTGATTGTTGTGGAGGATCTTTCAAAGGGCGTGGCCCCGGGTACTACAACTGCTGCTCTTAAGGAAATGAAGGACAAGGGCGTTGTGGTTATGAAAGAACTGGATATAAAGAAGATCAACGCGGAATAGGGTTGATTATGCAGATTGAAACAGATGTCCCTATCAAATTTATGCTGAATGGAGAAGTGGTTCATACGAAAGTGGCTGCGTCGGAAACTGCACTTCAAGCTCTTCGCGACCGTCTGGACCTGAAAGGAACCAAAGAAGGGTGCGGCATCGGGGAGTGCGGCGCCTGTACTATTGTGGTGGATGGGAGGAATGTAAATGCTTGTCTGATGCTCGCCGCCCAACTCCATGACCGAGAGGTGAAAACGGTGGAAGGTTTGGCTGGAGCGTCCGGTCTTCATCCGCTGCAACAGGCTTTTGCAGATCATCACGCGGTTCAATGCGGATTCTGCACGCCGGGCCTTCTCATGAGCGGTGTGTCTATCCTCGAGGAAAACAAACATCCTTCCCGAGATGAGATTGTCGATGGAATATCCGGTAATCTCTGTCGTTGCACAGGCTATCAACAGATCGTCGATTCCATACAGGATGCGGCACAACGACTTTCGGTGGAGAAATAAGATGGCTTCGAAGCTGGCCTATGTGAGGCCCGACAATACGGAAGAAGCACTGCAATTCCTTGAGGATCATGGCCATGAAACCAGGATTGTCGCTGGGGGAACAGACATTCTGGTAGATCTTCGGGCAGGGGAAATCGATCCCGCCTATCTCATGGATATATCCCGGCTCGATTCCTTGAAAGACATTGCCATAGTGGAAGAAGGCCTTTTTATCGGTGCCGGAGTGACGCTTACGGAAATACAGTGTTCCAGCCTTATCCTCGAGCTTGTTCCTGCCCTGCATAAATGCACGTTTACGTTTGGAAGTCGACAGATCAGAAATGTCGCGACCATAGGAGGGAACGCAGCGAACGCTTCTCCCTCAGGAGATACAATCCCACCCATGATTGTCCATGAAGGTATTGCCCTGATCAGAAATCGGCAGGGTGAAAGAAAAGTGTCCGTGGAAGACCTGGCATCAGGCCCTTACAAAAGCACGGTGGGGCCCGATGAGATCATCGCGGGATTTATTCTACAGCCATCCAGAGGGATGTCTGATTTTCAGAAGATCGGTAGGAGGAAAAGCCTGTCCGTGTCGAGAATGAGCATGGCCTTTGCGGCGGAAAGAGACGCAAATCGTGCAATTTCCTTTATCCGTCTGGCTTTAGGGGCGTGCACGCCGACGCCGAGAAGAATGGCCCAGGCGGAAACGTTTCTTCTAGGAAAAAAAATAGACGAAGAGATTCTGTTGGAAGGCGCCGGCCTTATGGCAAAGGAAATGATCGAGGTTACAGGAAGGAGACCTTCTACCGTATATAAAGAAGAAGCGGTAAAAGGGCTGTTCATGCGGATGCTTTATCCGTTAAAGGATCATTTCTAAGCAGCCAACAACCAAAAATGCGGTGGTTCCCATATTCCAGGTAGGATGGGCAAAGCGAAGCGTGCCCATCATTTTTCCAAAGTCAACCAGCCAAAGACCATTGACCAATATCCAGTGACTACTATGAAAACATATCATTCCATAGGAAAAAATCCAACGCGATTCGCTGTGTCGGAGAAACTTCAGGGAAAGCCTGCCTTTTGTGCTGATATCCCGCTTGAAAATGCTCTGGAACTACGCGTTCTCAGAAGTCCCCATAAACACGCCCTTATAAAAAAGATCGATGCAGAGGAAGCTTGCAAGATAAAGGGAGTTGTTCGGGTCTTTACGGCGGGAGATATCCCCGGGAAAAATCTGACCGGCATTATCAATAAAGACCGACCCCTCCTGGTAGCGAAAAAAGTTCGATTCGAGGGAGATGCCGTGGCGCTGGTTGCTGCGGAGAATGAGGTCGCTGCGGAACAGGCGCTCTCCGCCATTCGTGTGGATTATGAAGAACTTCCTTTTGTTATTGATCCGGAAGAAGCCTTGAAGGAAGGTGCGCCCCACGTGCATGACGATGGGAATCTTCTCTTCACAAGAAAGATTCGCAAAGGGAACGTGGAGTCCGCTTTTCAAAAAAGCCATCTCGTGATTGAGAAGACGTACCATACGGCGGCCCTCGAACATACCTATCTGGAGCCGGATGCAGGGGTCGGCTATGTAGATACGGATGGTTCTCTCGTGATTATGGCCTCTACTCAGAATCCCCACTATGATCGTGGAGATGTGGCAACACTGCTTGACATGGAAAAAGAAAAAGTCAGAATTATTCAGGCAGCTACGGGTGGTGGATTCGGTTCAAAGCTGGATCTGAATGTGCAGGGGTTTATCGGGCTGGCGCTCTACCACCTCAAAAGACCGGTTCGGTACGTCTTTTCGCGGGAAGAGGCTTTCCTTGCAACAGCCAAAAGACATCCATTAAAGATGACGTTGAAAACGGGCGTTGACAGGGATGGAAAACTCCTTGCCATGAAGGCGCGAATCGTCTGCGATACTGGAGCCTATGCATCCTATGGTCTTGCAGTGGCATCTCGGGCGCCTGTCCATGCCACAGGTCCTTATGAGGTAGAGCATTTTGAAGCGGATTGTCTCTGTGTGTATACCAACAACCCGTTCGGGGGAGCCATGCGAGGGTTCGGTGTACCCCAGATCGCCTTTGCCCATGAATCGCAAATGGATGCCATTGCCGAGGCCCTTTCCATAGATCCCCTGGAAATACGACGGTTCAATTGCCTGAAAATTGGTTCCAGGATGGGGACCGGGCAGGAATTGAAAGCAAGCGCGGGGATGGGCGATTGTCTTGACGCGGTCGAAAAACAATACCAGCGGGCGGTAAACAGCTGGCGTTCCGTAGATACGAGCCCTTTCAAGCGGAGGGGTGTGGGGGTAGGCGCCATGTTTTATGGGATTGGCAATACCGGCGTCAAAAACCCTTCTACAGCACAGATCGAGATGAATGAAGACGGAACCATCACCCTTTTTACCGGATGCGCGGATATCGGCCAGGGGTCTACTACGGTTTTTGCCCAGATTGCGGCAGAAGAACTGAATCTCCCAATTGATGCCATCAAGGTGATTGCAGCCGATACAAAGTTCACCACAAGCGCCGGGGCCACTTCCGCGAGCAGACAAACCTATATATCCGGCAATGCAGTGCGGGAAGCCGCAGAAAATCTCCGTGAATTATTGATTGCGCAAGGCGCCGATCTGTTGAAGATTCCTGCGGGAGAAGTTGTCCTCGATTCCGGATTTGTTCGGGATGGGAATGGGGGCGAAAAAAAAGCCGGCTTTTCGCAGATCGCACGGGAAGCAAAAAAAAATGGGGTATCCCTGCATTTCGAGGGGGCTTTTGACCCTGATACGGTGCCTCTCGATCCGGAAACGGGGCAGGGGGTTCCCTACGCGACCTATGCCTTTGCCTGCCATGTGGCGCTTGTCGAGGCCGATGTGGCAACAGGGGAGGTCAGGGTAGAAAAAATTATTGCGGCTCATGATGTGGGTAGAGCCCTGTATCCGGAGTCTGTTCGAGGGCAGATTTTAGGTGGCGTTGCCATGGGGGTCGGGTTTGCCTTGATGGAAGAGTATGTGCCGGGGGAGACGGAATCCATGAAGGATTATTATATCCCCACCAGCGCCGATATGCCGGAGGTGGAGCCCATTATTGTCGAATGCCCGGAGCCGACAGGTCCTTTCGGGGCGAAAGGGGTTGGGGAACCTGCATTGATTCCCACTGCCCCGGCTATCCTCAACGCCCTTTCAGATGCTTTGGGAGAAAGGATTTTGAGCCTGCCGGCCAATCTGGAACGGGTTTTGGAAGCGGGAGCGCAGATAAGAAGATCCATCTTAAAGGAGAGAAAAAAATGACAAGGGCTTTTCTGAAGAATATTGGGACAATTGTGAGCGGAGATATTAATGCGCCAATCCTCGAAGGCGACGGCATCGCCATTGAGGACGGAAAAATAAGTTCGGTTGGTCTTTTCTCCGAGATGAATCCTGAGGAAAGCGACAAAGTTATCGATTGCGGAGGAATGACGGTTACACCCGGGTTGATAGACTCCCACTGCCACGTGGTCTTAGGGGATTGGGCCCCCCGCCAGAAACAGATAGGATTCCTGGACAGTGCGCTTCACGGGGGGGTGACCACCTTTATTTCTGCTGGTGAAGTGCATCTTCCGGGAAGACCGAAAGACCCGGCAGGTACGAAGGCCCTTGCGATTCTGGCCTCAAAGGCCTTTTCCAATTTCAGGCCCGGTGGAGCAAAGGTTATTGGAGGCGCCGTAATCCTTGAAAAGGGATTGACGCGAGAAGACTTTGCGGAGATGGCTCGTGAAGGGGTTTGTGTGGTGGGAGAAATCGGGCTTGGGAGCGTGAAAGAACCGGAAGATGCGGCGCCCATGGTCAAGTGGGCAAAAGAGGAAGGGATGACCGTCATGATGCATACGGGCGGGACTTCCATTCCCGGAAGCAGTACGGTAACGGCTGAACAGGTCATGAAAACCGGTCCCCACATCGCTTCCCACCTCAACGGCGGTCCTACGGCTGTTGCTTTGGAAGAGGCTGAGAAACTCATTGATCAAACGGATATCGCCGTGGAGATCGTGCACTGTGGAAATCCGAAGATGGCGGTGGATGTGGCTGCCATGTGTCTCGAAAGAGGCGACCTTGGACGGATGATTATCGGAAACGATGCCCCTTCCGGTACTGGTGTTATCCCCTTGGGGATCTTGCGTGTTATTAATCACCTTGCCAGCCTCACTTTCGTGGAACCTGAAGAGGCCCTCTGTATGGCTACTGGCAATACGGCCAGGATTTATAAACTGAATCGGGGAATCATCGAAAAAGGCAGAGAAGCCGATCTGGTAGTGATGGACGCCCCCATGGGTTCCGTAGGTGAGGATGCCCTGTCCGCCATTAAAGCAGGCGATGTCCCAGGGGTGGCCATGGTTATGGTGGATGGAGAAATTGTGGTTAACAAGAGCCGGAATACTCCGCCGGCAAAACGAAAGCTGACCGTATCTTAACATTCAGAGAAGGGTATTGGGACGCAGATTTTCGCAGATACGCGCGGATACTACGTTTTGACTGTGTAGCTGAAAAAATCGGCTCATCGCGGATTATCGTGATATTTTTTCAGTTGCCGAATAGACTATGCTCAGATTTCAGGTGTCAGGTGTCAGGAAAAAACCTGGCTGTATTCAGCATATTCAACCTAAGAACCAATAGTTATGATTATTAAAATCAGAAAATAGGAATAGTAGGTACTGAAACCTGACACCCGAAACCTGACACCTCGGTTCCGGAAAAAAGGATTCTTCACGCGAATCCGCGATGAGCCAAAAAAGTTAGAGGATGTAAAAGTATGAAAGTTGATCTGGAAAAATGTATCGGGTGCGGATACTGCGTTCGTGACTGCCCTCTGGAGGCCGTTCGGCTGGTGAAAAAAAAGGCGGTCATTGGAGAAAAATGTTCCGATTGCGGCGCCTGTTTGAGAGCGTGTGAGCAGGGTGCCCTCGAACGGGAAGAGCGCTTCCCCTCCGGGACGATTATGTGTGATGCCTGTCCCATTACCTGCCGGATAAAGGAAGGGCAGATGGGAGCCTGCCATCGGTACAGGAACGATGAAGGAGAAACTGTCCGGATTACACCGCTTCATTCCTTTGAAGATGTGGCCCCCATTGTTGGCCCGGATCCACCACCTGCCATTCAGAGGCCCTTGATTACGGCTATCGGGTCCGGCACTACCTATCCGGACTGCAAGCCGGCTCCCGTGATTGTGGGAGGGAAGCAGAAGGATGTGGATGTGGTTACTGTGGTTACCGAAGCCCCGCTGAGCTATAGTTCCATCCTGGTGAAGATCGATACGGATCTGCAGGTAGGTGAAGAAGGCGCCGATGTGCTTGTGGGAAAGCGGAAGGTGGGCATGGTGATCACAGAGCAGTACGGGTCCAAGATGCTCTCCATAGGCGGTGTAAATCTGCTGACCGGCAAGGACGGAATGGTGGTGGCAAGAACCGTTACAGATATTGCCAACCGGCTTCCTGTGAAACTGATGGTAAAGGGGGGAAGCAAATTGAAGGTGCAGGTGGGAACAGCGCCGGAGATCAATGGAGTTCTTCCCGACAATATGCGAGTGGGATGCGGGAGCGCTACTCTTGGATTGTTTGCGCCTCTTTTGCAGGAGGCGGCGGACGAAGTCATTATCCTCGATTCCCACATCACCAGCCTTATGAGTGAACATGCGGCCGGTCGGTTTGTGGGGGCAAAACCCTCGGGAGTACGCCTTCGATTCAGGATGAGTACCCCTGGAAGATATTTTGGAGATCACGGGGATGGCTGGGGCGGAACATCGATTCAAGACCCCCTGGATGTGATTGAAGGGGTGGATACAGGCCTTGCTGAACCGGGCCTGCGCGTTTTGATCACCGAAACCACGGGGAAAAATGCAAAGCTTTTCCAATTAGGTGATGACGCGATCTTTCGTAGACTTCCCCTGACGCCGGAATGTAAAAAAGCTGTTGAAGCCATATCCGCGAGTTGTGAATCTTCCACGGTTTCCGCTGTTTATATGGGCGGTTCGGGCGGAAGCGCAAGGGCGGGAGTTACCCTGTATCCGGTGAAATTGACTGATGCCGTGCATGAAGCGCGAGCGACACTTACCGTGGGAGGTGCGCCTGCTTATGTTCTGCCTGGTGGCGGAATTAATTTCATGGTGGATGTGGGTCGCGTGAAAGAAGGTTCGTTCTACTGGACGCCGACGCCCGCGACCATTTGTCCTATTGAGTACACCATGATTCTCCGGGATTATGAGGAAATGGGGGGACATGTGGAGGCTATGAAACCGTTTCCTTTCTGTAGGGCAAGCGAAACCGGGTGATCGTGCATTAGCGTGAAGAATCAGTTTTGGAAACAGAGGTTTCAGGTGTCAGGTTTCAGGTGTCAGTCCGTAGGTTGGGGTGAAGCATGAACCCCAACACAAAACTGGATGTTCACATTCGGATCAGTGCGATGGAGGGCCCTCTTCGAGCTCAGTGCCAACCGGATAAGCATGGTATAAACAATGACGGATGCCCTTTTGCCCTATGAAACTGCTATACACCTTCTCGATAATGGTGCCGTTATGGCCGAATGCGGCCCCATGCGGCTGGTTATCTCATCGTTCATTGGACAAACTGCCCAACGGGAAATGAATGTCAAGGCCGCAAAATTTTCTTTTGAGATCTTTGAACGGACCGCACGTTTCCAGGATCGGCTGAAGATAGTCCAACAAAATATTCCAAGCGATCTCCAAGAACCTGTCGCCAGCAAGATGATCACAAGTGTCATTTCCATTGGGGACCCTGATCTGACGCCTATGGCTGCGGTGGCTGGGACTATCGCTGATTTTGTGGCCGATTTTCTCTCTGAAGCAGGCATGACCAGGGTGATTGTCAATAATGGAGGCGATATTGCCGTTCGATTAGGGGAAGGGGCCTCGGTTACCGTAGGGATTCGGGATGATATTCGAAAAGAGGATTTTTCCCGTGTACTCACCCTTGATTCTACTGAACCTTCCTGGGGCATTGCCACAAGTGGTCTGGGGGGCAGGAGCCTTACAAGAGGAATCGCTTCAGCCGCCTGCATTGTAGCACGGAATGCTTCTGTTGCTGACGCCGCCGCTACTGCCGTGGGAAATGCCGCCTTTGTGGAAGACAAAGCGGTTATTTGCAAGGATGCTGTTGAGATAGATCCCTATACGGATCTCAAAGGTTTGAAGGTTACGGAGTTTGTAGGGAATATTCCTGAAAAGAAGAAAAGTGAAGCGATTCGGAGAGGGATGAAAAAGGCCCGGGAACTCGTGGAAAAGAAGATTATTTTTGGTGCATTTCTTTCTGTAAAAGGAAAAATGGAAATGACCGAATTTTTCCGGGAAAGAGTGAACGGGTGAACTGGATATCAAATAACGGGAGGAATTGTTTATGGAAATAAGGAAATTTGTCACCATCGTTGAAGAAATTTTTTCAGAAGGGGGACGGAAACTCGAAGCCCCCGGAAAAAGAGCGGCCGCGGTTGCCGTTATCACGAATCCTTTTGCAGGTGAATATGTGGAAGACCTGACGCCGCTCATGGATATTGGTGAAGAATTGGGAGGCATTCTCGGGAAAATGGCTGTGGATGCCCTTGGGATCAAACCTGAAGAGGCCGAAGGATATGGCAAGGGCGCCATCGTGGGCGAAAGAGGAGAAAGGGAGCACGCCGGAGCTATTTTGCACCCCAAACTGGGCAAACCGTTTAGGGATGCACTCGGCGGTGGCAAGGCCATTATTCCTTCCGCCAAGAAATTAGGAGGAATGGGAACGGAAATCGATGTGCCCACCCATTACAAAGATGCCGCTTTCGTGAGAACCCATTTCGACGCGATGCCCGTACGGATTGATGATGCCCCCATGGCCGACGAAATTGTTGTGGCCCTTGTGGTAACCAATTGTGGACGTCCCCATCCGAGGATTGGCGGTCTTGTCATAGAAGATGCGAAGAAAGAGGATGGGCTGCGCTGATTTCTTGTGTGAAAAGTGCTGAAGGCAGTAGGCAGTTCCGCACCACTCGCGTGAAAGTTCAGTAGGTAGTAAGCGGTAGGCAGTAGGCAGTCAGGGACATCGGGGTTCCCTTTATAGCCTACCACAATAGCAAAGTTTCTTTCTCGATCAGACTGACTTCTTTTCCAGTCAGAGACGGTGATCGTGTGAAACTCGGCGTTGGACGTCGGAGTATTCGCTTACCTGGATGTCGATCTTCTCTCGTTCCCAAACTCCAGTTTGGGAACGCATTTTACAGGAAACTCCGTTTCCACACTTCTACATTCTGCGGTTCGTTCTTTCCGTGACGATAGTCCAGCGCGGGAATCTCTACCGAATCTGAATTCCCCTCCTCAAGAACCTCACTGCCATAATATTCGCTTAAATAATTTCCCAATAACCTGAGTGAGTAATCAGTTTATCTCTTCTCTTTGGACTCCCACCTTCTATCTCTCGCATAAACCCAATCCTGACTCTGTGCACCACCTCGGGTGGAAAATTGCGGGATCTCTTACGATTTGCAGCTATTTTTAGCGGTATTCGTTTTGGAAATGGGGAAATTTCATGACTGTATGGGAGCTTCCTTTCGTTGAAGGGAGGAAGATTTTTTCTTGACATGCACAAAAAAACTTGCTAACAAAAAAAATCTGACTGAGCACTCAGTTGGTTTTCTTGATGAAGGATGTGGAGATATGTCAAAAAAAGAATTGATTCTGCAGTCTGCTTTATGGCTCTTCGCAAAGAAGGGCTTTAAAGATACCTCTATGGCTGATCTATCGAAAATGACGGGCGCGGCAGAAGGAACGATCTTTTACCATTTCAAGAATAAAGAGACCCTTTTCCTGGCTGTACTCGAAACGGTCAAATTGAAAATTATCAATGATTTTGAGCGATACGCTGCCAGGAAAAAGTTTCAAAGCGGTTTGGAAATGGTAGAGGAGGTTATTTCCTTTTATCTCTATCTGGCCGGCCACAATCCGGATCTTTTTATGTTGCTTCATCGTCACGACGCCTATGAACTGGCTGAGGTAAATCCCCTCTGCAGAGAATATCTTGAAGATACCTACAATGGTCTTGTTGACATATTTGAAAAAGCTGTGAATCTGGGAAAGAAAGATGGGTCTATAGTGTCTGTACCGGCCAGAAAAACAGCGTTGATTCTTTTTACGATGACCGATGGGCTGGTGCGTTTCAACAGTTACAATCTTTACAACGCGGGGGCACTGTCCAGCGAACTGATCGCAAGCTGCAGAAGGATGCTTGCAAATGTTTAACCCAAAGCCTTTCACAAGTAAGGAGCGAAATTTATGCTAACCAGAGTATTTCCATTTTTGGGGTGGTTTAAGGATTATAACCTGGCGAGTTTTAGAACGGATTTTATTTCAGGTCTTACCGTAGCCCTCGTGCTGATCCCCCAGTCCATGGCTTACGCCCAGTTGGCTGGACTGCCGCCCTACTACGGCCTCTATGCTTCATTTCTGCCACCTATGATTGCAGCCCTGTTCGGTTCCAGCCGTCAACTGGCCACCGGCCCCGTAGCGATCGTTTCCCTCATGACGGCTGCCTCCCTAGAACCCCTTGCCACAGCGGGAAGTCCTGGTTACATCGCGTATGCCATTCTGCTGGCGCTGTCGGTCGGGGTTTTTCAGTTTGCCCTTGGAGTGCTGAAACTTGGCCTGGTGGTCAACTTCCTGTCCCATCCGGTGGTCAATGGCTTCACCAACGCTGCCGCCATCATCATCGCTTCCTCGCAGCTTTCGAAAATGTTCGGCGTTTATGTAGACAAAGCCGAGCATCACTACGAAACCATCTGGCGCGTTATTCATTCCGCTTTTCATTACACCCATTGGCCGACCCTCGGCATGGGGGTGCTGGCATTAGGCATCATGTATGGCTTGCGCCGAATATCGCCGAAAATACCCAATGTGCTGGTTGCTGTCATTGTTGCCACCCTGATTTCCTGGTCGACCGGGTTTCAGCATAACCAAACAGTGGGCATTTCAACCATCGAGTCTGTGGAAGTTCAGGAGATGATCAGCGCGTTTAACAAGTCGGTTACCACCATCCCCTCCATTGCCGAAGAGCGGGCCGAAGTTAACAAGGCCCTGGATGTGGCCAGCAAAAACAAGGACATCATCGGGGTATTGGACGCTGAGCACGAAATCAATATACTTACCATCAACATGGCAAGGGTCCAACATGACATCCATAACATTCGAACCGCCATTCGTGAAGTATTGTTCGCGGGTGTTTTACAGAAGGACGGAAGTCTGAAATTTTATCCGAAAAAGAATCTTCCGGAAGGCCTTAAAGGAGACGGCCGCACGTGGCGCATAAAATTGGGAAACAAACCATTGAAGACGGATCAGCTTCTCATGATCGGTGGTGGCGTGGTAGTGGGGAAAATCCCGAGCGGATTGCCGACCCTGAGCATGCCCAAGATAGACCTGGGCATTATCCTGCATCTTCTCCCCTACGCAGCCATTATCTCTCTTCTCGGTTTCATGGAGGCCATCAGTATCGCGAAAGCCATGGCCGCCAAGACAGGTCAGCGGCTGGATCCCAACCAGGAGCTTATCGGCCAGGGTCTGGGCAACATTTTAGGCGCCATGGGAAAAAGCTATCCCACTTCGGGGTCTTTTTCCAGATCTGCGGTGAACCTTCAAAGCGGCGCGATCTCAGGGTTGTCGAGCGTGTTTACCAGTTTGATGGTCGTGATAGCCCTGCTCTTTTTCACGCCGCTTCTTTACCATCTGCCCCAATCGGTTCTGGCCGCTGTCATCATGATGGCTGTCATCGGACTGATCAATGTATCCGGTTTTGTCCATGCATGGGAGGCGCAGTGGTATGACGGAGCCATCGCCATCATTTCTTTCATCTTTACCCTTCTCTTTGCGCCCCATTTGGACCGGGGGATCATGATCGGCGTTGTTTTGTCACTCCTTGTGTTTCTTTACAAGAGCATGAGACCTAAAATGGCTTTCTTGAGCAGAGATGAGGATAAGAACTTAAGGTGCGCAACCGATCATGGTCTGAAAGAGTGCGAATACATTGCCATGCTTCGCTTTGACGGGGCGCTGTTTTTTGCCAACTCGAGTTATCTTGAGGATCAGATTGCGGACATTATGCTCAAGAAAAGAAAATTAAAACACATTATCTTGGTGTCCAACGGCATAAATGATATTGACGCTTCAGGGGAGGAAACGTTATCATTACTCGTGGACCGCATTCGAAGTGCCGATATTGATATCAGCCTCAGCGGCGTTAATGAAACCGTAATGAAAGTGCTTAAAAGAACACATTTTCTTGAAAAAGTAGGAGATGATCATATTTATCCAACGATGGAAAAGGCCATTCAGTCCGTTCATGAAAAGACGCACAGAGGCGGAGATGAGAAAGTATGCCCCTTGCTGACGGCATGTCATCTTCCGCAGTCAGTGGATGGCGTTTAGTCAACCATCATATCATTATGCTAAAATAAAAAGGAGTCAGCACATGCCCGTTATCGGTATTTTCAGCGGAACATTTTGCAGGCAGGAACCCGTTGTTCAGGGACTTCATCAGCAAATCGGCTATGAGATTGTTTCGGACAGTGACATCGTCAAAAAGGCGAGCGGTCTCTGCGACATTGCGGAAAACAAAATTGAACGCGTATTTTCCGCCAAAACATCCATATTCAACAATTTTACCCATGAGAAGGAGCGCTCCATCGCTCATATGAAACTGGCGGTGGCTCAAACGCTTCTGGAAGACAATGTGATTTTCAGCGGCTTTTCAAGCCAGCTCATTCCCAAGAACATCAGTCATGTCCTTCGCATCTGCCTGATTGCCGATTTGAAATTCAGAAAAGAAGCGGCTATGGAAGAAAGGCAGCTGTCGGAAAAAGATGCCGCGGCCCTGATTCGAAAAGAGGATGAGGAGCGGGCACTCTGGGTGCAAACGAATTTTGAAACACCCGACCCATGGGATGCATCGCTCTATGACATGGTGATCCCCATGGACAAAATGGACGTGGAAAAGGCCGTTTCCACCATTCATAACCAACTAAACACCGATCTACTTCAACCCAACGACAAATCCAGAAAGGCCGCACAGGATTTCCTGCTGGCGGCCACGGTGGGGGCAGCACTTAGCAGAGAAGGGCACAGTACTGAAGTGGATGCCGTGGACGGGATGGTCACCATTACCATCAACAAGCATGTGCTGATGCTGAGCCGGCTTGAAGAGGAACTCAAATCCATCGCGGCTCGGGTTCCCGGCGTTTCGTCGGTCAACACCAAGGTGGGCAAGAACTACCATCAGACAGATATCTATCGTAAAGTCGATTTTCAGGCCCCGTCGAAAGTGCTTTTGGTGGATGACGAAAGAGAGTTCGTGCAGACCCTTTCGGAGCGATTGCTGATGCGGGATATGGGATCAGCCGTTGCCTACGACGGAGAATCGGCCCTCAAACTGGTCAACGATGATGAACCGGAGGTTATGATTCTCGACCTCAAGATGCCAGGCATCGACGGCATCGAGGTGTTGAGGCGCGTTAAAAAATCCAGTCCTGAAATTGAGGTGATCATCCTTACGGGCCACGGGTCGGAAACCGACAGAAAGGTCTGCATGGAGCTGGGTGCCTTCGCCTATCTCCAGAAGCCAGTGGATATTGCGGTCTTAACGGAAACCCTGAAAGAGGCCAATGAAAAGATCCGCAAAATGAAGTAGGGCTTAAGGATTAGGCAGAAATTTTATGAGCTTCCTGAACAAGATAAAACCGGAATTCTGGGATCACCGCCTTTTCGCTTCAGGGCCCTACGGGTCTCAGTTTAATTTTAGACGCACCTGGTATGCGGCGGTTTTCGTGACGTCCGCGGTTGTTCTGGCGCCCCTCATGTTCATGGCGGTTATGGATTACCGGGCAACGCGCCATGATGTGGAAACGGACATCCTGCTAAGGACATCAAGACTCGTATCCAACACCCGCAGGACCCTGTCCTATTTTCTCAACGAACGTAAATCCGCCCTTGATTTCGTCGTCCATGACAATAATTTCACACTGAATGTAAACCCGAAACGGATGGAACAGGTCCTCGAAAATCTGAAAAAGAGCTACGGCGGTTTTACGGACTTGGGCTGTATCGACCATCTGGGAATTCAGTGCGTGTACGCGGGTCCCTACAATCTGATAGGGAAGGATTACAGCGATCAGGAGTGGTACCAACAGGCCGTCAAACGGGGAGAGTATATCAGCGATGTGTTCAGGGGGTTCCGGCATGTTCCACATATTGTCATTGCAGTAAAATACTACCCATCGGAAGGTGGCTTTTTTCGAGTGCTCAGGGCGACACTCGATACGGGGAAATTCAACGATCTGCTGTCGGACCTTGAAGTAGACGGTCATGGAGATGCGTTCATCATTAATCATGAAGGGGTGCTGCAAACGCCGACCCGATCCCATGGCAAGGTTCTGGAGCGCATTACCCTACCCATACCCGATTTTGCACCGGAAACACGGGTTTTTGAGTGGGAAACCAAAAAAGGCATTCCTCTGGTGATCGGCTACCGTTACATTACGGGTACCCCTTTTATCCTGATGGTGGTAAAGCATAAGCAGGAATTGATGAAAGCGTGGTACAATACCCGGAAAGAACTCATTGGATTTCTGGCCATCAGTGTGGCCTTTATTCTATTCGTCATACTCTGGGGGGCCACCTACCTGGTCAACCGGATATTTCAGTCCGACCAGAAACTGATTGTCAGCCTTCATCAGGTGGAATACACCAATAAAATGGCTTCCATTGGAAGGCTGGCGGCCGGTGTGGCTCACGAAATAAACAATCCTCTGGCCATCATCAACGAAAAAGCAGGGCTCATGAAAGACCTGTTCCTTTTCAAGGAGGAATATAAACAAAACGACATGCTGATGAGGCTTCTGGATTCCATCCTGGGTTCAGTGACCCGTTGCGGCAGAATCACCAAAAGGCTGCTGGGTTTTGCCCGTCATATGGATGTGAGTGTTCAGTCCATAAATCTTGAGGAAGTGGTTCGGGAAGTGCTGGGGTTTTTGAACAAGGAAGCGGAATACCGCTCCATTCAGATCTCCATTGAAATTGCAGAAAACCTTCCCAACATCGATACGGATGCGGGCAGGCTGCAGCAGGTTATTCTGAACATCATCAACAACGCCTTTGCCGCCATGGAAAACAACGGCCATCTTCGGGTAAAGGCCTCCATGGCAGACAAAAATAATATTGTCCTGATCATTTCGGATACGGGGTGCGGCATTTCGGAATCAGATATCAAGCGAGTTTTTGAGCCTTTCTTTTCTACAAAAACGGGAAAGGGCGGCACCGGTCTGGGGCTTTCCATTACCTACGGCCTTGTGGAACAGCTGGGGGGAATCATTGATGTTACAAGCGAAGTGAACAGGGGGACAACCTTCACCATTACCTTGCCCCTCGCCATCAAAGAAAAGGAGATGAAAAACTCGTGCGAGTACTCTTAGTGGATGACGAACAGGAACTGGTGGAAACACTGGCGGAGCGGTTGGGCATCAGGGGAATCGAAGCGCGTTGGGCGACAAACGGCGATGCGGCCCTTGAGCTTATCGATCAGGAAGATTTCAACCTAGCGGTTCTCGATGTGAAGATCCCGGGTATTAACGGCATTAATCTTCGCAAAATGATAAAAGAAAAATGCCCCCAGATGAAATTCATTTTCATGACCGGGCACGGTTCACAGGATGACTTTGCCGCCGGATCCGCGGAAACCGGAGTGGATTATTATCTTCTGAAACCGGTGACCATTGATGAACTCCTCCATAAAATGAATGAATTGATGAAGAAATAGGGGAACCGATTATGGTCGATTGCACCGATGTCGGAAATGTATCCGAACTTCAGTTTTTCGGGAAGATGACGGCTTCCATATCCCATGAAATCAAGAATGTCATGGCCATCATCAATGAAAGTGCAGGCCTTTTGGAGGACTATAGTCTCATGGCCGAAAAAGGCATGCCCATTGACCCCGAGCGTCTTAAAGTGGTATCCAATAGAGTTACGATGCAGATCCAGAGGGCTGACCGCATTGCAAAAAACATGAACAGCCTGGCCCACAGCGTAGATGAATTTCACAAAAGTATCGACCTCAGGGAAACCCTGGAGCTGGCGGTGGGGTTGAGCGGAAGATTTGCGGATATGCGTAGCGTCAGGCTGGAATTTCAACCGCCTTCTGATGTTCCCACGGTGATTACCTCGCCCTTTCATCTGCTGAATCTCATTTGGCGGGTTTTGGACTTTGCCATGGATGCACCCGGCGTCGAAAAAACGCTGGGACTTACGTATGATGCAGATGCGGAGTCGGTAAAAATAAGGCTTAGCGGGTTGGCGTCCCTCACAAACGCGCCGGAGACCGTTTTTCCAGCCGCAGGAGAAGCGGCGTTGCTTCGCATATTGGGTGCGACAATTTATCAGGACATAAAGGGAGGTGAAATTAACCTCGTTCTACCAAAAGATGTACGTCAACAGATAACAGCTGAGAGTTGACAGCCATTTAGAGAAGGAGTCAATCATGGAAAAAGTATTGTTGGTGGATGATGAAAAAGAATTTCTGGACACCATGGCGGAGCGTATGGAGGCGAGAGACATGAATGTAACGACTACGACCTCTCCGAAAGATGCGCTCAAAAAGGCTCAGGAAGAGAGCTATGACGCCATCATTTTAGATCTCCAGATGCCCGAAATGGACGGCCTCGAGACCCTCAAGGAGCTTAAAAAGAAGAATCCGGATTTACAGGTCATTCTTCTCACTGGGCATGCCACGGTACAAAAAGGGGTGGAGGCCATGAAACTGGGTGCCACAGATCTCCTTGAAAAGCCGGCGGACCTGAAAGTCCTGACCGAAAAAATTAAAAAAGCCCACACCAGGAAAATGGTTCTGGTGCAGAAAAAAGCAGAAGAAAAAGTAAGGCACATCCTGGCTGAAAGAGGCTGGTAACGTCAGCCATTCGGTTACAAAGGCCCGAGTTGGATCAGTATCCACAATTCGGGCCTGCGGGAAGAGAGTGGGAGGGTCTTCATTGAAGGTGATCATCGTGGGCGCGGGCGAAGTGGGATTCCATATCGCCCAGCGACTGTCGGAAGAAAACCAGGACGTTGTTCTGATTGATCAGAACCCGGAACAGATCAGGCGTGTCACCGAACACCTGGATGTGCAGGCTTTTTTGGGTTCAGGGACAAGTCCTCGACTCCTCAAAAATACGGGGATCAAGGATGCCGATATGTTGTTGGCAACCACGAACAGCGATGAAGTCAATCTGGTTTCCTGTTTGATTGCAAAAAACCTCAATCCGTACCTGATCAAAATTGCCAGACTGAGGAATGAGGAGTATCTACAGGAATTGCCGTTGTTGGATAAAGATCACCTTGGGATTGACCATGTGATCAATCCCCAGTCTGAAATGGTGCAGAGTATCCAAAGGTTAATGGAAATCCCGGGGGCTTCGGAAGTCATCGATTTTGTGGGGGGGAGAGTCAAACTTATCGGCGTTACAGTGGAGAAGAAATCTCCTTTCGTTGGCCGAAAACTCCTTTCATTTACGAAAGCGGAAGAGCAAATCCTGGTGGGCGCCATCGTACGAAAAAACCAGGTGATCATTCCCCACGGCAACGACAGTATCCTGGCGGGAGATCTGGTTTACCTCGTTGCCAAAAACTCGGAATTGGAACAAACCCTGGGATTTTTTGGAATCAAAGAAAAAGGCCTGAGACGGGTTATTATCATTGGTGCCGGACAGACAGGCAAGGCCCTGGCCATGGCAATGGACAAGGCAAAAATCAACACTAAAATTATTGAAAAAGACGAAGCCATATGTGTTGAACTTTCAGCCTGTCTTTCCCATGTGACGGTCATCAATGGAGACGGAACCGACAAAGAACTTCTGGAAGAAGAGAATATCGGGAGTGCGGACTTCGTTGTTGCCATTACCGGTGATGAAGAAAGCAATATTCTCATATCCCTTCTTGCGAAAGGACTGGGAACTCGAAAATGCGTCACCCGCGTCAGCAAATTGAGTTATTTACCGCTTATGAGCGCCATAGGCATCGATACCGTGGTCAGCCCGAGACTGGCGGCAGTCAGGGCTATCCTGCAATATATCAGGCCGGGTAAAATTCTATCGGTGGCACCCTTAAAAGGAGAACATGCTGAGGCCATTGAAGCCGAAGCCCTGGAAACGTCGGACATTGTCAACACCCCCCTGCACAAGGTGAAAATGCCAAAAGGGGCTATTGTCGGCGCCATTTTTCGCGAGGACGAGATCCTTATCCCCAAAGGCGACACCGTGATCAAACCAGGAGACAGGCTCATCATATTCGCTCTTCAACAAGTGCTGCCGAAATTGGAAAAGCTGCTCACTGTAAAGCTGGAATATTTCCAATGAACTCCCAAATTATCTTTCGTTTCACGGGGATTTTGATCCTCTTCCTGGGGCTTTCCATGTCGGCCCCATTGGCCACATCTTTCCTGTATGGAGATCATTGTACCCAGTCTTTACTTCTGGCAATGGCGATCACATGCCTTCTGGGAATCATTCCCTTTATTTTCACAAAAAATCAAAAGGGAAAACAACTCAGCCATCGGGATGGCCTTGCCATTGTTACGCTCGGATGGATGATGGCGGGAGTCGTCGGGGCTCTGCCCTATTTTCTTTCAGGCGTCACCCCTGACTTTACCGACGCCTGTTTTGAATCCATTTCCGGATTTACCACCACGGGCGCCAGCGTTATAACAGATATCGAGTCCCTTCCAGAGGGAATTCTTCTCTGGAGAAGTCTGACCCAGTGGCTGGGCGGGATGGGCATTATTGTCCTCTCGATCGCCATCCTTCCATTCCTCGGTATCGGCGGAATGCAGTTGTATAAGGCTGAAATTCCCAGCCCTGTTGTTGATAAACTTAAACCCCGAATCTCTGAAACCGCCAGGACCCTTTGGAAAATCTATCTTTTCATGACGCTTCTGGAGGTGGCGCTGCTTTGGGGGGGCGGCATGAGCCTGTTTGATTCTTTTTGCCACGCTTTCTGCACTTTGCCCACAGGCGGCTTTTCAACAAAAAATGCGAGTATTACCCAATTTAACAGCGCATATTTTGATTTTGTCATCGTGGTTTTCATGCTTTTGGCCGGCATCAATTTTTCCCTGCACTACAGACTGCTCAAAGGAGACCTGAAAATATTTGGCAAAGACTCGGAGTGTAGAGTGTTCCTGGTTATCGTGGGGGTGTTCATTGTCCTGGTCACCCTGGATATTTATGGCGAAGTATATCAGTCTATTTTCGACGCCTTCCGATTTGCCGCCTTTCAGATAAGTTCCATCATCACTACAACAGGCTTTGTCTCTGCGGATTATGAAAAATGGCCCTACTTTTCCCAGATGATTCTTTTTGTCTGCATGTTTTTAGGCGCCATGGCGGGTTCCACGGGGGGTGGGATAAAAATTGTGCGGATCATACTGATGGTGAAACAAGGATATCAGCAGGTCTTCCGTATTATTCATCCCCATGCGGTGACCACGGTTAAGTTGGGCGGGCAACCCGTTTCCACGGATGTCCTGGGTAGCATATGGGGATTCTTTTTTCTGTACATGGGTCTTTTTGTTGTGGCTTCCCTGGTTATGGCAGGTCTCGGGCTTGACTTCATCTCCTCTTTATCATCTGTTGCCGCATCCATCGGCAATATTGGCCCCGGCTTTGGAGCGGTTGGTCCCATCAGGAATTATCTGGAGATTCCCATTGCCGGAAAATGGGTATTGATCACTTGTATGCTCCTGGGGCGCCTTGAGATTTATACCGTGATTGTTCTTTTGGCGCCTGAATATTGGCGGAAGTAGTCCGCCGATCCAGATAGTGACACTTAAAAGATGCAATTAGCGGTTAGCGTTTACATAGCCGCTGAAAATCAGTGACTTACGGCGCAATAGGTTAGCATCAAAAAGTGAGAATCCCAACATGGGAAAAAAATTATTCAAATGCTTGAGATCTTTAAGCTAACGGCTATGTAAAAGCTAATTGCAGCTTTTAGGTGCTACCTATCACAGGAGAAAAAACCGATGATACCTATCGTGCCTGAAAAGGCGTTGTACCTTGAAAAATTGAAAAAGGGCAAATTCAACGTGCCTGATTTCATCTATGTGCCTGCAGAGGACTTCAAAAATCAAAATTTCGGAAAACTCAAGAAATTCCTCAGCCGCCATCAGGAAAGTTTTAAGGTGATTGCCCGGAGCGCCCATCCGTTGGAAGAAGCCTTTAAGCCGGGGACCTTTGATTCCCTTGAAACCTATGCCGACGTTACGGGCATTCAATATGCGCGGAATCGAATTATCAAGCTGGGAAAAACCGTAAACAGGCTTTCCATATTGCGGCAGCAGAAATTTAGCCACGCCCCCGAATTGGATATGGATGATATGGGAGTTATTGTCATGCCCTTCATTAACGGCACTGCTGTCATGGCGAAAATGTTAGGGAACAGTTGGGAATTTGGTTACTGCCGGACCAGGTCACACAAAGTAGAAAGTCTTCCCTATATCACAAAGACGCCCCACGACACGGGGCTTCTGGGTATATCCGAAGATATTCAGCAATATCTTGGTTTCCATTGCGAGATCGAATACATTATCTCAGGAGACGGGAAAACCCATGTGGTTCAGGCAAAAGATATCTCGCATGTGGAAACTCTGCATCAGGAACAGAGTGAGAGATCGGTCAGATTAGACGGGATAAGAAGGATCAGAAAAAGGAGGAACTATCGTGAACGCCCGGTCTTTGTGATGGACAGCTCGGCTTTCTATATGCACATCATTGATGAATGTGAAAATTTCGTTATGGGAAAAAATCTATCCGGTTTCGGAATCGATGAAGTATGCAAGATGATTAAGGCATACGAATCCGGATTTGAGGACTTTGCCCTGAGACACGAAAAATTCGCCATCATTGGGCTGGCTATTGACGCACCGGGGGATCTATATCAGATTGCCAACCATTATTTAGATGAAACCCCAGAAATGCAGGAATTACTCTCCAAGGCCCTTTACAATAATCTGTATAAACGGGATTATTTTCTTTCAGAGGCGGACACCCTGATTGCCAGGGATGAGATTCGGATCAACCTGGGCAGCCATGATGCTTA
>Ga0208901_1000023_pt1 | contig 101231 bp, 82 predicted proteins | sample AntAceMetag02UKF_FD_184764 | JGI IMG/M metagenome (GOLD analysis project Ga0208901, IMG submission 184764) | Saline lake microbial communities from Ace Lake, Antarctica - Antarctic Ace Lake Metagenome 02UKF (SPAdes) (version 2) | ecosystem: Environmental > Aquatic > Non-marine Saline and...
GATAACCTCTTTCGTGGCATGACAAACCTCCTTGAATTTTTGATTCAAAAAGGCTTTTTTACCATCTTGTTCTATGCGTCGCTTTGTTTACTAAACTGCTGTCCGGTTTCCTCTGGAATCACTGTCCAGATTCAAATGGAATGGGTGTCCGGAATGGAATGGAATCACTGTCCGCTTTCGCGTGGAATGGGTGTCCGGATTGCTCTGGAATACTCACTCTACTCTCTTCAACTTTGATTTCTTTTAAAATTCCAACGTTCATATCACGTCTCCTTTTGATTTTGATTGGTTCATATTTTATCTTTTTTCCTATGAAGGTACTAACGCTATCCAATTTCCATTGAAATTTGATTGCTTTCTTTACCAATTTCACGTTTATATTGACGGATAATTCTAAAATAGAGATAAATGTATGCAGAAAATGCCACAACTTCGCATTGACGAGATTGATCAATCCATTTTATTAGCATTACAACTGGATGCCAGACTGTCCAATGTTCAGCTGGCTCAAAAAGTAGGGCTCTCAGAGTCAGCCTGTCTAAGGAGGGTCAAAGCCCTTCAAGGAAGCGCTGTTATCGATCGATTTGTTCTCCTGCTCAACCAGAGTACACTCGGTTTTTCGGGAACGGTCTTTGTTCGTGTTACGTTACGAGAGCAGCAGCAGGAAACGCTAAAAAAGTTTGAAGAGGCCGTCGTTGGAATCGAACAGGTAATGGAATGTTACTTAATGTCAGGAGAGGCTGATTATATGCTTCGGGTTATTTACAAGGACAACGAGGACTATAAAAGAATTCATTTAAAACTCACGAATCTTCCGGGAGTCCAAAGGCTTCACTCTTCCTTTACCCTAGATACAGTTATAAACAAAACAGTGCTCCCCGTGGCAATTACCACTCCATAAGAGCATATTCCTGTCATATTTACTGAGCAGGAAAACACCCTGGAACTCTGGGGACACCATTTTGAGCAAATTTCTCTTGGCACGGTGAAGTATCGGAGGGAATAAGTGCACTGACACTCTCTACTCACCGCCCCTTATAAAAACCATTCGATTTTTTCTTCTCAGGCATAGTTGATATCTGTATTAACCGAGATCTCATTACTGATAGTAAAGATATCATCCAGATTCAAGTCATGGATGTTTTGGCGACCATTCACTCGGGCTAAGGCTCGAAGCTCCTCGGTTGTAGCCTGACAAAAGTTACCGAATCGGTCAGCTGAGGCGGGGATGGAAAATCGTTTTCGCAGTTCAGGATCCTGGGTAGCAATGCCCACAGGACATTTCCCGGTATTACAGATGCGATATTGTTGGCAACCGATGGCCAGTAGAGAGCTAGTAGCAAGGGCCACGGCATCGGCTCCAAGGGCTATGGCTTTAGCAATATCGGTGGAATCGCGAAACCCTCCAGTAATACAAAAGGTCACCTTTGAGCGGGTCTGGTCAAGATATTTACGAACTCTGCGAATGGTATAAATTGCAGGCAGACAGATATGGTCACGAATGAAATTGGGTGCTGCTCCGGTGGCCCCGCCGCGGCAGTCAACTGTTATGAAATCAGGATTTGCCTGAAGTACAAATTTGAGATCTTCTTCAATATGTCCGGCGGTGAATTTAATACCAACCGGTTTGCCGCCAGTGGTTTTGCGAATGCTACTCACCAGCTCAAGCAGATCTTCAGGTCGCTTCACACCCGATTGCGAATTCGGCGATATAAAATCCTCACCCACTGGAATACCGCGTATTGCTGCAATCTCAGCTGTGACTTTAGAGCCGGGTAAATGCCCGCCCATTCCAGGTTTCGCAGCTTGTCCAAATTTAATTTCCACAGCTTCACACTGTTGCATCGACTCGCTATTTCGACCGTAGAGGGCTGTACCTACTTCGTAAATTAATTTATCTACATTTTGACGTTCTTCTGGTAATAACCCTCCTTCTCCAGTTCCGGTGGCGGTTCCGGCCCGTGCGGCACCAATGGCTAGAGCAATCTTGGCCTCCTTTGATAAAGCACCAAATGACATATGGGAAACAAAATATGGTATATCCAGAACTAAAGGATGTTTGGCTTCTGGCCCTATAACCGTTGTGGTGTTTACCTGTTGGTCTTCATCAAGGGGGAAGCGATGAAACTGGCTGCCGCGAAAGAGGATTGTTTCAAGGCCGGGAAAGGTTTTTCTGGTCCCCATGGGGGAAATCTCACTTTTACCGGATTTGGATATCTTCTGGATGATAGAAAATTTTTCTTCTGATTCGTACTCTTCACGGCTCCATTCACTTAAATACTCGTTGAGTGATGGGGCACTATCTTCCTCGGAGGTGGAAGGCTGGAGAGTGCTCAATTTTATAAATTTATCGCGGCTAGCTGCACAGATTGGACATTTTTCTGGTGGTTGTTGTTTATCTGTCTCGTGTTGGCAAATACTGCAGCGATAAGTGGCTTTAGACATGAAGTTGGTTTCCTCTGTTGGGGAGTTATTAGTAGTATTTTATCAGCATGAGCTTAATAAAAAAGAAACATAGAAACGAAATGTGTAGTGGTGAAGCGTTTTGTATCCACATCCATCCCCCATCACACGCACTTCTTGGATGAATTATGTTCGCAATAAAGAGGCAACTTCACTCATACGTCTACCAAGATTCCTTGCTGTCTTGATACCTACTTCATCACCTTCGTAGCCATCGGGATGGCTTCCCCAGGCAGCACCGCCAAAATGATCACCATCACCCACAATAATCATGTCGTGAATCATCATTGCCGCATGAACACCTTGAATAGTTAGCTCCTGACCGCCATTTCGTGATCCCCCCACAGCAATCACGCCTCCGAGCATGTTTTTAAACATAAAACCGTTTCTTCTAAAAAGAACCGACCGATCAAGAAAGGCTTTTGCCTGAGCAGACATGGAGCCCATATACACAGGAGTTGCCAGAACTATTCCCACGATTTCAGGATCGGCGAATTTGGAAATCAAAGACTGAAAATCATCCTCCTGACTGCACAAAACACCTTTCTTACATTTTCCACAGGCAATACAGCCAGAAAACTTCAATGGAGCAAGATTGACCAGTTCAATATCAATTGTTTTTCCAAGTGTCTCTGCGGTATCTTTTACTTCGCCCAGACACTGTTCCAACAGGAACTGAGTGGACTTATTTTCTCTAGCACTTGCCGATACACCAATAATTTTCATTTTCAGATATCCCTTTCTTTGTATTCTTTTGTTTATTAAATCTTTAATTTTTCAAGTCGGTTACAGGCGTCCTCAAGCACATCAAACTCTTTGGCAAAACAAAAACGGACAAGATTTCTGCCACTTTCATCGTGATAAAAGGCACGCCCCGGTACACTGGCAACTCCTATTTTCTCTAGAATATAAAGAGCCTTCTCCCGATCATCATTTCCTGGGATAGCAGATACATCGGCCATTACATAGTAGCTGCCCTGCGGTATGGCTGGCTTTAAACCGATATTTTCCAGCACGCCGCAAAAACGATTACGTTTTTCCTCATGTTCCCGAGCTATCTCCTGGTAAAATTCTCTAGGAAGTTCAGCCAAACCTGCTGCAACCCCAAGCTGCAATGGGGCTGGCGCACAGACATATACCAGGTCATTAAACTGAGCTGCCACTTCTATAACTTCGGGTGGTGCAAGAACATATCCAAGTCGCCAACCCGTCACGCTGAATATTTTTGAAAAGCCGGATATTGTCACGGTTCTTTCACGCATACCAGCCAGGGTAACCGGCGGTATATGCCTATGGCCATCGTATATAAAATGTTCGTAAATTTCATCTGAGAATAGGATCAGATCATGTTCCACACAGATATCACGCAACATCTCAAGCTCTGCCAGTGAAAAGACTTTTCCTGAGGGATTGGAAGGGTTACTGATCATAATCGCCCGGGTTTTATTGCCAAGGGCATGTTCGAGCAGTTCACGTGTCAGCTGCCACTCAGGAGGATCAAGCCGAACATAACGCAGCCCGCATCCCAAAGCAGTTAACGTAGCAGCGTGATATCCATAATAGGGTTCCAGCAGAATAACCTCATCCCCCTCATCGAGCAGGGCCTGGGCTGTGGTGTAAAAGGCACCGGTGGCTCCCTGGCTTATAAGCACTTCATTGACGGAGACATCAAGTTTGTAAAACTGTGCCATCTTCTCAACGATGGCCTGTCGCGGCTCGGGAAGTCCCTCTGAAGCGGTATATATATTATAGCCGCTGTCCATGGCCAGTTTTGCACCGTCAAGCACAGATTTTGGTACGGGCAGATCACATACGCCCTGTGCCATATTAATTCCCTGAAGACGTGTACATTCACGACTCATGGAACGAATTTCTGATTGGGAAATATGTTTTCCACGCTGACTGAGTTTTAGTGTCATAATGATAACTCTTTTTTTTAAGATATACATTTTTCTTGGATTACTCGATGAAATCGGCATTTCACCGTTCCACAAGAGCTTTAATACAACAATTTTCATTCAACCATATTTGCTGCTTTTTCAACACTCCAAAATAGTACGCTTACATATTCAGGCCCAGCATGTCAGCAAGCCTTCCTGTATGTCATATTGAACCTTCTGACCGCCTGAAAAGTCCCATAAGAAAGCCTGATTATGCACAGAGGAGTGGCCACAACTAGATCACCGCCTCCGCGGGGATGACATCACTATACCCTCCTATGATTCTTTCGTTTTATCGGCTTATTATGCCTTTACTATATGAAGTTGGCTGAGTTTCCTACGTAATCAGAAAAGAAATACTTCTTCTGTTTGACTTGTTCCCGCAAAAATGCTTATTGTTGGTTCCAATCATTTTAAGAAACGAATTCCACATCAAGCAATACAACATCCCCTCAAGGAGAAAACCTGTATGAAGAGTATGCTCATTTTCCTATTCCTGCTGTTTCCCTTTACAGCTATGGCTCAGAATCAAACCGCAAACGGAATTGATCCTGCAAACATAATGCAACTCATGCAACAGGTACAACAATGCATGGCTCAAGTTGACCAGTCTGAAATGGCTAAATTTAAAGAAGGAATCGAAAAGTTTGAGGTGGAACTGGACACTCTTTGTAGCCAGGGAAAACGAAAACAAGCACAGAAGAAAGCTATCGCTTTTGGTAAACAATCTCTGAAGAATCCTGCGATACTACAGATGAAAAAATGTGGGGAAATCACCAAAGGACTTCTCCCACAGGAGGCTGGTCCCTCTTTTGATGATACCTTTGACTTTTCTGAAGGCCACGTATGTGACGAGTAAGGTTCTGACAGCGTATTCGACGAAACAGTCTTCAAGCAAGTCTTTTTACAGCACAGGGAGCCACGTATGAAATCAGCAAATATTCTGAAAAATATTACCTTCAACGAAAAAAAACCGGCCATCTCAGTATTAATGGAAACGGCAACGTCTAAAGAAATCCGTATCGTCTTTGTTGCAGATCAGCAGATGAAAGAGCATCAAACCCCTCATCCGATTACCGTTGAAATGGTGGAGGGAAATTTGGATTTTGGAGTGGAAGGCAAGGTCCTTCAGCTGGAACGCGGGGATATCCTCAGTCTTGATGGAGGCGTTCCCCATGATTTGCGTGCTAAAAGCAAATGCATAGTACGTTTGACTCTGAGTCTAGCAGATAGTCTGCAGCGGGTGGAGGATGTTCTGAAATTGTAAGAAATGATAGCAACCTGAAATAAATCTAAGTCAACACTCTTTAAAAAACTTAACTTCGCACGAACTTGCAATGAACAATTGGTTACTCTTTATCTTAGCCGTCCTTTTAGGCAGTTATCTTCTGGAACAGACCCTCTCCTATCTCAACATCAAGGCTCTTAACAATACAGTACCGGAAGAATTTCAGGATGTTTTTAAGGCAAAGGAATATGACAAGTCTCAGGATTACACCAGAGTCACCGGAAGATTTGGTATGGTGGAGTCTTCCTTCAGTATAATTGTATTGCTTATTTTTCTCCTGACAGGCGGGTTTAATACCGTGGATATTTTTATCCGCAGTTTTCAATTTGGCGCAGTGACAACCGGGGTACTCTATATCGGCCTGCTCCTTCTTCTCAGCTCCATACTCAGTTTTCCCTTCACCCTCTATTCAACCTTTATCATTGAAGAAAAGTTCGGTTTTAACAATACTACTCTTAAAACCTTCTGGACCGATCTTATCAAAGGTATTTTCCTGAGTATTCTTATTGGCGTTCCAATCCTCTATCTTATACTCTGGTTTTTTGAAACAACCGGGGAGATTGCCTGGCTTTACTGCTGGGGAGGTCTCACCCTTATCACTCTGTTACTGCAATTTCTTGCTCCAGTGCTGATAATGCCCCTGTTCAATAAATTCACCCCCTTGGAAGATGGAGCACTAAAGGAAAAAGTACTCGCTTTTGCCGAAGATGCATCGTTTAGCATTCAAGGGATTTACACCATGGATGGCTCCAAGAGATCCAGTAAACTAAACGCCTTTTTCACCGGATTTGGCAGGTTCAGAAAGATTGTTTTTTACGATACTCTCCTTGAGAAACTTAACGATGATGAGCTTGTGGCAGTACTTGCTCATGAAATGGGCCATTTTAAACATCGGCATATTTTTAAAATGATGGCGATTTCCACCTGCTATACAGGGCTGCTCTTCTTTCTGCTGTCACTTTTTCTCGGCAATGCCAACCTGTTTGCCGCATTTCAGATGGAAAACATTTCAATCTACGGGAGCCTTATCTTTTTTTCTTTTATCTTTTCCCCCTTGAGCCTTCTGCTAGGAATCGCCATAAATATCCTATCACGCAAACATGAGTTTGAAGCGGATCGCTATGCCGCAAATTCTACGGGTCAGACGAGTTCCCTAATCAGCGGATTGAAAAAACTCTCCGTTGCCAACCTCTCAAACTTGACCCCCCATCCGGCCATGGTCTTCTTCCATTACAGCCACCCACCAATTCTGGTAAGAATAGACGCCTTACGAAAAGTTTTTACTACAAACCAGACCCAATAAACTTTCTAATTACCCACAAAACTCAGTGTGGTGTCAAACGATCTCGTCGGCCAATATCAATACTCTTGATCTAAATGGCAGCGACCGTGCTTTCGTTCCTTGACCTTCTTTTGCACCTCTGAAGATCAGCAAACATAGTGCTATCTTTATTCACGTCGCCTAGATACCCTTCTATATGACTATTAGGTTGTGTCGGAAACAAAAACAGGTGTATTCAACGATCAGCAACTGATCATTGAATACACCTGTTTTATATCACTTATGGAGAACTTCTCTGTTACCGTGTTACTCCTACCAGTGTCTGCTGTTTACCTTACCCAAACCCGGCGGTAGTAGGTTCTGCGATATACACGACGGTAGCGAATAACTCTACGATAGTAGCGAACATAGGTTCTGGTGTAACGCCTGGTTACCCAGTATCCACCAAGGATGTTTTCAAGTGCGTTACTGTCGAGTTCCTGATTCATTTCCAAGTCGTTAATTGTAATTGCAGACATGATGTTCTCCAGTGATAAATTGTTTGCTTCTTTCTAGTTTGTGTTCTTCTCTTTTCGTACCACCTATACCCAGCCCCTACTGTTTACCTTACCCAAACTCGGCGGTAGTAGGTGCGACGATATACGCGACGGTAGCGAATTGTTCGTCGATAGTATCGAACATAGGTTCTGGTGTAACGTCTGGTTACCCAGTATCCACCAAGAATGTTTTCAAGTGCGTTACTGTCGAGTTCCTGATTCATTTCCAAGTCGTTGATTGTGATAGCAGCCATGATGATCTCCTGTGGTGGATGGGTTGTTGTGAACTCTTTTGTTCGTTTAGTTGTTTTACTTAATGCACAGGGCGTGCCAGAAAACATTCAGCCCAAAGCGAATCATGACATCATACTGTTATTACGTACCATTATAAAGCCAGTAACCTTTCATCTACTGAGGAAGGTCACACTCCCCACAGATATGTTCCTGCTAAGCAAACAGCACTCCTCGTAAAAAGTGACAAAAAAGTAACAGGTATAGCGCTCTACCTATTTGCACAACAGAATTCATTATCGGGAGTAGCGCTGAAAGAATAGTGGATATTCAAAAGGCTGCTTTTAAGGAACCATCTTTTTATTTGCTTTGCTTCTTTTTCTGAGTCCTCCCCCCTATTCTCATACATGCATGATTGGTTCTCAGTATTGGCTGGTTATTATCTTTTTCCTGTTGCCTGATCAAGATAGATCGAATAACAGTTACAAGAGAAATGAACTGTCTATAGATATTATTCAGAAAGGCTACGATGTGAGATGATTCAAGAGATAAAAGTATCCAGATATTTTTTTGACAAAAACGATTATGCCCTTTTGAACATCGTCAATGATGTTCTAAACCGTAACGAAACCCAGACACTGGTCAAAAACCTGCTGATCCCCTACCTGCATCCCCATGGCATCAAGGAGATGACAGCCTCGATGGCCCTGCGTACTGCCTACGCTGTGATTCATCTACTGGGGTCCCTTGAGGTCGGAAAGGCTGCAGACAGGCAGAATGCACTTCGCTGCCTGCACGATGAAGTTCTTTGCAGTTCGCACGGTGTTTTACGCCGCAATACCGCTCGGGTTCTCATTGAGATCATGAAAGAACTCGTCCGCTGCAAAGGCAATTGCCAGCGACAGCTCAGACTTGCCAGAGATTTTCGGACAGCGACCTTCGGTAAGCCCCGCTTTATCCGCAACCAGTTGAAGAAGTACCATCTCATCGAGATGCCGGAGGAGTGGAACCAGATCACCTTTGATGATCATGTCCATGACGCAAACACCAAAGGCAGGAAAACACCAACCCATCTTATTATGGATGCGTGGATAAAAGGCATCCGGCGCCTGACAGTGATCTACTACAATTTCATTAATACGGAAGTTGCGGAAGAACTCCTTGAATCCGCCTCGATCATGGGCATCAAGGTCAGAATCGGCATAGAGTTTTCCGCCAGGTTCCGTGACCGCTATGTTAAATTGATCTGGGAACCGCGTGGATTTGCCGACAGACATGACTTTCTGAACTTTATCAAAGAAGGACCGGCCAGAAGTTTCATGGATGAAGGGCGCAGTGCTTCAATATATCAGCAGCGTTACGTTTTTGATGTGCTGGAGAAATTCAACACCAAGCATCGGCTTATACTCAATAAGGCCTACAATGTGAGTCTCCCTGAATATAGCCGGGATGAGTTTATGGCTTTTGTCGGTTCCGGCCAGCCGTCCCTGCTGCACCTGGCAAAATTCATCTACAATCACATGCTGTCTGCCATGCAAGAGCAGGTGAAAGATTTTCGGAAAAACTGGGCCAGGGCTGACCAGGAGGAGCAACTGCGCATAACCCATGCGATTCAGGTCATGGACTGCCTTGATCCCGATGCAATCATTGAAGGCTTTCTTAAACCGCAACAAAACCCAGATATCCACAACCCCTTCGTGCCCCTCGACACCCCTGACGTACCGGCTATTCTTATGCTTACCCCGGAGGAGCTGCTTGCCCGTTTGGAGCGTCTGCGCTCAGGTTCTCGGGTCACTATGACGCTGAGTGGACTCGACGCAGCTGATGTCCTGGAGCTTATCTTTGACTGTCGTGGGCAGATCAGCCATCTGGAAATATTCAACCTCAAGGATTACTCCACGGGTCAGGCTGTTTATTACTCAGAGATTAACGCCTTACAGCTGGCTATTAATCAAGGAAATGTCATTACTCTCAAGCGGGTTATACAGAAAATTATCCGTGATATGGCCGGCTCTGATCTTTTGTCCCCTGAAATCAAGAAAAGAAAAGAAAAACTTACCTCCATTCTGCACAATATGTCATTGCTGCACGGTTTCTATAAGAATTCTCCACTCAAATCCCGTGTCGGCAGTGACTCCACCGGAGGGTCCCGTCACAGCTATGGCATGGGAATGGTTATGAAAGACACTCTCCCCCCGAGTGCCAGAAAATATCTTGACCATAAGAAGCAGCCAGGCCGATGGAATATCCCGGTGCGTATCAGCGCCTATCTTCAGGTAACACACATCCCAAGGCAGCGGCACACTCTTTTATGGGAGCATCGCAGCAATATTCCGATGGACCACGATCACATCGTGTCAACACCGTCCTGTGCCATTGAGCCTGATTTCTCAAGTTTCAATTTCGGTTGCGAGCGAAAAAAAGATTGGCAGGTCCAGACTTACTCTATCCTGATGGAACCAGCAGGCAATGTTGCCACTCTGGGGTGGATGCAGTCGGGGCAAAATCACGGGCTATCCCTTAAGAAAAAAAACGGGGATGGGAAGCCGGGGCGAATTCCACTCGAGTATCTGAACACCCATCTGAAAAATGGGCTCAGAATACTCATCGGATTCGTTCCCGCCTTTGCCACTTTTGCCCTGACCAAAGAGTGGTGGCTTCTCGCTTACTTTGGCGCATTTATCTGGTTTGGTATCACAGGTGTTCGTAATATTATCCAGTCTGTACTTGGCGGAGGGGGATTCAGGCGTTCACCTCTCTTGAAATGGAAAGAGTATGTAAGCTGGGACAGGCTGTCCAGTTCACTGCTTTTTACGGGATTTTCCGTTCCTTTGCTTGATCTGCTAGTCAAGACCCTGATCCTCGAAGAAATGTTCGCTATCACCACGGCAAGTAATCCCATAGCTCTTTACACCGTTATGGCAGTGGCTAATGGAATCTATATCTCCGGCCATAATATTTTCAGAGGGCTGCCCAAAGGGGCGGTATACGGTAATTTTTTTCGCAGCATCCTCTCCATCCCCCTGGCGATTTTCTTCAATGGTGTGGTGGGAATGATGCTTGGAGGAACCGGTGCAGTCAACGTCAACGATATCCTGCAGAAATGGGCGGCGGTAATTTCCAAAATGGCATCAGACTGTGTGGCAGGGATCATCGAAGGACTGGCTGACCGATTTAACAATATGCGTTCCCGTTCCATGGATTATTCGGCTAAAATTACCCAGGTATTTGACACCTATGCGGCTCTTGAAATACTGTTTCCAGAGGGAGATGTTCTTGAGCTGCTCGAATCGCCAAGCGAATTTCTGCAGGCGATGTCTGAAAAGAATACGGATCTCGCAAAAATTGTAATCATCAATGCCCTTGACCTTCTCTACATCTGGATGTATCAGCCACGGGCAACTACGGTATTACCTGCAATTATGAAAGCCATGTCGGAAGAGGAAAGACATATTCTGACGGCGTCCCAGCGTATCCTGGAAAAGCAGCGACAAATCAGTCAGTTGTATGTTGATGGCGTACTGGGAAAAAAGTTTTCCCGGGCCCTCTCCTTTTACCTTGATCATTCAGAGGAGTATCTGCAGACCTTACAGGAACTATCCCTTCATTGTGAGGTGAACGAACAGCAGCCTTAAAACATTTGAACATATTTCCCTCATTATATTGTTCTCCTATAATAGAATTGTATACGCCATAGTCTTATGCCAATACACTGAGATCAATGTTAAAAACGTTTCCACTTCTTTTCGTTCTGAAAAATTGAGCGCAGCTAGTCGGAAGTATTCCAAAGAGCTTTTATAACAAGACGAAAAAAACATACGTTATAGGAAGAGCGACCCAAAACAGGAGTAAAACATAATGAAGATAAGTTTCAATGGCGCAGCTAAAACGGTTACCGGTTCACAGCATCTCGTTCAGGCCAATGGCTATTCTATCCTCCTCGACTGTGGTCTCTTTCAGGGAAAGAGAAAAGAAGCCTTTAAACTAAACAGACAGGGATTCTGCAAGGGAGGATCGGTCGATGCTGTTGTACTCTCCCATGCCCATATTGACCATAGCGGCAATATCCCCTGTCTGGTGAGAAACGGTTTTGATGGAGATATTTATTCCACTCCGGCGACCCGCGATTTATGTGTAATCATGCTCCAGGACAGTGCTCGTATTCAGGTAAGGGATGTTGAGTTTACCAACAAACGGAGAAAGAAGAAGGGACAGCAACCCTTTGAGCCCTTATACACTCCTGACGATGCGGCAAAGGCCTCCCGTCAATTTATTACCATTCATTATAACCGTCGAAAAGAGATCTTTCCCGGTATCTTTCTCACCTTTGTTGATGCAGGACATCTTCTTGGAAGTGCCCATGTGATACTGGATATAGACGACAAGGAAACCGGAAAAAATAGGCGGCTTGTGTTCAGCGGGGACATCGGCAGGAAGGATATCCCTATTATCCGAGATCCTGTCCCATTGACCGATGGTGCCGATATTCTGATAATGGAAAGTACCTACGGCAACAGAAGTCACCCTCCCTACCCTGACTCAGACAAGGAGCTTGAGCGAATAGTAAATGAAACATACGATCGAGGTGGCTGTCTGGTTATTCCTGCTTTCGCCGTTGGCCGAACACAACAGCTAATTTATTCTCTCAACAAACTCTATGTAAAAAGAGACATTCCAGCCATGCAGGTCTTTATCGACAGCCCCATGGCCACCAGTGTCACAGATATCTTCCAGATGCATCCGGAAACGTATGATGAAGAGCCCCTTGCATTTATGGAAGAAACCGGAGATGACAACCCATTTGGTTTCAAATCGCTCCATTTCACCAAAACTGTTGAACAATCCAAAGAGCTGAATTTTCGTAAAGAACCTTCCGTTATTATTTCGGCCAGCGGCATGATGGAACATGGTCGAATTCTCCACCACCTAAGGAGTCGCATCTCAAACCCACGAAATACTATTCTGGTTACGGGATGGCAGGCACCCTATACCCTCGGAAGAAAAATAGTAGAAGGCGAAACAGAGATCAATATTTTTGGTGATCCTTTTCAGGTAAGGGCCAGAATTGAGAAACTCACCGGATTCAGTGGACATGCTGATCAGGATGAGCTGGTTGAGTTTGCAGCAGCCATGGAGAAAAAGCCGGAACACACTTTTATCGTGCATGGCGAAGAAAAAGCAGCCCTGGCACTGAAAAAAAATCTGTCAGAAAAACTTGGCTTTAAGAATATTGAAATCCCGGATTTATATACAAGCGTTGAAGTCTAAGGCACATTTATTTCCGTATCCTTTGTCTCCACTTGTGGCGAGAATAAAAGCAATGAGAACAGTGCTTCAGTTTACAAAAAGAGCAAACAACAATTATTCCGATGGTTCCGTTTTTGACTGAGATCCTGGGCTCAACATATCGATGGTCTTGGTGACATCATCAACTTTGGTTTTGGCCTTAACAGCAAGGCGATAGGCTTTTTCTGCATCGAACTCAGCATTCTCTATTTCATTTTTCAATTCGTCATCCTCCTCCTCTGATGGGTGTTCACTGTTAGCATCATCTTCTAATTCATCGAGTCGGCTGTTAAGTGTTTCCAGGGCATTTTTTCGTTTCATTGCAAGGTTTTCTGCTGCTGTTGCTCTTTTTTGGGCCGCTTCCAAGGCATCCCTCGCCTGGGAAATCAGAGCCGGCAGCCCCTCTTCAGGGGTTGCATCTAAATCGATATCTTCAGCCGCCATAACCAGGACAGTCGCCGGAAGTCGAGGTAGAGACCGGTTGAAAGATTTTCCACTTGGGTCAACAATTTGATTTTCTTTAATCGTAAGCGGGAGAAAAACAAAAGATGCATCGGCCGACTGCTTAACTATGGTGTCGGCATCAAAGTCTTCAACGATCTCGGCACTCGCATCAATACGAATATCCTCCATTGTTTTGGTGATTTTCTTTTTTTCCGCCTCAACACCTGATTGATCGCTTTTGGTCAGTACCCGAAGGGAAGCCCCCTTCCATGGTTTATGACGGGTCATCAGATGGGCAAAGAGGAGCATAAGCCGGCTACTTGCATCTCCTTGCCACCATATGTCAATCCGGCTGTTTTCCAGTGATTCAGATGTAAGCTTCTTCAAGGATGTTGAATCCATCCGTAAAATAAGCAGATTTTTTCCCTGCCTGAAAATAAGATTTAGATTCTTCGTATACTGATAGAGTCCCATACCTGAAAGAGATTTCTCGGATTCTGTTCGCCAGTTAAAAATCACCGTATTGGGCCGTAACGGCCCAATACCAGAACTTTGGAGCAATATCTCCACGGCATGGATAAAATCGGGCGCACTTACGGTTAGGGGAAACATATCATAATGACTGGAAGCAATGGCTTGAATCAGTTCCTGATGGGCCAATTTTCGCTTTTTCCAGGCAGTTCTTCCCTCACCTTCAATAATCTGCACTGCCTCTGTAAAACCACTTTCCCCTTCAATCCAGGAGGCAAATGCCAATAATGGAGCACGATGGTTTGGTTCTTGAGTAAATACAAGCAGGTGAGGACGCCAGTCACGGGCATGCTCGGGCTCATCTACAGCAGCAAGGAGATGCTGGCGTACCTGCTGTAAATGGTGCGATCTGTTGCTATCAGCCCACCTTACCGGGCCCGCCGTACGTTTGAGATACTGGTAAATGGCGAACAACAAGGCAATGGCTGCCATTCCGCTTTTAAGATCAATAGCCAGCATGGCCCCTAAACAGATAAAAAAGCCAAGTAAACTTAGCCGGGGAGAAAACCATTTGAAACGAGGTCGGAAGGAGGGACTTTTTGTTTTTGCCTCAAAATATGTGGCATAGTTGAGCAGTCCATATGAAATAAGAAAAAACATGGAAACCACACTGGCAACAATATTCAATTGCCCTAATGCAATGGTAATAAGAGCAATACCCGCCGAGAGCAGTATTCCCCGTCGGGGGTTGCCGGTGGGTTTACTCACCTTGGAAAAAGGTGTCAATATGGAAAATATTCTATCAGCGGCAAGGGATTGCAGAATCCGTGGAGCTCCCATAAATGAGGCCATGGCCGAGGAAAGGGTGGCGGCAATTACTCCAGCATCAATAAAAAACCCCACCGCAGAGACAGTTTTCATGGCACCATAGTTAGCGGAAAGTACAGTATTTGGCAAAGTTCCTGCAAAAAGGACTGCCATGGAAAGATAGACAATAATGGAAAGGCCCACAGCCCCAAAAGTACCCAAAGGGATGCTTTTCCCTGGATCTGAAAGATCACCGGACATACTTACCCCCTGGGTAAATCCAGTTACAGCTGGAAAAAATATGGCGAAGAGGACCCAGAAGGGCGCACCATTTTCAGGAGAAGTCCAGTTGGAGGCAAGCAGTGCTGAATCCCAACTGCTAATACTGCCGATATAGAATGAGAGTAGTGCAGCAACAAGCAGCACCATAACACCAAATTGAAATCGTGTGGCCCAATCTGCTCCCTGCCACACAAAAACCAAGAGAAACAGTACTGCCCCGGCAGCAATCAATTGCACCACTAAATGATGCAAGTTGGGAAAAAAAGAAGCAACTACCTCTGCAAACCCGATACAGTAAAATGCAATGGAAACACTTTGAGCCAGAAAAAGAACCAATCCTATGGAACCGCCAAATTCCACACCAAGGGTCCGTGAGATCAAATAATAATCCCCGCCTCCCTTCACCTTGAGGTTCGTGGCTACAGCAGATAGAGAAATGCTGGTGAGCACACTGATAACATTCGCTAGGGCGATAATTAGAAGGCTCCGCCCTAATCCGGCACTACCTACTACATAACCGAGTCTCAGAAAAAGGATAATTCCTAGGATAGTTAGAATGCTCGGAGTGAAAACTCCTGCAAAAGTACCTAATCCCTTGATTGGTGATTCCTTATGAATGGTAGTCACGTTTTGTAAAACCTCCTGGATGGGAGAATTTCCAAAGAAGGAAAGGAGACGTGTCTCCCCTGTTTGAGATAATAGCTTTGTTTGTTCACAACCAGTTCCTGCGGTTAAAAAATTTGAGCATTACCAGAGCCACCAGCAGCACACCCCAGACGATCGAGGACAAATAACGTGGCGAGCAGGTTAACCGCCAAGAAGTACTAGTACAAAAGCATACCTTAAACGAACGACAAACGAAAGCGATAGAGTTCTTGGTAACTCATGGGAGGATTACTCTCCAGGATTTTGAGGGATTTTGCTCTGAGGTTAACAGGCGTAACCTTCAGCGTAATTTGAAAGGATTTTTGGATAAAGGGATGATCAAGGAAATGAGAGCGATCCAACAGATCCAACACGACTATTATATACTCTTAAAACTATGACAAGCTGCGGCATGGAGCCATGACGTTGCTGTGATAAAAACCTTTCCTATTCTTCCAGACCTCGTCAAACAAAAGGACAGCATCTCACAACTATAAATTGCTGGCCAAACTTTTTTTAGCCAAAAAAAAGGTGCATTCAACGATCAGCAACTGATCATTGAATGCACCTGTTTTGTATCACTTATGGAGAACTTTGGTATTACCGTGTTACTTCTACCAGTGTCTGCTGTTTACCTTACCCAAACCCGGCGGTAGTAGGTTCTGCGATATACACGACGGTAGCGAATAACTCTACGATAGTAGCGAACATAGGTTCTGGTGTAACGCCTGGTTACCCAGTATCCACCAAGGATGTTTTCAAGTGCGTTACTGTCGAGTTCCTGATTCATTTCCAAGTCGTTAATTGTAATTGCAGACATGATGTTCTCCAGTGATAAATTGTATAGTTGACGCGACGCTATGTTCTTTTCTTTTCGGATTACTTCTTACCAGCGACTGCTGTTAACCCAAACTCGGCGGTAATAGGTGCGACGATAAACGCGACGGTAACGAATGACTCTGCGGTAATATCGAACATAGGTTCTTGTGTAACGTCTGGTTACCCAGTATCCACCAAAAATGTTTTCGAGGGCTTTGTGATCGAGGATCTGATTTTTTTTCAAGTCGTTGATTATGATAGCAGCCATGATAATCTCCTGTGGTGGATGGTTGGTTGTGAACTCTTTTGTTCGTTTAGTTGTTTTACATGTTGCACAGGGCGTGCCAGAAAAAATACCAGCCCACACAAAACACGCCACCACACTGATTTCACGTCACATTTAACGAACAGACAATTTCTACTGATAATGAAAGGTGGCCCTAGAAACAAATATGTTTCCGTAAAACGAACACCAACCATCCACCAAGGGGGACAAATAGAAACACTCAAACAAATCCCCCTGTTTAACAACACAATGTGTATCAGAAGTAGCACCGAGAAAAAGACTGGAAACAAAAAAAAGGTACAGACCCTACCGGATCTGTACCTTTTTTAGAAAAACACACACTTACCAAATCTAAACTTCTTTAATACCTTCCAACTTCCAATCCTGAGTACCAAGTGGACGTGCCCAGCTCCACTCTTCAGCGAACTTAACAGGTTCAGTATCACTTCCTGAAAGCAGCTCACCGCTTTTATCATCCACGGTATAATCAAGAAGATTAGCTGTAAATAGTACACTTACAAAATCTTCTCCATTTTCAGATCCAGCCGTTACTATTTCAACATTACGGATAGAAATATTCTCCAGCTTATTCAGTTCGCCCTTAGATTCCATCTCCGCAAACTGTTCTGCGTATTCGGAGGCGAGTTGTTCACCAAGGAGATTTCTATAGGAACTGATATCACGTCGCATCCAACCCGCCTGAACTTTAAAAAACACATCCGATGCGACTTCAACAAAGTAGTCCGTATCAAACCCAGGGTCACCAATACGAATAATATCAATTCCTTCTTCAAGGCTTGATCTCTCAGGTACTTCAGGAGGGGGAGTAAAGCCCCCCTGAGCGCCACTGTCATTACCACCAAAATTACCCTTGAAGACATTATTATTTTGAGGAGGTGGTTGATAGCCAGGAGGCGTTCCACTAGGAGGACGAGCACTGAATCGCTTATAGAGAAAATACCCAACTCCCCCGAGCAGAAGCATAGGAAGAATGCCCATACCAGAACCACCCATTCCAAACATACTGCCAAGCAGCATCCCACCAAGGGCTCCACCGAGCAGACCGCCCAGCAGGCCACGACTCATACCGGATTTTTGCTGTCCTGCCGGCTGCTGTTTTTTGGTCGCCGGCGCCTTCTGCCGCGGTGTGGAACGAAAAGACCTGCCGCCGCCACGAGACCGGGCATCGGAATAGTCTGCCATAATGCCAGCTTCAACAAAACAAAGGGTAAAAAAAACGAGAAAAAAAGGTGTTAATTTCCTCATACAAGTAAGCATGACGTGCCTCCAAAAGAATTGACTCTTTTATTTAATTAATATCTTATTGAGCCTACCAGCCCACCACTCTTTTGTCATCTCTTTTAGCTTGCCTTTACTCTGTGATTGCTTACCAAAGTATGCTACCGTGGAAAATCAGCGCACCATCATTATATATCTTACCAGGAATGCGATGCTCCTAATATTTCCACCACTTGCCAAGGCCTGTGAGCCACCTGCCGGCATCACCCGTCTTGCCGGATTTCTGCGTGGCAACGATCAGGCCTGCACACTCTGGGATGCCAATCTCGAGGGACAACTCTACCTGCTTGACTTAAAGCAATCCCCCAAGGACACCTGGAGCAAAAGAGCATGGAAAAACATTCAGACCAATCTTTCAGCAGTTCGTGGCCAGGACTTGTATCGCAACAACGACCGCTATCAGCGTGGTATACGTGATATAAATCGTGCCCTAAGCCAAAGTGTCCCCAAATCCGATACCACAATTACTCTTGCTGACTATCAGGATCAGAAGCTCTCACCACACCAAAGTGAAGACCTGCTTTTTGCAGCAGAAAACTATACAGAAAACATCTTCTTTCCTTTTTACAAAAACCGTCTTCCAGCTTTGCTTACCGAGCTGGAAGAAAATAATAACTGGATTGGAATTTCACTTAATTATCTTAGCCAGGCACTTCCCACTTTTGCACTCTGCGGCTATCTAAAAAAGGAATACCCAAGACTGAAGATTGTTGTCGGCGGCGGCCTGATCACTTCCTGGATACGTAGTCCTGGTTGGATCAATCCTTTTGCTGAGCTCTTTGACCATATGATCGCTGGTGCAGGTGAAACCGCATTACTAAAACTCCTTGGTACCAAATCACCCTACGGCCACTCCCCTCCTGACTACACTGGCCTCCCCCTGAACGATTACTTGTCTCCCGGATTCATCCTGCCCTACAGCGCATCGACTGGCTGTTACTGGAATCGCTGTTCGTTTTGTCCTGAAAAAGCAGAAGGAAGCCCATACGCAAAATTGACATCAGACCAAGTCACGGAAGACCTTACTCATCTGGTGAGCACATTCAAACCAAAGCTTATCCATCTGCTGGACAATGCAATAGCCCCATCACTGATGAAACGCATGATCAAGAATCCACCCGGTGCCGACTGGTACAGTTTTGCCCGAGTAAGCCCAGAACTCTGTGACCCTGCGTTTTGCAATGACCTTCGCAGATCCGGTTGCGTTCTGTTAAAACTCGGTATCGAATCCGGTTCCCAGGAAGTGCTCGATGCGATGGAGAAAGGAATCAACCTGGAAATGGTCAAAAAATCGCTACACTCCCTTCGTCAAGCCGGGATAGCAACGTATGTGTACCTACTCTTTGGGACACCTACGGAGTCGCTGACAGAGGCCAGGCAGACTCTGGATTTCACAATACGAAACAGTGACGCCATCACGTTTCTGAACCTTGCAGTCTTCAATCTACCTCGGAACAGTGCCGAGACCGACACACTGACACTTCGGGATTTCTCCAGTGGAGACCTGGGGCTCTATTCTGACTTTTATCATCCTAGAGGATGGGATAGAAAGGCAGTACGGACATTTTTATCCACAACGTTTAAGGAAGAGCCTGTAATTCGCAAAATATTGCAACGGGACCCGCCTTTTTTTACATCAAACCACGCGCCACTCATCCTACGGAGTGATTCGCGCTACGGGAATGCTACAAATGAATAAACCTACAGTAATAGTTATTGGCGGAGGCGCAGCGGGACTTATGGCGGCCGGAGAGGCTGCCATAAGTGGCGCACGGGTAATTCTGCTTGAAAAAATGAAACAGCCAGGACGCAAAATATGCATCACCGGAAAAGGACGCTGTAACATCACAAACAGCGCTTCCGTCCCAGACTTCATATCTCATTTTGGGAAAAACGGTCGTTTTCTACGCCAATCATTTTCCCGTTTTTTTTCCAACGAACTTGTACGTTTTTTTGAAGACAACGGACTTCGGGTAACTCTTGAACGTGGCGGCAGATACTTCCCGACAAGTGGCAAGGCACCAGATATCCTAAACGTGTTTCTGCGCTGGCTGGAAAAATTAAAGGTTGAAATCCGTAACAATTGCCAGGTCAAAGATGTTGTCACCAAAGACAATGTAATCACAGCCGTAACCACAAAACAGGGCGTTATCAAATGTGACCGGGTTATTATTGCCACGGGCGGTGCATCCTACCCCGCCACCGGTTCTACGGGCGACGGATATCGGTTGGCCGAAAAATGCGGTCACACAACAATCCCCATCCGCCCGGCTCTGGTCCCTCTTGAAATACACAACGGCATTGCCACCACCCTGATTGGGCTTGAACTGCGCAATATCGGGGTTCAACTCTTTATCAATGGAAAGAAAAAGCGTGATCTTTTTGGAGAATTACACTTTTTAAAAACAGGAGTCAGTGGCCCTACCATCCTAACACTCAGCGGTGATGCTGTTGATGCACTGAGAAAAGGGGAAGAGGTTATTTTAGTAGTGGATTTAAAAGCAGCTCTCAGCATGCAAAAACTCGACGCCAGATTAATTCGGGATTTTGAAAAACGGAACAAGGAAGATTTCGCATCTGTCTTACGTGGCCTGCTTCCCGCAAAACTAGTCCCGTTTTGCCTGGAACAGACCGAAATACCAGCCAATCGGCTAGCTGGAGAAATATCAAAAAAAGAACGTAAAAAATTGCTAAACTGGCTCAAAGAGTTGCGCCTGGAGGTGAGTGGTCACCGTCCTTTTAAGGAAGCCATTGTTACTGCAGGGGGAATAAACCTTAAAGAAGTGGATCCTAGAACCATGGAATCAAAAATTGTTTCAGGCTTGTATCTGGCGGGAGAAGTTCTGGATTTGAATGGGAATACCGGTGGGTATAATCTTCAGGCGGCCTTCTCCACCGGCTGGCTGGCCGGGCATTCTGCGGGAAAGTAGCAAAGCACAAAAGCAGACTCAGAGACGCCCCTCTAAGTCTGCCGTGGAAAGCTATACCGTAACCTAAGCGATTTCAACAAGCTCCAGGTCAAAGATCAGGTCTTTTCCTGCAAGAGGTGGATTGGCATCGAGCACGATAAATTCCTCGGTCAAGTCCAACACCTCAACCGTCATCATTTCGCCATTGGCCCCACCGATCTGGAGTTTCTGTCCTATCTCAGGTTTCAGGTCTGCTGGAATCTGATCTACAGGCACCTGCATAACCATCTCAGCATTATGATTACCATATGCCAGAGCCAGAGGAATTTTGACGGTCTTTTTCTCACCAGCTTTCATGCCTACAAGAGCCATATCGAAACCTTGAATCACGGAACCGGAACCAAGAACGACATCGAGTGGTTCATTGCCCTTGGATGAATCGAATATGGTCCCGTCTTCAAGATATCCCTTGTAATTAACCTTTACTTTGTCACCTTTTTTTGCCTGTGTCATATAAATCCTCTATTAGCTATAAGTTATTCTCTATGTGATGAATTTGCAGAATTAAAAAGATAAGCACCCTAGCATATCTTACTCAGAAATGATAGGAGCTATCTTGTTGCAATCAAGTTGCATATCTCAGCAATGGTGCGATCATTACAGCGAATAATACGATCCGCATTTTCGATATAAAGAGGCTGACGTTCTGCAAAAACTGCATCAAAACTTTGGCCCTCTGTTTTCACCAGTCCCCGACTGCTGAAATCGCCAACCCGCTGTTTCAATATGGCCAACTCTACATCAAGTAACATCACAACACTGCTCTTTCTTAAATGATCGATCCCAGCCTGACTATAGATAGCACTGCCACCCGTTGCGATAACATGATGCGTGCGATTTATCGAAAGAAGAACCTTTTCCTCCACTTCGCGAAATTTTTGCACACCGATTTCTTCCAATAATTCCTGTAGAACCATCTGCTGATCTTCTTCGATCAATCGATCGACATCTACAAAATCAAGACCAAGAAGAGGAGCCAGGGTTTCTCCAACGCTGCTTTTTCCGGCACCTGCCATTCCTGTCAGGACAATATTTGTTTTTAACATATCCCCCCTTTGTTTTGCTGCCATCATCGACTCGTACCTCCAATTGCAAAAAGACTATAAGACACCAGAGCAAACTATCAACTCAGCGACAGAATATGACACTGATTTTCTCCAATAATTCGTATCTTTTGCCAAAATACCCACAAAGAGTATCTCCTCACCATTCCACACGCTAAAAAGTCAACCTACCGTAAGCCACCGTATAGGTGGATCATTTCCTTGACAGTGTCTAAAAAACATGTTCCAGTAACACTTTTACAGAAATAGTATTACCAACTCAAAAAAAAATACCCTACAAGGAGAATAGCAGATGTTCCATAAAACAATGATTGCAATGTATATAGGTGCCTCGCTCCTCGGAACTGTCCATTCGGCAAAAGCACATTTCGGTATGGTGATACCATCTGAAAACATCGTTACTCAAAAGAAAAAATCAGTAGCCCTCTCCCTCTCTTTTTCTCATCCTTTCGAAGGCCATGGAATGGATCTGAGCAAACCTGAAAAATTCTATGTCACAAAAGATGGGGAACAGACAAGCCTGCTTGGTTCTCTGCAAGAGACCACGGTTATGGACCACCAGGCATGGCGCATCGATTACAAGGTAAAACGTCCCGGAGTCTACATCTTCGCCATGGAACCAAAGCCCTATTGGGAACCAAGTGAGGATGTCTTTATTATCCACTACACCAAAACCATCATTGCAGCTTTTGGCAGTGAAGAAGGGTGGGATAGCCCTCTAGGTCTTCCCACGGAAATTGTGCCGCTACTCAGACCCTTTGGCAACTACATGGGCAATAGTTTCAGTGGTACGGTAATGACAAATGGAACGGCAGTTCCGGGTGCCGAAGTTGAAGTAGAAATGTACAACCAGGACAATACACTTGCTGCTCCAAGCGATTACCATATCACCCAGGTGGTTAAAGCAGATAGCAATGGAGTGTTTTCTTTCACCTGCCCACAAGCTGGCTGGTGGGGTTTTGCAGCACTCAGTGAGGCCGATTACACCTTAAACACTCCCGAGGGTGAAGCCAAACATGTGGAACTAGGTGCCGTTTTATGGGTTTATATGGATGAATACCTGTCCAAGTAAGAGGATATCTCAAAATCAATTCGTGCTCTTCCCCTTGCTATTTAGTATATTGCGGGTAAAATCCACTTTTTATTGGACTCACCGCTATGTTACGTATTTCAAACAGAATAGAAATCCCTGAGCAGGAAATAGAACTTAAATTTATTCGTGCCCAGGGAGCCGGAGGACAAAACGTCAACAAAGTTGCCTCTGCTGTACATATGCGCTTTGATATCCCGGCATCGACTCTGCCAGAAAGAATAAAAAGCAGACTGCTTGCTCTTCAGGATCACAGGATCAGCAAAGAAGGCGTGCTTGTCCTCAAAGCACAGCAGCACAGAAGCCAGGAAAAAAACAAGGCAGATGCACTACAACGTCTACAAGAGATCATCTCCCGAGCCTCGCTGCAGATAAAAAAACGAAAACCAACCCGGCCCGGAAAAAATGCTAAAAAAAGACGTCTGGAAGGGAAAAAGCAGCGTGGTCAGCTCAAAACTGCCAGAAAAAAAGTCTGCCACTAAGTGTCTGTAAAATAATAATATGGCCATTCCAGATCGGAATAAGCCATTTTTGTATACAGACATTCACAATCCATTTTCTCAAAACCTAGTTATTTCCGAAAGCAAAAAGGATTCCCCATGTTCAAAACCAATGAATATTTCGATGGAAAAGTAACATCAATCGCCTTCACCAGTGAAGAGGGTCCCGCAACCATCGGTGTTATGGCAGCAGGTGAATATGAATTTGGAACGGAATCCGTTGAGATCATGTCCGTTGTTTCCGGATCCATGGATATCAAACTCCCCGGAACCAATATCTGGAAAACAATCCAGACAAGAGAGCGTTTTGAAGTCGAGAAAGACGTAAAATTTGGCGTTCGCATAGAAACAGAAACCAGTTATCTCTGCTTCTACAAGTGATATCTAACAAAAAAGTAAAGAGCACCAACAAAAGGCTTGCGTCACCATTACGAACTTGTTACATACACACTCCATCTGTTAATGCCCCTGATTAACTGGCGTCTAACACAGGAGGGAATGAAATGTTGTACATAGTTTCATTCCCTCCTGTTTTACATATATTTTTTCTTTATTTGCCTGCTCTTCTCCCATGAAGTGCAGGCTTTTTTTTGTGGAAGTACTTTTTCTGCCCTTCTTTCACGATCCAGCATAAATAAGGCACGACACCATGCTCAGCCACAGCTTTATTCACCTTCCCGGAATCGGTGTAAAAACAGAAGAAAAGCTCTGGCAGGCGGGAGTCCATAACTGGCCCCAGTGGCCAGAGTCTCCACCGATTAAACTGCCAAACAGCTCATTTCAACAGCTCTCTGCTTTAGTACAGACATCCCTTACCGAGATCAGTAATGGACCGGAATTCTTTAGCAAAGCCTTACCTGCCAATGAGCAGTGGCGACTCTTCTCACATTTTAGAGAGCGTACAGCGTATCTTGACATTGAAACAACGGGCCTGAGTCCCGATGCCGAAATTACCACCGTCTCACTCTTTGATGGTAACAATATATACTGCTACGTAAATGGCAGAAACCTTGAAGATTTTGAGAAAGATATTTTCAAATATGACGTACTGGTAACCTATAATGGCAAGGGCTTTGATATCCCTGTGCTAGAGCGCTGGTTTCGCATCAAACTTCCCCACGCCCATATTGATCTGCGGTATATCCTGGCAAAACTAGGTTTTAAGGGAGGTCTGAAGGGGTGCGAAAAACAACTGGGAATAAACAGAGGGGCACTCGAAGGCGTCGATGGATATTTTGCAGTCCTTCTCTGGCATGATTTTATCAACAATAATAATGAAAAAGCGCTGGAAACCCTGCTTGCCTACAATATCGAGGATACTGTAAACTTGGAACGACTTCTTATTGAGGCGTACAACAGAAATGTCCTCGCCACGCCATTTGGCGAAAATCTCTTAATAGACCAACCGAAACGAGTATCAATTCCCTACTTCCCGGATTTTGGCACCGTGGAACGTCTTATGAACAGATAGCAACTAAGCACTCTACAGGAAAGTTTTCAGACAATAATCTCCGATCCTTCCGTTGCAAAAAACACTTCCGTATTGCCGTACTTTCCCGGCTCACAATATGTCTTCTCCATCTCCTCAATCTGCGCATCCGTCCGATCCGGATCATGATGAAATAGGGCCAGCCTCTTTACTCCAGCTCGATTTGCGGAAGCAATAGCCCACTCAAAGGTTGAATGCCCCCAGTTGACCTTTGTCTTATATTCTTCTTCAGTATATTGAGTATCATGTACCAACAGATCAGCTCCCTTAAAAAAATCTTCCACAGCCTGATTCTGTTCCTGGGCGACTTCTTCACCCTCGTAGGCCATTGCCTCATCGTATTCCGGGTGGTCAGGATCAGTAATAAAGAGGTTACGATATGGTTCATGATCGTAGCAGGTACAGAACACTTTTCCTTTATATTCGAAGCGATAACCAAGAGCGGTGATGGGATGATTGAGAAATTTAGTAGTCAGAAGCAGACCATCACCCAGATCGATATTCGGCTCTTCACGCAAACGTTTATACTCAATATCCGATGCAAGCTCTCCCACATTAATAGGAAAATAGCGATACTTCATCTGCCCACCGACAACATCCTTTAACGGATCATCTTCGTAGGTAACAGGTCCATGTACCGTCATCTTGGTACCTGGAATATAGATGGGAGTAAAGTAGGGAAACCCCATAATATGATCCCAATGTGTATGGGAAAGATAGAGGGCAAGCTGCAGAGGCCCGTTTGGAAGATCGTTTGCCACCAGAGAGTTACCGAGTTCTCGGATTCCGGAACCTGCATCGATAACAATGATTTCCTTTCGGCCCTCGACACGTAGCTCTATACAGGCGCCATTTCCACCATACTTCATGGTGTGTGACCCGGGACAGGGGATGGACCCTCTCACTCCCCAAAATCGCATTTTCATCATCCGTCGTCCTCTATCCTTTAGCTTTGAAGAAACACTTGTGCTTTTTCAATTTCAGCTTCAACGTCTTTGGCAACTGCCCCAAACATATCCCAACTCAAACCGGTAATTTCCAACATAGCATCTGCCCCTTCCGGTGCAGGAAAAGGATCGCCTGCATACCCAAGATCAAGGATATTTGAATACATATTAGCAAGGCCAACATATGCCACCCGAACACGCTGTTCTTCGGGGGCGGCCTCCACATCATGGTGATAGGCAATGGCACAGGTCATCGCCTCATTCAATTTCCATTTCTCAGCAATTTGCCGGCCCACTTCCTGATGATCAACACCAAGCATCTCCCGTTCCAGGTCGATAAGGGGAAGATAGTCAACTTTTACTTTCTGCAGAACGTCAATATATTCATCACCAAATGGAATTTTCCCAAGGTCATGGAGAAGCCCTGCGACAAAATATTCTTCGCACTCCATGACGGGAACACCATTCGCTTTAGCCAGCAGCTTAGCGCATACCCCGGTGGCGATGGAATGGGCCCAAAATTGTTTTGTCGGGAGAGCTATAGACTTCTTGGCACCTGACACGGAACGAATAATAGCTGTACTCAACGCCATATTCTTCACCGTGTTCATACCAAGCATGGTGATCGCGCGGGTAAGCGAAGTCACCTTATTCATAAGTGAATAGTAAGCAGAATTAATTAACTTCAACACCTGTCCAGTGAGCACAGGATCGAGTGAAATCACCTTATTTAACTCATTTGGAGAGGCATCAGTACGACTGCAGATTTCCATCACTTTACCAACTGTGGTGGAAAGACTGGGCATTCGTTTAATAAATCTGGTTATGGCTTTCCTATGAGCTGCACCTTCTTCTTCCATTACGTAATTCACCAAAATTCTGTTATACAATCAAACACATAGTAAAAAACTATCCTTCCGTATCGCTCATTGTATAGCAAGCGGAAAAGGAGGTCAAGAAAAGAGGTAGGATAACAAATGCTTTATTATTGCAAAGGGAACAGGATACGCTATTCTAAAAAGGTAGAAATGATATATGCAAATCTCAGCTTATTCAACAAGAGTTCTCGGAACACGATAGTTATTAATCGATTCACAGCCAATATGGAGCCAGGCCATGCTAAGCAAACTTCTATATTCCCTTATAGCGTTCCAGCTGTTTATCTGTACCTCCAGCAGTAATGCTTTTGCGTTTGAGTCTCACTGGAATGACTATAGAGAGCCACTGACTAAATCAATGAAAACATGCCTGGAAGGTGACGATTACTTTGTATCTGTTAACCTTCCTGCTGCCTTCTTAAGGAATCACAAAAAAATACAACTTAGCCTCACTTTTAAGAGTAAAACGTACTCACAGTATCAAAACGGTAACAAGACAACAGGCTTTTATGGTTACTCTCCATTCGTCAAAATCAATGACTCTTTTTTCTCCGGTTATTACCACTTAAACCCTGCCGACACCCCGGCGAGACAGGAATATTTACTGGAAGTTGACAGTGACGACTTCACTCCTGGAAAAAACATCATTAAGCTCGGCTTCAGCAATGATGCAGGTGGTAAAGGAGGGTGCCTTTCTAAGTGCTGTCCGTGTATTTTTGAAGAACTTGAATTTCTTCAGGCTGAATTTCCAATGCTCAATATTTCAGTTACTTCATCTCCAGAAGGATCATCGGTCTATGTGAATAATACCTACAAAGGGACAACTCCTTTAGGCCTCAGTCTTCGAGAGAAAGATTACTGGCTGAGAGTGGAAAAAGAGGGTTACGAAAAGCAATATAAAAAAGTTCATGTCTCTTCCAATAAAACCCATTTTCAATACAAAATGAAAGCAGATGGCCTTACCGTATCTGTAAAAACAAATGTTGCAAAAGCAAATCTCTATATCGATGGAAAATTTATCGGGACCACTCCACTTTCCACGCGACTTCAATCGAAATCCTATCAATTTGAGTTCAAGAAAAAAGGATATACCACGAAGAAAAAAACAATCTCAATCAGCTCGAACAACAAAAAAGTTTCTGTGGATTTACAGACCATTGTTTATCTGCTGGTAATCGAATCCAACCAACAAGATGTTGATGTTTTTATAGATGGGAAATTAAAAGGAAAGACACCATTAAACGTAGAAGTAAAGCCAGGAAAACTAGACCTGAAACTGGTTAAATCAGGATTCCAAACCATCGCTACCAGCGAAACCATTTCCCAGGGAAAAGTTATCAAATATTCTCTAGTACCAGAAATAACGATACCCGTTGCTGCTATCCCTATACCCATTACCGCTGCCCCAGTCGCCTCTTTACCTGTACAGAAAGCGCCCAAGAAAGTCACCGTTCAAACGGCAACGAACGCTCCAGAAAAATTTGGAAAATACTACGGCTTAATAGTAGGGAATAACAATTACAAACATTTAAAAAATTTAAAAACAGCAACGAACGATGCAAAGGTCTTTTCTAGATTGCTTGAAAAGCATTACGGCTTTTCCAATACAATACTAATCGATGCATCGCGAAAAGATATCCTTTTAGCATTCCAACACTATAGAGAGATCCTTACAAATAACGATAATTTATTAATCTATTTTGCTGGCCATGGCTGGTTGGACACGCTCGAAGAAGAGGGGTATTGGCTACCGGTAGATGCAGAAGAAAGCAATAAATTAAACTGGGTTTCCAATTCATCAATTACAGCAACTCTTAGAGCATTGCAGGCAAGACATGTGCTTATCATTGCAGACAGTTGCTACTCCGGAACACTTACCCGTGGCATCAAACCGGTCTTTCTAACGAGCCCTTCCCACCGAAACAACGTAATGAAGAAAAGATCCCGATCCGCAATAACCTCCGGTGGAATGGAACCGGTTTCAGATTCTGGTATTTTCCCTGATCATTCTATATTTGCCCAGGCTCTGATCAATCTTCTCCAGGACAATACCGGAGTTATGGATGCAACGGAGTTGTTCAGTAAAATTCGAAGACCTGTAATACTCAATTCTGACCAGACACCGGACTTTTCCGATATTAAAAAGGCTGGACACAATGGCGGGGAGTTCTTCTTTGTAAGACAATAAGCATTGCCTTAAAGACCTCTTCCTCACTGGGTTTATTCCTCTGAGACAGGCCACGGGGAAAATGTCAGACTTCGTGTGGCGGAGGATACGCAGTAGATGACGGCCAAGAAAAGACGTAAAAGAACAAATACTTTATTATTTTGCAAAGGGAGCGGAATACGCTATTCTACAATTATGTGAAATAATATTATCTTCGAGTCGATGCCAACTCTATAAATTTAATTTAATATTCATGGTTCGGTCGAAAAATCAACAAATCATGGAGTAACGATATGCGGAATAAACTTCCTTACTCTCTCTTAACACTTCTTTTATTCATCTTTGTCAGCAGCAGTACTGCTTTTGCATTTGAATCGTTCTGGAGCGACTACAAGACTCCATTGATTCAACCAATGAAGACCTGTCTGGAAAAAAAAGAGCATACTATCTCTGTGACTTTACCTGCTGAGTTTTTATGGAGTAATAGAACGATTCAGCTGGCTCTCAGATTCACGAGCAAGACACCTCCTGCTGAAGAACAGAGAAACACGAAGATGGGGTTCCACGGCTATGCTCCATATGTAAAAATCAATAATTCTTTTTTCCATGGTTACTATCACCTGCAAATCCCACCGACTCCAGCAACACAGGAGTATCTACTAGAAGTTAACAGCAGTGAGTTCGTCCCGGGAAAAAATACAATTACGCTCGGTTTTGCCAATTATGAAGGGAGCAAAAGAAAATGCCCGGATACGTGTTGCCCATGCATTTTCGAAAAAATTGAATTCCGCCAGGCTAAACCTCCCCTTGTTACTATTACTGTGACCTCATCTCCCCCGGGGGCCTCAATCTTTATTGATGATATCCACAAAGGTACAAGCCCGGCAAGCTTCAGGGTTCGCGCAAAGGATCATCGGCTGCGGCTAGAAAAAAAAGGCTACGTAAAGCATAACAAAATGATTCACGTATCTTCCTGGAACACATCTTTTAAGCAGACCATGACAGCAAACGGCCATATGATAGCCGTTAAAACAAATATCAAAAATGTAAAACTCTACATCGATGGAAAATTCATCGGAAACACGCCATTGTCAACTCGTCTCAAATCCAAGACCTATCAATTTGTATTCAAAAAAGATGGCTATACCACCAAGAATAAAACTATACAGATCAGTTCAAACAACCAAAAAATTTCTGCTGATTTAGCCCCCACGAACCATCCTATAACGAGAGTCCCTAATCAGGAAAATAGAACCATCAGTGCAACTCCATCCAAGAAATCGGTTAGGCCGCCGACGAAGTTCGGCAGATATTATGGATTAATTGTAGGTAATACCAATTACGAACATCTAAACGATATTAAAACAGCAACAAGCAACGCAAAAAATTTTTCCACCTTACTTGAAACTCATTATGGCTTTTCCAATATGATACTTATTGATGCTTCGCGAAGAGATTTCTTTTCGGCAATTCAACACTACAGGGAAACCCTAACTGAAAATGACAATCTATTGATCTACTTTGCTGGTCACAGTAAACTTGACCCCCTTGAACAGGAGGGGTACTGGTTGCCAATAGATGCAGAAAAGAGCAATAAATCAAACTGGATTGCAAACTCATCCATCATGGCAACATTAAGAGCACTGCAGGCAAGACATATCCTCATCATTGCAAGCAGTTGGTTTTCAGAGACCCTGACTCGTGAGATCAAGCCAATATTTCTCACAAATCCTGACTATAGAGAGAGAGTAATGAAAAAGAAATCCCGATCCGCTATAACCCCGGGAGAAGTAAAGTCAGCTTCAGGTGAAGATCCTTCTTCTGATAATTCAATATTTGCGAGAATTTTGATCAATAATTTACAGGACAATAAAGGTATTATAAATGCAGCACAACTTTTCAGTAAAATTCGTAAACCTCTTATTTTAAACTCCATGCAGAGCCCCGAATTCTCAGACATAAAAAAGGCTGGCCACGATGGAGGAGAGTTCTTTTTTATCAGGCAATAGGGTATTCTCCCTACTATTTTTTCTACACATGCTTATTCCGAGGTACCATTTTTCATGGATCGTTTTGCACGAACACGCTGTTTTCTAGGCGACACTAAATTCAATCTTCTAAGACAGGCCACTGTAACAATTGTTGGACTTGGTGCGGTGGGAGGATATGCAGCAGAAGGACTTGCACGAGCGGGTATAGGACACTTGCGACTGGTTGATTTTGACACCATCCAGCCATCAAACATTAACCGCCAGATATTGGCACTTGAAAGTACCCTTGGCCAGACGAAAGTTGATGTGGCAAAACAGCGGATCAAGCTTATTAATCCGGAGTGCCGGGTGGAAGCCCTGGAACTCTTTGCTGCCGAAGAAACACTAGACGAGATCCTAAGCCCCACACCGGATATCCTGATAGATGCCATCGACTCACTCAACCCCAAAGTCCAACTTCTTGTTGGGGCTCACAAACGACAAATCAAAACATTTTCTTCCATGGGGGCGGCTTTACGAACAGATCCGGGAAAAATCAAAGTCGGTGATATAATGACATCAAATCACTGTCCACTGGCCAAGCATGTCCGGAACCGCCTGCGACGTCAGGGAGTGGAAGGTGGAATAGCGTGTATATACTCCACGGAGCGAGTGGAATTCAACTATCAAGGCCCCGAAGAGACGAGCCAGCCAGCATCTGCCTATGAAGACCGGGGCAGAAAGCGAAATATGCTCGGATCACTCCCCACGATCACCGGAATTTTTGGACTGATACTGGCCAATGAAGTACTTTTGTATCTGACCCAAAATGGATAAAAACAAAATAGTTTTACTCGTGCTTAGCCATACTCGACCTGACAGGTTTGAAAATAACATATGAGCAGACCTGACATTCAAAGTAGGAATATAATTATTAAAAACTATGTGAAATCCGAAAGATTATAGTTGGCTCTTTATACAAAGTTTTGTTCCTCTATTAGCCAGCCCCCACTTCTTACGCAAACAAAACATCAAATTTCTCAAGGTACCCTATAATAATAAAAAGCAGAGCCCCATAACCACTGTAGGTACCAAAGAATAGACCAGCAGAAGGAGCGGGGAAACTCCGTTTATAAAGTATTTTTTTAGTAGCGCTTGCCCTGCCGGATTTGGTGCATTCGCAATCACAGTGAGGCCACCACCAGTAACGGCACCGGCTACTACCATGTATTTAAGGTTATCGGTTAAACCTGGCACCAGGGTGCTCAGATAGGTTATGGCGGCATTATCGTTAAAGGCAGTAAGTACCGTCGCAGCCAACATAAGAGGAAATTCCCCCAAACTGCCCAGTACTGGTGCAATCCACCATCCTTGCAATCCACCATGGATCACCAGTCCCCCTAGAAAAAATCCTACCAGCATCGGCGGTTTCAGGTTCACTGTGTTTTGGAATGGCCAGGTGACATGGGAAAAGCCGATAAAAAAGAGCAAGCCAGAAACAAAGATAGCTGGATAATGGGCATTGAAGATAGTCCAGACCATAAAGGCCACGTGGACGGCCATAATCCAACCCGGCACTTTACCACAGCGTTCATCCCAGTTGGGGTCAATCAGCTTTGCCCTCTTGTCCCTGGGGAGTAAACCAGGTACAGAGATGCTCATATGCTGGATCTTAAGGTTTTCAAACTCCTGCTCAAATGTCTCTTCAAGAAGCGTACAATCATTATCCTCACACCCCCCAGCTGATAGGGCAGACACTCTGGCAGCATCCTTAATGCGCTCAAATTCTTGCTGTAAATCATGGCCAATTCGCTCTTCAGCCATCCTCAGATCTTTTTTAAGAAACTCGCTGTGAATATATTTCTCCTTGATCTCTTTTTTGAGCTGGAACAGCTTAAATTTCTTTTGTAGGACGGCAATTTCTTTTTTGAACACCAGAAAAACGATGGCATTTGAGATAATAATACCGATAACAGCCTTCCATCCAAAGGTGGTAAACATAAAGGGAAGGTCCCAGTTCCAGGGGGCCGCGACCATAAGAACTGGTGGAGCGGCAAAATGGGTAAGGGTTCCGCCAACCGAAATATTCACAAAAAGTAGTGCAATGGTGGCGTATTTAAACTTATGGCTCGGCTGCAATTCGTAACATTTTTGTGCCAGCAGCATGGCGGAAATAGTCATGGCGGCTGGTTCTGTAATGAAAGAGCCAAGGATCGGGCCAAAGGTCATAATAGTCAACCACCAAGCTGCTAATGTGCCTTTAAAAACAGCCGCTATGCGACTCATAATATTTTCAGAAAGTTTCAGAATAGGTCGGGAGGAGGCCAGTGTCATGATAACCACGACAAACATCGGTTCCGTATAATTGACTCCACTTACATAATTGACAAAGGTATGCCAGTCATAGAAGAAAACGACTGCAGCACAGAGCGCCACAGCCCAGAGACCAAAAACGACCTCAACCTCGCCAAGAAAATGAAAGGTCTCGGAAAGAAGATGAGTGGAGTTTTCTGATTCCCGGCCTGCTTCAATCTTCTTCTGATGTTCGGCTTTCCACTTGTGGGCATAGTAGAGAAATTTGCTGCTTAAAAATGTATGAAGGATGGCAACTAGAAAAATAAGAGTGGCGACCAAGTTAAACGGGCTATGACTGACACGGTTTTTAAGAATTGCACCGACACCGTTAATATTAGTATCATGATAGCTTGCAAAGCTTGGCGGGAAATTAACTGCTGCCTGATGCGAGCTAGAGGCGCCTTCACCAGCGTAGACAGAGCTAGCAAGCAGCAAAAAAACAAAAAAGAGGATGATTTTCCATCGTACTTTCATAAATTCTCCTTCAATTCTTCCTGATCCTTGTAACGTGTCCCCGTTGTCAAGACAGTCACCACCAAAAAACGAGATAAAGTCTTCCGTCATACTGATCTTTATTTCCATCCTCTTGGTAGCAGTTCCATCGGAGTTTTCACAAAACGACTTATGTTCTGTATTCAGCAAGATAGAATAATCTAGTTGTGCGATATCAACAAGATTTTTGAAGATTCCTTACTACATATAACCATCGGTCTCATACTGATATCTAGATTCATACGGGGGACTGGTGCGGTATGCTATTGCCGATACAATTACTTTGAAATAACGAGTGCAGAAAAAGAAGAAACCTCACAATGAAATTAAATCGCCATTCTTATATACATTGACAAGGGGTATTTTAATGGCTGACCCATTTTTATGGCCCCATATTCACCTTCAAACAACTCATAGCGTTGGACTGAATGTTGTACCCATTTTATTGTGTAATATCACCATAGTTGTATATGCGGTTACGTCCGGTTTGTTTGGCTTCATATAAGGCTTTGTCAGCTGCTGCCAAGAGTGTTTGTGATGTACTTGCATGATCTGGATACGAAGCGATACCAATACTGACCGTCATTGATATCTGAGTGCCATTCCCCAAATCCCACTGTTCATTTGCAATCGTCTCACATATACGCTGAGCTAATATTGAGGCGGCTGCAGAGTCAGTTTCCTGTACCAGCACAGTAAATTCCTCCCCCCCATAACGAAACAAAAGATCACTTGTTCTTGCTTGATTCGTCAGGCGTTTCCCTAATTCGACCAGAACGGCATCTCCAGCCGGATGCCCGTATGTGTCATTTATCTGTTTAAAATGATCGATATCAACCATAAACAGCGACACAGGCCTATCATAGCGTGTGCACAAGACGATTGTATCCTCCAACATCATATCAAATTGGCGGCGATTATAGAGCCCTGTGAGCCCATCTTGTGTTGCTATTTTTTGAAGCTGCAATTCATTGCAAGCCATACGCTTACCAATACGTCCTACAAACCAGTAAAAGAACAGGATCAAAATGGTTGCCGCAATAACCATAATAACGGTTCCAATGATCACCGTCTCCCGAATCTGCTTTGCGAGTATGGAGGTGTCAATGAGCATCACCATCGTTCCGACGAATTGCCCAGAGACATCCTGTAATGGCTGAAAAATGGCATGTTGATTATTCAGTCCAAGTTTCACCTTGGAAGCAGACTCAAAATTATTGAAGTCTATTTCAAGAATACGTGCTGACAGTGTTTCTGGCAGTAACTGGTCACCATATACACTGAGTACTGTTTGAGGGAAACGTTCCCAGTCCGGAACTCTGCCAAATGTCCGCATACCATCTTCCCAGTCACTTTGATTAAGATACTGTTTATTGATCAGCAGAAAGAGGTGCAAGCCAAAAAGATCCTGAATCGCATTGAAAGTTTGATCTACTTCCATACCTAACTCCACAAAGCCGAGCAGTTTTTGCGTCTGTTCCTCATACCATGGTTGGACATATCGCAATGTTAGGGTACCCAGTGGGCCAAGTTCAACTCCGTAGACTTCCGCTCCATCCTTTTGGGCCATCAAAGTGGTTTGACGATTGATGGTATCGCCGTATTTCTCAGGCTTGTGTACACGCAGCAGATTTACACGATCCGGGCCGGAAAAATAAAAATGGGTCACACCATAATGCCGATTAATGTCCTCGTAGACGGGTGCAAAACGTTGTAGTAACTTTTTGCGATCTTGCGCTGCAAGAGCAGAGGTAAGTTCCCGGTCAGTCTTGAGAACATCCATTACAATCTGTAGCGCTTTGGCGTTCTGTTGGATACTATTTTGATAGAGGTTGATTGTGGATGATTGTAACTGAACAATATCTCCGTCTATCGTTTGATATTCATGGAAGTACACAGTTGCGACGATAACCAGTACCGCAAAAGAGAGTGTAACGATAATAGGTGTCAGAAATTTGAAGCGGAGTCGATTGGTATATTTCCTAACCTTACCATCGAAGTTGTAAGTGGACAAATTTTGTGAGTCAGTGAGCGTTTCCGTCGGTTCATGATTCGCTTTGCTTTTCATCGTACCAACTACTTTGAGTGTTTTTATCAGAATCAAATTGAAAAAAAGGTTAGCGACAGAAATCGGCAAATCAACTGACAAGCAGCAACTTACTCTTTTTCCAAGATTCCTTTCTTCACTTAAAATTAATTACTATTCAGAACAATACTACCACGGAAAATATCAATAGCTGTAGTACTTCTTTCTGTATTTGTGTAATTATTTAAATGTTTGAACATAAGTATAGGCAAGGTTAACCATCTGGTAAGATGTTTTAATAAGGTTATTTCTTATTTAATAACACGCTATTATTTCTCAAACTCCTAGGTCAACCAATTATCACCACACACGTTTTGTACAATATACAGGGGATCCGAATGGCGTTGAATTACCCCCTGTAAAGGCAAGAAGGTAGAACGAGAAGAAGAAGAATTTAGGTGGAGCAGTGGCAAGAGGCAAGGCATATCTCTGTGATGAAGATGATAGTCCTATGAAAGTTGACACGCAGTTTAAAACAAATCTGAATGAGATCGAACAACTTTTAAGCCGATAAAACAAAAATATCACAATAGAGTATGATGATGTCACCCCTCTAGATTCGCGCCTTCGCGGGGATGACGCGAAAAACAGCTCAGCTTTGTACGTAATCAAGACCAAGTATTGTGTTCCATAAATCAACACTCAATCCAAATAATTTCCAGATCAGATACAAACAACTACAATTTACCAGAACATCCAGTTGCCAGTTACCACAACATAGATGCCCAAGCCAAGGTTCGTTACCGTATGAGCAACCACCACACCTCTGAGCTTCTTTTGGCGAAGCAGCAAAAGTCCGTAGAGTAGACCAGCAATAACGCCCACAACAATTCGATGATGTTCAAGGCCAAACAGAACAGCTACGCCCAAAAAAGAAAGCCATGAAAAAGTCCCGATGGCAACGGATCGAAAATCCACCTCAATAAGATATCGCATCAAAAATGATCGCCAGAATAACTCTTCCATAATGGGCACGACGATGGACGCTCCAATCAGACGTACTACAATCAATCCAATCGCCGCACTTTGAGATCCCATCATGGCATAGGGATCGAATCCAGTGCCGGGAGCAAACTGATACAAAACCCCTTCCGGTGCAATCCACAACACCAGAACGAGCAGCCCACAGAGAACGGATACAGCAAACTCCCCAAACGTCAGCCCCGCAGCAAAATCATCCACATACTTGCGGCGCCAGAACCAGAGTACTCCTCCAACAAGAATAGTCTTTGCGATATACAGATAGGGGGCCAGATCTGGGAAATATCTGGCCGGTTCAGTGAGGAGTAGAAAAAGAACAAATGGGACAACATAGGGCAACCATGGTTGCTTTATAAAATTCATTTTTGAACTCTTTTTCACACTCTTCTCCTGTTATAGGAACAGACTCAACACTCGTGTTTCACCAGAAAATCAGTCACCATTTCTTCCATAATATCAAGCTGATCTCGCCCTGTCTCATTGGTAATAATCCAGGAGCAGCGCTGGTAGGCACGATACAGATCTTCAGGGATTTTGATTTTCAATTGAAGCATCCTATCGCTCGCCTCTATCCGGCTTCTTTCAGTCATTTCTTACTATGAGCCAGGTGAAAGCTGACAGCCTGTTCATAGCTAATTCCACTTCCGCCAAAGATATCGAGTGCGCTACCAATGGTTGCGTGCAAACGATTTTGACCAAGCTCAGCAATCAACTCCATATCTTGAATATCCTTGACCCCACCAGCATACGTCGTTGGTATGGAACTCCAGTCGGCTAATCTTTTCACCAGGTCCACCTCTATTCCATTACACTGTCCCTCAACGTCTGCGGCATGTATCAAAAACTCGTCACAAAGAGATGCAAACTGCTCAATAACTTCGGGACTGATTACAACATCAGTATACTTTTGCCATCGATCCGTTACAATATAGTAGTCATCCCCTTTACGTCGGCAGCTGAGATCAAGAACAAGATTTTCCTTTCCCACCGCCTTCACAAGTTTTTGAAGCCGATCACTATCCACATGTCCACCCGAGAAAACATAGGAAGTGACAATAACGTGGGACGCCCCCTTGTCCAGCCACTCCTTGCCATTGTCCGCAGTAATACCACCACCTATCTGCAATCCTCCAGGCCAGGCAGCAAGCGCCTCCGTTGCCGCTCTCTCATTTCCGGGACCAAGTTTGATAATATGGCCACCGGTAAGATTATCCCTGCGATAGAGATCAGCAAACCAGGAAGATGGGTGGCTTGCTGTGAAATTTGTCCGCAGATTATCCGGCTCATCGTCGTTTAAGGTTGAGCCAACAATCTGTTTTACCAAACCATTGTGAAGATCTATACAGGGTCGAAATTGCATAAGGAATTGTGTGTGGTTATCGAGTTTACGGTTGGCGAACTGAATGGTATTTGTATCTACCATTCATATTGATTAATCAAAAAAAAGGCGGGTATTTCCGATTGGAAATACCCGCCCTATGACTTCAGAAAGAAAGCGTGAACTATCGTTACTTATTTACGCCTTCTTAATCAGCATTGTTGCGGGATCAAGAACCAGAGACTTTCCTGCATCCACGGAACACGCTTCAGGACATTTTAAAGTCTTCAATCTGATGTCACCATCTTCCGGAGAAATAAGAAGCACAGTGTCAAAAGCATCGTCAACTTCATGACATGGTGCAGGGACGCCGTTGACGCTGACTCTATCATCTTCGCGGTGACTCACTGCAGAAAACCAGATCATTTTCAGATCATTTTTTTCAATAAAACCTTTCAGCTCACTTAAAGCTGAGGCGCTACCTGTCTCGGTGAAATCAAAGCCATCAATAACCAGACAATCAGCTTTAAAAATACCCTGCTGAGAAAGATCTTCCATGCGCTCCTCAAGGGTTGCGGCACTAAAGCTATTCTCTTTGAAGGTCATAATCATACGATCCTGCATTGCGTCATCAACAATCTGTTGGAAATCTTCAACATCTTGTTCCTGATTCATCAGGGCAAGGATATCATCATACCAGGTTTTGGTTTTCTCCAATCCCTCACCAATTGCTACATGCAGAACCTTGTTGTTACGAAATAAGGAATCCATGGCAATCTGTACAAGAATTGCTGTTTTCCCAAGACCAGCACGAGCCATAACCAAGCCAACGCGACGGCCATCATTTCCATCTTCTTTTTCAAGGCCTAAAGCCCGTAACGGATTGTTTGCTACCAGGTCTTCTTTTCCCATGGCACTACCTCTTATAGTCATTTGCGGCAGCCGCTAGGCTTGCCTTGACAGACAGCAGTGCTGTCCGAAACAAAAAATCAAAATTATTGTATCAATATTCAGAACAGAAAACTCTATCTTTCTTTTCTCTCATCCTGATATTTCTTAACCAACTCTTCACTCACACTCTTTGGAACAGGCTTAAAGCTTGAAAACTCCATGGTAAACTCTGCTTTTCCCTGAGTCAGGGAGCGCAGTGCTGTGGAGTAACCAAACATCTCAGACAGAGGAACTTCAGCCTCTACCACGGTGTAACTGCCTTCCTCCGTAGTACCGATAATCATACCACGACGCTGATTGATACTTCCCATAACAGATCCCTGAAACTCGGAAGGTCCTTCAACGGCAACCTTCATAATAGGTTCCATAATAGTTGGTTTGGCTTTTGCGTATCCTTCTCTGAAGGCACCGGCTGCAGCAAGCTGGAAGGCCACATCGGAGGAATCGACGGCATGGAAAGCACCGTCATTAATAACGCAACGAACTCCAGTAACGGGAGAGCCGCAAAGAGTTCCCTTGGCCAGACTCTTGGTGAAACCTTTGTCACAGGATGAAATAAACTCGCGTGGAATAGATCCACCAACGATCTTATCTTCAAATTCGTATTCGCCCTCTTCCATGGGCTCCATATAACCAGAAACACGACCAAACTGACCGGAACCACCAGTCTGCTTTTTATGGGTGTAGTTAAACTCTGCACGGGCAGAAATGGTCTCACGATAGGCAACCTGAGGAGCACCAACTTCAACTTCAGCCTCATACTCACGCTTCATACGCTCAACATACACTTCAAGGTGCAACTCACCCATACCAGAGATAATGGTCTCACCGGTTTCATGGTCAACAAAGGTCTTGAAAGTAGGATCTTCCTTGGTAAAACGATTGAGTGCCTTGGACATATTGATCTGAGCTTTATTATCACTTGGCATAATGGCAAGTGAAATAACGGGCTCTGGAATATGCATGGAACTCATGGAACAGGTAAGTTTCCCATCAGTAAAAGTATCACCGGATGCACAATCAACACCAAAGAGCGCCACGATGTCACCGGAACCGCAGGAATCAATATCTTCCATATCATCGGAATGCATACGAACCAGACGTCCAACTTTCACTTTTTTACCGGTTCGAATATTGTAAACAGTGTCGCCCTTCTTCAATGTGCCTTGGTAGGTACGAACATAGGTAAGCTGACCGTAACGTCCATCTTCCAATTTAAAAGCCAGCATAATAAGAGGATCTTCATCGTCATTGCTTACTGGAAATTCCTCTTCGTTCTTATCAAGGTCAAGTCCGATATTTTCAACATCTGTGGGACAGGGAAGATAGTATTCAACGGCATCAAGAAGTGGTTGAACAGCTTTATTTTTATAGGCAGAACCGATAAAAACGGGCGAAAATTCAAGGGCAAGAGTACCTGCGCGAACAGCTGCTTTTACCATATCAGTCGTGATTTCTGTTTCTTCAAGCATTGCTTCCATCAGCTCATCGGAAAACATGGAAACAGCATCAAGCAGTTCTTCACGTTTTTCATCTGAAGCATCCTGAAGTTCTGCTGGAATTTCTTCTTCACGAAGAATCTCCCCATTCTCACCATCAAAATAGATGGCCTTCATGGCAACCAGATCAACCACACCTTCAAGATCAGTTTCAAGACCAATGGGAAGCTGCAGCATATGTGCATTCAGACCCAATTTATCCTGAAGCTGTCCGGTTACCCGCTCGGGATTGGCACCGGTACGATCACACTTATTGATAAAGGAGATACGAGGAACATTGTATCTGTCCATCTGTCTGTTGACAGTGATGGACTGCGACTGAACACCACCAACGGAGCAGAGAATCAGTACGGCACCATCGAGTACACGAAGAGCACGCTCTACTTCAACGGTGAAGTCAACATGGCCCGGAGTATCGATAATATTGATTTTGTTTCCCTTCCAGGTACAAAAAGTAGCTGCAGACTGGATGGTAATTCCACGCTCTCTCTCAAGTTCCATGGAATCCATTTTTGCACCAACACCGTCTTTGCCACGAACATCATGGATGGCATGGATTCTGTCGGTATAAAACAGAATACGTTCGGTCAAGGTTGTTTTCCCTGAATCAATATGGGCACTGATCCCGATATTTCGCACGTGGCTTAAATCTACACTCATGTCTGCTACCCTCTACCTGATTCTTCCTGCCGGAAACCCGGCTCAGTTCGCCTGAAACGAACTTAATATGAAATAAAAAAATAAGGAGCCACAGCTTTCTGCAACTCCTTACTCAACAATTTGAATGGATCGAAGTGTATCATCCGCCAATATTTATTAAAAATTCGGGAGATTACCTACTTCAAAAGTTCTCGCCATAAAATCCAAGGCAAGAAAAACCAGAAATAATACCCTATTTAACGTCCTAAGGGAAGTATTTTTTTTTTTTTGCCAAGAGCTGCCTTTTCAAAACACCTTTTCTGCCTATTTCTTGACTTTTTAGTTTATTCTCCCATAACCTGAAAGAAGAGAAACAGTATTACCCTTTATTCTTGGGAAAAGTGGCTTTTATGCAAAACATCATGAGTATCTGTAACTACTGCGGCTGTGGTTGCGGAGTCTATCTTCGAGTCGAGCATGGACGTGTTGTTGGTTCCCATCCCAGCAAAAGCCACCCCATCAGTCGGGGCAACCTCTGTTCTAAGGGGTGGCATCTCCATGAGTTTATCCATTCTGAGCATCGACTCACCGAGCCTTTACTCCGTAAAAATGGTACACTCCAGGAAGTCAGCTGGGAGGAAGCGCTCGACTTCACCGCTACGGCACTTCTCCACGCAAAAGAAATATCCGGGCCGGACAGCATAGGTGTTCTCTCGAGTGCAAAATGCAGCAACGAAGAAAACTATCTGCTCCAAAAACTTACCCGGGCAGGACTTGGCACCAACAATATTGATCACTGCGCACGACTCTGACACTCTTCCACCGTGGTAGGTCTTGCCACTAGTTTTGGATCCGGAGCCATGACAAATTCAATTGGGGAACTCGTTGATGCCGACGTCCTCCTGATCACTGGTTCCAATACCACTGAAACCCACCCGCAGATTGGACGTAACATTTTAGAAGCTGTGGATGGTGGGGCCAAACTCCTTGTTATCGATCCACGCAAAACCGACATTGCAAAACAGGCCCATATCCATCTTGCACTGCGTCCCGGGACCGATATTGCACTCATCAATGCAATGATGCGTACTATTCTCGATGAAGACCTGGCCGATGACCTTTTTATTGCCATGCGTACGGAGAACTTCATTGCCCTTCGTGATTATCTCCATCGCCTGAACTTAGATGAACTCGCCGACATTACAGGGATCAATCTGGACAGGATTCGTGAAGCTGCATGTATATATGCTAGAAGCAGTAAATCCGTTATCTGTTACTGCCTCGGAGTGACCCAGCACACCTGCGGCACAGCCAATGTTCAGGCGGTGGCAAATCTTGCCATGCTCACCGGCAATGTAGAGAAGAAACATAGTGGCGTTGACCCGCTTCGAGGCCAGAACAACGTACAGGGGGCCTGCGACATGGCCGCACTCCCTTCGGTCCTGCCCGGCTATCAAAACCTTGCAGACAATGAAATACGAGCCAGATTTGAAGCTGTCTGGAAAAGAGAAATAGCAGCAACGCCCGGAAAAAGTCTTACGGAAATGACCCATGCAGGAAAAGATGGCGCAATAAAAGCCATGTTTATTATGGGTGAGAACCCAGCTCTCAGCGATCCTCATCTGGATCCTGTTCAAGAGACATTAAAGCACCTTGATTTTCTAGCAGTGTCGGACATATTCCTCACCGAAACGGCGCAACTTGCCGATGTGGTCTTTCCAGCCGCCTCCTTTGCTGAGAAGGGTGGTACGATTACCAACTCCGAACGCAGAGTGCAACTCTGCCGCCCCGCCATTGCCCCCATCCACAACTGCCGTCCCGACAGCCACATTATTATGGAACTTGGAAAACGTCTCGGTTGTCCCGGTATGGCGTTTGACAGTGACGCTGAAATCATGGAAGAAATTAGCCTACTTACGCCAATTTATGGCGGCATGCACTATGACAGACTCGCGGAAAACTTTGGCCTGCAATGGCCCTGCAGCGATCGCGACCATCCCGGAACCGAATTTTTACACAAATATTATTTCACAAGAGGTAAGGGATGTTTCACCATCACCAAACACCAGGAGCCCTTTGAAAAAACAGAAAATGAATACCCCTTCACACTCGTCACCGGCCGTGGTTCTTATCACCATTTCCATACAGCAACCATGACCAGAAATTCAAAACGACTGGTGCGTGAATATCCGCAGGCACTCCTTGAAATAAACATCAACGATTGCAAAAAGCTCAATCTAAAAGACGGAGAGACCGTGGAACTCAGGTCCAAACGGGGGGCAGTTCACATCACAACTCAAATCACAGACCGGGTTCAACCGGGTACCGTCTTTTCCTCTTTCCATTTCTTTGAAGTCCCCATCAATCAGCTCACCGTTGATGCCATGGACCCGCAGTCAAAATGCCCCGAGTTCAAAGTATGCTCAGTAAGCTTAACGAAGGTAAGCCATGATTGACTTAAAAGAGCTGATTCTTGAAAAAGACAATCTCTATCCTCTGCTGCGTAAGCTAATGAAAGATGCCAGGCTGATTGCACCGGTGGAAAATGAATTTGGCGACACCCTGTTCTCTGTTATTGATGATATTGACACCACAAAAATTGATTTAACCAATCAGCCTCAGGAATCCCTAAAACCATTTTTCCTCCCCCAACAGGAAACAGTTGCCAGCTATACAATCGATGAAGGAGAATACAGTTTTACCCCTCCGCCCCCTGCTCTCCAAACCATTTTCTTTGGAGTCCGTTCCTGCGATCTCACCGCCCTGCTCTATATGGATCTTATCTTTTCCAAACCGGTAAAAGATGCCACCTATTACGACAGGCGTAACCACTCACTGATCATCACCCTTGGCTGCAATCAGCCATTTGACAACTGTTTCTGTGAAGCAACCGGCAGTGGTCCTTATCTGGAATATGGCTATGGCCTGCAGTTTATTGATCTCGGGGATTGCTTCTATGTTTCAGCCGGGCGTAGCAAGGGAGCAGATCTCCTTAAAAAATGGAGCTACTTTTTCAGAGAGGTAGAAGAGGATGATCAGAAACGGCGCTACCAGCTTCTGCTCGAAGCACGCGGACAGTTTACCAAAAACATTCAGGTGGCCCACGCCTGCAGGAAGTTGCAAAAAGAGCCTGTAACAGAAGAAATCTGGGAGCAGCTCTCGAGTCGTTGTTACGATTGCGGTGGATGCGCCTACGTCTGTCCTACATGCACCTGCTTTTCAGTGGACGACACACCGATTGACAGGAACAGCGGCCTACGAATTCGAAGCTGGGATGCCTGTACCAGTAGCGGATTCACCAGAATGACAGGAGGCGACAATCCGATCGACCGCAGCCGCCATGCCTTAAAAAGACGTTTTCTCCATAAGTTAAAGTATGATTTCAGCAGCCATGGGAAGGCGTCCTGTACCGGCTGTGGACGCTGCGTTGATATCTGCTTTGGCGGAGTTGATATAACCACCTTTATTGATCTGTTCACCAAGCAGGAAACAGTATGAATACCAATTTTATCCCAGAGCGCGCTATAATCCGCACAATTGTCCATGAAAATGAGCAAATTTCCACCTTCCGCTTGGAACTTATTAATAAGAACGTCCCCTTCACCTTTCTTCCCGGCCAGTTTCTTATGCTCTCCGTACCTCATTGCGGAGAGGCAGCCATCTCCATCTCCTCCTCACCCGAAGCACTACCGCTTTTTGATCTCTCTATTCGCAAAGCCGGAGAACTCACATTAGCTATTCACAAAATTCAGGAGGGTGACCAGGTGGGAGTACGAGGCCCCTTTGGAACCCCCTTTCCCATCGAAGAGTTTGCAAGCAAAAATCTCCTTTTTATCGCCGGGGGCATTGGCTTGGCACCGCTTAAAAGTGTAATCGATCACTGTCTCTTTCAAAGCAGTACCAAAGAAGATGCAGCAGGGAGCATCACCCTTCTTTACGGCAGCAGAAGCCCGTCGGATATTGCATTCAGGCAGGTCATTGAGCTATGGAAAAAACAGGGAGTGGATTGCCGGATAACCGTTGATGAAAAAGACTCCTCCTGGAATGGAAATGTGGGACTGGTTACGGATCTATTAAGCCGCTGTGCAACAGACAGCAATACAAGATCACTCGTCTGCGGCCCACCGATTATGATCCGCTTTGTTATTTCCCAACTGTCAGCCATGGGCTGTGACGACACCGCAATCTTCACCACCCTCGAACGCCATATGAAATGCGGCATGGGGCTTTGTGGACATTGCCACCTGGATGGTAAACTGGTCTGTATTGACGGCCCTGTTTTCAGCCTCAGTCAGTTAAAAAGGCTTGATGTAACGGAGTTTTCCAGATGAACGACAATCGTTCACTCTGTCGGGTTATTTGTCTTCCTACGAATAAAACCATTGAAGTACCGTATAAAACCACTATTTCAGAGCAAGTGGGCCTTCAAGTTGGAAATTCCCAACAGGTTATTCTTGCCGATGCTAATGGTTCTTTGGTGGGTTCCTGGATGAACAAACTGTCCAATCCTATTCGTCAGGATATGGATCTGGCGGGACGTAAAACGACAAGTTTTAAGCTCTTTAAGAGAGTCAGTTTCAAAGATCAATATGTGGCATCCATATTCATGCCCCACACCGATCTCGGCTTTTTTCCAGGCACTGCAAAGCGCAGAGCGGCCCGGAAACAATCTTCTAAACAACAATAAGAGACAACCATGCACATACTAATCCTTGAAGACTCTAAAGCAAGCAGAGTACTACTCGAAGCCCGCCTCAACAAAGCAGGCCATACAACCCAATCAGCAGTCAACGGTCGCCAGGGATTCTTGCTTGCTACCTCAAAACAGTATGATGTGATCATAAGCGATCTCAATATGCCAGGCTGGGATGGCTTTAAGTTTATTGAAGCGATGAAAGTTGTCTGTCCCCGCATCCCCATTATTGTTATCTCCGGCTCCTTTGATGATCCTGAAACCAGGGAGCGCCTACTCTCCACCGAGACGGTGATCGGAGTCTTCGGCAAGCCGTTTGATTTTAATCAGATCGACGAACTGCTCAGCGGTTTAAAAGGACAGACAAATAGTTCTGTCAGCAAAATGGCAAGAATTGTGGCGACCATTGGGCCTGCAAGTAACACCAAAGAAATACTCGGAAAAATGATTGTTGCCGGTATGGATGTAGCAAGATTAAACTTCTCTCATGGCAGCCACGAGGATCATGCAAAAACCCTTGCCAACATTCGGTCTGCCGAAAAAGAGTGGGGGAAACCCATTGCCGTCCTGCAGGATCTCTGCGGACCCAAAATTCGCACCGGCCAGATGGAAGATAACGAAGTCCAGCTCGTAACAGGAAAAACCGTAACAATACAAGCCAAGACAATTATAGGCAATTCCAGCCGATTTTCCACCATCGCCCCGGAAATCCTGAGCGACCTTCGGGAAGGCGACCCGGTACTACTTGATGACGGGCTGCTTGAGTTGAAAGTTATCAAAGAAGGAGCAGAGGACGTCCGGTGTAAAATCATTATGGGGGGTATCCTGAAGTCAAGTAAAGGCATTAACCTGCCCATGACCAGACTCTCGCTGCCATCGGTTACCGAAAAAGACAAGCGTGATCTTGCATGGGGACTCGATCATTCAGTCGATTACGTAGCTCTTTCCTTTGTCCGTTCTGCTGCTGAGATACTCGACATTAAAAAGATCATCGTAACCTCTGGGAAAAGAGATATCCGGGTAATTGCCAAGATTGAAAAGCCCGAGGCGGTGGAACATATAATGGATATTATCGAAGCCGCCGATGCCATAATGATTGCCCGTGGTGATATGGGAATCGAACTTCCGGCGGCACGGGTTCCACGAATCCAACAGGAGATAATCAACCTCTGCTGGCAGCAGAACACCCCTGTTATCACTGCCACCCAGATGCTTGACTCCATGACAGTTAATGCAATACCCACCCGCGCCGAAGTAACAGATGTATCCGTTGCCATCAAGGAAGGGACCGATGCGGTGATGCTTTCCGGCGAAACTGCTGCCGGACGAGACCCGGTTAATGTGGTGCGAACCATGGCATCGATTATCACCGAAGAGGAACAGTACCAGTTTAGTGATCCCTTTGAAGAGAGTAAGGATAGTTTGAAAAAAGCTCCTCCTGCAATCGCCGCTGCTGCCAACCTTCCCGGGGTAGCACTGACAATGCTGCTTGACACACGGGGCACCCTCTATCAGCACCTCTCAAAGTACAGTCGCAACGAACCCAACATCCTGGTGACACGCTCGCTTCACGTAGCCCGTCATTCAAGCCTTTATAAAAACCTTGTCCCCATTATTATACGGGATGATATCTCACGCGACGAAATGGTATTTAAGGCCATTGGAATTGCAAAGGAATGGGGGTATTTGCATACAGGTGATATTTTTGCGGTGGTGGAGGGAGAACGTTTAACTCAGGGAGGCATTCCCCAGGCAGGAGCCCTCCAGCTTATCACTGTTAGCTGATTCCTCTTTTTTAAAAAGGTATCCCTATGACACCGATTGAACTCAGTCCTATTATAGAAGAAATTGTTTTCCATCGTAGCGCCACCCTAAATCTCCTTTTGGTAATGGTGGTGATCTGGTCGGCCGGTGTTGTCTGCCGTCGAATAAAACAACCTGCCCTGCTTGGTGAACTACTCGCCGGTATAGTTTTTGGGCCATCCCTGTTTGGTATAATTCAACCGGATGAAACTCTGAATGTCCTGGCTGAACTAGGTGTCTTTTTCCTGATGTTTTATGCCGGCTTAGAGTCTAACCCATCACAACTGGAAAAATTTAAAAAGCAGGCTGCCAAGGTTGGTATAGGTGGGTATCTAGTCCCTTTTCTTATGGGATTTGCGGCCTGCAGGTTCTATGATCTCCCCCTACTTCAATCCATATTTATCGGTCAGGCACTCTCCATCACCGCAATTGCTGTGAGTGCACGAGTCCTTCATGATCTGAATCTTACTGGTTTCAGAATATCCCCAGTGATCATGGGAGCCGGGATTATTGACGACATTATTGCCCTCACCGTATTCACCACCCTGGTTGATATGACAGTCAGTCAGACCGGCCTGCAGTTTGTTCCCATCCTGCTGTCTCTTGTCAAGGTTGCCGCATTCTTTCTATTCTCTGCTCTCTTTGGCCTGTATGTATTCCCAAAGATCAGTACCTATCTTGTCGCAAGAGAAGCAAAGGGATTTTCATTTGCCCTGATTGTGGCGCTTCTCTTTGGATTCCTGGCTGAAATTGCGGGTATGCATTTTATTATTGGCGCTTATATTGCCGGCTTACTGGTAAAAAAGACAGTGAAGAGTGAGGATTTATTTGCCAAGATAAGTGATAGATTTGTCTCTATCACCTATGGTTTTCTCGGCCCCATATTCTTCTTTTGTTTATCCTTCCATGTGAATTTCAAGGCTCTGCAAACACATATGGGGATGCTTATTATCCTCCTTCTGGTTGCTGTAACAGGAAAATTTGTCGGTGCTTATCTTGGAAGCCGCTGGGCTAAAATGAACGGGGCAGAGTCCACTGTCATTGGCCTTGCCATGAATGGAAGAGGTGCAGTAGAACTGATTATTGCCTCCGTCGGTCTTGAAGTCGGACTTATCAACGACGATCTTTTTTCAATCCTTGTCTTTATCGCTTTTACAACAACTCTATTGCCTCCACTCTCTTTGAAGTTTATTATTGATCGTGTGGCAGAAAAGCTAGTTGTAATTACTGAGTAAAATGGTCTGACCCACCGTTTTACAACACTACCGCTACTCAGCAATAGATAAGATGATAGATTATCAAACTCTTTCCAGAAAGCATTTGACCTCTGGCAGTTTTCAGGTAATTGTCTTACAATTACTTATTACTGATATTTTATATTTTATGGTAAGAATTCTCCTCTTGCTCAGATGGACCAACAGCACCAAAAGAGCGTTTGACCGATACAGATATGAACACTTTTTTAGGAAAAATTTCGAGACTTGAGTCAATTCAAGAAGTTATTCTACTCTCCAACCAGAGAGAGCCACTTTTCTTTCATCAAAAGAAAAGCACAACTGAAAGCAAGGAGATACTCTTTTCATACTGGAATACAATTATTACAAGCCTGAGCCAGCCGCGAACTGCCGAGTTTGCTTTCACCAATGGCAGTTACTATCTTACCCGCACCAATATCGGTTATTTAATTCTGGGCTTGCATGACGACAAGGCTCTGGCAAAGATCAAGCAGGCCTGTAACACAATCCACACCAAACTTTCCAGCCCTAGCCTTTGCAAAAGGGTTCTCTTAAATCTCCTGTCCCAATCCGACGACAAACTCAAACAGCACATCATCAAAGAGCTGGCGCCTCATGCTGATGCTGAAGTTGCTGCCGTACTGATTTTTCTTCTTCAAAAAGAAAAGAGCTTTTCCACTGAAGCAAGGAAGAACCTGTTACTGTTAATCTGTCAAACCCTTGGCTACTGTTCCTCTCCCGAAGCAAAAGATGCACTCATGGATTTCCTCTCAAAGCTTCAGGCAGACACAAATTCTCCTGACAGCCAGATCATCGAAGCGATCAATTTATCAATAGAACAACTGGAACACAATCCTACTCGCGCACAACAGCCCGTAGCAAAGGTTTCGAAATCTGTAAAACCAGCGAAGGAACAGTCACCCCCAGCTGTTCAAAAAAACAAAGCAGTACCACGATTAAATGTTCCTGAGCAGCAAAAAATTGAACGGTTACTGGAGACAGGTAAGCAGGATGAAGCGCTACAACTGATGATGCAACTCATTGCACACTGTGCCGGCAAAAAGCAATTTGATGCAGCGGACAGATTACGTGAATGGCTCATTAAAAGTAACCCCATGGCACTGACTGATATTATTCGGGCAGCAGAGCTGATCGATACGGCAAAAGAGGCATCGATCAACAGAGAGCATCTGGAGACCTGGAAGGAATTAACAACGATCTTGAGTAGCGAAGAATTCTCATCCCTCTACCATGCGATGACGCTCAGAACGTATGCCAAAGGAAAAGTAATTGTTCAACAGGGCTCACAGGCCAGAACTCTCGTCTTTATCAATAAAGGCCACGTACAAACCCAGGCACAGTCCCGAGAAATGGTGGTCCCATTATCCCTGCGAGGGGCCGGCGAAATAATTGGATCTGGTACATTTTTTGAGGCCTCAGTCTGGACAATGAGTGCACTGAGCCGTGGATGTGAACTTTTCCTGCTTTCACGAACAAAATTCAACTCTCTTAAAGAATCTTTCCCTTCCATTGAGCCAAAATTATCTGACTACTGCTCCAAAACACAATCAACAGACAATAACCTGAAAAAATCCGGAAAAAATCGAAGGCAGTTTGAAAGACTGAAAACATCTGGAAAAATTGGTTTTGTTGTGCTTGATAAAAATGGTCAGACAATCAGCAATGAAGTAAAGGGAGACCTTATTGATATCTCATCGGGAGGCCTTGCCTTTTCAATTCATTCGTCCCGGAAAAAAAATGCAGCTCATCTTTTTGGACGCCAACTCAGAATCAACATTAACACTGGGATTTCATCACAGCTACTCGTTCGTCTCGGCACAGTACAAGCCGTTCGAGATATTGATCTTATTGGTAACGAGTACTCCCTGCATCTCGAATTTGATAAGCAGCTAACTCAATTAGAATTGCAACAGATAGTCCACCGTTAGTGAGGAACCTACACCCCTTACATAAAGGGGGATTTTGTGCCCTCTGGAGGAATCCGTGTGGGCAACACAGTGGAAAATTGAATTCGCCTGGGCGAAACCATATCTTCATTGACCTGTTTGAGCGTCACACCATATAATATTCTGATTACGTTCGAAATTCAGCCAGAAAGCCAAATCTCCGATTAACGATCTAAATTTTGTAAGAGTTGCAGGGGAGCCAATCCCTGCGAGCGATTTCGAAGGGAGGGGGCCTTCTGGTCGCCTACAGGGCAGACTCCTACGCATAGTCCAATTACTTTGCCGGTGTCACTCCAGCAGCACTCGAGGGGCTACTGGGATGAGCAACTAGCTGAAGGAGCAGAGTAGTATACTTAACTAACTCTGCTCTTGTGACTCTTTATTCTTCAAGACCCAGCCCTTTACGTTTTATCTTGATCCGTTCATCTATGAGTTCAGCTGCTTTAAAAGGATCTGGCTCAATACCAAAACAGGCGCCGACCAAGTCGTCAAGACCGCTGAGTGCTAGATTTGTAACAATGGGAGATCCTGTAATATTTGGTGGGTGTCCTAGGTGGGTGTAGATTCCAGAGGCCACGGCATAGGTTCCAATAGTTGCAGCTTTTTCGGAATACCATTCCGGTGATGAGGCGGCCAATGGTAAATCAGAAATAGTTACTCCGATTTCATTTGCCAGAAGTGCAGCCAGTTGCAAGATTCTGGCATTGTCAACACAGCTTCCCATATGTATCACTGGTGGAATACCAAGGGCACCACAGATTTCCTTAAGGCCTGGGCCTGCCTGTTCTATGGCTTCTGGGACAAGAAGCCCAGCCTTACCGGCAGCAGTAGTAACACAACCGGTAACTATAACCAGAATATCTTTTTTGATCAATTCACGGGTCAAGTTTACGTTACAGTAGTCATGTTTATATTTGGGATTGTTACAGCCCACGATTCCCACAACTCCTCGAATTTTACCAGCCTTAATGGCATCAACAAGTGGCGTCAGCGTGCCACCCATAGCCTCAAGCAGTGCTTCATTGGAAAATCCGGTCACAATGTCTACGGGTTCGCAGGGGATTTCAACACGATCCTGATTACGCAGGCTATAGAGGTCAATGGCCATGCGTACAACCTTTCGTGCCTGTTCCATGCCATTGTTCATTTCAAATTTAACATGCTCAGCACCTGTAAATCTGGCTTTGTCGGCAGTGGTGATCATTTTGGTGTGATAACATTTTCCCACCTGCACAAGGCTTGGCATAATACACTGATAGTCGACAACAATAAGCTCAACGGCACCGGTGACAATGGCAAGTTCTGTCATCAGGTGATTTCCTGCCATGGGGATACCCTTACGCATCATAAGCTCATTGCCAGTACAGCAGAGTCCGGCGAGGTTGATGCCGGTGGCTCCTTTTTCAATTGCCAGATCGATCAGTTCCTGTTCGTTTACAGCTTCTAGAATTTTTTCAGAAACGATTGGGTTATGGCCATGAACCAGAATATTTACCTGATCCTTTTTTAAAACACCAAGGTTTACCTGAGCTTTACGTGGGGATGGTGTACCAAAAAGAATATCCGATACTTCTGTAGCAATCATTGAACCGGCCCAGCCATCGCCTAGACACATTCGAGCGGCATGGAGCATGGTATTGGCCGCATCGTTATCACAACCCATATGGGTACGATGCATCATTTCTGTGATTTCACGATCCACGCCACGGGGCATTATGCCCAGCTTTCTCCAGGTTTCCTGCTGTTTTTTTGGGACACGGTTAATAAAACCAATTTCTTTACGTGTACTGCCAAAATCTTTGAAAAATTCATCGGCCAGATCTTTGGCGACATCCATCACCTCACGTCCCTCGGTGGCAACGCCTAACTCTTCAGCAATACGAAGCATCTTCTTTGTATCGTTAATTTGATAATCTTTTGTCTCACCATAGGCAACTGCATGGAATGCTTCGATACAGTCTCGTCCATGGTCTGAATGCCCGGCTGCACCACCTGTCAGAAAACGGCCAAAATTTCTAGCAACAATGACATCGGCATCGGCACCACACACTCCAAGGGGTGCTTTTTTACTGATTCGACATGGTCCCATAGTGCAAATACGACAGCAGACACCAGACTCTCCAAAAGTACAGTGAGGAGTTTGTTGGGCCAGCCTGTCCCAAGCAGTTTCGACTCCATCACGTTCAGCTTTTTTGAGCATCAGCTGTGCGTCTTCCCAGATGCTCATCTCTTCAATAGGTTTTTTTTTCGTTGTCATGACAATCTCCTGTTTGTGAAACACCGTTCCGGAACAGGGCACGTTACCCCATCATATAGAATCATTATATCAGATAATTTATGAGAGTTCTGTCAGCTATCTGACAAAGTGGCCTTATTTATAGCTGTGCATCTAGAGCGCCTGGCATGTGTGCGCATAGCTCCTCCACATACCGTTGTGATTATGAATAGTTACGAAGTAAGTCTCTATTAGGAATAACGTAGGTAGTGCGTGCTTTTTTTTCCAGCACACCGTCTTTTAACATGGCACTGACAATGGTTGATACAGTTTGTCGTGAAGCACCAATTATTGCTGCCAGTTGTGTTGTGGTTATATCAAGTTTGATTTTGGTGCCATGCTCGTTATGTATGCCATTGTGTCCCGCTTCATAGAGGAAAAAATCGACCAGTCGCTGTTTGATATCCTTGAACACCAGGCTATCAATGATAGAAAATGATTGTTTAAGCATTTCCCCAAGGATACGAATAATGGTCTTTGACAGGGCAGGGTGCGTAGCCATATAGGAATGTAATTTTGGGGTGGGCATAACCATAAGCGTTACATCTTCCAATGTTTCTACATGGGCACGGGTGTGGGTGGCGTAGATGTCGCCAGGTCCAAGAATCGCCAGGGAAAAATCCTTATTTTCCACTGCCAGATAGAGCCGTAATCGTCCTTTTTTTACTATAAAAACCAAGTCGCTTTCATGTCCTGGGGAATAAATAAGGCTGTTTTTCTTATGTTTTACAGCTGTGAATTCAGTCAAAAAATCCAGGTTTTCTGGCTTATTGATTTCAGTAAGCAGGTTTATGGATGAGAGTTTATTCTTCAATGTGTGTCATACTAGTTAATGGATAAACAAACTGATTTGGGCGTATACAATCTTGTAATTGTTTATACCATTAACCTTATCGTCTCAGAAGGTCTGACGCAAGTATTATACTTTGGAGAAGTTCCAAGGATCATATGGTGAATTCAAGTTCCAAGTGCACCACTTACAACAGAGTTGAACACCTGAAACGGCGTCCGCAACTGTGACAGCCTGTTAGCAAGCCCTCCCCCGGAATGCCGATCAAAGGACAAGCTTATTAACCTCTAAAGGTGTCCCTCTGGAATTATCACGTTCGAGGCATCGGGCATTTTCCTTGCACTTTTCGACACAGACACCACAGCCCAAACAGCGCTTTTCATCGATGACAATGGTGCCCTCATTCATTGTCAATGCTTCAAACTGGCAAAACACAACACAGACCCCGCATGCTGTGCACAACGTATGATCGACTCTGCTGACATAACCAGATGAGGCCAACATGGGAGTGCCGTTGCGCCAAGCCTGTATGGCTCCACAACAGCAGCTGCAACAGTTGCAGATTGCATAGAAGCGATTAAAGAGGTCCGACTTAAAAAAAGCATGATGAACATGTCCCCGTTTATGCTCTGCCTCAAGGATTTCGACAGCTTCATCCATATTGATTTTACGGCTGTTACCGGGATGGTGTTCCAGGATAAATTGGCTGAAAATTTCACCGATAACCAGACAGACATCAATGGGTTTACATGGATTAGGTCGTGTTTTACGACAAGGGCAATCCATAACCACGATATGCTGCGGGTTTTCCAGAATAATTGACCGAGCAAGCTTATAGGGAACGACCTGCTCAAGATCGGCCACTTCAATTTTCCTGTTCACGGTGACAATTTCTCTTGCCGTATCAAGGCTAATAACCTTGCCATGATAGGTGTCTGCAAAGCTGATACACGTTTCCGGAGATTCAGACGTACTCGATGGTTTAAAAAAACGGGAAAGAAATTGGGCCAAGGGTTTAAACTTCCTTGCAAGGACATGCTCACCAGTGCCAATACCAATATAGAGATAGATCCATCGGCTATAGATATACCCATGCAGCCAGTTTTTCAGTGAATACCCTTCGGTGCGGTATCCTTCCTTCATGTATGCCCAGGTAGAGGGAAGAAAGATAAAGAATTTTTTTTTCATGGTCACACCAACGAACAGAGATGTTGAGATGATACTATTATTTTGCTCTTTTCAAAATTGCGAATTGAATCTTTTCATCAGAACCAGACTACACATCCTTAACACTCCAGCCAATCTGCTCACCAGCGTACATAGGCACAACATCATTGTATTTTTTGGGAACAATCATCGCGGTATCTTCAAGCACCACTTCCGTTTCAGGAGGATGAATACCATAAATATTCTTTGCATTGTCACTTACAAAGGCCTGCAAATTACCCAATAGGTCATGGCTTGCAAAAAGCTCAGCCAACAGAGGCAGGGCAATGGGAGCCGTAAAGACCCCCGCAGCACAGCCGCAGGCCTCTTTTTTATGCTGCGGGTGTGGGGCAGAGTCACTTCCAAACATCACTTTTGGGTGTGCATTCAGTGCCACACGAAGTAATGCTTCACGATCTTCATACCGTTTGGCGATAGGCTTACAAAAGAGGTGGGGTTTGAGCATCCCACCAGCGACATCATCGAGTGTAATCAACAGGTGGTGCAGGGTGATGGTGGCATAAATATTATCATAGCTATCAAGCATTGCCACCGCATCAGCCGTGGTGATATGCTCCATAACAATGCTCAAATCGGGAAACGATTTTGCAATGGCCGCATAGATTGGCATAAATTCCTGCTCACGATCCATCACAAACCCATTACTCTCTCCATGGACACAAAGGGGAATCTTCAGATCACTCATGGCCTGAAGAGTAGGCCGAAGTGTTTCCACATCCAGAGCAGCTACGCCCCCTTCACTATTGGTTGTGATGCCGGCCGGGTAGAGCTTTACCGCTAAAATATCTTCTTTTACTTGTTCAAGAAACTCTCTGGTATAGCTGTCTTGAAAAAACAGTGTCATGTAAGGCTCGAAATGATCATTGCCAATTGCCTCAAGAATACGCTTTTTATAGCTTTTCACCGTATCTTTGCCTGTAACAGGCGGGACCAGATTTGGCATCACAAGTGCACCGCAAAAACTGTTACTGGACAGTGGCGCTACGGTTTTTAGCATCTCTCCATCACGCAGGTGAAGATGCATATCAAGGGGGGAATTGAGGGTAATGTCCATTAAAAGCTCCAAAATGGGTTTTTTATGATTCTACTCAAAAGAATGTGAGATGGCCCAGTAAAAATGGTATCATTTCAGTGAACAGCTCTTCCTTCTTACACCCTTTGAGGGGAGATAACCGTAAATCCATCCATAAATAGCACGACCACAGACAGAAGGAAACAAACTCTTCATGGCCAAAACACGATACATAGTGGCAGGAGCATTTATTGACGGCAGTGGCGCCAGTGTGCGCAGGCGTGTCTTTCTCGAAATGAAGGACAGTCGAATCACTGCCATTGGTCCAACAGAGGACCTCCCCACCTACGATGGGGCCCAAATAGACGATTTTGCACACTGTACCATAGTACCAGCCCTGGTTGACTGCAGTGTCTCCCTGTTACGATCACCATCCGTGGATGCAAACGTACAATTAGCGACTGAAAACTATGATATGGCACAAAAGCTCACCATCCTTGGGCGACATCTCCACTACTGCCACGCCCACGGCGTACTGGGATTGGCTGATACAGACGCAATAGCTGATCTGGTGCAACGACATCAAACGGAAACACCAATGGACAGTGCAATGAAGATACGTAGCTCTGGCAGTATCAGCTCCATTGAATCTAATTTTCTTAGAATCAACTATTCTCCAAGTATTGAAGACGATGAAGCCAAGCATTCCCCAATGTGCCAGAAAGAACTCTGCCACACACTTGAGCACAGAGGAAATAAAAAGGCTGTGGTGGTAGCCAATGGACCACAACAGGTAAAAGAGGCCCTTGACGCAAGATGTGATGCCATTGAACAGGGATATGGCATGGGGGACGACAACCTCAGAAAAATGGCCGAAAAGAATGTGTTGTGGATTCCCAACATTGGGCGGGCCAAAAACGGTCTAGATGGCGCAAGCTCAGGTGGAAGTGTGTGCTGCCGTTTTTCCACACGTTACGTGGCACCGGGCAAGCCAATTCCCGGCGCAGAAGCATTTTGGAAAAAAATACTCGCCGAACAGCTGAAGCAACTCAGTTTTGCCAAGGAATTAGGCCTGACAACCGCCGTTGGAACTGGTGGTGGCAGTGTTGGCATCCTTCATGGCGAGTCGATGACTGAAGAGATAAAATTGTTTATGAAGGCTGGCTATTCACTTGAAGAGGCCATCTGCTGTGCATCGGAGAATGGAGCTAGATTTTTCAATATGGCAAACCTGGGAATGCTTGGTATCGGACGAAAAGCAACATTTCTGATTACCAGGGGCTCGGTGAAACAGCTGCCTCGAAAACTCTCCTATTTGGAAGGTATCTATATTGATGGTAAGCCCAGCAGCACGTATCAGAAACATCCTGTGTAGACGAGCTGCCCCTGTAAGCAGGGATTTCGGCCAAGTCCAGAGAGATCAAAGGCTTGCGAGCCCTACTTTTTCTTATCCAGCAAGCGCTTATAACGTACTTCCAGGGCAGTAATATCATCATAGAGAGCATCGTATTCATCATCACTCAGATCATCTTCAAAGTAGCTCACATATATCTGCAGATCCTTCTTCACCTGCTGGACAAAGTCTTCTCTTCTGAGATAGTCGCCCTGGGTAAGAAAGAGAATGTCAACATCCTCTTCTCGTGTTGCGAGAAATTGGTCAAGATCAGCCATCTCTGCAAGAGAATCCTCTATATATTTTTCGGCGTTTTCCATGGACTTGGGAAAGTCATTATGGAACCACTCATCAAAGACCAGCAGTAATTCTTCACGTTCCTCTGGCTTCAATTGTTTTTTTTCCTCAATGCTCATTTTGTCCCAATCTTCAATGCTTCTCTTTGATTTACCATTTTCACTGTCAGATTTTTGGGTCATTGTACAATCCATCAAAAAGGTTCAGGGGAAACTCTTTCACCATCAGTTTATTCTATGGAATAGTACAACTCGAGTCAACATTCCAGATTGTCTTTCTCAGAAAAAGAGCAATGGGGAAGCCTCCCTAACAGACTGTCACAGGCACACAAAGTGTCACTGTTTTCAATGCCCCTGACGATTCGCCCTATTCTACCGACACATTCAAGACACCATTAAAGCTGTCATCTTGACTTTGGTTTTTTGGACTGATACCGTCAGATATGGATCACTCTTGTTTGCCGTATTATTCCGGCGTTAATTATTAATCATATCCACCCACAACTCATGCAAGAACAAATTATCCAAAAAGCAAAAATCCTTTACGACCTTGATCGGTATGACGAGGTTGTAAGCATGCTGCATAAAGAGATGGCAAGCATGGAAGACGTGCAAGGGGCCTGGCTCTTTTCGTCATCATTAATGATGCTGGACGAAATGCAAAAAGCACTCAAAGGTGCGGAGCAGGGCTTACGAATAAGCCCGGATTATTTCCCGCTGCTCTTACTGCGGGCAGAGATTTTCAAACGACTGAGCCTTTACTCGAAAGCTTCTCCAGCAATCGAACAAGCACTGCAAATCGCCCCTGACAATCCGACATGCCATGTTGTTGCAAGCTCAATTTTTCTCGCAACCGACCACTATAAGCAGGCCATCAAACATGCCGACAAAGCCCTCTCTCTTGAGCCGGAGAGCGTTGATGCCCGAATAGTAAAAGCATATACCCTGTACCTGCAAGACCATGAGCAAGAGGCACAGGAACTTGCTCGAGAAACACTCAGCATAGAGCCAGACAACCCAAACGCTATCGCATTGTTGGCCAACCTCACTGAAAACCGTGCAGACAAAGTTGTTTTACTAGGCAAGGCATTACAACTGGACCCAACGGACAAAGATCAACAAAAAGAGTTCATACGCAATACTGCCCACGTGGACCGTGACCTTCTTTCCGCTGCTCTACTCATGGCTGTTGCACTTGGAATCTGGTTCGTTATCCCCACAGAACATGAGCATTATTTTTTCACAATCATGCCGGTACTCGGCCCCATGCTGTTGCTCTATTACTCGAAATATATGTGGCTGGCTTCATTAATGCTCTTCACCTGCTTCATCTTTGCAGGTATCCATGATACTGATTTTTTTCAAAGCGGATGGCAGCCACAATCAATCCTGACCAATCTTTTCTACATTTTTTTTCTCGCCTTTTTTTCACTACTTGCATCATTCATAGCAGCGAAGATACGAATCGTTCTCCTGGAGTTCTTTTTCTTTCTTCAAAAGAATCAAAAACACTACCAGCGAGCGAAAAAATTTGCATTAGGAAGAGACTATCTGGCAGAATCAAAAGACTCTGGACGAATATACTTCTATCTGGTTGGTGCCATACTCATCCCAACGTTGAACGTGGTTGCCCATTACGTCTCCACTCCTCTGTTCTGGTCATGTTTTTTCTTTTCTTTTGCCCTCATCCACATGGCACTTATCTTTTTTACAAAAACGCCAATCTTGAAGGCATTTCTTCCCACTCTTCTCTATGGCTTTTTCACCATACTGATCACCCTTTTTGCCGGTGCCATTTTCGACACGAATATCATAACAATCATTGCCTGTTTTATTGGCGCAGCAGCTGGTACCCATCTTATTTACCTCAAGCACTTAAGAATCAGAAACAGGACATAAAAAAATGGATCACAAAGAATTGCAGGCTCTTATTGAAGTATTCAAAACGACCCCTGAAAACAGTGCATTTGCTGAGTTGATCATCACTAAGCTCAAACAAAACGAATCTGAGAAAGAACTAAAAGAATTCCTGTTATCTCCCAGTCTCCAAGCCCTGATTGACAAATCGTTTCTCATTGCTAACGAAAAAGGAAGTCTGCATCTTGAGATGGAGGAATTTGACAAAGCCGTTATCTGCTTCAAAGCCTGCATAGAGATTCCAGAAATCTCAAAAGTCGATAAGCTTGCGATTCTCTACTTGCTCGTACCATGCCTATTGGCAAGCAATAATTTTGGCGATCTCACAAAATACATGCAGCAGTTAGATGAAGAATATCCGGGGGTGGACCACTCAAACATAGAAGCCACCCTGATCAAGATGGGCTACGAAGACAATGAACCTACTGAAGCCGCCCCAAAACGAGCCGCCGAAGCCGGACAGCTCACTGAATTCAAGGCGGTGGCCAAAGAATACATCGGGATGACATTTGAAGATGTCGGTGGTTTAGAAGATCTCAAACACGCGGCTCGAATGAAGATTATCAGACCTTTTCAGCACCCGGAACTCTTTCAAAAATACGGTAAAAAAGCGGGCGGAGGAATCTTACTCTACGGGCCTCCAGGCTGCGGAAAAACCTTTTTCTCCCGGGCCATTGCCGGAGAATGTGAAACTGACTTCTTCAGCATCGGCATTCATGACATCCTTGATATGTGGATGGGAAACAGTGAGCGTAATGTTCATAATTTATTTGAAGAAGTACGAAGTGCGTCCCCTGCCATACTCTTTATTGATGAAATTGACGCACTGGGAAGAAAACGAGAGTTGACCCGCTACTCTTCATTAACAGGGGTCATCAATGCGTTTCTCACTGAAATGGATGGATTGCATGGAAGTAACGAAAACATACTTGTCATCGGTGCTACCAACGTCCCCTGGGATGTCGACAATGCCTTCAAGCGCCCAGGCAGATTTGATACACTCTTCCTCGTGCCCCCCCCAGACGAGACAGGCAGACAGGAGATTCTTGCCAAGCAGATGGAAGGCCGGCCAGCCACTGGCATTGATTACGCCTATCTGGCCAAACATGCCGAGCGCTTTTCCGGGGCTGACCTTGCAGGGCTTGTGGAAAAAACAACAGAGTACGTTCTTGATGAAGTTATGGAAAGTAACCAGGAAAGAGATATTCAGATGGATGATTTTTTGAAGACACTGAATAATTCTAATGGAACCATTGACGAATGGCTGTCGGTGGCAGAAAATTACATTGAATATGCAAACCAAAATGGGCAGTACGATGATTTAAAAGCCATCATTCAAGGCAAACAGAAAACAGGAGGAAAGCGTATGGGGTTTTTCTAAACCATACGGGTGAGTCGTCTGTAATACAAAAATCTACTCTCTACTACACGTCCCTCAAAGGTACTATTTACTTGACCATGCCACTTCTGCTATACTCGAAAAAAATCCAGGTCTTTAGTAAGGAGGAATCATTGTGGCCATCGATTTATTAAAAAAAGAGCTTGTTCTTATTCGTCACGCGAAATCAAGCTGGAAAGACCCAAGTTTAGCTGACAGGGAGCGTCCTTTAAACAAGCGTGGAAAAAGAAATGCACCATTTATGGGCCAACGCCTTGCAGATCATAATTGTGTCCCCGATCTGATTGTGTGTAGCCCTGCCCGGCGAGCCCATAAGACAGCCCGGATCATAGCTCGTACGCTCTCTTACCCAAGAAAGAACATTCTTTTAAAAGAGCAACTCTATACCTCAAGCATCAATGATCTTTATCGCGTGCTTCACACGTGTGATGAACAAATCACTCGGCTTTTTCTGGTCGGTCACAGCTCTGTCATAACTGACTTCTGCGTTGAACTTACTGGAGCTAAAATAAAGAACATTCCCACCTGCGGTGTTGTTGGTATTCGCTTCCAGTTACCGTGGCCTCAAATCTCCCTCAACACAGGTAAACTTCTCTTTTTTGATTACCCAAAGAAACAGAAATTATCTCACGAATAATACAGCTGGAAAAAAAGGCTCTCCCTCATCACGTGGCTTATACAGGGAGGCAGATTCATATTTTAAGAACTCTGATATAATCCGCGACACAACACTCGGCTTTTGTATCCAGCAGTACGGGAGGCTCTCCTGGGACTAAAATGGCCCCTCCCCCCTCCTCTCTTTCAACGTAGCCAACCTTAAATCCACCAAGCCCGGACAATCCACCTAACTTATTCAGAACATCCCCCACCTCTCTCATGGAATTATCACTGTAAATCGCGGTAACCCCCGGCAAATCAGGAAGCTCCTTCTCCAGAACCTCTCTCACATTATCAAGTAATGCGTCCCCCACTCCCTCAACACTCTCTTCATCACCCAAACTCTCTTTTGTGCTCTCACTCCCCTTAGTCCCTGCAGCCGTTTTCTCAGATTTGTCACCGGCACTCTGAGAAGCTGCCTGTTCATCCTTTGCCACCAGTGCTGCCATAACTATTGGCTGGATGGTACTGTTAATTTCATCTTTCATGGGAGCACACTCATGTCGCAGAAATACAGTAACCTCATCCCAGAAAAACACTCTGGTTGCAGCTTCTATCCCCCTTAACGCTCCAACTCTTGCATCAAGCAGGTGGCCATTTGTAAGGTAGAGGATACCGCCTTCATCCGAATCATTATCGAGCATACGGATAGTGCATGTTTTTTCTTCCATCTCCATCAACTGTAAAAACATTGTTGGAGAAACATTGTGCATTACCCCCTCTTTTGCCTCCTCCTTAAGGGTTGTCAGAATAAGTTCCAGCAGATCATTTGCCTGAAAAGGTTTTTCAAGATAGGCAATCAAGCCATCAACATGCTCAATATTAGGCATATCCTTTCTCTTCACCCCGGAAATAACGATAACCGGAAGATCGGAATATTTTGTTCGAATATGGCTGATCAGGCTCATACCATCCATTCGTGGCATCATCAAATCCGTACAGACAAGTGAGAAGGCAGATTTTTCAAGCTTTTTCAAAGCATCAAAACCATCCACGGCCTGTACAACCTCAAACTCTTCATTGAATTCCGCCAGCTTCCGATTAAGAGTGAGCTGCAGGATCTGATCATCATCTACTAACAGGATTTTCCGAATCATATTTTTTTCTCTTCAGAGTTGTATACAGCGTTTTTTATATCTAATATCATGTTATATTTTATGAATATTTCTTTCAAGAACTGTTCCTCCCCAAAACGCTCCCACCTGACAAAATAGTTGCACTCTATCAGACCTAAAACATCAGACAATATTAGGTATTATACCGGATCTACTCAATGCTGTCTGATTCAAATATCAGCTAATGCAACAAAGCCATTCGTAAATAAAAATCATAGTATCCATATGCTACCCTTATATTCCTGCAGCAATTTGTTTTTAGAAAGGCCATAAAACTGCTTCAAAAAGCATTGGAATTTCAAAAGGTTGTCCCTGGGACAATTATTCCCCCTAAATAGATCTCAACAAAAGTCAAAAAACTGACGAAAGGTATTAAACAGACTCACACGTCCCCTTCCATGGCAAAAAAACAAGCACACTAACGGGCAATTAAAAAAATGGCTCAAAAATTGCATATGTATTTTCTAGGAGGCATATCATGTTTGAATATCAAGTACAAAAAGGTGACACCATAGCAAGTGTCACCCGGCAGTTAAGCACGAATTGGAAAACGCTGAGCCAGGACAATCCCAATGCTGTCGGCCGTTCGACAAAAAACGGGAACTGGTTTTTAAAAGAAGGGGCCACGATACAGACGGAGAACTCTTTTGCAAAATCTCTGCAACATGCTGAACAGCAACAGAAGCCCGAGATAGCTGCATCAACACCCATTTCCATCCCCAGAACGACTAATAAAATCATCTTTCCCAAAGAGCAGTTTACGGCCCCACCACCACAACAACAACAAGAAGTGCAACAGGGGGGGACAACGATAGAACATACCATCCAAGCAGGAGACACTCTCTGGGAACTAGCCGTGAAGAAGTACCATGTTCATATCAAAGATATCATGGCTGACAATGGGATAAGCGATCCTAAAACTCTACAGATAGGTCAGACAATTAAAATTCATCTTCCTGAAAGCGGCGAAGATGAGCCCGTTGTTGCTAGTTGGTACGGTAAAGACTTCCATGGTAAGCCAATGGCTAATGGCGACATCTATGACATGTATGCTGCAACTATTGCCCACAAAGAGATGCCTCTTGGCACAAAAGTAGAATTAAAGAATACTGAAACCGGAGAAATGGTACGCGCCGTTGTTACGGATCGGGGACCGTATATTGATGGAAGAGATGTGGATCTTTCCTATGGCCTTGCCAAAAAGCTCTCTATTATAGAACCGGGAGTGGGAAGCCTGGTTATGCGGGTGCTTTAATTATTACTCAACTTTCTGATTTGTACTTAGATGCAAATTTCCTGGGTAAGATATTAAGTTTTTTTCCAAAGGTGCCAGGCTGAAGGTAACCAAAAAGCCTTGATCCAGTCTTCAGAAAAACAATAAAAACACGAGCTGGACATCCAATCAGCAGCCCGTGTTTTCACTGAAACTATTTCTATCAATCAAAGGCTTGTTCGACTTTCCATTCTTTCCATACTTTACCTACCAGGTCGACGCCTGGTTTTAGGGTCGCCTTACCGGGCCGCCACCCTGAAGGTGTTGCTTCACCACCCTTCGTCTCACGTACCAGTTGGAATGCTTGCAACTGGCGGAAAGTTTCGTTCACGTTTCGCCCAACTGGCGGGGTCAGAACTTCATAGCCCTGGACAACTCCGTCAGGATCAATAATAAAACGCCCACGTGCTTCAACTCCGTTATCTTCGTCATAGACCCCATAGACGGTACCGACTTTACCACCAGCATCGGAGAGCATGGGAAATGGTACACCACCATCCACCATTTTACTCAGTTCATTGTCATCCCACATCTTGTGAGTAAACATAGAGTCAATGGACATAGAGAGGACTTCTGCTCCCAGTTTCTGGAATTCTGGATATTTTTCAGCGACCGCTGAAATTTCAGTAGCTCAGACAAAGGTAAAGTCACCCGGATAAAAGCAGAGTAGTACCCATTTCCCCAAATAATCTGAGAGTTTAATATTAACAAATGCTCCCTTCTGATACCCTGGTGCTGCAAAATCCGGGGCTTTTTTACCGACTTTGATCATGGAATGTACCTCCTTCCTAATTTGTTTTTCATCTGTTGATTTATTGTCCGGTGCTTCTCCTACCGGTCCTCCAGTGGGTCTGGCACATCCCACAGCTACTTCTTCCGACATAGCTACCTCCTGGCTTGAATGAATCATTAGGATGACGGAAATATCATCCTTGAAAAATATATTTATTTCTACCTGCAAACAGTCGTTGTCCGTCAAGGGGCCCAAAAAGATACTCGCAACACAACTTGCAGCTGTTTTGTTTTAAACAGAGACAATCTCACCCCGTTACATTTCTCTTGCCCGGTACGGTATCGCTACACAATTCCAGGGGCCATCTCTGCCCACTCTTAATTAGGATCAATTCTTAAATAATATTATACAGCAAATTTTTTGTTGTCAATAATTTTTCCTAATTAATCTATTTTTAAAGAATCCGTTTGAAATGGATGGAGGTTTGAAAGGTAAGCCATAGAGGCTATATCAATTCTTATTGAACTCAAGAATAGGAGGACGATCACAGGCAGAATATTTTTTAGGCTTCAATATAACTAGTAACCTTACAACCGGCCGTTAACCAAAGAGATTGAACATAAACAACTCTGCATTGCATACAATCAAGAAAAAACAATGATCCTTGTGATTATTGTCTCTTCTCTGGAGCTGACTATTTTTCTTCGAAACTGCCGCCAAGTGCAGGGTGGAGATTAACCCAGTTCACCAGGCGCTAACCGGCAACATCTTTTTCTGTAATGCATCTAATCCCCTTTGCGGGAGGATAAAAAAAAGAAAAATCGAGATACGATTTGTTGTACGAAATAAATCCAAAAAGATACCGAACGGGCAAGGAGGGCAGGAAACAGAACTCAGGAGTCACCATATTCCTGTTCATCAACAAACTGCACCCCCTCCATAATCAACCCCATAAAGCTGCCAAGGGGAGGAAGTTCTTCCACCCCGAGCGGAACACCTTTAACGTAGGAGAAATGTCCATCTTTCTTCGCCAACATAGCAAAAAGAGCTTCTTTGGCTTCAAGATCACGATACCGGACCTGGATAATTTCGCCTTCATAAAAAAGGACCTGTGCCTTGGCATCATCAAAGAGCAACTCTATACGACCTGTTTTCTGACTTGAGTTCATAAGTTGCAAAAGCTCTACAATACTGATTTCATCAAGTTCACCAGACATGCCGGAAGTGATATTACCAGAGCGTAAAGCCATTGCCTGAGCACGATCTACAAGCATTTTCAAAAGGAATAACTGCAGAACAGGATATTTTTTTAAGACATGTTTGAAATTTTTAATACTCAGGAGTGCCGCTTCTGTTTCAGAAAGAGAATAAATGGAGCAGGAGACCGGTTCCCCGGACAACAGACTCATTTCGCCAAAGATCTCCCCCTTCCCCATTTCAGCCAGCCGGGTACCATCATCCCCAATAACTCCAACCTTTCCAGAAAGCAGAATAAAAAGGTGAGCTCCAGGTTCTCCTTTTTTCAATACAACTTTATCTTTTGGGTATGTTTTTAATTCGAGAAGCTGTGCAAGATCGTACAGAGCGCCATCGTCAAGGGATTCGAAAAGTTGGAATTCACGAAGTTTACTATAGAATATATCAAGATGGGATTTCCGTCTCCGCTCTTCCGCCTCGGAAAGAAGTTTCATCTGCAGGGTGGAAAATCCTTTTTCCTTTTTATACTCAAACTGGATCAAGCCCTGACAACCACCGCAGTCAAACTTTGATTTTTTCACACCAAGCTGACCAAAGCGCTCAAAACTATCCTGTTGAACCGTTACCTCAATCAGCTTTTCAACAAGAAGCATACACACGGCCTTTGCTTCGGGCAGAACAGCACAAAGATCCTCTACTTTGATCTCTTCCCCAATGTTATAAATCGGACAGAGACGTTCCTCCGTTATAACAAATATTGCATCTGTGAATTTTTTTTTCTGCCGCACGTGACGCCCCCATATTTCCTATGCCAGGAAATGTTATTTGGTTTTATCAAGCCTGGAACACTTCGTATCCTTTGTATAATCCTTCCACATCGGATCCTCATACTGGTCATGGCAACCTACGCATTGCCCGACCCTGAGGATACTCCGTAACTCTTCCCTGTTAAAGGGACGCAGGTCATCCCGTGATCCATGCTGCAAGGCTTTCCCTTCAATATTCACAAAGGCATCAAAGGGAACAGTTTTTCCATCGAGGGTATCCACCCCCTGATCAAGACCAGAAAACGACCATACGCCATCATCATCCACGGAAACCGTCCCTTCACCAAGCCCAACCGTTTTGGTTGACTGGTGGCAATCAGCACAGCTTCGCCCTTTGGCCTGAGTGGTATGAGGATTAATAGCGGCCATGGTAAACCTGTTAAAGCCGCCTTCCACGTTCCCTTCCTCATCAATCAGAGTCACAATATCCTGACAACCAGGTGTGACAATAACCACCTCATCCTTCCACACGGCAAGCATTGGCTTTTCATATCGAATATAGGACCTGCCTTCCTCCCACATCCCGGGAGTCTCTTCAAGAGTCAATTTATCCAGGTGTTTCTGGCTCTTATCACGCTTCGCATGACAACCGTAACATTGTGGAACCCATGTTGAATGGCAGGCTTCGCAGGTTACCCGTTTATGACCGCTAAAATCACAAACACCTTTTTTAGGTCCAAGCAGCGGATACACTTTATCATTGACCCGCCCAACCATCTGATACTTTCCATCTTTTTTGGAAATATTTGAAACAGGATCACCCTTTCTGGTAATTCCAGGGGTATCCGAATGACACATTTCACAGGAGATCTCGAGCTGTTCCTCATAATGGGCATAGCTCGTCCCATCCCCCATAATCTCATTTCGGGTATGGCAATCGATGCAAGCCATCTCTTTTTGATGATGAATATCTTCTGCAATCTCAAGATAAAATCGCTGCCCGGGAAGCTGTTTCGAGGTCATGCCACCATGTTCGTAGGGAGTCCCATAGCCTTCTGATTCAAATATCCCGGTGTAGGAAATACCGATACGTCCGGATCGGTTATGACAGCGAATACAATTTTCTTCAGCCACCTTTTTGATAATCAGCGGATGCGCTTTCTTCTTCTCGCTCTTGGTAGAGTCACCAAAACCAGCCACGCCCTGCAACTCTTCTCCTTCGGGCAGTAAATAATGACAGGCAGAGCAACCGCCTCCTTTTTCATTAAAGAAATCAGGAGCTCCGGGAAGGTCATTCTTCTGTTTCCACAGATGACAAGTAGCACAGAGCTTTCTGAAATAATCAAGTGCAAGGGATGTTTCACCACTCTCTATTAATTGCTCCACGGTGAGATCCGTATCCTGAGAATCACTCTCCCCCCAGTAAAAAAGGAGTGTTCCTATGATACCACGGTTGGTGGCCATAAGTGAATTCATCACTTTTTTTACATCCGTTGGATGACACCCTTCAACGCCGCATGTCTTCTCCACAACTCGCAGATCGCCAGGGTTGATGACCATTCCCTTATGTGCCTGTTCCTTATCAATAGCCAGTCCATCACCTAGATGACAGGAGGCACAGCCAATCACTCTTGGATCATGGGCGGGATCAAGTTTTTCTTCACGGTGGCAAGAAAGACACATATCGATACGACCACTGGTGGTAATATGTACCTGATCCGGTCTCTCTGTCATTAATTCACGAACAATCAATACTCCCACAACAATAAGGAGCAGCAGCACAAACAACTGTTTTCTAAAAGACCAGCTACTGCTGTTCAGTTCTTCTTTTTTACTCATCAATTAACCCTGGAAATTCTGAACATTGGGAAACCTGCGACCATACCCAAAAGCCTTACTAGTGACTTTTAGGCCCATGGGTGCCTGTTTTCGCTTATACTCACTTAAGCGAACCCGACGAAGAATATCGCCGACCATCTTTTTTTCAAAGCCCTGAGCCGTAATCTCTTCCACACCAAGATGCTCTTCAAGGTGCAGTTCCAGAATCTGATCTAAAACGGAATAGTCGGGCAGATCGTCCTGGTCACACTGATCGGGTTTCAACTCCGCAGTAGGTGCCTTGGAGATGGTACGCAGGGGAATAATCTCTTTATCCCGGTTTATATATCGGGAAAGCTCATAGACCAGCAATTTGGGTACATCTGAAATAACGGCCAGACCGCCATTCATATCCCCATACAGGGTACAGTAGCCAACGGCCATCTCACTTTTATTTCCAGTGGAAAGCAGCAGGTGGCCAAACTTGTTTGACAGCGCCATAAGGAGATTGCCACGAATACGTGCCTGGAGATTCTGTTCTGTAAGATCAGATGGTTCAACCGGTGCATCACCAAAAAGCGGCTGCAGACTTTGTTTAAAAGAAGCAAAAAGAGAACTTATGGGAATAACCTCGAATTGGCATTGAAGATTTTCGGCAAGCTCTTTTGCATCCTCCATGGAATCATCGGAACTGTATGGTGACGGCAAAGCAACTCCCAGCACATTCTCAGCCCCGAGTGCCTTCACAGCAACAGCTGCGGTAAGAGCCGAATCGATCCCTCCTGAAAGCCCAAGAACCACGGATCGAAAACCACATTTTCTAACATAATCCCGAACGCCCATAACAAGCGCATCACACACCGCCGCCAACCGGTCTTCATCCGGGGAATCGTGCATGATCCCGCTCCAGTCTTCACTATCGACAACAAGCATATCCTCTGCAAAACCAAGCGCTTTAGCCCTCACAACGCCACAATCATCCATCAGCATACTGCGCCCGTCAAAGAGCAGAGAGTCCTGGCCCCCAACCTGATTCACATAGATCAACGGAACCTGATATCGGGTGCATATCCCCTTAAAAAGACGATGACGAACAGACTCCTTATCTCGCTGGAAAGGGGACGCTGAAATATTAATAACACAATCCACCTTTTTCGAATCTGCAAAGAATGACGCCACCGGATCCTGCTGATATTCACCAACCTCGGCATGCCAGATATCTTCGCAGATAGTGACCCCGAGACGCAGCCCATCACATTCGATTACATCGGCAGATTCCCCCGGCTCAAACCAGCGTTTTTCATCAAAGACATCATAGGTGGGCAGCAGTTGTTTCTGTATTCGCTGCACAACAGCCCCCTTTTGAATGAAAAAACAGCTGTTATATAACTTTTTTCCGCCAGAATCAGCTGGCCGTCTTTCTATACAGCCAAGAAGAATATCAATATCCGGTAGGGATGAGCAGAGGTCCTGAAGCGCCAAATCATGCGCTGCGAGGTATGCGGGTCTTTCGAGTAAATCGTAGGGAGGATACCCGGACAGAGCCAGCTCCGGGAGGACAACCAGTTTACATCCTCTCTTCAGTGCTTTGCAACAGGCGTTATAAACTTTTCGACTATTATAGGCAAAATCACCAATAACCGGATTTATCTGTACTAGGGCTATCTTCATAAACTCTCAGGAACGTAAATATGTATGGGAAACGCAATCAGTACAAGCTCTTTTACCATATTCCTCATCGATGGCCAAGCACTGACAGATGCCATTTGAGGAAATGAAAGACATATTTATCTTCAAAATCAGACAAAACCTTATATCAAAATACAGACGAATAACCCAAGATAATTGAACAGTTGCCTAACCATGGATACAGTTACGATATTATATCAACGAGTTAAAGTGAATTTCCTTTCCAATTTCAACAAATAATTGATACACTATTTTGGTATGGAAATTTCCAGAAACAGACTCAACATATCAGCTACAGCGGAGGGAACAGTGCCATGACTCACGACAACGCCGATATCTCTGCTTCGAATATAGATCTTCTGAAACAGAATATCCTCGACTCTCTCAGCAGTGCTCCGGGGGACTCCACGGCTCAATGCCGCTGCTTACAACCTTTCCTGAAGGAAACGAAGAAAAAGGCTTGCAAAATTATCCTCCACAATCTTGTGCAGCTAAGCTTCACCCAAGACAATGCCTGTCAGTACTGGGACGCTATTGTTAAGCATGCGGATAAAATGCAAATTAGCCTTAAGCGTAACATCGGTCTAACCACCGCAGCATGCGATTATTTCAGTACCGTCCAGCCCTACCTCAACAATCCAAAGCTTATTGAATTTTCACGCTACGAGGAGACATTACGATCTGCTCACCAGGATTTCCTCACCGGACTACTGAGTCGTGGCGCCTTCCAGAATTCATTTGATCAAGAGATGTCAAGAGCCACACGTCATGGCCACGACACTACGTTTATATTTTTTGACCTTGATAATTTCAAGACGATTAATGACCAATATGGCCATCTGGCTGGTGACAAAGCCCTCAAAGAGGTGGGTAAAATTCTTCTTGGTTCAAAACGAAAGGAAGATATTGCCTGTCGCTTTGGTGGGGATGAGTTTGTTCTCTTACTGCCAGAAACCAATAAGTTTATGGGACTGCTGGTGGGTAAGAAGCTTCTGGATCAGATAAACAATCTGACCATCTCCCATGAAGATGCCGAATTTTCGGTTACCTGCAGCGGCGGTCTGGCATCCTTCCCCCTTGACTGCCACGACGGAAACACACTGTTACGTTGTGCCGATCGGGCTCTCTACCAGGCCAAAAGCCGTGGCAGACATGAACTCACCCTCTTTTCAGAAGAAAAGAGAATATTCACACGAATTGATTTTGAACACACCGTCAGCATTCGCCCTCTTGACATCGAAGAAAGCAGTTGTGCCACTCAATCGAAAAACATCAGCGAAAGCGGCATCCTGATTTCCTGCAACCATAAGTACAACCTTGGTACTCGTCTGGAACTGCACGTTTCCCTGGAACAAGACTCAGCACTCACACTGACTGGATCCGTTGTACGTGTAGAACAATTCAACTCTGATTCCTACGATATCGGACTCAATTTCCTCCAGATCGATGCCAGTGTCGCCCCAACCCAGGCAATTGCTGATTACATTATCGAGCAACTTGCAAATTAGTCCCTTCTAAACAGTTATTTCTTCTTTTTTTTCCTGGAGCGCTGATACTTATTTACTCCTCGATTGTGGTCCCGAAGGGTTTTGGAAAAGAGATGACTTCCATCGTTTTTGGATACAAAATAGAAGAAATTACTCTCCACTGGGTGCAGCACTGCCGTCAGCGCAGCTTTTCCTGGATTACAGATGGGGCCAACGGGAAGTCGTTTTAAGGTATAGGTATTATAGGGAGAGGGGGTCTTCAAATCTTTTCTACTTAATTTTCCAGAAAAATTTTCGATCCCATACATCACCGTGGGATCGGACTGCATGCGCATACCTTTCTTTAAGCGATTGAAGAAAACACCGGCTATAATTGGACGTTCCGAAGCCTTTGCCGTTTCTTTTTCCACCATGGCAGCAAGAATAAGAACCTCATAAGGCGTGAGTTCCAGAGGAGGTTCTCTTTTGATCTCATTCCAGACAGAAAAGAAATGACGAACCTGCATACGAAGAAGATCTTCAGTGGTCTGCCCCTTTCTTGTCAGGTGGTATGTATCCGGATAGAGGTAGCCCTCCAGGTTTTTATGCGATTCCAACCCAAGGCTTTTTAGAAAATCTGGATCCTTTGCCAAGCGAACATACTCTTCAGCGTCACACCATCCGCCGCCAGCAAAAACCTCAGCTATCTCAGAAATGGTTAAGCCTTCTCTTATCGTGACAGCGTGTTGAATGGGTTTTGCCAGGGCCAGTTCTTTTAACAGCTCCTGAGGGGTCTGCCCACGGTGCAGAGCAAACTCTCCGGCCTGCAGTTTTGCAGCAATTCCAAGATAACGGGCAAGCACTGGAAAACGACCATCGTTTTCAACAAGGCCGGAACTTGCCAGAATTCTGTTTATCTCTTTTACAGAGGAGCCGGAGGGAACAATAACGGTTACCGTCTCACTCCTTTCTCCAGGTGCTACCTGACTTGCAAACTGGAGAAACCAACCGCCTGCAAACAGCAGTGCCCCAAATAGAAAAAGGACCGCCATAAGGGCGATCCTTTTTCCCGATAACAAAGCACAGGAGTTCTGATTACTATTTTCCATAGGTTGTAAAAACTATTCTTTTTCTACCTTCTTCATAGCAGTCTTAACAGCACCGTCAAAGGCAATTCTCACAACTTCATCCATATCTTTAACGGGATGGAAGGTCATAGTTTTCCGAATTTCAGGTGGAATCTCAATAAGATCTTTCTCATTCTGCTCAGGAATTATCACTGTGGTCAAACCAGCCCGGACAGCAGCGAGAGCTTTTTCCTTCAAACCACCAATGGGTAATACGCGTCCACGAAGAGTGACTTCACCCGTCATGGCAAGTTTCTTAACCACCTTTTTTCCGGTAATGGCTGAATAAAGTGCTGTAGCCATAGTGATACCGGCTGAAGGTCCATCCTTTGGAATTGCCCCCGCAGGTACATGAACATGGATATCATGTTTATCAAAATAACCGTCCTTAACACCGAGTTCATCACAGCGACTTCTGCAATAGGTCAATGCCGCCTGCACCGATTCCTTCATTACGTCGCCAAGCTGTCCAGTCAGAGTCATCTTCCCCTTTCCAGGCATGATATTTACTTCAATGGTCAGGATTTCACCGCCAACTTCCGTCCAGGCAAGACCAGTTACTAGCCCCGGTTGATGCAGCGATTCAAGCTCAGACTCCGGAATGATTTTTGGAGGTCCGAGATAACGGCTCAAGGTATTTTTACTGATGGAATATGGTCCTTTTCCGCCTTCTGCAATCTTACGTGCAACTTTTCGGCAGATCTTGCCAATTTCCCGCTCAAGATTTCGTAAACCAGCCTCATGGGTGTAATGACTAATAATATACTCAAGAGCCACATCAGCAAATCGAAGATGCCTGGTTTTAATGCCATTCTCTTTTATCTGGCGAGGCAATAGATATTTACGGGCAATAACTGCCTTTTCTTCCTGAGTATATCCTGAAAGTTCTATTATTTCCATCCGATCCAGCAAAGGGCCCGGGATAGTATCGTACCTGTTTGCCGTAGTAATAAACATAACCTTGGAGAGATCAAAGGGCATATTCATATAGTGATCTGAAAACTCAAAATTCTGCTCAGGGTCAAGTACTTCCAAAAGTGCAGAAGATGGGTCGCCACGGTAATCGGATCCGATTTTATCAATTTCATCCATCATAAAAACAGGATTATTGGAGTTCACCGTTTTTAAACCCTGCAAAATCCGACCGGGCATGGCCCCAATATACGTTCGACGATGACCGCGAATCTCAGCCTCATCACGCATGCCGCCAAGCGAGAGACGATAGAACTTTCTGCCCATGGCTCTGGCAACAGACTTTCCAAGAGAGGTCTTTCCAACACCTGGAGGACCAACAAAACAGAGAATGGGCCCTTTGGTATCAGCATTCAGCTTTCTTACTGCAAGATATTCAAGAATTCGTTCTTTTACCTTCTCAAGACCGTAATGATCATCATCGAGCACCTCTTTGGCAGCCTTCAGATCAAGCCTGTCCTTGGTTCCCTTTTTCCAGGGCACATCAAGAATCCAATCGATATAGGTACGGATGATCGTTGCTTCAGAAGAATCTGGATGCATCATTTCCATACGGGAGACCTGTTTTTTGGCCTCCTTGCGTACAGGTTTAGGCATCTTTGTCTTCTTGAGCTTACGCAGCAGATCATCAATTTCCTGCCCGCGTTCATCGCCGTCTCCCAACTCTTTCTGCAATGCATGGAGCTGTTCCCGCAGATAATACTCACGCTGGGATTTACTCATCTCTTCCTTGGCATCGGACTGAATTTTTGCCTGAACCGTGGAAACCTCGAGCTCCTTGGCGAGTAGCTCATTTACAAGCTTCAAGCGCTTAATCGGGTCACTTTCTTCAAGAATAGACTGGGATTCCGTAATTTTCAGGCGCAGATTGGAACCGACAAGGTCAGCTAAGCGCCCGGGGTCCTCGATGTTATTAATGATCATCATCAAATCGGCTGAGAGAATTCCACGAAGCGACATAATTTTTTCTGTCTGCTCACGGACGGTGCGCATCAAAGCCTCGGTGCTCACATCCGTCTCTTCAATCTCAACTTCAACGATTGGCTTAATCTTTACCAGGCAATAGGGATCTGTTTTTACATACTTTTTCACTTTCGCCTTGGAAACCGCTTGCACAAGAACCTTCAACCGTCCATCGGGGAGCTTCAGCGTCCGCATAACCATGCAAACCATTCCCACGTCGTAGAGATCTTCCGGTTCAGGGTTATCACGGGTGGCATCTTTCTGGGTAAGCAGCATCAGAAGCTTGTCCCCTTCGAGGGCCGCGTTCACCGCTTCAACGGAGCTTGGACGGCCAACAAAAAGAGGGATGATCATATAATTAAAAACAACCACATCCCGTACAGCCATCATCGGCAGTTCAGATGGAATAACCATATCTTCATGGTCGGTAAAATCATCCATACCCATGGATAGAGAATCGCTAAAATCCACAAAAGCCTCCTAAATTCTTAAACAGAAAAAATCTGTAATTATTCATAAATTGTCACAGAAACGTAAACACGGACTATGTTGAAGTCAAGCCAGCAATCACTCCCTGATAGCCTTCCTCCATTTTTTCTTGTATATTTTATATTTTTCATCCATACTGCCACTCCCAAACCACTTAATTATGTATATTATCCTGTTTTTCGCCGGGTGAAAAGAATGTTAACGAGTAAATCCTTTTTTGACCTTTCCCAGTTCCCCCATCCTTCCATTTTTGACGACGACAAACCTGTGTGGGAAGCATTGAATCGTTTAAAAGATTATATGGACAGGTACAATTACCCCAAACTTGATTCCGCACTGCTTCCAGATGGTGTTCCTCTGCCTCAAGCAGTTATCTGTCACGAGGGATCTTTTTTTCCCGCTTCAGAGTTTACAATTGAATATGGAGATACCACCAAGGGTAAACTGAAAGTCTGTCGGGAAGACAAAGAACTCAGCGGAGCATCTGTTATTATGGCTGGAGTGATTCTTACGGGCGGAAGAATTAATATCGGCAAGGGGAGCACCATCGAAGGCGGCTCCCTTATCAAATCACCTGCAATAATCGGTGATTATACAGAGGTACGCCAAGGGGCTTATCTTCGTGGCTACTGTCTCACCGGAAAAAGATGCGTTGTTGGCCATACCACCGAGGTAAAACATTCTATTTTCCTCAATGATGCCAAAGCTGGCCATTTCGCCTACCTTGGTGATTCCATTCTTGGTCAGAATGCCAATCTTGGTGCCGGAACCAAATTTGCGAACCTTAAATTTCTGGGTGGCAATGTTTCCATTCGTACAGAGGACGGACTAGTGGACACCGGCCGACGAAAATTTGGTGCCATATTAGGGGACACAGCGCAGACTGGTTGTAACTCCGTTACTAATCCAGGTACTATTATTGGAAAGGGAGGCATCCTTATGCCCAATACCACGGCCCCTTCCGGATACCACAGCCCTGGAACTATTATTCGCCGATCCCGCTCATAGCACAATCAACGACTTTTTTCAGAAAGCATTGGTTTCACCCCTTGATTTTGTGCATAATGCCACTATAGTATTGTGCATAGACACAGATGGAAATTTTCTTCTATCTAGCAACTACAAAGGAGACCTCAATGAAAATAGCAATCACCGCAACAGGAAACACCTTGGATGCCACAGTCGACCCTCGCTTTGGCAGAGCCGCCTGGTTTCTTATTATAGATACCGAAACAAATACACTTCTTGAGGCGATCGACAATACCGCCGGAAAAGAAGCAGCCCATGGCGCCGGAATCAGTGCTGCAGCACATGTCGCCGATATCGGGGTTAAAACACTACTCACGGGAAGAGTCGGTCCTAAGGCATTGCCCGTTCTTGAAAAGGCTGGTGTAAAAATAGTAAATGATATCAGTGGTAATGTACGTGATGCCATTGCCGGATACTCAGGAAGTACCGAAACGGCTCCAGGCTCCAATCAGCCATCGCAAACAGTTGCCGGCCAGGGACAGGGGCAAGGACAGGGGCAAGGACAGGGCGGTGGAGGTGGAGGAGGTAATTGCGGATGTGGCAAAGGAGGGCAAGGCCAAGGCATGGGCCAGGGTAAAGGTCAAGGAAAGGGTCAGGGCCGCGGACAATGCCGTCGTTAAATTAATACGGAGATCAGCAGCATGCAAATAGCAGTAGGCAGCGGAAAAGGCGGAACAGGAAAAACCACCATCTCGACTAGTCTTGTCTTGAGCGCAGAGACAGATGTTCAATACCTCGACTGTGATGTGGAAGAACCAAACGGCCATATTTTTCTAAAACCTGACATAACATACAGTGAAACCATCTCTGTCACGGTTCCCAAACTGGATGAATCCCGCTGTACCGCCTGTGGGAAATGCAGAGATATATGCGCCTTTAACGCAATAGCCCAGTTTGGCAAAACCGTAATGGTATTCCCTGAGATGTGCCACTCCTGCCTTGGCTGCTTTAGAGTGTGTGAAGAGGATGCACTCCTTGAAGCAACACGGAAAATCGGGGTGCTGGAATCCGGGATGAGTGGTGCTATTCATTTTGTCCATGGCCGTGTTCGAATCGGCGAAGCGATGGGGGTACCACTCTTAAAAGCTGTCAAAAAACATGCTGATCCGGATAAATTAACCATTATCGATGCGCCTCCAGGGACATCCTGCCCTTTTGTAGAAAGCATTAACGATGCTGACTATGTGATCCTTGTCACTGAACCCACCCCTTTTGGGCTCCATGACTTAAAGCTTGCCGTAACGGTTCTAAAAAACTTCAACATCCCGGGAGGCGTTATTATTAACCGCTCTGACCTTGGCGATGACAGAGTACTGCGCTATTGTGAATCTGAAAACATTCCAGTTCTTCTCGAAATTCCTTTTCAGCGTGACATTGCTGAAGGGTACGCACGGGGCAAAAATCTGGTGGAGACGGTACCTGAGTTGCGAACTATCTTCAGTGACCTACTGACCAACATCGCCTTTTTGGTGGGAAAATAATGGATACGAATATAAAAGAAGTCCTAATTCTGAGCGGTAAGGGCGGCACCGGAAAGACCAGTATCGTCGGATCCTTTGCTCATCTGGCAGATAATAAGATTTTAGTAGACTGCGACGTGGATGCTTCCGACCTCCATCTTCTTCTTGCCCCTCAGCCAACGAAGACCAATGACTTTATATCCGGTGTCAAGGCCCGGGTTGAAGCGGACAAGTGCAGCAGTTGTGGAATATGTGTAGAAATCTGCCAGTTTGAATCCATTGTTATGGAAGATACGGCTATCATTTCCGAACTCAACTGCGAGGGGTGCGGAGTCTGTGCCCATTTTTGCCCGGAGGACGCCATACTTCTTGAAGAAAACCACTGCGGTTCTTGGTATATCTCCGACACCGCATATGGGCCGCTGGTTCATGCCCAACTCTTTGCTGGAGAAGAAAACTCGGGCAAACTTGTCTCCCATATTAAAAATCAAGCCCGCCAGCTAGCCGAAGCAACCCAAACCGGGCTTATCCTGATCGATGGTGCCCCAGGAGTCGGCTGCCCAGTGATTGCCTCACTCTCCAATGTGGATCTAGCCGTTATTATTACCGAACCCACCCTGTCCGGAAAACATGATCTGGACCGGACCCTTGACCTCACCGATCACTTTAAAATTCCAGCTCTAATCTGCATCAACAAATGGGATTTGCACCCTGAAATGAGTGATACCATCGAACAATTTTGCCAAGAACGTGGTGTTGATCTTCTTGGAAAAATCCCCTTTGATCCTAAAGTTGTTTCCTGCCAGATCCAAGGGGTTCCCGTAACAGCCAGTGACACTAGTCTTGCAGGCTTTTCCATCAGGGAAATATGGAAAAATCTTAAAGAAAGACTCTAAGAAGAATTTTTCAAATATCAGTTTTTCCCATCCAGTGGTATTATGCTCTCTAGAAAAGCTATTTTCTTATACCCCTTTTTTAGAGAGCAATCATGAGCACAACCATCAGCAGCAAGGACTTCACAAACTCCATTGCAGAAAGCCTGCAGTACATTTCCTACACCCATCCCTCTGATTTTATTCAGGCAATGGCACACGCCTACAATCTGGAAAAAAGTCAGGCAGCAAAGGATGCCATGGCTCAAATCCTGATTAATTCGCGGATGGCAGCCATGGGCCAGCGTCCAATCTGCCAGGATACTGGAATTGTCACCGTATTTCTTCGGATCGGTATGGAATGCCGTTTTGATACGAATGTAAGTATTCAGGAGATGGTTGATGAAGGTGTCCGGGCAGCCTATAGCAATGCCGACAACCCTCTTCGTGCATCCGTTGTGGCCGATCCCGCCGGTAAAAGAGTGAATACCAAAGATAACACCCCAGCTGTTATCTACACCGAACTCGTTCCCGGAAAAACTGTGGATATTCGTATTGCTGCAAAGGGAGGTGGATCTGAAAACAAAAGTAAATTCAAAACACTCAACCCAAATGACTCTATTGTTGACTGGGTTGTCCGCACCGTTCCCACCATGGGAGCCGGCTGGTGCCCTCCCGGCATACTCGGTATCGGTATCGGCGGAACCGTGGACAAAGCCATGGTGCTTGCCAAGGAATCTCTGATGCAACCCATCGACATCCAGGAGCTGATCAAAAAAGGGGCTGACAATACAATAGAAGAGCTCCGACTGGAAATTTATGAAAAAGTAAACGATCTTGGCATCGGTGCCCAGGGCCTGGGCGGCCTGACCACCGCGCTCGATGTCAAAATACTCGATTGCCCAACCCACGCAGCATCCCTTCCCGTTGCCATGATTCCCAACTGTGCTGCAACCCGTCATATTCATTTCACTCTTGATGGCAGCGGCCCTGCTCAGTTTACCCCACCACGCCTGGAAGATTGGCCAGATATTAAATGGGAGGTGGGAGAGAGCGTCAAGCGGGTACAGCTCGACGGAATTACCACGAAAGAAATTGCAACCTGGAAGACCGGAGAGACCCTGCTTTTAAATGGTACCATCCTCACGGGAAGAGATGCTGCCCATCGCAGAATCCAGAGTTTCCTTCAGGAAGGAAAGCCCTTTCCAGACGGTGTCGACTTTAAAGGGAAATTTATCTATTACGTAGGTCCCGTTGATCCCGTCGGAGATGAAGCCGTTGGCCCAGCCGGCCCCACCACCTCCACTCGTATGGATAAATACACCGATATGATGCTAAACGAAACCGGATTGATTGGAATGATCGGTAAATCGGAACGAGGTGATGCCACCATCGATTCCATACGTGATCATGGGGCCGTTTATCTGATGGCAGTTGGAGGTGCCGCCTACCTTGTATCAAAGGCAATCAAAAAAGCACGGGTAGTGGCCTTTGAAGATCTCGGGATGGAGGCTATTTATGAATTTGAGGTTGAAGATATGCCCGTCACAGTCGCTGTTGACAGTCGCGGCGAAGCGATTCACAAAACAGGACCAGCTCTCTGGAGTCAGAAGATCCGGGACTACCGCAATCGTAGTTGACAGTTGACTGACGATTATTCATTGTTGACAGATCCGCCTCCCGTAACCGGAACAGGATCCTGTTAACAATCCTTATTTCTTACACCCAGCCACCACACCCACCATGATAACACTTGCCGATAAACTGAGTAACGCCCTTGAAATAACCGCCGGCTGCACCGAACCGGCAGCCATTGCCTTCTGTGCCAGTTTTGTCGGGAAATACCTCGATGATACGCCACAGGAAATCCTTTTACGCATTGACCAGCGTACCTACAAGAACGCATTTGGCGCTGGTATCCCACGAGCAGGTGAACTACGTGGCAGTGAATGGGCATTGCTCTTTGGCCTCGTGATGGCCTGCCCGGAAAAGCGACTCTCTATCTTCTCTGGACTTGATAAGAACAGCATTATCCAGGCCCAATCTATTCATGATCGGGATATTCTCACGGTTGAACTGGTTGAAACAGACTCCCTGTTGATAGCTATTTTAGCAAAAGGTGTTAAAAACCAGGCAGAGGCACGCATCGAAGGTGGCCACACAAAGGTTACAAGCGTCACCCTGAACGACAAAGCCATTAATTTTGCAGAAGATACCCCCAGCCAATCGACACCTGAAGCCCTACCATTTGAAGACCAGATATACGAATCCCAGAACTGGCCCAAACTAATAGAGGAATGCTACACCAACCAAACCCTGCAGACCACAGTTCGTCAGGGAATAGCCTACAATATGGCAGCTGCTCTGCATGGTCAGAAATATGTTAAGAGTGGTAATGGGTCAGACTCCCTTGTTATGGGCGCCATTTACGCCAGAATGAATGGCGACCCCATCCCTATAATGAGTTGTGCTGGGTCCGGTAATAAGGGCGTGACCTGCATGGTTCCGGTTGTTAATTACAGCAGAGATCTTGATCTTGGCGAAGAACTAGAGATTAAAGGCGTCCTGGTAGCAATATTACTGACCACCCTCATAACCTCTCGGTTTGGTGAGGTTTCCTCGGTCTGCGGAGCGCAGTATGCCGCGGGTGCAGGCGTTATCGGTGGCTTACTCTATTTGAAAAACAAACTGGAACTCTTTGACGGTGCCTATAACAACTTTATATCAGCCATTGGCGGCGGATTCTGCGATGGAGCCAAGGGCAGTTGCTCCATGCGTGGTAATGTTGCTGTAAGTACTGCGATCAATGCGATTAATCATGCCGAAAACGGCTTCCTGGTCTCGGGGCGGGATGGCTTTCTTGGGGAGACATTCCATGAGACATTGGATCACCTGACTCAATACAATCCGCTTATCGCCAAATTTGAGCGTGAAACCATTGACATCCTACGGAACAAGTAAAAAAGCATCTAAACAAGGCAGAATCAAATGAATGATCCTGCCTGTAGGAGAAGATGATAAACAAGAAGTGTCTTACTTTTTCATTTTGCGAAGTCTGAGACTGGCAAGACCAACTAAACCGGTCCCAAAGAGAAACATTGTCGCAGGTTCCGGAACAGGTCTAGGATTCGCATCGACTAGAAAAGTAATGTCATTATAATCGTGATCACTGCCCCCGATTTGAAGGTCTTCCCAGGCCAGAAGGTAGCCATTTTTATAACTGTGCCCACCATAGTCAAATGCGCCAAGAGAGAAGGTTAGCATATGATCAAGTTGCTTGTCGTTGGTGTTGTGAAGTGGATCACTATAGTAACGGTTACGGGTTCCACCACTGTCTACGGAAAGACCAAATTCAAAAGTACCGGTTCCGGAAAAACTCCCCGTATACGTACCTTCGCTAAAAATCTCGAATCCAGAAACCCGATCAGAAAGACCCTGATAAGCACTGGAGCTGACAATACCCAGCTTATTTTTATACCCTGCTGACGAAGAAGTTATCTCCCACCAGGAGAGGTTGTGCCAGTAATCGTCGTCAGCGACATACATTGATCCTAAATCACCGTTGTCGGTATAACTTGACCCACTGATATGATTGATCACCTGGTAAACAGCAGGAGTATTATTGTTGAACACAGCGGGTAAGGGCGTTGCCGTGGTTATGGATGGAACCGTGCAGACAGTACATGTCAAAAAACAGATTAAAGATTTCCACTTGTTTATTCGCTTCATTTTTCAACTCCCTACCTGTAAGGAATACCCTTGAAGAACTATTTGTTCAGTAGAGAGATCATATGACCGTTGAAAACAAATGTGAATAGTCAGAACACTTAAACTTTACGGGATTTTTTCTTTATAGCCCCGGAGCGAGGGTCAGGTCTTGAAATACGACCTATCTGTCTGTTATTTTTAAGGTGGGAAGTAAAATACTGCCTTTCAAGACCCAGCCCAATTTTTTTATAGCCTGAACGATTGCTGCAATTGCCGTTCAGTACTATTGAACGAGCAATCGCAGTATTATGGTGCGATATGTCTATTGCACCATTGTCTTGAGCTCTATTGTTTTGTCGATCATATCAACGATAGGTACTGGTGGAACCTCTTTGATGCCGTATATTGCATCGAGGTGCATATCGTCTGGAACATGGCTGAGAAGCTTTTCGGCCACTTTCTGGTTGGCCTGACGAAAACGAAGCTTGACGTTTAAGGTGACAGGCTCGACGCTGTCGCTGCTCAATCCATAATGAACTTCGCGGTACCCTTTGGGAGGGATGGTGTCATGCTTAGAAAAACTTATGATTTCCCAGGGATCAATTGCAAAATGCATGTTTTCTCCCATACCATCTGAGTTAAACCGCCTGGTTCCTTCCGGAAGCTTTCCCTTGGCATCAACTTGTCCACTGCTCATGATAATTTTTCCGGCTGCATCGGTGGCTGTTACTTCAAGCCACATCTGTCGGATATTGGTCAGTGATGTGGGGAGATTATGTCCAGCTCGTCTATTGTTGACCCGGACCTTCACTTCGGCCAGTTTACCGTTTCTGTAAATTGGATCGATATCCAATTCAGCAGCGGCCTGCAGTCTGCCAACGGCCATCTCATATTTTTGATGGGCACTTACTGCCAGCTCTTCGTCACCAGCTTTTTTTGCTGCCATTTCAGTGAGTGCATACATCAGGAAGTTGGCACCATTAAAATAGTGATGATACTCTTCCCGAACAGGTTTTTGAAAGGTATCAGCTGAACGTTTAAATGTTTCAAGCTCAACCATATGGCAATCCTGACAAGTTATATTGTTGGCCGCATAGACACTATTCTTCCATTCTGAGTAGGTCATTTCCAGAGGGGTATGCTTGTCATAATGAGTGATCTGGTGACATGATGCACACAGTTCTGCCTGCAGATGCAAGGGAGATTCTACACATTCATGAAAATCTTCACCACAACCATCTTCAGCAGCAAAAGGACCATACTTTGTCAGGACAACTTCGCCCTCAATCTCCTTCCCCGGAGAAAGGATCATGGACCCATTCTCAGGCTGATGGGTTGGGGTTTGCCAGTGGGTATGTCCCTTTATTGAATGGCAAATATCACAGGAAACACCGGCCATGGCTACCGGGCTCAGATCCTTCAGACCTGCTCCTTTGATTTCTCCAGTCACCACAGCTGCGGCAGTGTGACACCCTTCACACTGTCTAGCAACGTCATGACCTATTTTGTCGATGGCGATGTTTAACTCCCCTTGGTAAATTGGGTCCTGAAATGCCAGAGAATGCATGGACCCCCGCCACTCCTCGTATTGTTGGGGATGGCATTCAGCACATGTTTCCGGATCAGTAAACTCCGCTGCAGATTTTTCCCACTGTATCAGGGACGGTGCGTAAGGGTACTGTGTCTTATCCACCTCCATTCCTGAGGCAAAAGCAATTGATGCACAAACTGCAAGACCTGCACTGGCACCAATAAGCCCACTCATTATTTTGAGTTTCATGTACTACCTCCATACTATAGAAATAAACGGCGCATCGTTACAGGTGTACCGATACGATAAAATGATAATGATGCTGTTATTTGTATTTAAGAGAATATATTTGCTCGCTCGAAGTAATCTTATGCACATGTTAAAACAAAAAACCAAGAAGTCAACAAGAAACGAACCCCTCGCCAAACAGGAACCACTCTCAACTTTATCATATAAATACTTATAATTTTACTATCACCACTGTTCAGACGGGTTTCATTAGCGAGAGAGCAAGGGGCAGATCTTAAAATACGACACATCCGTGTGTTCCTTTTTAAGACGGGAAATAAAACATTGCATTTCAAGACCCGGCCCCATAGTCTGATTTCATATTCTTCTGTATGAGTACTGGGGGACAGAGAAACATCATGAAGAACAAAGAAGACAAAAATTATCGGCTGCCGTTATTCCAGGGTATCCTGCCGCTTGAGCGGGCAAGATTGAGCGGCGACATCCTTGCAGGCCTCACGCTTGCTGCTCTAGCCATTCCTGGGACAATGGGCTATACCAAGATAATCGGCACACCAGTAATAACCGGGTTGTATACAATACTTATCCCGATGATGCTGTTTGCCATTTTCGGATCATCGAGACATCTGTCGGTCGGTGCCGATTCCGCGACGGCGGCGGTGGTTGCCGCTGGACTCGCCGGAATGGCTGTGCGAGGTTCGAACGAGTGGCTAGCCTTATGCAGCTTGCTCGCGCTGATGGCAGCGGCACTGATGTTTGCCGCACGAGTACTGCGACTCGGCTTTCTCGCCGATTTTCTCTCACGCACGGTCCTTACCGGATTTATGACTGGCGTCGGTGTGCAGGTAGCATTGCTGGAGGTGTCAGGCATGCTTGGTCTGCAGCGCATCAGCAATGATCCGATTCTAGATATCATCCACGATCTCAAGCAGATCGGAGAAACAAATCCCTATGCGGCAGGTTTCTCCATTGCTGTGCTGGCAGTTATCATCGGCGGCCAAAAAATATCGAAAAAAATCCCCGGTGGGCTAATTGCAGTAGTGGGAGCCATTGCCATCAGCTGGTCACTCGACCTCAGCCCCCATCTTGATACAATTGGTGCAGTTCCAAGCGGTCTGCCGACATTCGGTCTGCCCCATATTGAGTGGAGTTGGAAGTTGATCCAGAAGTTGTCGCCCCTCGCCTTTGCCTGTTTTGTGGTAATTCTCGCGCAGAGTGCCGCCACTTCGCGTGCCTATGCCGCAAAGTACAACGATCATTTCGACGAGAATGTGGACATGGTAGGACTTGGGATGGCCAATCTCGGCGCTGGCCTGTCGGGGACCTTCATCGTTAACGGCAGCCCGACTAACACTTCCATGGTCGACAGCGGCGGCGGGCGTAGCCAGGTGTCTCAGCTAACAGCCTGCATGCTGGTGTTGCTGGTGCTACTTTTTCTCACGGGGCCCCTCTCCTTTTTACCAACCGCTGTTCTCTCCGCTATCGTTTTCCTTGTTGCAATTAAAATGATTGACATCAAAGGCATGCAGACAATTTATACTGAGGCACGCGCCGAATTCTGGCTTGCCTTAATTACGGCTGCCACTGTGGTGGTGATTGGCGTCGAGCAGGGCATCATATTGGCCATGGTTCTGTCACTTATTGATCATCTGCGACGGGGCTATCGAGCCACAAATGCTGTCATTGTAGCGGACAAGAAAAAAAAAGGATGGCAGACTGTACCGGTATCAGTACCTCAGCAGATTGAACCTGGCCTGCTGATATACCTTTTCAGTCACAGCCTCTACTATGCCAACGCTGCTCAGTTCGCCGAAGAGGTCATACAGTTAGCAAAATCGAAAACAGAACCGCCTCTGAAGTGTATTTGTATCGAAGCAGCAGCTATCGGTGATGTCGATTTCTCCGCCGCAGCAATGTTGCGAGATACCCATTTCCTTCTAAAAGAACAGAGCATCCGGCTTGTATTCGCAAACATTTCCACTGAGGTACATAGCCAGTTTGACCGCTACAGAATTATTAAAACCATTGGCGCGGATGCGGTATATGGCTCGATTCACGCGGCTGTAGTTGCCTACAAACACAAGCCTGATGCCTCAAAGCCGTTGTCTGAAAAACAAATCTGATAAACATATGGCATAATCCTTCACACCAAGCTTCGATTACTGTATTCGGTTGCTTTGAATCGTTTTATATTTTTGTTAAGCCAATCAACGGTATCTTACAGATGGTTCAACTCATGATTGAAAGACAACATCTGACAATTTGCTCTTTTGGTCCATAAGAAGCTAACATTACCAGTACAAACCTTCCTCTATTCGTGGGATGAATGCATTTCAAATGCTTCCTGATAAGACCAGAGGACAGTGCAGGTTGCCAGTAGGAAAATCAACTTTTACCCGTCAGATTTTATGAAGAGCTTCGATCTCGTAATCATTACTATTTGCCAACCCCCTTATTATTACGACTTTTGTATTCAGGCCGGATACTATTGGCACAAATCAGAAGTAAGGCGTAATGGGACATCATGATCTCTTGCCACCGACGTCGATGCCCCCTCTGCTCCAAGCATCCCTCCAAAAATAGCTACTCCCCCAAAAAATCCTGTGATATACTCATCAATAGTCCCGGACGGGGAAACGGATAAGCCCCGTTGTCTTAGCAGAGTAGAAAGAACGTTTTCCATCATCCCCAAACCAGCAAAAAACAGTGTGGTGCTGTATGTCCACGACGCCGGACAGGGCTTGACCATATGCCCCCACGAGACAATTGCAAACAAACATGATGGAACTATTTAATTTTCTAATAGGTGGACAGAAGTCATGAATAGCCCCCCCCCCCAGGAACCGCTGGTGATCAAGTTGGTCTATTACGGCCCTGCCTTAAGTGGCAAAACCACCAACCTTATGCGTCTGCACGACCTGCTCCACCCCGAGCTGATTGGTGACCTAATGACCATGGAGACCCAGGACGACCGCACCCTGTTCTTTGATCTCCTGCCCCTGGGTTTTAGAACAGCAAACGGTATGCTGATCAAGATCAAACTGTTTACTGTTCCTGGTCAGGTGCAGCATGATGCCACCCGTAAGGCCGTGCTCTCCCGAGCTGATGGAGTAGCCTTTGTCGCAGACTCACAGAACAATCAGTCTATCAACAACGGAGAATCTTTTCAAAATCTGGCGGAAAATGCTGCACGAGTCGGACTTGATTTCGACAACATCCCTCTAGTTGTCCAATTCAACAAACGCGATCTGTCTGCCATTCTTAGCGAAGAAGAGATTCTTTCCCGCTGGGGAGCGGTGCCCTGGCCAGTGGTATTCAGTTCTGCCCTGACAGGCCAGGGGGTAATGGAAACATTTGCACAGCTGCTGCACCAGGTCTATGCACGCGTGGATAAGACACATCAACTTGCGCGACTACACGGCCTGAGCCGTGAAGCCTTTATTAAAGCCATCATGTACAATCAGCAGGAGGAAGCCCATGACTGATCATTTTGATCGACAGTTATCCCTGTCAGAGCTCTTTACAGAAAGGGAGATCAGTACCATCCAGTCAAACTTTTCTCGTCTCCTTGGACGGGAGTTGACACTTGAGGCTGCTGACAGTCCGATACAACCCGGCTATGAACGGAAAGCCATCAACTGGGACCTTGAGCCCATAGGCTACCTGCTTATGAAAGATGGCAATGGCGAATTGCTGCAGGCAGCAGTCGCCCTACTGGATATTCTGGTGCAGAATGCAGCCCGCTACCGTATGGCTAAAGACATCCACCAGGAAATAATCACCATCGACTACGAGGCATTACAGAAAAAGCATCAGGCCCTGCAGGAATCAGAAGCTCGTTATAAAGAACTCTCCAGACAGCTGAAGCAGAAGGTGACTGAGCAGGTGCAAACAATCCAGAAAAATCAAACAAAACTGTATCGGGCTGAAAAACAGGCAGCCGTGGGTCATCTTGCAGCTGGCATGGCCCATGAGATAAACACCCCCCTGGCCTACATCCAAAATAATTTTGCTACCGCTGTCTCGTACCAGGAAAGCCTGCAGGCCATCGAGAAAGAAATAAAAAAAGAGGATTGGGTGACCCTGAAGGAAATCTGGCAAGAAGAAGATATGGACTTTATCCTCGAAGATTTTCCCTCTCTCCTTGCTGACAACCTGGAAGGGATAAATAAAGTCGCTGCAATCGTGGCCGATTTGAAGAATTTTTCCGACATCGATCGCACCGAAATAGCCTTTGATGATATCAATGCACGATTACAGACAGTGTTGCGGATTCTCCAGCCACAGATACCAGAGGCTATAAAAGTTATCCTCGAATTGGAAAAACTGCCTCCCCTGTCCTGTGACCCGGCCCATATCGGACAGGTCTTCTACAGCCTCCTCTATAACAGTATTCAGGCCATCGAGGGTTCGGGCCAGATCGTTATCCAAACAACCATCATAGAAGGGGCGATACAAATCTGCATCCGGGATAATGGCAAAGGGATAGCCCCGGAACATCTACCCCACATCTTTGACCCATTTTTCACAACCAGAGAGATTGGCCAAGGGACAGGGCTGGGCCTGGCAGTCTGTCATGAGATTATCAAGGCCCATGGTGGGAGCATCAGGGTTACAAGTGAACCTAAAGTTGGCACAACCTTTAACATATCCTTCCCTGTCGGGCAGTAACCATCACCAGAAGATGAGAACACAATGACTGACTACTCCTCCCTCTTTACTGGCAAAGCAAAGGGCGCTGCGAAAGCTCTGGATAAGCCTGAACCGTATCGACTGTTGCTGGTGGATGATGAGCCCAATATCCTCTCGTCCCTGAAACGGATGTTCAGGAAGGAGAATTATAAGATCAGTACCGCTGGCAGTGGCCAGGAGGCGTTGGATCTCCTGAGCCGGGAAAAATTTCAGTTGATCATTTCCGACCAGATGATGCCCAACATGTCTGGAGCAGAGCTCCTGCAACAGGTCAGAGAATGCTACCCGGATACCATTCGTATCATGCTCACCGGCCATGCCGACGTATCAGCAGTAATGGGCGCAATAAAAGGTGGTGCAGTCTATCGTTTTATCATTAAACCTGCCCAAGAAGATGATCTGCGGCTTAGTGTTGCCCTGGCACTTGAACAGTATGACATTGTTCAGAAGAACAAGGAACTGCTGGCAGAAAACACAAAGCAGTCTAAGGAAATCAAGGCATTATCCCAGATGGCCATGGCCAGCAAAAGCCAGCTGCCATTCCTGCTGAATAAACATGGATTTATCAGCGACAGACAGATGCAGGAACTCTACCATCTGCAGAGCACGAAAAAATCTCCCATGATCAATATCCTGCTGAAGCGAGATTGGGTGAGTGAAAAGCAGATCAAAAAACTGCTTTGCCAGGAATTTCTTCTAGAAGAGATCGCCCTCCACGAATTTCAGGTCTCTCCCAGTGCAACAAAGCTCATTCCCCATATTTTCTGTGTAAAACAGCAGGTGTTGCCCCTACAGTTAAAAAACAAACAACTGCTACTGGCCATGGTGGACCCCAGTGATCAGGAGATGTTGAAAAATCTCCGCTTTATTACCGGCCTCCAGATTGAGCCGGTACTGGTCGATCTCAGCGCCCTGGAGAGTAAGATTGCTGCTGTCTATGGAACGGGCGGGTCTGGTGATTCCTTCCAGGATATTGCCGCGCTTGTTGAGACCAGCGACCCCCTGGACGCCATCGAAATTATCATCGAGGAAGAAGATGACATTCCCCTCAACGAACTGCTTATGGCAACGCAGGAGCCTCCGGCCATCCGGCTGGTCAATGCCATTATCCTCGAGGGAATACGCCATGAGGCCAGCGATATCCACATCCAGCCACATGCCAAGAATGTAGTCGTGCGCTACCGGATCGACGGTGTTTTGGAGGACAAGATCCAGATCCCCCTTGAGCTGCACAAACAGCTAGTTTCCCGCATCAAAATTATGGCCGAGCTTGATATCACAGAACGGCGACACCCCCAGGATGGTAGAATCACGGTCAAGTCTCCACTAAAAATCGTCGACCTGCGTCTTTCCACCCTGCCCACCATAAATGGTGAAAAGATCGTGATGCGCCTTCTTGATCGCAATGCCGCCATTCACACCATTGATGCGCTGGGATTTTCAGATATCAACCGCCAACGCATTATGAATATGGTGGATACACCCCAGGGAATTATTCTGGCCACAGGCCCCACGGGCAGCGGTAAAACCACCACCCTCTATTCACTGCTGCAACATAATGTGTCTTCACAAAAAAACTACGTCACCATTGAAGATCCGGTTGAGTATTATCTCAGTACAGCCACTCAGGTGCATATCCTGGAAAAGATTGGCCTTGATTTTCCCACTGTCCTGCGTTCTGTGCTGCGGCAGGATCCGGATGTCATTCTCCTTGGAGAAATACGTGATCCGGAGACGGCTAAGGTCTCCTTTAACGCTGCCCTGACAGGTCATCAGGTCTTTTCCACCCTTCATACCAACTCAGCCATTGAAACAATCGCCCGACTCATTGATCTAGGCCTGCGCCCCTACGTCATTGCCAGCGCCTTGCTAGGAGTCATTGCCCAACGGCTGGTGCGCAAAATTTGTCCCCACTGCAAACAAGCGGTCCAGGAAAATCCTAGCATTTTACGGCGCCTTGGCCCATTTTTTAGCGAGCCAACCCTGCAGACCTTTGCCGGTAAGGGATGCATACGTTGCAACCAGACAGGTTACAAAGGTCGATACCCGCTACACGAGATCCTTATTATCAATGACCGAATGCGCCATCTGCTCTCTCAAAATAAGAGCATTATTGAAATCGGACGTGCTGCCACTGAAGACAAGACAGTCTTTCTTATTGAAGATGCGAGAAACAAGGTCAACGATGGATATACCACAGTTTCCGAGGTGTTTCGTGTACTCGGCCCGCAGGTTACCGTTTAAGAACCAATCATTTTTCTGGATAAAAACTCAGGACTTACTCAAAAACAAATCAGAATCCTAACTATTTAGCGAGAGCAACTAATTACCATTACCTCTGAACGGTACCTGTTTAGCAGGTAAGCGCAGACTCCGTGCTTCACATTTGGTTATTTTGAGCTCCGAGGCATACTCATGCTATTCGAGAAGGCTATAATGGAAGTAGCTGGAGTGCTGTTGAAGGTACTCAGGATCTTACTCTATTTTTAAGTGAGCTTTTCATGTGACGGCAAAAGTATTTTTTAATGCAGGGAAAGCAGAATAACTTGAGCCTTACTTTCATCTCTGACTTAATTTACCGATTCGGAAAACCAGCATATTCTTTCTTGTTCTCCTGTTCTTCTAGGACTTCTCGGACAGCATGGACAAGTTCCATGTTTTCAACCGGTTTGTAGAGATATCGGCTGATTCCCAGCATCAGTGCATCCTTGGCCGAAACCACACTGGAATGACCGGTACACATAATCACCGCTATATTTGGGTTTACTTTTATCACCTCAGTGGTCAGTTCTGCCCCGGTCAGATGGGGCATGGTCTGATCGGTTATCAATAAATCATAGAATTCAGGATCCTGTCGCACCTTTTCCAGAGCCTTCCTGCTGGAGGTTTCCTCGGTTACCTGATAGCCCAAATCACTGAGGATGCGACCGTTAATCCTGACCAGCAGAAGATCATCATCAACGACAAGGATTTTTTCATTGCCTGTAACTGTTTTTTGTTCAGGTGTTTTTTGTACAGCAGGGGGGGCAGCGTCAGCATCCTCCATTGCAGGCAGAGAGACCCGAAAGATTGAACCTGCACCAATCCTGCTCTCAACTTCGATTACACCATGATACTCTTCGACGATTCCGTGGATAACGGCCAGCCCCATCCCCGTCCCCTTACCAACTTCTTTAGTCGTAAAAAAGGGTTCCAACATACGTTCCTGTGTCTCCTTGTCCATGCCCGCCCCTGTGTCGGAGACTTGGAAAACTACATAGCGTCCAGGAATTAATGCATTTTTCATGGAATCTCCGGCCCTGACCTCGTGGTTTTGGAGGCTGACACTTAATACCCCTTTTTCCCCTTCCATGGACTGGAAGCCGTTGGTACAGAGATTGACCAGAATCTGATGAATCTGGGTAGGATCGGCAAAGATTCTATCGCTTTTTTTATCCAGATTCGCTTTAATAATAACTGTGCTGGGCAGGGTGGCATGGAGCATTGTGACCACCTCCTGGACAATATCATAGGGTTCTACAACCTGTAGGTGGTGTTCACTTTTCCGGCTGAAGCTGAGGATCTGTTGCACCAGGTCCCTGGCCCGCTCAGCAGACTGCAATACCTGAGCAATATCTTTGCGGGAGGGACTTTCGGCTGGGAGATCGTTTTCCACAAATTCGGAATACCCAATGATTGCCGCAAGAATATTATTAAAATCATGGGCAATTCCACCTGCAAGAGTGCCGATGGCCTCCATCTTATGGGCTTGGTACAATTCTTCTTCCAGTTGCTTTTGCGCTGTAATATCCCTTGCAATATGGACCAAATATTCCATCTTGCCGTCCACTCCAAGTAGGGGGGAGGAAGTGATATGGAAGATTTTTTTCAGGTTCTCGTGACGGATGATTGGTGGATGCTCTTCCTGTTTCATTGAGACAGTGAGCAAAGGACAGTCCTGACAAGGGGTTCCTTCTCCGCGAAAGACCTGATAGCAAAAATGGCCGACCAACTCTCCAGAGGCCACCTCAAAAAATTCCTCGGCTGCCCTGTTTGCCCGCACTATACGCATATCCGCATCCTGAATGGTAATGAGGTCAGCAATGGAGTTAAAGGTTCGTTCCCATTCCTCCTTACTCTTACGCAGGGTGTCTTCCACAGCCCTCTGTTCAGTTAGGTCGTGGCGGCGCATAAAGATACTGAGAGGGTTTTGTTCACTATCTCTGACGATGGTCACGGTAAATTCCAGAGGCAACCCGCTATCATTATCCTGATGCTCAGGTTCCCGAATAATATGGGCATTGCGCAATGCCTTCTGTGCTTCCCCAATGGGGCAGAAGTCGACATTCCCCAAGGGATGGACTATTTCTTCAATAGGCATTCCAACGGCACTCTCCGGGGTTGTTTTCATCACCTCATAAAATGCTTTATTTGCCCGAAGGAGGTGACGATCAAGGTCCAGGAGATAAATAGTATCATGATCTGCATCCATGGCAGTGCCCCATTCCAGGGCCGCCTGTTTACGTTTAGCGATTTCCAGGCTCATGGCGTTGAGGATGCGGTTAAAACTGAGATGGAGGGCAGTGAATCCTAAAAAAAGGAGGAAGACGGTGAAGGCAGCGGTTCGCCGCAGAAAGCTCCGTTTTTCCTGTACAAAATCGGTAATATCCTGAAGAATAATCAAACCACCGACAGAACTTCCCTCGAAATCATTAAAGACCTGATGGGTATGGATGATATATTGTTTACCCTCTATTTGTACCTGGGTATGAAATTCTGCCCCCATGGGCAGATCCAAAGGAAGTTTGGAGTAGATAGGGTCGCCATGACTGTTGATAACATAACCGTCACGTCTGACCAGGGGGAACTTATTAAAAGCGGTGGCTTTTTTCCACTGCTCTTCGCGAAAACAGCTGGTGACTGGCATGAGCAGCACTCCATGCACCATATCCACTGCCTGGTGCATATCGAGTCCAAACTCCACGGCCCCCACGTAATGCTCTTGGTAAAAGACAGGGGCGATAACTCGGAAAAACCCGCCATGGTTCCCGATTTCAAAGCCGGAAACGGGTTTCTTCTCTTTATGGATCTTTTTGAGGGACGGTCTGGTTGTGATCAGATCTTCTCCCCAGGTCTCGGGTGCATGGATACGGAGAAAAGAGTGGCCATCGGGCAGGTGAAAGTGGATATTTGAAAAATAACTATTTTCTTTCTGCAGGGTATCCAATTTGGGACGACAGAGTTTATAAAGCCGTTCCCGGTCACGATGAGCAAAGGCCTCGATAATTTCGGGTTGCATATGGAGAAAGGTTTGCAACCGCTTTTCATAATCGTGGAGGGAGCGTTTGCGAACCTCTTGAATGCTAAGGTCAATATCTGCCTCAGTACTCGAAATTAGCAGATCTATGGTTCTGTTGTGCTGGCTGACACCATAATAGAAAAAGGAAAAAGCCAAAGCAAGAATGATGGTGGAAACGATGATCAGGGCCTTGTTTCTGTCTCCCATGATCATGACTCTCTTTTTTTGATTGTTCATCATCACCTCTGAGAGCGTATGACTACACCCATAAGTTTTTACCAGTACATTATCATTCCGAATCATAACACAAAACGGGGCATTTAACCAATCAATTAAATGCAGTATATTACAGGTAACTTAACGACTTTTTTGCACTTGTCTGAAGAGTCATTATTAGACGTAGGATAGAGTAGGATATTGAATAAGCATTCAATCAACACTGACAGTTTAGACCTGCAGCAACTCCCCAAATTTTACCACTAGCCGTTCCCATGCCCATAATCCAGCGTGGTAACAATCATCTCGCTTGTTTTGTTTCTGAAGATGATCATTTATTTTATAGCGATCGCTTAGCTGAAGATTCAAGAGGAACGCCTTACAAATTACCAAGCATTCTTCATCTACCATCTGGAGGGGAAACTCTTGGAAGGAATAAGGAACAATGTCAGAAAAGTATGGCGTGAATTTTACTCTGACCAAACGTAGTTGTTTACTTGAGAGCAATGGAGGCCTCTCAAGTTTAAAAAAAGAAGCGAATGATAGAGATCTCTACTAACAGTTCTTATAGCCAAACAGTCAAAAAAACAGAGCATATCCCGAATCATCTTTAATTTCTCCATTTTTTAAAAACTTCCTAGTTTTCTACAACAAAATCAAAGCACTCGCTCTCCCTCCTTGCTTGATTGAGTTGAGAGGAGCAGCTAGACAACAGGCTTTCCCATTGACATTTAGGAGTTTTTTAATATTATACAATATTATTTTGTAGAATATATGTGTGTGCAATTTTTTATTGTGCAATAAAAACAAACCTGACTTTCTTCTCCCCTAACAACAACCTGTAGAACAGGAACAGTATGGAAAAAATAATCATAGAAAAACTCTATAAGATTTTTGGTGACTCTCCTGAAAAAGCTATGGAGCTGCTGAGACAAGGCGGCAACAAAGAGAGCATACTGGAAAAAAGCGGCATGACCGTCGGTGTCCAGGATGCAAGCTTTACAGTGAACAGTGGTGAAATTTTTGTAGTTATGGGCCTTTCCGGATCCGGTAAGTCCACCTTGGTGCGGATGCTGAATCGCTTGATTGAACCGACTAGCGGCAGAGTTCTGGTGGATGGGAAAGACATAACCGCAATGCCACAGAACGAACTGGTCAAATTTCGGCTCCACAATATGAGTATGGTCTTTCAATCCTTTGCCCTTATGCCCCATCTCACAGTCCTTGAAAATGCAGCATTCGGCCTGGATCTGGCAGGGATTGATAAGGTAAAACAGAAAGAACGGGCTATGGAGGCACTGGAGCAGGTTGGACTGTCCGGCTGGGAAGATTCCTACCCCAAACAACTCAGCGGTGGAATGCAGCAGCGGGTTGGTCTGGCACGAGGCCTTGCCGTTGATCCGGAGATTATCCTTATGGATGAAGCCTTTTCCGCACTTGATCCTCTTATTCGGACCGAGATGCAGGACGAACTCCTGAAATTACAAAAACGGGATCAACGTACCATCATCTTTATCTCCCATGATCTGGACGAAGCCCTGCGTATTGGTGACAGAATTGCCATCATGGAAGGTGGCAGAGTGGTCCAGGTGGGAACCCCGGAAGAGATCCTGCAGAACCCTGCCGATGATTATGTGAAGGCATTTTTCCGCGGGGTAGACCCAACTAGTGTTATCTCGGCAAGTGATATTGTCCGCGATACGCAGCTGACGATCATCAAATCCAGGGTCGGCAGTTTGCGAGCCGCCCATGAATTGTTGAGCAGCGGAGACCGGGAATATGGCTATGTGCTGGACTCGGAAAAAAGATTTTTGGGTATGATCACTGCGGAAAAGGTACGTGACTGTCTAGAAAAAGGCGCATCAGATTACCCGATAGATCAATGTTTTATTGAGGACATTGCCACCGCAAGCATGGATGACTCCATGCAAGATATCCTCCCGGAAGTTGCATCCAGTGCCTGGCCCGTTCCAGTGCTTGATGATCAGGGAATTTACCAAGGCGTCGTCTCCAAGAACAGATTTCTGCGGACCCTGCATCGGACAGACCAGTCAGCACCAGACTATAGCGAACCAGAGGAAATATAAATGTTTGAAGATAAAGTTATTCCACTCGACAGCTGGGTCACACTATTTGTTGACTGGCTGGTGGAAAATTACCGGGATTTTTTTCAATCCCTCAAATGGCCAGTGGATCAGACACTCAACGGTCTGGATTTTGGGTTAAACTGGATTCACCCCCTGATCATCATTGCGCTTATCAGTTTTGCGGCCTATCGCTTTTCCGGAAAAGGACTGGCTGTTTTTTCAGCTGTAATGTTGACTTTTATCGGCCTGCTTGGTCTCTGGGAAGACACCATGACCACCCTGGCCATGGTTCTTTCCTCCGTTGTTTTTTGCGCTCTGGCAGGCATTCCACTTGGAATATGGGCAGGCCGAAGTGATCGCTTTGAAACTGCTCTGAGACCTGTGCTTGATGCCATGCAGACAACACCTGCCTTTGTATACCTGGTTCCGATTGTGATGCTCTTCTCGGTGGGCAATGTGGCAGGAGTTCTGGCCACCATCGTCTTTGCCCTGCCACCTGTTATTCGTCTTACAAGCCTTGGTATTCGTCAAGTTCATCCCGAGTTAGTCGAAGCTGCGCAAGCCTTTGGGGCAACGCGATGGCAAGTGCTACGCAGAGTGCAGATTCCACTTGCCCTGCCAACGATCATGGCCGGCCTCAATCAGACTATTATGATGGCTCTGTCCATGGTAGTTATTGCTGCACTTATCGGTGCAGGTGGTCTTGGATCTCCGGTTATTTTGGGCCTAAACACTCTTGATATTGGTCAGGCTGTGACCGGTGGACTGGGTATAGTCTTAATTGCCATTATACTGGACCGGATTACTCAGGGTATGGCTCAAAGAAAGTAACTGTCTCAACCAATGGATTTTTTCACTGAAACACAAGACAAACTCCCCGCTGGACAATTACCAGGGCCCAAGATCCTCGGCATTGGTGGCAGTCCCAGGAAAGGCGGGAATTCCGATATACTTTTGCAGCATATTCTTCATAATATCGGAGAAACAAAACAGTTAAGAGACCATCAATTTCAGTCATGTATTGGCTGTGAAAAATGTAGAAAAGAGAAAATCTGTACAGGCTTACAGGATGGCATGTCTCTTCTGTACCCGAAAATAATTGAGGCAAAGGGCTTGGTTCTTGTCTCGCCTACGCACAACTATAACATTACAGCATTAATGAAAGCCTTTATTGATCGCTTATACTGTTTTTACAACTTTGAAAGCAAAAACCGTCCCTGTCCATGGTCGAGCCAATTGGAAAATCAAGGTCGAAAAGCAGTTATAGTGGCTGTGTGTGAGCAGGAAAACAAACAGGATATGGGATTTACACTCGAGGCAATGCGCCTTCCTCTGGAAGCATTGGGCTATGAAATCATAGAAGAATTGCCAGTTTTCGGGGCTTTTGCCAGAGGGAAGGTAAAAGAAAAAGAACAAATTCTGGCTAAAGCCTCAGATCTTGGAACGCTTCTGGCCCAGGCTGTCTCGTAACAACGCTTATTCTAGATACAATAGATTCACAAAATACTATTCTACTCAAGGAGTAAATGATGAAAAGATTTAAAACAGCACTAACTGCACTTGCTTTTACCATGATGCTTAGCGCACAACCGGCCATGGCAACTGACCAGCCCGGAAAAGGAGTCACCGTAAATCCGGCAAGAGCAACATGGAATACTGGTTTTTTTCAGGAAGCCCTTGTCCGTCGTGGTCTGGAAACACTTGGCTATACTGTAAAGAAGCCAAAAAATCTGGCAAACCCTATTTTTTACAAGTCACTAACCCTGGGCGACCTTGATTACTGGTGTAACGGCTGGTTCCCTATGCATAATGCCCAACTGCCCAAAGACTTTGATGAAAAAGCCTCCAAGTACGGCTACGTAGTAAAGGCTGGTGGCCTGCAGGGGTATCTGGTTTCCAAAAAGGACGCTGATAAGTATAATATTCAATCACTCGATGATTTCAAACGTGACGAGGTTAAAAAAGCCTTTGATAAAAATGGTGACGGTAAAGCGGACCTGACAGCGTGTCCTCCAGGTTGGGCTTGTGAAGGGGTTATTACCCATCACATGGACGTCTATGATCTGGATGCGCATATTAATCCTGTCAAAGCCGCCTATGAGGCAGGTATGGCTTCAACTCTTGCCGAATACAAGAGCGGTGAGCCCATCTTCTTTTACACCTGGGCACCAAACTGGACAATTTTCAAACTGAAACCCGGTAAAGATGTTGTGTGGATCAATGTTCCCAAAATCATCCCTAGTGAAGCTCAGAAAGTGGCTGTAGACCGGATGACTGTCTCGGGAATCGAAGGTGCGGTTAGCGATCCTCTCAAGGCAGGCTTTGTGGTCTCGGATATTCAAATCGTTGCCAACAAAAAGTTTACCAGTGAAAATCCTGCTGCACAGAAATTTTTTGAGATTTTCACTCTTCCCCTTGGTGATATCAATGAGCAGAATACCAAGATGAATTCAGGCGAGAAATCAGCTAAAGATATTGATCGCCATGTTGATGAGTGGATAGCAAAAAATAGCGCACAATGGAACACTTGGCTCACAGCAGCACGGGCCGCAGCAAAATAAACCTACCCGTCACTCACACACCCGCCTCAAGCCTGGCTCTTCTCAGTTGTTGAGCCAGGCTTTTTCTCTTTTAAAATGCTTTCCAATTATTCTATAAAATATTAAATTGACAAAAACTATTCAAAAACACTCTATATCCTTTTACAGTATCCAGACATAATCAACAGTCAGCGCAGACAAAACATATCTCAAAGTGAATACGTTTATGGAAGATCGTCAGAAGCAAATGCAAAATATTACCAAACAGCTGCGGGTTGTTTTCCAGGCTGTTCAGTCTCACTCCAAAACTGTAGAAAAAAATTGTGGCCTCAGTGGAGCAAAGCTATGGATGATGTGGGAACTTTTTTCCACCCCCGGAATACGAGTCTCGGAACTTGCCAGAACGCTCACCATTCACCCCTCAACCTGCAGCAATATGCTTGATCAGCTGGAAGAAAAGGATCTAGTACGCCGTGACAGAAATAAAGTCGATCAGCGTACTGTAAACCTGTATCTGACAGACACCGGGACTACGCTTCTGGCTAAGGCACCCCGTCCTGCTCAAGGAACCATGTCCGAAGCTCTTGAACATCTTAGCGATCAACACCTAAACAACCTTGCATCTGGATTAAACCACCTTCTTGGAGCTATGCAGTGCAAAGATGAGAAGACAGGCATGCTACCCATTCCGGGAGAATAATGCTTAGAGACAAGCTCCTGGTTACTCTCTGAAAAATCACCCAGTGTCAACTATTCGAAATGGCACTCAATATACATACAAACACCTACACTACACAGTAAGCACTGTGACTAAACAGCAGATCTCAACATGTTGTGTGCAGTGTTGGTTTTTTCTTTAATAGAATCAAGGCAATACGTTTAATTCTGCAACGGCCACAACCTTTCTAGCCCCCTGGTAGTTCTGACAGAAAAGTACTCATTTTTGAGCAGGTAATGCAGGTTGTGAAGGCAAGTTTCAAATAAATTCTCTTTTTAAATTATTGGTCATTCTGGAATTCCCTACATTATCCCCCGCTATTTGTGCTATATTTACCACATGAGATACTATTATGTGGTATCTCATTGACAGAGCGGGGACTGCATGGGCGTAAACTATATACTTTACCTTCTTTATGGACTGGCCTTTTTTACGCTGGGAGTGGCGATCCTTTCCAGAGATATTCGGCTCAGCGAGCTTGGAATCGCCAGAATCATCTGGTTACTTGCCGCTTTTGGTCTTGTTCATGGTTTTCATGAGTGGATGGAATTACTTGAACAGCTGGACCCGGATATAAAGACACCACTATTTGCCCTGTTTCGACTAGCCACAGTCTCCATATCTTTTTTATTTCTCCTCTACTTTGCCTTGTTCCTTAATATTATAACTCTTTACGGTGATCAGGCTCTGAAAACAACTCCCCAACTTGTTAAAGCCTTGATCGGGGTCTCAGCACTCTCACTCATCGGCTATGCGGCATACCTTGATATTGGTACTGGAAAAGATTTTAATACCCGTTTATTCGTTGCTTTCCCAGGTGGTTTGCTCTCTGGAATAGGGCTGATAATGTATTCACGAATTGTTCAGACTTTTTCAACAAAAGTCGCAGTGAATTTCATTTTTGCCGGGAGCTGTATGATCTGTTATTCCCTTTTGACTGGAATTATTCCCTCGGATGCCGTTATTCCAGTATTAGATGCGTATTCCACTGAATCCGGACACCCAGTCCAGTCGAAACCGGACAGTCAGTCCACGGGAAAGCGGACACTCAGTCCAGTGATTCCGGACACGAGTATCGGAGCGTAGCGACGCTGTTATTTTGTC